>Ga0187886_1004347_pt1 | contig 10213 bp, 6 predicted proteins | sample June2016WEW_20_1_FD_133001 | JGI IMG/M metagenome (GOLD analysis project Ga0187886, IMG submission 133001) | Peatland microbial communities from SPRUCE experiment site at the Marcell Experimental Forest, Minnesota, USA - June2016WEW_20_150 | ecosystem: Environmental > Terrestrial > Soil >... | reverse complement strand
TTTGATCGCGGAGCCCGACTGCCGGGGCCGGATGGCCATGTTGATTTGGCCGGAAGGCTGCGCGGAAAAATCGGGCGATCCGACCATGGCCAGGATCTCCCCGGTCGAAGGGCGGATGGCGACTAGCGCGCCGCCGGTGACGTGCTTATCGGCAAGCGCCGCCACCTGCTGCTGCACTACCCCGTCGGCCAGATCCTGCAGTGCGGGGTCGAGAGTCGTGTAAACCTGGAAGCCGGAGCGGTAGATCGTCTGCGGATCGTACTTGGCTTCCAGGAGTTGGCGGATGTAATTCACCCAGTGCGGGTAGCGCATGCTCACATCCGGCGGCTGGAACGTCTGGCTTTGGGCGATGGTCCACGCAGCGCCGGCATCCTCGGCCGTCACGCACACGGCGGACCGGGTCAATCCGACGAAAATGCAGTTTTGCGCCGTGCTGGTCTCGATCATCGCCACCAGCACCTGGCGCTGGCGCTCGAGGGTGGCCTCGCGGTTTGAATAGACGTCGTATACCGACGGCGCCTGGGGAATGCCCGCCAGCAGCGACGCCTGATCGAGGGAGAGCTTGTCGGCCGTCGTTTGAAAATACGTTTCCGCGGCCGCCTCCACCCCGTAGGCGAGGTTGCCGTAGGAAATTTCGTTCAGGTACAGCTCGAGAATTTCATCCTTGGAATATCTGCGGGTGATTTCGACAGCCAGCAAAGCCTCGCGGACCTTGCGCAGATAGGATTGTTCCGTTCGCTCCTCGGGGGTCATCAACAGCGTGCGCGCCAGTTGCTGCGTAATGGTGGAAGCGCCGGAAACCGTCTCGCCGGAGGAGACGTTTTGGGTGAAAGCGCTCAGGATTCTCCACGGGTCGAACCCGGGATGGCTGTAGTATTTGCGGTCCTCGATGGCGATGGTGGCCGCCGTCATGAACGGCGAAATGTTAGCCAGCGCCGTGTACGTCCGCCGGCCCTGGTTGGGATCGAGAATCTCATAGAGCAAATCGCCGTTGCGGTCGTAGATCCGGGTGGTTTCAAATTGCGACGCGCGCGATTTCAGGTCCTCCACCGAGGGCAGGGTGGAGGCGATCTCGAAATATTCGTACAGGATGAATCCCGCCGCAACGAAAAGCATCGCGGTGAACGCGAAGACCGCGGTCAATGCAATACGAACGAGACATGTGCGAAAGGGTCGTTTTCGTCCTCGCCGGATCCGCGATGTATCGGAAGCGGCGGGAGGTTGGGCGGATTCCGGCGCCGGGGGAAGCGGGCCGGTATGGGAAAACCGGCGGCGCGCACGCCATTGCGGGGTGGATAGTTTTATCGGAGAACTCTTCGGCGCGGCCGGTTCCGATGCATCGGGCCGGGCTTCCTCCTCCTCCGCCGCAAGCGGCGGAACGAACGGTTCCGCTTCCAGCTTGGGAGAAGATCCCTCTGCGACGGGATCGATCGTTTCCCATTTACCCGTCTCTTTGGTTATTTTTTCGTCCGGTATCGGGCGAACTGGACCTTCCGCCCCGGAAAACGGTTTTTCCTCTTCGGGCAGAGATTCCTGATCCGCAGGAGAAGCCGGCTCGGAAGTGGAGGGTTCCTCCTCCGATTTCTCCATATCCCCGGTTTCTTCCAGGCTGCGCCTCAGCCGGCGGAAGCGATCTGCGGACGATTCGTCCATATCAGGCGGCGGGCTTGCTCTGGAGCAGAATGACCCACATGCCGCTCATCACTGATTCGTCTTTTTGATTCTTGACCGTGATGGCGATGTCCACCGCGCCCCCGCCCAGGCGCGGGAACGGTTTGAGGCCCACCACTTCCATCTCGCCCCGCACTGTATCGCCGAAGAACACGGGCTTGCTGAATTTCCAATCGGCGATTTCACGGAAGGCGATTACCGTGCGGTCCATGATTCCGGTCTGCACGGCAAGACCCGAAATAATGGAAAGGACGAGCAGGCCGTGCGCCACGCGCTGGCCGAACGGTCCCTGGGCGGCATACCGGGCGTCGATATGAATCTGATTGAAATCGCCCGATAAGCCGGCGAAACCAACCACATCGGCCTCGGTCACCGTACGACTGGCGGTGGAAAATTTTTGGCCGATCGTGAGGTCTTCATAATATTTTCCGCGGGGTCGGCTGTTTTCCATGAGATTCTCCTCCGGATAGATAGTCACTTGAATTCTAGCACAGGCGTTCCCCGGATTCTATTCCACCGCGAATAGGGGAGTCCCATTACCAATAGATACAGGAATCATACCCGAATCCCTGTAACCGTAAAAAAAATCCCCCGGCTTTTTTTGTCGGGGGATCCGAAACAGTTATGGTTTCCGCGCCGTGATCAGCGCTGAAAAGGGAACGCCGGGAAGTCGCTGTGCAACGCTGGCCAGAGGCGTACCGTTCGTGGGAGTCGCCACTACGTCCTGGAACCCGGCGGCGATCAAACCGTCCCGGTATTCCTTCATGTCCAGCGCTCCGGCGACGCAGCCCGCCCAACTCTCTAGCGACTTGGCCACCATGGGCGACATCGGACCGTTGGTGACGATGTCGGAGACGGCCACGCGCCCGCCGCTTTTCAATGCCCGGTACATTTCCCGGAACACCGCCGGCTTGTCGGGCGAGAGGTTGATCACGCAATTCGAAATGACGACATCTACTTCCGCGTCGGCAACGGGAATGGATTCGATTTGTCCCTGCCGGAATTCGACGTTGGGGACGCCGACTTTCAGCGCGTTGGCCTGCGCTTTGGCGATCATCTCCGGGGTCATATCCACCCCGATCACCTTGCCGGTAGGGCCAACTTTCTTGGCGGACAGGAAGCAATCCAATCCCCCGCCGGAACCTAAATCCATTACCGTGTCCCCTTCCCGCATGTCGATCGCCGAGACCGGATTGCCGCACCCCAGCGAAACATCCGCCAGGCCCGCCGGGAGATCCTGCAAGTCATCCGCCGCATAATTTTTCGACGAGGAGCAATCGCAAGGCGCTTTAGACCCGCAACAATCGGAGGAAAAATTTTCCGCTTCCCGGCGGTAATGATCCCGCACGGCCGTGTGGATCGCTTCCGTATCTTGATTCGTCATGGTATTCTCCTTTTGTATAGACGTGTGTCTATGGATTGACCGAAAAAAAGGCGTTGCCGTCAGTCTTTGAATGCAGCCGTGGATCCTCCTTTGGGAGCAAAGCTGCGCGTCAACTCGCCGCAGCACGCTTCCATTTTTCCCTGATCCAGCCGGTAAAAAGTCTGTTTTCCCCGATGGTGGATTTCCACCAGGCCGGCGTCCCGCAGGACGGCAAGATGATGCGAAACAGTAGGTTGAGTGACGCCCATATGATCCGCCACCTCGCTCACCGAGCGCCATTCGCAACAGCAGTAGCGCATAATCTTCTGCCGCGTGGAATCGGCGATCGCTTTCGCAAATTCAACGGATTGCCCGAGCTGCTTGGGATTGGCCATGTTCCTTCCCGTAAGGCGATATTATATAGACAACTGTCTATTTGTCAATGGGGTGGTTCCCGACTGTCAGAATCGGAACGCCTGGGGCTTGGAGATGCACACCTTAGAGAAATCCGAGCGGGCCGGATTGAGGAAAATATCCCATTCCTCCGGGATCAGCACCGAGGGCACGCGCAAGGCGACGGCAGCCCCGTGCGCGATCCACTCCGAACCCAGCCGGTGGGGGTGTGCTCTCCGGCGGGGGTTGTTGGTGCCGATCGGTCCGGAATGCAATTCCCGCCGGACGGTTTCCCGCCGGCGGACAGGCAATCCGAATGGTTCCGGTCCACGTGTGTTTTATTGGGGAGCGGCCAACACCCGCAGGGTGTCGACCATCAAGTCGAAGGCGGGCAAACGGCCGCCCATCTCGTCCGCGGCGGTGATGCACAGAACGTCCCAAACGATATTATGATCCCGGATGGCGTAAAGGGCGATCCGCATGGTAGTCCCCGAGGTGGCTTTCGTCTCCATGAGAATCTGATCGATTTCGTAGAGCGTGCTGGGTATACTACTTTGTTGGATCAACATATAATCGCCCGACATCGTGGAGATGAACCGGGTGGCGTAATCCGCCATCGTCTCCCCCAGATGCGGGTAGTCATACAAGACGAACACATTGGTCACAATGGCCGGGTTGCCTTGAATGGAATCGATGCCCCAAAATACGTAATTCTTCGTGGAGGCCTTCAATTCCTTTTCGATGCTATCAAAATTATAATTGGCGCCCTTCTCCTTCAAGGAGGCAACGATGGCTTTGGCGTCGGTGTGCGGATTTCCGGCCGCAAAACTTCCCGGCATCCAGATTTCCAATTCCCGGACCGAAAACTTCACCCAGCCCTCCATCGAGGAGGTGGCCGAGGCCGTGGGAGTCGGGCTGTCGGCGGTGATGGTTCCGATCGGCGTGTACGTGGGGAACAGATAATCCAACGTGGCGGAGGGCTCCGGGGTGAAAAGGGAAGCGTCGACGGTCGGAACGGGAACCGCGGCCGCGGTCAGCGTGGGTTCCGCAGTGGGGATTGCTTCCGCGACCTGGCCGGTGGAACCCGATGAGGTGGAACTGAAGACAATTACAACCCCGACGGCCAGCACAAGGCAGTCCAATAGCCCCATCCCCCCCAACAAGGCGACTTGCCAGGTTTTCATACCGAGGATTCGGCTCGAGCCGGCGGAATTCCACGCGGAATTGTCTTCGGAATCCATGGAAAAATTATATCATCCGGTTTGCTTATTTTCTATAATGGAATGGCGGGATGCGGGTTATTTGGGATTAAGTCTCCGTAAAAAATTCCGCGAAGATATTGAAGCGGCATGGTATCGATAAACCAATCGGCACACCCGGGGACCAGCGTCGATTCCAGTTTTCACCGACCTGCTATCCGGACGCCGATCTTTCAGCTGACTGCGTCGGCTCCGCTGCAGCGGAATCTAGTTAGTATCTTCTTTTTCCTGCGGCATCTTCGGATGCCGCGGGACTTTTTTCGGGGAGTACCAGGTTCCCGGGTGTTTCTATCCCCTCCAAGCTAAACCCCTTCCTTCGCCCTTCCTTTAATTAATCGGAGAACACCCCGTCATGAATCGACATCCAATATTTCCGGCATCCGTGTCACATCGCAAATCATAATTATTTTCATGGATTATCCCGGTTTAGCTCGAATGCCGAAAGCGGGGTAAACTTACCGCATGAGCCGTTCGATTCTAATCGTGGATGCCAGTCCGGGCTTTGCCGGGATGCTGCAGCAGGCGCTCTCGTCGGTGGGATTCCAATGCATCCTGGCCCACACCGGACGCGAAGCCTTTCAGCTCGCATCCGGCGGGCCGGTCGATCTGGCGATCGTCGACTTCCATCTGCCCGATGGGCCCGCGGAGGAACTCGTCCGCGCATTGCAGGGGGTCCATCCGGGAATCCTGCTCCTTGGTATCCCGCCGGACAACGACCCCGATAATCCGGTCATCCCGATGTTGGGGATGCAGGGAGCAATCACCAAACCGTTCTATCTGCCGGACCTGGTCCCTTACATCGCCGCTCTGCTGGGAGCGGACGTCTCATCACTGGCGGAAGTCTTCCCGGAAGAACCCGAGACCGCCGAGGAAGCGACGATTAAACCGCCCCCGCCCAAAAAATCCACCCGATCCGTCCCCTGGTTGGAAAACGCCGGCAAGGCCGGCGCCTGGCTAGAATGGTTGTCGGCCGAGAATTCCGCCCTGGCCTGCCTGATCACCCACGGCGGGGAACTGCATGCCGGCGCCGGATCGCTGTCCCACGAAAAACTTTCCCTCGTCGCGCGGCGCGTTTCCCAGATGTGGGCCGAAACCCCCGGCGGCGCTATCGCGCAATACGTCCGGCTTCCGCCGGAGAACGAGGAGGTCTTCCTGTATTCGATTTCCCTCGCGTTGAATTACGACTTGACCCTGCTGTTCGACCGGAAGACCTCGCTATCCGTCGCGCGGCGCAGGGCCAAGGCGTTCGAAAAAGCACTCGACCTGCCGCCGACCACCGGAACGGTTCGCAGGATCACCGGCGAACTCGCCGCGCTCAGGCACAAGACGGGCGAATTATTGACACCCCGACGCAGGACCGGCGAAATTCACGGCCGAAAACGCCGCACCGGCGATCTTCCTCCATCCAAACCGACGGACTCTTCCGCCGGACCGTCCGACCGTCATGGCTCCTAAAATCATCCTGCTGGACGGACACGCGCTGGCATACCGCGCCTATTTCGCGCTGACGTCCGCGGGAACGCAAACCAACCGCTGGACCACCTCACGCGGCGAACCCACCGCCGGCACGTTCGGCTTCACTTCCATTCTGCTCTCGCTTCTGGAAAAAGAAAAACCCGAATATCTGGCGGTCACCTTCGATACCGGTAAAACATTTCGCGACGATCTCTATCCCGCCTACAAAGCCACGCGTGCCAAGATGCCCGAGGACCTGCGGCCGCAAATCGACCGGATCCGCGAGGTTGTGCGCGCATTCCGCATCCCCATTTTCGAGGCCGAGGGATTCGAAGCCGACGACGTGCTCGGCACACTCGCCCGCCAAATGTCGGAATCCGGAACCGACACGCTCATCCTCAGCGGCGACCGGGATTTATTGCAGTTGGTCACTAAACGGATCACCGTCCGCCTACCGGGCCATTCCCTTTCCGAATCCACCGATTACGATCCGGCCAAGTTCGAGGCGCAATGGGGATTTTCACCGGAGAAACTGATCGATTACAAAGCGCTGGTGGGCGATAAGTCCGATAACATCCCCGGCGTGAACGGCATCGGCGAGAAGACCGCTACCGAACTTCTGCGAACGTACGGTTCGCTTGACGAAATCTACAACCGGCTTGGAGACGTGCCGCCGCGCTACCGCGCCAAGCTGGAAGCCGGGCGCGAAAGCGCAATCCTTTCGCGCACGCTGGCCACCATCCGCACCGACGTCCCGTTGCGCGCGGATCTCGCCCAGTGCCGGCTGGGGCGATATTCGCGCGAAGAAGTGGCCGCGTTGTTCCAGGTATTGGAATTTCGCACTCTGCTCTCCCGGTTGCCCGGGAGAGCCGCCTCCGCAGTGCAGATGGGAATGTTCGCCGAGCCGAAAGCCCGGGCTGAGGTCACCCGCTGGCATATGGTGCAGAGCGATGCGGAGTTGGCCGCCCTGGCCGAAACCATTTCCCGCGCGCCGATCCTCGCGCTCGACACCGAAACCACTTCGACTGATCCGATGCGGGCCGAACTGGTCGGCTTGTCGCTGGCGGCGACGGAGGGCGAGGGCTACTACATTCCGATCCGTCATGAAGGCGGGCCGAACGTGGAACTGGGCGCGGTCAAGGAACGTCTGGGCGGGCCGCTCTCCGACAGCCACGTTCCGAAAACCGGTCACAATATTAAATATGACCTGACCATATTGGAGCGCGCCGGGCTGCCTATTTCCGCGCCCGCCTTCGATACTATGGTAGCCGAATGGCTATGCAACCCCTCTTCGCACAATCTCGGTTTGAAGGATCTCGGGTTCCTCCGACTTGGAGCGGAGATGACACCGATCGAAGCGCTGATCGGCAAGGGCGCAAAGCAAATCACCATGGACCGTGTGCCGGCCTCTCAGGCGGCCCCCTATGCTGCCGCCGACGCGGATATTTCCCTGCGGTTGGTGACTCCCCTGCGGCGGGATTTGGAAGAGCGCAGTCAAACGAAACTGTTTGCCGAAATGGAAATGCCGCTGATCCCGGTTCTGGCTGCCATGGAACGCGATGGTGTCCGCCTGGACCTTCCCTATTTGGACGGGCTGGGAAAGGATTGGCAAGCGGAACTGCACCGGATCGAGGTCCGGGTGCACGAGATGGTCGGACGTCCGTTCAATCTGCAATCCACCCAGCAACTGGCAGATGTATTGTTCGGCCAGTTGGGACTGCAGCCGCCGGACAGATCCCGCAAGACCGCGTCCGGAAAATATTCCACCGCCGCTGACGTGCTCGAGAGCCTGGCCGGAGCGCATCCGGTGGTTGAGCAGATCCTGCGCCATCGCGAATTGTCCAAGCTGCTCTCCACCTATGTTGAGGCGCTGCGTGACGAGGTCAATCCGGCAACCGGCAGAGTGCACACGTCCTACAATCAGACCGGCACGGTCACCGGCCGCTTATCCTCCTCCGATCCGAATCTTCAGAACATCCCCACGCGCACCGAGGAAGGCCGGCGGATCCGCCGCGCGTTCGTGGGTTCGCCCGGCCACCGCCTGCTATCGATCGATTATTCCCAGATCGAACTGCGGCTGGCGGCGCACATGGCGAGCGATCCGGGGATGATCGAAGCCTTCCGCCACGGAGAGGATATCCACGCTGTCACGGCCGCGGCTATCTATGATGTGCCGCTGGCAGAGGTCACGCCCGCCATGCGCCGCCATGCCAAAGCGGTCAACTTCGGCTTGCTCTATGGCCAGACTGCGTACGGTCTGACGCGTTCGACCGATCTGACCCTCTCGGAGGCCGAGGAGTTCATCCGCAAATATTTCGAACGCTTTGCCAAAATCCGCGATTTGGTGGCTTCCTATAAAAAAACGGCTGCGGAATGCGGCTACGTGGAGACTATGCTCGGGAGGCGGAGATACTTCCCGGAACTTTCATCCGGTTCGCGGTTGGACCAAAACACCCGCAATCGGGCCGAGCGCGAGGCGATCAACGCGCCCATCCAGGGATCGGCTGCCGATATCATGAAAATCGCGATGATCCGTTTGCCGGGCGAACTGGCCCGGGCAGGGATGCGCACGCGCATGATCCTACAGGTGCATGATGAACTGGTGTTCGAGTGCCCGGATGCGGAAATCATTCCCGCCGCGCGGCTCGTGCGCCAGGTGATGGAAAACGTTCTCTCCCTCAGCATTCCATTAACGGCGGACGCCAAGCAGGGGCAAAATTGGGAGGAGATGCAGGCGGTTAAGGAATAATCCCCCAGAGGTTCACCGCCCCATTCCTACGATGCGGAAAATTTCACGCGGAATGTGTACTTCTTTGCTCTTGGGGATGCTTTTTTCCGCATGTACCGGAACGCTGCCCGGTATGAATCCCGGCAGTCCGAACCCTTCGCTTGAAAGTAGTTACCTCCCGGATCCATCCCAGACGGAAACTAGCACGCCGTTCCTGCCGACGGAATATTCGCTCACAGACGTTTTTCCATCCGACGCGTCACAAACCCCCATCCCTCCCGCCCTATGGATCTCACCGGCGTTGCCGGATTCCTTTCTCTCCGTCTTCTCCCCCCCGCCGGGTTGGCAGATCGCAGCCAATCCACAGGACGCGGCCGTCCAGCTTTATATCGGCGACGAGCGGCGGGTCTCAACGTGGATCTATGCCCTGGTAGCTCCGTTTCCAACCGTCGCCGACGGGGTGAGCAGCCTGGACATGCGGCAAGCGTGGTCGGGGGAAGGGAGCAATCCATTCGCCGGCCGGCCGCTGCTCATGGATCAGAATACGCTGGATGTCTTTTCCGCCTTGTGGGGAGTGCCCGCCCCGGGTGCGGTGCAGATTGTTCCCGCCGATCAACTGGCGGATCACGCCTGGGCTAATCCTCCCGCCTGGGCGATTGTCCCATGGGAGACGCTTTCGCCGCGCTGGAAAGTATTGGAAGTGGACGGACAATCACCGATGCGGAACGCCTTCGATCCGACCGCCTATCCGCTGGCGGTACCAATCTCCTTCTCCGGGGATTTGACTTTGTTCGATCAGGCTGCCGCGAAATCCAGCCTCCCGGCAACCAACCGCGACCCGTCAAAGTTGACCACCCTGATTCTCACCGGCGTGACCGCGCTGGTGCGCGCCACCGCATACGCGATGGAAAAACAAGGCGTGCTTTACCCGGCCGAGGATATCGGCGAACTGCTTCGATCGGCCGACCTGACCCACGTGAGCAATGAAGTCCCATTCGCAGAGGATTGCCCTCCGCCGAACCCCGCGCCGGGCCTCTACCCGTTTTGTTCCGATCCGCGGTATATCGATTTGCTGGAATATATCGGCGTGGACATCGTCGAGATGACCGGAAACCACGTGCGGGACTGGGGATCGGACGCGCTGCTCTATACGATGGAACTGTACACGCAGCGCGGCTGGCCCTTCTATGCCAGCGGGAAGAATCTGGAGGCGGCCCGGAAACCCGTCCTGGTGGAAAGCAACGGCAACCGCCTGGCCTTCATCGGTTGCAATAAACCCGGCAACAACGGCGAGTGGGCGACCGACAGTTTGCCGGGAGCGGCGCCCTGCGATTTCGATTACCT
>Ga0187886_1004343_pt1 | contig 10218 bp, 10 predicted proteins | sample June2016WEW_20_1_FD_133001 | JGI IMG/M metagenome (GOLD analysis project Ga0187886, IMG submission 133001) | Peatland microbial communities from SPRUCE experiment site at the Marcell Experimental Forest, Minnesota, USA - June2016WEW_20_150 | ecosystem: Environmental > Terrestrial > Soil >... | reverse complement strand
TTAATTTGAAGGAAGAAGGTGGGCGGCATTACATCAAAACCACCATTGTCCTGGAGATCGGGCAGCCAGAGTGGCTTGAAGAAGTCCGGTCCAAAGTCCCCCTTCTCACCGATCTAGCGATTTTAACTCTAAGCGATAAACGACTGAAGGAGCTGCAGAATACGGAAGCGAAGGAGAATTTAAAAAAAGAACTCTTAGTAAAAATAAACCAAGCGCTGGGTTCGCCAAAGGTTGCGCAGATCTATTTTGATGAATTCTTATCTCAGTAAGAGGAAGGATGAAAACGGCAAAAATTGCCGGGGATGGTCGGTACATTGAACGCCCACCTCAGAACCATGATCAAGGAGCCTAAGCCCTTTCCGGGGTTGTTTCATTCAACACCTTAATAATTTTGATGTTTCGTCAAAATCGAACCCAAATAAAAAATTTTCATTTTATCGTGAATAGGCATTAAATTTGCTTGTTTCATTACATAATGCAACCTCAAATTATTAAGGTGGTGCTCTATGGACATAAAAAAGATTATTAATGGGAGCATCTCGATCCCGGGGACAAAACAAAAAGGAACATCCGAGACGAGCCAGCTTGATTTTCAAAAATTACTGCAGGAGGCTAAATCAAGCAACAAGACTCCCAGCCCCTCTACCGCAATGCCGTTATCGAAAGGAGTGGGCGAAATCCCTCCCGATCCCGCCTTGGCGGTAAAGGCTTTAAATTTACTGGGAGAACCAGTGGGGATTTCCCAAATCCGGTCTCAGGGAATCAAGGCGGCCGAAAATACTCTCAGTCTTTTGGAAAAATATCAAAAGGCCATGGCGGACCCGCAAATGACTCTCAAGAAAGTAGACCACTGGGTCCAGTCTCTAGCTCAAGAAGTGAATGATTTGATTTCATTCTCTGATAAACTTCCCGCTGCCGACCCCTTAAAAGAGATTATTAGCGAAATTGGGATTGTTTCCAAGGTTGAAATCCAAAAGTTCAACAGAGGAGAATATATTTAAGTAACAAGATATGCAGAACAACGACCTTGCGGGTCGACGAAACTACGGTTAGGTTTGAAGGACTCTGGAAGAATCAAGGGCAATTGGAAAGGCACGGCAGAGCCTAGCCCCAAAAATTCTGTAGAAATGTTCCGGATGAAACGCATCTCAATCCATATATTCGCAATTGCCTTTTTTCTTCTCTACCCGGCCGCCTCCACGTTGAAAATATCCCCGGAAGAAATAGGAAGACACAATCAGGCGTTCCCACGCCTGGCAGAAACCCTCCAGAGCGACGAGAGAAATGAGGGAGGGACGGGGAGCAAGACAATTGAGAGGAAAGATCGACAGGAAGAGAAGGTCTATTATTCCACTACCACCGAAGAAGAGGAAACGGAACGTCGTCAAGAAGAGAAGGAAAAACTCGAAAAATCATTGGATATGTTAAAGAATATTATCATCGTCCCCAAGCGAGCCCGGTAACCCTTCCACCTTACAGAACCCCCGCCGGGGTCCTGCTCCCGGTCCGATCCTAGGAAGAAGACTTTTATCCGGAATTCCGCGCTTTTTCTCGCCCGCCCAAACAAAAGAATTGACATAAAAAAAATATATATTACAATTGCTTCTAGACTCTTTCGAAGGAAAAAAAGTGAGTAGCGAAAAAATCCTCTTAATTGACGACTCGCCCGATATTCTCGCCCATCTCTCGGAATATTTGAGAAACGAGGGGTATGATGTGGAGACGTCGACTGACGCACGCAAGGCCATTCCTTTGATCGAAAGAAAATTTTATGACATCATTCTCACCGATTTGATGATGCCCCACACCGACGGAATGGAAGTTTTGAAATACGTGACCAAGCATTCTCGCGAATCCATTTGCATGATTCTCACGGGATATGGGACGATCAAGAATGCGGTGGAGGCGGTCAAGTTGGGCGCGTTTGATTACTTGACCAAGCCCGTAAAAATGGACGAAATTCTCATCACTCTCAAGAGGGCACTGGAATTTCGTGATTTGAAGCGGGAGAATCAAAACCTTAAGAATCAACTAAAAAAGAAGTACAAGTTCGAAAACATTGTCGGTGACAGTGAAAAGATGCATCGCATCTTCGAGACCATCGAGAAGGTAGCCGATACCGACAGCACCATCTTGGTTTTGGGGGAAAGCGGGACGGGAAAAGAGCTGATCGCCAAGGCCATCCACTATAACAGCTACCGGCGAGAAGGCCCCTTTATTCCGGTGAATTGTGCCGCGATTCCCAGTGAACTTTTGGAAAGTGAATTATTCGGCCATGAAAAGGGCGCCTTTACGAACGCCATCCGGACTCGAATTGGTCGCTTCGAATTAGCGAGCGGAGGAACGATTTTTTTGGATGAAATTGGCGATATGAGTCCGAATTTGCAGAGCAAACTACTACGAGTTTTGCAGGAGCGCCAATTCGAGCGGATCGGAGGAGTTAAAACGGTTAAGGTGGATATACGCATCATCGCGGCGACCCACCAGGATTTGAAAGTAGAAGTTGAGCAGGGGAAATTTCGTCAGGATCTTTACTATCGATTGAATGTCATTCCCATCCAAGTTCCGCCTTTACGAGAAAGGAAATCGGATATCCCCCTTTTGGTCCAACATTTCCTGGCGCACTTTAACAAAAGTAAGAAAAGAAGAATCCAGGGCATAGATAATGAGGCCATGAACCGCTTGCTGGAGTATCATTGGCCGGGGAATGTTCGCGAGCTCGAAAACATCATCGAACGCATCATTATCTTGACCAATAATGAGACGATCTCCATCCATGATCTGCCCGAAAAAATCCCGACCCACTCCGGGGAGGAGCAACAAGTTCTAATTGGAATCCCGGAAGAAGGCATATCTCTAGACCACGCCATCAATGAATTTGAGAAGAAGTTAATCCTCCAAGCGCTTGACAAAACAGGCTGGGTAAAAAACAAAGCGGCTCAACTGTTAAACCTGAATCGCACCACCCTGATCGAAAAAATCAAGCGCCAAAATCTCCAGCGACCCAATTCCTAAACCCTTTACCCTAAAAGTCTTTTTCTCAGTCAAAATAATGACGACGATCTGCTATTTTGACATTTTGAGAAGAGATTTGATTGTATAACATTAAAATATCATTTATTATTCTAGAAATTTAAGTATGGCATGGCGATTGCTAAACTTTCAACAGATTTATTTGGTCCAATAATTTTTGACGGACCATGCCGTCCATAGGGATCTTTATTCCCTATGAGAGAAAATGGACCGGTAAAAAGAATAATAAATGAGAAGGAATTCTATCTTAATCGTGGAAGACGATTCGGAGCTGGGGGGGACCCTTTGCGAAGGGCTTTCAAAGGGGAGCAACGCAATCCATTTAGCCGGTAGCGCAGAAGAAGCCTTACGGCTCATCGATCAAAGAGCCTTCGATTTGGTTATTTCTGACATAAAATTACCGGGCCTAAACGGTCTTCAGCTGCTGGATTCTATCAAAAATAAGTCTGCTTACATCCCTGTAATCATGATGACTGGCTTTGGTACAGTCCAAAATGCCGTCGAAGCGATGAAAAAGGGAGCTTTTGAATATCTGCTCAAACCTTTTCCGCTCAGCCTAATGGATCAAGTGGTCGAAAAGGCCTTGGAGAATAATTTAATTAAGGAAGAAACACGTTCGGCACCGCAGGATTTTTCTCCCCTTTCCATGCCGATCATCACAAAAGATAGGAAAATGCAAGAAATTATAGAGTTATGCAAGAAGGTGGCCCCGAGCAAAGCCACGCTGCTGGTCCAAGGTGAGAGCGGCACGGGAAAAGAGCTCATCGCTCGATTTGTCCACCGTCACAGTCAACGCAACCAGGGGCCCTACATTGCGGTTAATTGTGCTTCTCTGCCGGAGAGCCTTCTCGAAAGTGAACTATTCGGGCATGAAAAAGGGGCCTTCACCGGGGCAATCGGCAAGAAATTGGGCAAATTTGAGCTTGCCCATCGAGGGACCATATTGCTGGATGAAATCAGCGAAATGAATACGTTCCTCCAAGCCAAGATCTTGCGGGTTTTACAGGAGAATGAAGTAGATCGAATTGGGGGCCAGCACCCGATTCCAGTGGATATACGCGTGATTGCGACAACGAATCGAAACCTGGAGGAGTGTATCGCCAAGGGCGAATTCCGCGAGGACCTCTTTTATCGCTTGAACGTAATCTCAGTGAAACTTCCTCCGCTCCGAGAACGGGATGAAGATATCGGCCTTTTGGTTGAATATTTTCTAAAAGAATTCTCCGGAGTCCATGGGAAACCCCTACATTCGATCTCTGAAGGTGCGCTGTCCATGCTCAAAAAGCAAGGATGGCGGGGGAACATCCGAGAATTGAAAAATGCCATCCAGCGAGCTGTCCTTATGTCCTCTCAATCAATTTTGACTCCACAAGATTTTGGCTCCGAGGAAAAGGATGTTCCAGAAGAGAGACGAGAAGAGGACCCCTCTACATTGTCTTTGCGGGTGATGGAAAAAAAGTTGATTTATCATGCCTTGGAAAAGACAAACGGCAACCGAACACATGCCGCCAAGATCTTAGGAATCAGCATTCGAACCTTACGGAACAAGCTCAGTGAATATAAACACGGGGTATTTCCCCCGGAAGAATCTTCTTAGTCCCTTACAAATGAAATTGTGCGCAAAATGGCAACAAATTTTTTCCATGTTCCCTGACGTAGGGGCGACAAGCCGGTTGCCCCTACAACTCAATTGCTGGTAGATGGCATGCATGTTGCAGAAATGAAATTTTATGGATGGGCGCTTGATTTCTAGTAAATTATTCGATCAGACGACTGGCCTCTTGGAAAGGTCCCTGGACATACGGACTCCTCGACATAGAATTTTGTCAAGTAATATCGCCAACTCGGAGACTCCTGGGTATGAAGCCAAGGATATCCCTTTCGAAAAAATCCTTGAACGTTCGATGAACCAATGTTCGCTGCTCCCCCTCAGGCGAACCCATACCAACCATCTTCCTGAAGGGATGGTCACAGAGATAATGGCGGAAACGGTACCGGGAGGGGTAAATATTGATCAGGAGATGGCTAAATTGGCAGAGAACAATTTGCGGTTTCAAGCGGAAGTTCAAGCTTTGCTTAAGAAATTTGAAGCCCTGAGGAACACTATTTCACAAACGAGGTAGAGAGATGAATCTATTCAACGCAATGGAAATCAGCGCCAGCGGGCTCAATGCCCAGCGTACGGCGACCCATGTAATCTCCATGAATTTGGCCAATATCCATACAACTTGGACCGAAGAGGGAGGACCTTATCTGCGCAAGCAGGCAATTCTTTCCTCTTCCCCCATTCCTCCAAAATTTTCAGGGATCTTGGCCGATCGGATGAATCCGGAACTGGTGGGGGTCAAAGCGGAGGTTCGGGCGGATGACACCCGGAACCATGAGATGATCTTCGATCCGACCCATCCTCACGCTGATGAAAGCGGATACGTTACCATGCCCAACGTAAATTTGCTGGAGGAGATGGTCGGACTGCTTTCCGCGGCCCGCAGTTACGAGGCCAACGTAACCGCCTTTAATTCAGCCAAGAGCATGGTGATGAAATCTCTGGAGATTGGAAAACAATGATCAAGCGATGAGGTGATTTGATGGGTGACTTGAAGATCCAGGAAATGGTATCCCCCTCTTTGGAAAGGGGGGTTGGAGGGAAGAAGGTTTCCCACGATCCAATCTCAGATTTCAAAAAAATCTTGAATAAATCAGTACGGGAAACAAACGATCTCTTTGCCCAGGCAGATCAAGCGACCCAGGCGATGGCCTTCGGTCAAAAGGATGTCCACCAAGCCATGATCGCCCTCGAGCAGGCGAACTTGGCTTTCCAGCTGATGATCCAGGTTCGCAACAAGATGATTTCGGCCTACCAAGAGATTATGGCGATGCAAGTTTAATCTTCCCCGGGAAATAGGGAGAATATGGCAGACCCCATCACTCAATTTCTTAGCTCGCCGGCCAAAGGACGCAATCTTTTGATCGTGATCGTTTTACTGCTGTCGGCCATCGGATTTGGGTCGTTGATATACTGGAATAACCGTCCCGACTATCAGGTGCTCTTCAGTAACCTCTCCCAGGAGGATGGAGGCGAAATCCTCGCCAAGCTGAAAGAAAAGAAAATTCAATATCAACTGACCAACAACGGGACAACGATTTTGATCTCCCAAGATCAAGTATATGATACCCGCATCACTCTGGCCGCCGACGGATTACCCAAGGGGGGGGGAGTTGGCTTCGAGGTGTTTGACCGCACCAATCTGGGGACCACAGATTTTGTTCAAAAATTGAATTATCAAAGAGCCTTACAGGGGGAGTTGAGCCGGACCATTAAGCAGATTAAAGAGGTGGAACAAGCCCGGGTTCATATCGTGACTCCCAAAGAGTCCCTCTTCGTCGAGGAGCAAAAGAAACCCACTGCGTCGGTCTTCATAAAAACTCGATCCGGTATGACCCTGGGAGCTCCCCAAGTGGAAGGGATCGTCCATTTGGTCGCCAGTGCCATTGAAGGATTGGAGCCCGGAAATATCACCGTGGTCGATACTTCGGGGAAAATCCTGTCCAAAAGGGTTGAAGCCGGCCTTATCGGACAATTGACCAACGGCCAGCTGGAGTACCAAAGAAATATCGAGGAAGGGCTGAAGAAAAAAATCCAGGGAATGCTGGAAGAGGTTCTGGGGTTGAACAAGGCAATTGCTCGCGTTTCAACGGAGATCGATTTCCAAGAAATCAATATCATTGAAGAAAGCTACAACCCGACCCCCGTGATCCGGAGTGAACAGAGGACCGCGGAGAAATCCTCCTCGGCCACAGGGGTAAATCCTCCCCGGGAAGGGAAAGCAGAAGTCGCGCCCGACCGGAAAGTCCCCAGAGGAAAAGGAAATGTTCCGGCGGAAGCGAGTTCAAAGCCGGCTTCCACTTTCCCATCTTCCCCGTCGAGCGTCAGCTCATCGGAGCGCCAGAATGAGGTCCGCAACTTCGAAATTTCTAAGGTCAACAGGCAGATTAAGAATCCAGTGGGTAGTGTAAAGAAAATATCGGTTGCCGTGATCGTCGACGGAACCTACAAAGAAACCTCAGGGGCCAAGGAAGCAAAGACCAAACAATATGTTTCCCGCCCCCCCGAGGAAATGAAAAGTTTAGAAGGGATTATCAAAAGGGCGATCGGCTATGATGAGAAGAGGGGGGATCAGGTTGAACTCATCAACATGCCTTTCAGCTGGGCCCTCCAAGAGGAAGAACTCAAAGCAGAAAAAAAAGTGATTTGGAAAGAATACGTTCTCGATTTCTACAAGCCGGTCGTAAGCCTTCTCCTGGCCGTGCTGTTCATCTTCTTCGTGGTAAGGCCCTTCTTGAAGAGAAGGTCTTCTTCGCCGCAGGAGAGGGCCGTACCTTTGCTGGCCCAGGATGAGCAGCCCCCTGCCGCCGAAGCGCCGCGGATGGCTGGGGGTAAAAAACCTTTAGAGATCAGAGACCAAATCTTACAGTTGGTCCAGGAGGATCCTTCCAAAACGGCGGGGATCGTCAAAACATGGATTCGTGAGAAGGAATAGCCGTGGAGACGGACAGAATTTCAGGTCCTCAGAAAGCCGCCATCTTTCTCTTTGCCATCGGCGAAGAATTGGCCTCGCAAATTGTCAAGAAACTGGATGAGGAAGAGATTAAGAGGTTGGGTGGCTCCATGGCCAAGGTTTCCTCGATTACTCCCAAGATGTTGGACAACATTTTCACCGAGTTCAACGAATTGGCCTCCTCCACGACCGGGACGATCGCCATCGGCCCCTCCGGGGGCAGTCAGTTCATTAAGAACGTCTTAGCCAAAGCCGTAGAGGCGGGAAAAGCAAAGAGTCTCCTCGAAGAGATGCAGGAAGAAACGAAATGGAACCTGTTCCAGCAGATCAAACGATTGGATCCGAAGACCTTGGCCAATTTTATCAAAAACGAGCATCCGCAGACGATTTCGATCATTCTGGCCCATCTCGACTCGGCGCAAACGGCGGCGATTCTGGGAGACCTTCCGGGACCGCTTCAGACGGAGGTCATCTATCGAATCGCCGAATTGGAAAATGTCCCTCCCGCTATTTTGGAAGAAATTGACCAAGCCCTCCAAGAAGGGATTTCGCTGCTCCAAAATGTAGAGGGGCGGAAGATCGGCGGAATCCGCTCGGTGGCCGAAATCCTGAATCAGATGGACAGTTCGGTCGAAAGCGCCATTCTAAAAGGAATCGAAGAACAGAAGCAGGGCCTGGCGGATGAAATCCGTAAGCTCATGTTTGTGTTTGAAGACCTGCTTCAGGTAGACGATCGAGGAATCATGGCCGTCTTGAAAGAGGTGACTAATGAAGTTCTCCAGTTAGCCCTGAAAACGGCCTCCGAAGAACTCAAGGAAAAAATCTTCAAGAACATGTCGGAAAGGGCGGCGCAGATGCTCAAAGAAGATTTGGAAGTCATGGGGCCCGTTCGCTTGAAAGATGTAGAGGGCGCCCAGCAAAACGTTATTAAAGTGGCCAAAAAGCTGGAAAGTGAAGGAAAGATCGTCTTGGCGGGAAAAGGCAAGGAGGAGGTTTTTGTCTAAAGAAACGACCCTGCGCAATCCTTCCCCAAGAAGTTCGAAAGAATTCCATATCAAAAACTTTAGAGGGGAAGGTGAGCCCGATCCTTCTTTTCAGGCGGCCTGGCCCCAACTGGATGGCAAGAAATTTGCTCCTCAATTCAGGCCCGACCTAAAAGAAATGGAAGCGAAGATCTTCCAGCAGGCCAAAGAAAAAATTTTGACCATGGAAAAAGAGGCCTACGAGAAAGGCTTTGCTCAGGGAGAAAAAAATGGATTGGAATTGGGCCAGAAAAGAATCGAGACGATGATCAGCCAGTTACATAACGTGATCCAAGACATCGAGCGCCAGCGTACGGAACTCTATCACAAATATATAAAAGAGATGGTCCAGCTCGTCCTTAGTATTGCCAAAAAGGTTCTCCATCGTGAAGTCAACATCCAAGAGGATACCATCTCCTTTACGTTACAAGAGGCGAGCAAGTATGTATTCGATCAGAAAAAAATTTTCGTCCACTTAAACCCGGTCGATTATCAGTTTCTTGTCTCTCATCGGGAGCGGTTGCCGTTCGCCGGGGCGGAGATGCGGGAGATTAATTTGGTTGAAGACCCGGTGATCAGCCGGGGAAGCTCTCTGCTGGAAACCTCCTTCGGGGATGTCGATGCCACCCTGGAAAACCAATTTGACCAGATTGCCTCCCTGATTTGGCAAGAAATCGAGAAATCCAACCCGGCCCTTCCTTCTCCCCCATGAACACGGATCCCAACTCCTTCTGGTCTCAATGCCAGCGCATCGTTCAGGATGCGGAAACGATCAAAAATTATGGCCAAGTCAGCCAAGTGATTGGCCTGGTGATTGAAGGGATCGGCCCCGTGTCCGCCATCGGAGACATTTGCTACCTCAAGATAAGAAATGGAGAAAGGATGATCCCGGCTGAAGTCGTCGGCTTCCGCGAGCATAAAACTTTGCTGATGCCCCTGGGAGACACGAGGGGGATCGAGCCTGGCTGCAAGATTATCCCCCTGGGGTTTCCGGCGAAGGCCCGGGTCGGAAAAGATCTGCTGGGGCGAGTCTTGGACGGTATGGGCAATCCCCTAGATCAAAAAGGGCCATTAAATCTGGCCGAAGAATGCTCCCTTTATGCCGCGCCTTCAAACCCCGTCTTGAGGCAAAGAATATCCGAAGCAATCGATGTCGGGGTCAAGGCGATCAATGCGTTGCTGACCTTGGGAAAGGGGCAACGGATCGCCCTCTTCTCGGGTTCCGGGGTGGGCAAAAGTACCCTCCTGGGTATGATGGCCCGCCATACAGCCGCCAAAGTTTGCGTGGTGGCCCTGATTGGAGAGCGAGGCCGGGAAGTGAGAGAATTTATCGAAAAAGATCTGGGGGAAGAAGGATTGCGAAGATCCGCGGTCGTGGTGGCTACCTCAGATGTACCCGCTTTGATCCGGATGAGAGGGGCCTATTTGGCGACCGCCATTGCGGAATATTTCAGGGATCAAGGAAATGATGTTCTTTTTATGATGGATTCGGTGACCCGTTTTGCCATGGCTTCCCGGGAAGTCGGATTGGCGATCGGGGAACCCCCGACCTCCAGAGGATATACTCCCAGCGTATTTGCCCAGCTTCCCAAATTGCTGGAACG
>Ga0187886_1004342_pt1 | contig 10220 bp, 10 predicted proteins | sample June2016WEW_20_1_FD_133001 | JGI IMG/M metagenome (GOLD analysis project Ga0187886, IMG submission 133001) | Peatland microbial communities from SPRUCE experiment site at the Marcell Experimental Forest, Minnesota, USA - June2016WEW_20_150 | ecosystem: Environmental > Terrestrial > Soil >... | reverse complement strand
CCTTACGGCAATAGGAAAGGCGTTTTTCCAGCGTGGTGTAGTCCAGGAAGCCCATGTCCACCGGCTTCTTGATTTTATAGACAAAATCGTCCGCGAGGAAGACATAGGAAATCTGGGTCTGCGCCAGTTCCACCCGCGACGGAGGTTCCGGGTAGGCTTCAGGGGCGAGCAGGGCCTTGATTAGCTCCGGTAGCTCGGACATAATTAATAAGCACGAAATCCTAGATACTAAATTCTAAACAACTGGCAGTCTAGATATTAGGATTTAGAATTTAAGCTATTTTACGGTTTTGGCCAGGGCCCGCCGCTGTTCCTTAAGCTTCTTGCCGGTTTTCAGGTGTTTGTGCCAGGCGACTTTCTTCGATTTGTTCATATGTAATACTATAGCTTAAATCAGGCTTTCTTACCAGCCCTGCCGTGCACCATATCGGCAAACCTACTGAACGAGCGGTCGTAGGTACGCTCCACCTCCGGCGGGAAAGCGCAGGCGGGCAGTTCGTCCATCCCCAGGTGGTAAGCGATGCACTCGCAGCATTTGCCCTTGCGCGGGCAGGGCTCGTAGGTGCAGTTACATTTTAATTTATTAGCTTTGATGTTGCAGTCCATGTCTATTTATACCGCTTTCTCATTTCCGTAGATAAGTCAGTTAAAAGTTTCAATGCCTGCTCGGCGCCGTCGTCCGTCAGCGGGGCCAGGGAGCAGCTTGGAGTGAGCAGGCTCTGCCTAATAATATCTTTGAATGGGATGCCTTTGCGCGTAAAGGGCGCGATTGCTTCTTCGAGGCGGTCTTTCAGGCTGGCCACCGACTCTTGTGCCAGAGGATCAGGGCTGTTGGGGACGATGCCCCACGCTATCGCCCCGCCCCGCCCCAAGAATTTCTTGATTTCCTCCGGGTAAAGGCTGACCGACTGCGCGTAGCTGTAGACATCGAAGTTGAGGATATCGAGCTTCGTTTTTAACAGCACCGACCAATCGGTATTGCCGCAGCAGTGGATACCTTTCAGGCCGCTGATACCGCTGAAGACTTCATCCACCATCTCCGCGATTTTTTCCGGCTTGGAGAACGGCCCGGAGGCAACGACCGACCCGTAGGAGGCCATAATCGGCTCGTCGACGAAGGTGATGGTATTTCTGGAGATTTTATTTAATTCTTTTTCCTGCCAGGCCGCCTTGAGCTTTAATAGCTTGGGCACGGCATCGCCGAGGACTTCGTGATAAAGTATGGCGCGCTTGCTATCGTCGGCGACGGTCAGCCCCCACGAAAGCGGCCCGGTGACATGCCCCTTGACCGCCCGGGGCGATAGATTGGTCTGTTCTAGGAAAGCATACAGGCCCGCCGCGTATTCTTTAGAAATTGGGAACCTGTCAGTACCGTTTTCCAGGTAGGCCTGGTATAAAGTCTCCAGCGATTTGGTGAAATCTTGAGAAGTATCCACGTAAATCCGGTTATTCTCGACGACCGCGCCCGGGAAGCCCTCGCTGTACTGGACGTACATGTTCTCGAGGAAGGAGCGCCGCGGCAGCTGCGGCCAGGCGGGAATATCTTTCAGGAAGCGGGCAATCAGCGCGCACGCTTTTTTCGGGTCGGTATGCGGCATGCTGCCGATGATGGTGGGCAGGCAGTAGAAATCGGTATTTGACATAATCTATCTCTTTTTAATGTATTTCCCGATAAGCAGGTCGAGCTTTTTTTTCGTCGCCGCGGGCATGGCCGCCGGGTCGGTGACGAGGGCGGGGCCTAAAGCGCTGGCGCAGACGCAGCGGCGCACTGACGGCACCCTTCCCGCCGCCAGCTTGATGGTCTTTTTGGCGAAGTCGATGTTGTTCCTCATGATTGTTAAAATGGCATCTACGGTCACGGTTTCCGCCGTCTCGCGCCAGCTATCGTAGTCGGTGATGCAGGCGATGGAAGCGTAGCAGATTTCCGCCTCGCGGGCGAGCTTGGCTTCCGGCAGCACGGTCATGCCGAGGACGTCCGCGCCCCAGGACTTATAGAGGCGCGACTCGGCGCGGGTGGAGAAGGCGGGGCCTTCCATGGCGACGAACGTGCCGCCCTGGTGGACGGTGGCGCCGGCCTCTTTAGCTGCTTGATAGACGATGTTGCTCAAGACGGGGCAAAACGGGTCGGCGAACTGGATATGGGCGACGACGCCCTCGCCGAAGAAGGAGCTAATGCGCTGGCGAGTGCGGTCGATAATCTGGTCGGGGATAAGGAGGTGGCCGGGCTTAAGCTCCTCTTTAAAGCTGCCGCAGGAGTTGGAGGAGATGATAAACTCCACGCCGAGCGCTTTAAGGGCGTAGATGTTGGCGCGGTAGGGCACCTCGGTAGGGGAGATGCGGTGGCCCTTGCCGTGGCGCGGCAGAAAGGCGATGCCCACCCTTCCCAGTTTCCCCACCACGATAGCGTAAGACGGCTTGCCGAAGGGCGTTTCTGGCCGGACCTCTTTCACGTCCGTCAGCCCCTCGATATCATACAATCCCGTTCCGCCGATAACGCCGATTCTAGCCTGTGATGGGGACATCAGGAGACCTCCTCTTTTATCTTAATTAACTTCCAGAGATTATACTTTTAAGCGCTGATGAAATGTCATTGTACAGTTTAGTCCAACCCTGAGTATCATCAGAATACAAGAAATATCTAAACTGTGATACATCAAAGGGAACATCAGCCTTATCTTGAGTGATAATAATAACAGGCTTACCTACCGTGTGAGCTATGCCAATTTCATAGAATACGTTCGAGTTTCTGCCGGTTACATCGGCAACAATGACTTTACTCTTACAAATATGAACCCAAATATCCTCCAGAATTGGAGTCGGCGAAAATAAATCATCTGCCCTCAGACATCTAAATTTACAAGCCTCAACACAAGGTTTTATTTTTTCTTTATATAGTCTATCAAAAGAAGGTTTAAAAGGTATAAGAACAAAACATAAATCCTGCTCTAACAGAAAATCTCTCGCTGTAAAAATAGGGAAGACGGTCAAAACCCTAGGTTCTTTTGGCAACTCTATTGTTTCTTCTTTGTTAGTATGAATTATTCTTTTTTGAGTAATAATAATTTTGCAGTTCTCATTAAGTTGAAGATTAACATGTAAAAGTCCCTCGTTAAGGATATCCATTACTTTTTTATTTTCAGAACTCCTACCAATCCATTGTGTTGGTTCACAGAATGCCTGAACAATTTTAGCTATATGATATTGTCCTTCTGGCTTGTTGTTGAATTCCTTGAAAATTTCATAAAGGAATCTCCACTTAGTGCCAACAACAAAACCCTTTTCTGGATACCCAGCATTCCTCAGAAGTTCTGCAATTTCAGAGCCTGTCCTATAATCACCGATAGTTTTTGATATATGCTCCAAAACACCCTCAGGAAATCTTCCTATACTCTTCCTCTCCACCTTATTTATCTCCTATTACATATAATGTCTACCTTGCTCCTATATTCCCCATTAAATGTACCTAAAGTATAGGATAGCTTTATGTCTAGCGCAAGCCCCGTATTATCTTGTCATTCTGAGGAGTCCCGATTTAATCGGGACGACGTGAGAATCTCTATCTCTAGTTAAGCTGATGATGGAGATTGCCGCGGCCTTCGGCCTCGCAATGACAGCCTGTGGGGGACAAAGGGGGATAGGTTCACTAAAACTCACCTTTCCCCCCAGTTACGAAGAAAAGTTTGACATTTGATTAAATAATATGGTATAATATATGAACAATTGAAAAAAGATTACTGACCCCGCGAGGGGTTTTTTCTTTTGTTGGGGTTAGAGAATCCCCTTAATCCCCGTGCTGTAAGGCGCCCTGATAATGCCCTTCTCGGTAATGATAGCGGTGATATACTTATGCGGGGTGATGTCGAAGGCGGGGTTGGCGGCGCTCACGCCCTCCGGCGCGATGGGCACGCCCTGGAAGTGTGTCACTTCCTCCGGCTTGCGCTCCTCGATTGGTATCGAATCTCCCGTTTTCAGCGAGCGGTCGATGGTGGAGGTCGGCGCGGCGATATAGAACGGGATTTTATTTTCTTTGGCCAGCACCGCCAGCGTGTATGTGCCGATTTTGTTCGCGGTATCCCCATTAGCGGCGATGCGGTCGGCGCCGGTGATGACGCAATCAACTTTCCCCCGCCTCATAAACGAACCGGCCATGCTATCCGTAATCAGCGTCACCGGCACGCCGGCCTTTTGCAACTCCCAGGTCGTCAGCCGCGCGCCCTGTAAAAGCGGGCGGGTCTCGGTGGCGAGGACTTTTACCCTTTTCCCCTGCTTATGCGCCGCGATGATAACCCCTAAAGCGGTGCCGTAGTCGGGAGCGGCCAGCGGCCCGGTGTTGCAATGGGTCAGCACTATCCAGCCATCCTTAATCAGCTCCGCCCCGAATCGGCTCAAACGGCGAGTGGCATCCGCCTCTTCATCGTGGATTTTAACGGCTTCGTCGATGAGCGCTTTTTTGATGACCGCGATATTTTCTCCTTTTTCCGAGGCTTTTTTCATGCTCTCTAAAGCGAAGAAGAGGTTGCGCGCGGTGGGGCGGGTGGCGCTCACGGCGTCACTGATTTTTTGCAGCTTTTCCAGGAACTCGCCGGGCGCGGTAGCATCTATTTTTAAAGCGCCCAGGGCGACAGCGTAAGCCCCGGCGATGCCGATGGCCGGTGCACCGCGGACTTTCAGCGTTTTGATAGCGGCGGCCACGGCCCTGTAATCATTGAGCTCAAGGTATATTTCCTCTTGTGGCAAGCGTGTCTGGTCGAGGATGATAACACGGTCGCCGCGCCAGGCGATGGGCTGATAATAAGCTTTAATGGACCCCATCCCCTGTTTCTCCACTCCGCCCCTTTTCCCACAGCTCCCGGTTCAGCTCCATAAGTATAAAGCTGAAGCCATCGCGCCGGAGCTGGCCGCAGGGCGTAAACCCGCACCTGCTAAAGCACGTCTGCGCCCGCAGGTTCCAGTCGAGGGTTTTGAGATAAACGCGGTTGAGGCTCGTGTTACGGAAAATGTGGGAGACTACAGTATCGACGACATCCTGGCCATAGCCTTTATCGCGGTAAGCGGCATCGCCGATCATGATACCGAATTGCGTTTCACCCTTCTTTTCATCGATTTCATAGCAGGTGCAGTTGCCGATATGTTTACCTTCAACGGTCTCGATAGCCAGGGGAAAGCGGTTATGCCTGGGTTTTTTAATCTCGGTGGTGTAATCCAGCAGGTAAAGCGCGAAGGGCATCTCCAGCACCGGGACGGCATCGAACCTCGCCAGTCCCGGGTCACGCTGCCAGTTGTAGTCGTTGCGGACATCGGAGAGCTTTTTCTCGCGGAGCCTGATTCTTTTCCCCTCTATTTTACTACCGCGTAGCGGCCTGAACCCGGCCAGGGCATTGCTTTTTTTCATCTTTATAGTCTATGGCAAGGACCCTCGGAGGACTATTCTTCCTCCTCGTGCCCTTCTTCCTCCTCTTCACCGCGTTCCCAGATAGGCTCGGTGAAGTAATCGATGTACTCTTCCATCGCCTGGGCGGCCACCTGTTTGATTCTCTCCGTGGCTTCGACGGCCATTTTGGCGAGCTCGGCGAGGTCCACTTTGATTCCCAGCATCGGCGCCAGCACTTTCATCACCGCCAGGGCGGCCATGGGATTGGTCACCCGGCTGGCATAGGAAGGCACTTCGCCCAGCAGGCAGATGCCTTCGATTTCCCTTTCTTTGGCAACCCCCAGCAGCAGGCCATTCAGCCCGGCGATTTGCAGGTTGCTGGAGTGCTCGAGGTTGTACTGCTTTAAATCGATGGTGACCAGGTGGCTGGTCCCGACGCCCCAGACCTTGGGCGGCTCGGTGTGGTGGATGCGCGTCATCGCGGCGGCGCAGGTGTAAACCCTTCCGACCCCGAACCTCTGCCCCACATCCAGGACATAATGCGCCAGGTCGTAGCCCTTGGCGGAGGGCTGGTCATCGCCGATAAACAGTATCAGGTCCCGGCCGCCTCCGGTATTTTTCCAGTAATAAAACACGCTCTCGGGGAAGGTCGGCTCCTCGACGACGTCATCTTTCACCAGCACACCGATGGGGTCGAAGAAGTAAGACGGCTCCAGGTAGCCGAGCTCTTTGAAGGGGAGCTTGGCCTTGAGATAGTTGGCGATAATCATGGCGACGTTGCCGATGCCGGGCCAGGCCGCCAGCAGGTTGGGGTTATTGAGCTTGGGGCGGGCATGAATTCTGATGATGTCATTCGTCATAGTTTTTTACCTCTTTAACCCTTGCTGGAAACTGATAGTCCTTTACAGTAGAGGGGCGGGGCCTGTAAAAAGCCCCCCACCCACTTGGCCTCGCTCCCGATGGCCGCGATGTCTTTAAGTATTTGATACACGTTACCCGCGACCATCGTATCCTTTACCCTGCCCACCATTTTACCGTTTTCCACCTTATAGCCGAGCAGGACGTTCCCGGAGAAATCGCCGCCCAGGATATTTCCCTGCTCCGCCCCCATGAGCTGCTCGATGACCAGCCCTTCTTTGATGTCCTGCACCATGTCTTCGAAGGTCGTATCGCCCGGCGCAATGACGAACGCGCTGGGTGAGGGCGCGGGAAGTCCGCCGCGACCGCGGCTGCCGTTACCGGTGCTTTCGGTACCGGCCAGTGCCGCTGTCTGCAGGTCGTAAAGAAAACCCTTCACGATGCCGTTTTGTATAAGATGGTTACGCCGGCTGGCTACGCCTTCATCATCGCAGGGGCGGCTCCCCGGCCGGAAGGCAATCGTCGGGTCGTCGCTCAAGCTGAATTTCTTATCGAAAACTAGCTTGTCCACTTTATCGCCAATCGGGGAGGCTCCTTCGAGGACGGTCTTGCCGTTGAAGGCCGACATCAGCGGCATAAGCAGCGCGGTGGCGCCATCAGGCGTAAAGATAACTGGCAGCTTACGCGTCGGCGCTTTAGCTTTGTTCCGCGCCAGGTCGAGCTGCCTCAAAACAGTCTTAATGATTAGCGCGGGGTCGGTGATAGGGTGGCAGGAGCTATCGCTCTCGCCGACGAACAGCATATCCGTGCCTTCTACCAGCGTTCCCTCGATGCCCAGGCTGAAATAGCTCTTGCGGTACTCTGCCTGCCCGCCGCGCGAGTTGATAATCTTCAGCGAGACCGTCCCGCGGCTGGCCCCGCCTTCGCAGATAATACCGGGCGTGTGCGCCGTTATCGTGTCTATCATCGCTTCGCCGAGGCCGACCATGCCTTTAATGGGAACGGAGGCTACGGCGGGGTCGAGTATTTCGATTTCCGGATAAGAGGTCCGGCCGGGCAACCGGAATTTCGCTATCGCGCCGAAAAACGCCGTCTCCACGGCATTTTTCACCAGTTGCCGCCGGTCTAAAGCGCCGGAGGTGGTGGCATAGCCAATCCGACCGTCTTTGATAATGCGCAGCGCCACGCTCGTCGATTGGTTGGTCTGGAGCTGCTTGAGACGGTTGGCTTCGAAACGCACCTGCGTTTCCTCGGAGGAGACCTGGTAGACCTCGGCTTCCGCGGCGACTTTCTGCGCCAGGGCCAGGATGCGTTCCATTATTTACCTCCGATAAGGCAGTGCCTGATGCGGATGTGGGGGCTGCCGTTGGAAACGGGGAGGGGTGACTGGCCGCCTTTACCGCAGCCGCCGCCCTCGTTCATATCCAGATCGTTACCGATGGCGTCGATGTTTTGCAGGGTCTCGAAGACATTGCCGGTGAGTTTGACAGGCCGCACCGCCTCGGCGATTTTCCCGTTGCGTATCATGTAGGCCTCGCCGGCGGAGAAGGTGAACATTTCCATGCTGGTCATACCGCCGTACCAGTTTTTCACGTAAATCCCGTCTCTGGTATCGGCGATGATGTCATCAAACGATAGTTTGCCCGGCTCGATGTAGGTATTGGTCATGCGGACGATAGGGGGGAAGCGGTAGGTTATGGCCCGCGCATTGCCGGTGGGTTTTTCGTTCATTTTAGCGGCAGTCTCCCGCGAGTGCAACCGGCCCACCAGCCTGCCTTCTTTAATCAAATAGGTCTTTACCGCGCGGACGCCCTCGTCGTCATATTTAAAGCTGCCCCGTAAACGGGGCTCGGCGGCGGAATCGATGATGTTGAGCTGCGGCGCCCCGAACTGCTTGCCCAGGGTCATAATCTCGCGCATCCGGTCATTCTCATAAACGAAGTCGGACTCGGACAGGTGGCCGAAGGCTTCGTGTACGAAGACGCCCGCCAGGACGGGGTCGAGCACGACTGTATATTCGCCGCCTTTGACCTGCGGTGCGGTCAGAAGCTCGACGGCGTGGCGGGCCATTTCCCGCACCTGCTCGTGGATGCCCGCTATCGCGCTGAAATCCCCGCGGCTACCCAGGCTCAACCCTACCTGCTGCACCTCCCCGTCTTTCGCGGCGACGGCCGTAAGCCGCAGGGTGACATCGGCCCTTTCCTGGGTGATATAGCTGCCTTCCGAGCTTAAAAAAATGACTTTTTTACGACTGTCGGAATAGCCGATGCTGGAGGTCTGTATCTGTGGCGTGCCCCAGATGATGTCGTTGTATTCATCGAGGAGCTTTTTCTTTTCCGCGAGGGGAATTTCAACGGGGTTTTGGGATACACCGCTCGGTACGCTATCGGTTACGGCGGGTATTGGCGCCAGCTCGCTTTTACCGCGGCCAGCGGCTTTAGCCTGCTCGGCGGCCAGCGCGATACGTTCGGGCAATTTCTCGAAGTCGTTGAAGGAGGTGAACCCCCACCCCCCTTTTACCAGGGCGCGTACATTGCCGCCGCTGGCAGCGGAACGGCCTACTGATTCTACCTCTCGGCCGCGATATATGATGTGGCTGGTCTGGCTCTCCTCGAAGCGGGCTTCCAGGTAATCAGCGCGGCGTTTTTTTAGTTCATCAGCCAGCCCTTGGGCAACAATATCAATATCGGGCATAGGTTAAGCCTCTATTAAAGGCGCTTACAATTAGCAAGTTTAACGGACATAGTAAGGAATGTCAATGAATTACGTCTCATCAGCAAAGCTTCATCCTATCGGTGATTCCCAGTCTGGCGGCGGTCTGGCGCGCGCGTTCGGCCAGGTTATCTGCGTAGCCCATGTGGGCCGCCGGTTGGAAGAAGATTTTCCGGTATTCTTCTACTAGGTAAGGATAATGTTCGCGGAGCATTTTCAACAGGGCGGGCCACACGCCATAGCGTAGATTGAGCTTATCGACGTAAAAGTAGTCGACGCCGGCATCTTTAATCGCTTTGAGCAGCGCGGTAATGTTTTCGGCGCTGTCGGAAAGACGGGGGAGCAAAGGCCCGATGAACGCGTAGGTCGTCAGCCCCTTATCTTTAGCCTGCTGGAGCAGGTCAAGGCGTTTATCGGGAGGTGACGCCAGCGGCTCGATTATCCGGCATAGCACAGGGTCAAGAGACGTAATAGTCACGCCAAAATCTGTCTCTTTCGATGACGCCAGGATATCCAGGTCGCGGGCGGCCATGGCGCTCTTGGTAAGAGTACTCAAATGATAGTGATGATGAAGCAGAATCTCGATGCATTGCCTCGTCAGCAGGTATTTTTCTTCAGCGGGCTGCCAGGCATCGCAGACGGAGCTAAGCATCACGCTCCCGGCGCTTTTCCTTTTAACTTCACGAGCGAGCACCTGCGGGGCGTTAATCTTGATATCCACGTAGCCGCCCCAGGCCTCCCCGGGGTGCGTGAACCGGCTGGCAAACCTGGCGTAACAGTAGATGCACCCGTGCGCGCAGCCGGTATAGCAGTTTACCGCGTAATCGGCCAGGCCGGACTTATTCAGGACCGACTTGCATTCTTTCTCGGTATATTTAACGTTTGTAATCGTGGAAATAGCCATATTTTTAAATCCCCCTCAACCCCCATTTATATTCTATCAGAAACGACCGCAGCTTGACACCAGCGAGCCTGATAACTTAAAATATCAAAGGATTTTTCTTCTCCAGGAGTCCCCTTCATCTCAATTGATGAGAACAGGTACGCTATCCGAATCATCCAGTCAAACCTAGAGGAGGTAAACCATGACTTACAGCACGTTACTCTACGAAAAGGCCGATGGCATCGCCAAAGTAACCCTCAACCGCCCGGATAAGTTGAACGCTCTCAACAGCACCGTCTACAAAGAACTCTACGACGCTTTCGAGTCCATCGAGAACGACCCGGAGGTAAGGGTGGTTATCCTGACCAGCACCGGCGAAAGAGCCTTTGCCGCCGG
>Ga0187886_1004341_pt1 | contig 10221 bp, 10 predicted proteins | sample June2016WEW_20_1_FD_133001 | JGI IMG/M metagenome (GOLD analysis project Ga0187886, IMG submission 133001) | Peatland microbial communities from SPRUCE experiment site at the Marcell Experimental Forest, Minnesota, USA - June2016WEW_20_150 | ecosystem: Environmental > Terrestrial > Soil >... | reverse complement strand
TCAACGACCACCACAATGAGAACTGACCAAGGGTGTCGGACACTCGTTTCCCAACGCTCGCGGCCACCTTTAGTCGGATCGGGACGGCTGGCGCCGGAGGCATCCGAGGCTTGGAGACCAGGCACGGCTGGAGCTCTCGGTCGGCAGCCAACAGCGTGTGGTCGTTGCCGGCCGGCTCGGAGGAGCGGGAATCCGATTCACCATCCATGGGCCAGCCCTCGGTACAGGTACTCGTCCAGCATTCCCCCGGCGGCGCCCGCCGGCCCCACAGGCCAGCGCCCGGCCGCGCACTGGGCCTGGCGGGCCTGCTTCCGAACCAGACTCAGCCAGTGCGTGGGCGACGGACGCCTCGGCTCCGCCTGGCGCCACCCCGCAACGGCCCGGTCCAGGCGGTTCAAGATCGGTGGTGCGCCGCGGACAATCTGCTCCTCCGATGGCGGTTGCCATGTGATCAGCGTCAGACCAACTTCGGCGGGAGGGAGTGCCGGATGCGGCGCGACTCCTCTCCCCAGTAACGGGATCGGGAGCGTCGCCAATCTCGGCAAGGCGGGCGTTCCGACACCTGTCTCCAGCCTGGGACAGAGCGGCTGCCTGACAGGAATCGGATCCTCCGCCGTCTTGAGCTGTCGCCGGCCCCGTTGAACACAATGCCCCCGCTCCAGCATCGCCGCCGGCCTCAACCCCGCGACGCCTGCAAGCTCCGAGGTCCACCGTCCTCTGAAGATCGTTCCCGCAAAGGCCATCGCGCTCACGCGCGCCAGCGGCACGTTGCCGTCACTGGCCTCTTGCTCGGCTCTTCTGAACGGGGCTTCCGGCAGGGTGGGCGTCCCGAGCATCGCGTCGAGAGCCGGATAGCGCGGGCGGCTGACAAGCAGCGGCCCCGGCGACACCTGCACCCGCTGCTCGCCCTCGCAAGCCTCATTCGCCCTCGGCTCCAACAGCTCCGCTTCCCAATGACTGGCTATCCTCCAGCCGACGACCGGCAGCTCCGGCTCCAGCATCGCGGCCTGGCGCGTTCCAGGATCGTCCTCCCCCGCGATGATGAGGTCCTCTGCGGTGGCGCAAGTCTGTTGCTCGTCCCGCACGATCGTTTCGGGTGGACAGCTCGCGTGGGGTGACCCAGAGTCGAACCGATTGTCAGTCCTCCTCCGAAGAAGACGGAGCAGGGCGCCGTGGTAGGGACGCTCGCACCTGTCTTCGGCGGTGTTCTGGCTACCCGTGTGAGGCACTCCGGCAACGCGCACCATAGCCTTGTACTCTTCCCACTCTGGTATCCCCGTTTGCGGCTGCGGGAACGCCTGCGCCCGCGAACTCAACGTTCGCGGCAATCCAGTGGTCCACACCTCAAAAACGAGGGCCGCATGCGGGCGACAAACGCGAACTCCGCCGCCGAGAGAAGCGGCTGAAGCATCTCCTCAGGTTCGCTCTCGGCAGGCCCTCAAACACGACCCTAGTCGCCTCCGTCAGTAATGGTCTATCTACCCTTCTACGCCTGCTCGAGTTAGTTTACAAGCATTTTCGCACAGATCCCTGGATAGTATGGTCATGGCAGTCCTATACGTCCCAGCGCGATTAACTGTGCCCGGAGTGGCCTCCGCGCAGGTCACCTACGAACTCGGTGGTGGGGAAAAGACAGGCCCAACCTTTCCTGCCGGCTCCCTCAAGGTTGATACCGAGATTGCCATGCGTATTTCCACTTTGATCAAGATAGAGAACTCGGAAAAAGGTCTCCTGACCGCAACGACGGAGAGCTCCGTTCCAACTGAAATGGGTTTTGATAACAGTGGAAAGCTCCAAATGAAATCCCTGACCCATGCTGTCGGAGTCACATGGATGTTTACGAAGGTACGTATCATTTTTGTGGCAAACGGCAAGGAATAAACTGCCGAGAAGGCCGGGGCCACGATTGAGTTTACAAAGGCCAGGATCAAGATGACGGCGATGAAAGCAGCGCCAGCCAAGTAAATCTCAACGGCTCCAATGGAGGCGGTTGGATGTATAATCGATAGCAGCCCGGGGGGCCAAAACGGAAATCCTGGCTGGAATGCGACCAGCCCGGATGCCGGTGGGAAGACAACTCTGGACGCAAGGAGCCGGCCAGCTTGGAGGAATTACTGGCAGCCCTGCCTGAATGGGTCCGCCGAGCCTACTGCCGCCGGCAACGGCACTGGAATGAACTCACGCTATCGCTCCTGCAGTTCGGTCGCGCAGCCAGCCCAGGCCGCCGGCGCTCTCGCCCGAAGATCTCGAAGATGCAGTGGAGAAGGCCCTACCGAGATGACGATCAGGTAGAACCCCCAAAGACTCGGCAACCTCCTGATCCACGCGATCAGCGTGACAACTCCAGAAGAGACCCCGGCCGCAGGCGGAGAGATGGTCCGGCCTGCGGAGGGGCAGTACTTCGTGGCTATCAGAGTGAGAATCAGGAACGTGGGCAAGTGGGCTCTGTGCGCGACACTGCGTGCGAAACTCAAGGAAGAGTTCGGCCTGGAAGGCCGGACAATCCCTGGAATAAGCCTGGATGCGCCAAACATTTCGCGACTTTTTCCAGGTGAAGAAACCGAAGGAAGTTTTACCTTCATGTTCAAGGATGGTGTGCGCGCATTGGAACTCATGTTAGAGCCAACAGAGTACAGCGAAGGGTGTCGCGGCGGCCGAGAACCGGAATGGCCGCTTCGCCTGATCTGGACCGACAAGGTGCGCTTCGTTCTGAAGGAGATCTCGCCCTCAAAGTAACTATCGCCCGCTAGGCATTCAGGCGGCCGGTCTGCTCCAGCCAGTGCCGGAACATCCGGGTGAAATCGCGCGCCGCGGGATCGGAGCGCAATTGCGCCACGCTCAGGCGCATCTTGCGCCGCCAATTCGGATACTCCCAGGTGGTCCCGGGCAGATTCTGCTGCTCGGTTTCCTTGGTGAGGTCTTCCTGGTTCAGCACCAGCAGCGCCGAGGGCGCCGAGGCCAGCCACCCCACCAGCGCGCTGTGGAGCTCGCCGGTCAACTCGGGCGTCTCGCCGGCCCGTCGCGGGAACCATTCGGGAAGCAGCCCCAGCGTAAACAGCATTTCGAGCAGCTTCTGTTTCTCCGCGGCGCGCTCGGCCAGTTGCTGGCGATAGCCGGCGTCATCGCGCAACAGGCCCGCGTTGTGGCGCGCTTCGACGTCCCGAGCCAGCCAGAAGCCGGCCAACGTGGGCAGGTCGTGCGTGGTGGCGGAGACCAGCGCTTGTTGGGTGTACTCCCGCGGCGGCCGGAAGTCGCCCCGGTCGTTCTTCTCGAAGTACAGAACCCGGTAGCCGAAGAGGCCGAAGCGGTCCAGCGCCTGGCGAATCTCGGGCGTGACCGTGCCCAGGTCTTCCCCGACGATCGCCACTTTCTCCCGCACGCTTTCCAGGGCCAGGATGTGCAGCAGCTCGTCGGAGCGGTCCCGGAAGTAGGCGCCCTGGGTTGCATCCATGCCCTCGGGGATCCAATACAGCCGGAAGAACCGCATCACGTGGTCGATGCGCAGGGCGCCGCCGTGCCGCAAGTTCGCCCGGATGGACTCGGCGAACAGCCGGTAACCGGTCTCACGGTGGTGCTCGGAGTGGGGCGGGGGAAAGCTCCAGTCCTGACCCCTGGGCGAGAAACCGTCCGGGGGCGCGCCCACGCGGCAGCCGGAGACGTAGAAGGGGCGATGCGCCCAGAGGTCGGCGCCGCATCGATCCGTGGCCAGCGCCAGGTCGTGATACAGGCCAATGGAGAGCCCCTTGCGGCGCGCGTGCGCCTGGGCCGCTTCCAGTTGCAGATCGATCTGCCATTGCACGTACTTGTGGAACAGAACCGCGCGCCAGTGTTTTTCCCGAAACAGGCGCGTGGCGGTCGAATCCGGGTCGCGCCACGGTTCGGGCCAGTCGGGCCAAACCCAGCAATCCGGGTGACGGGCGTGGATCCACTCGTCCAGCGCGCACCAGGTGGCGAAGCGGTCGAGCAGTTCGCCCTCCCGCTCGACGTACTCGCGAAACCCGGCGGCGCGCGCCGATTCCCCGCGGCATTCCCGCAGAAAGCTCAGGAAGGCCAGTTTCAGCGCCCGCACTTTGAGTGCGTACACGCGTTCATATTCCACGAACTCCGCCGCCCTCAGTCGCTCCAGCTCGGACCGGATCTCCGGCCGGGAGAACAGCGCGCGGGCCCGGGCGGAGTTGCGGAAGTCCTCGACCCGCTCCAGGTCCAGGTAGATCGGATTCTTGAAAAACGTCGAGCTGGGCAGATACGGGCTGATATTGAAGGGCTGGCGGTTGGGGATGGCGTGCAGCGGGTTCAAGCCGATGAAGCCGGCGCCCACTTCGTCGGCCAGCCAATCGATCATCGCCTCCAGGTCGGTGAAATCTCCGCAGCCCCAGTTTCTCCCGGAACGCAGCCCGTAGAGCGCGACCGCCAGGCCGCCCGCGCGCCTCCCATTCCGGATGGCGGCAGGCACGTAGGCGCGGTCCGGACAGAGAATCAGCCGCATCGACGCGCTGCACGGCCCTCCCTCCGGCAGCGTGACCTCGACTTCGTGATAGCCCAGCGGCGCGCCGTGCTCGAGTGGCACTTCTTTTCGCACGAAGCACACGCCGCGCAGTTCCGCCCGCCCGGCGTTCTTCAGCTCGGAGAGCGCCATCGCGCGCCGCTCGATCTCACCGTTCTCCCAGCGGATCACCAGGTCCACCGCGCCGCCGGCCAGGGCCAGCGGAACGTACAGCGGGAAACCTCGCGCCCTCTCGCCCAGAACCACGACCGGCGGCAACAGCCGGTTCCACTCGCCCCAAAGCCGGTCTTCGATGGCCCGGTCGAGGTCTTCCATGCTCCCCGTCGGAACCCCCAGCGCGCCCAGAATCGCTTTCTTGGTCTCGGGCGCCGTCACGTGCCACCGGCCCCAGGTATCGCCGTATCCGGGCTCGATGCCCCACAAGCGGGCGGCGCGATCCAGCGCCTGTTCGTAGCTCTGGGAGAGTCGAAATGTCTGGGTAGTCATCGGGCCCCACGCCTTCTTTGATTCTAGCAACCGCGGCCCGGCCAACCCCCCGCTGTGCGAAACTGATGGGTTGAGAGTGGAAACCGGAAAGGCAGCGTGCATGCGTCTGGGGCTGTACGGGCTCATGGTCCTGCTTCTGTCCTGGCCGGCGGCCGCGCAGTCCGGCGGGCTGGCGCCGGAATGGGAGGTGCGCAAGGACCTGGCCGCGCTGGCCGAGCAGGTCCAGCGATTCAAGCCCATTCTCGAGCAGGTGAAGCCACAGAACTGGGAGGGCGCGCCCGCCGGGTATATCGACCAGGGCAAGCGCATCGGCGCGGAAATCGACTACCTGGCCGCCTCGACGCAGGCTCTGGCCGCCCGGCCCGAGAAGCTCACCGCCGCCCTGACGACTTACTTCCGCATGCAGTCTCTCGACCTGCTGCTGCGGTCCTACGCCGACGGGATTCGCAAGTACCAGAATCCCGCCCTCGCCGAACTGCTTCAGGGCGCCCTTACCTCGAGCGCCGCCGGCCGCGAGAAACTGCGCCAGTACGTCGTGGATCTGGCGGCCTACAAGGAGCAGCAGTTCCGCGTCGCCGACCAGGAGGCGCAGCAGTGCCGCGGCGTGCTTTCCCGGCAGCCGCAGGGCGCCCGGAAGGAGGAACGCAAGTGACCGAGCTCCACGCGTTTTCGTGCAGCATCTGCGGCGACCCCTCCACCGAGATCTGCGTGTACTGCACCAAGGACGCCTGCCCGAACCACGTCTGCCGCAAGTGCCTTCGCTGTAGCGACTGCTGCGAGTGCGAGGTCCCGCTGAACCCGGTCGAGCCTCATCCCGCCGCCGAGCACAATCCACCCGCATGAGTTAGTATCGGCCGGAAGTACTCGACGCCGCGGCCCGCAAACCAGCTCCAAGAAATCAGGTCGTCGATAGGCATCGCTGATGCGCCAGATGTCGGATCCTACTTCACCCTGATTCCCCAATGGCTCCGATCGGCTCACGTCGTTTATCGTGGCCTTTGTCACCCACAACGTGCTGAATTCCGACGAATACGATAATCGCCAAGCAGGGGAGCAGGAACATGGGGGCGGCTATCGAAGGCCAATAAAAGAGGAACCCCGCGAAGGCAACCGGTGAGAGCGCCACAGCCGCCCAAGGCACAAGCTGACGGTACTGCGCCGCTGCGCCCAGCAGGGCCGGGATGGCCAAAATGGCGTCTGAGTCATTCGCGTGGTACGAGGCGAATACGCCCCCAAGCAGGCATGAGGTCAGGGCAAGTTCAAAGGACGCCTTCCGGCAGATTGGCCAGAGCGCCACCATCACAACAGCAACCCCGATCACCACGCCAGTTCCAGGGTGCCCCGTCCAGGCAAACAGGGAATAGAAGTTAGGCATCATGCTGGGTCTGCCATTCATGTGCCTGGCGGGCAGGTTGAGGGCGGCCCAGTACAGCCGGATCCAATTCGGCTGAACCGCGAAGTTGATCGCCACTGCCACCAAACCGACAGTCGCAAACCCCGTGAGAACCTTGAAGTACCTCCGCTGGAACAGCAGCAGCGGCAGCATCACGAGCACGTAAAACTTCGGTAAGCAGAGGGCCAGCAAGGCGCCGCAAAGCATGGGGCGCCCGCACCTCCAGGCCATCAGGGCCAGGGCCAGCCACAGGAGTATGAGCGGTGTATCCTGCGCAATCGCCACCGCGAGGGCTACGGGCAGCGACCAGAACACGCCAATCGCCGTGTAGCGGCGCGGGCAGAGAGGAAACAGCCAGATGAACGAAAGAGTGCAGCCGATTATTAGCAGCTTCCACAACAGCAGTGCCTTGCGATAGGGCAAGGCCGTGAGCGGCTTAATGGCCGCTGCCCAAAACGGCGGCCGGACGAAAACAACATCGTCCTTCGTGCGGCCAGTAAGCGTGCGCTGCATCGCAACGTTCGCGGGCACGTCGTAGATCCTGTCGGTTCCCAGCAACCGGGCGCCTATATAAAAACCAGTGAAGTCCCTGATCTTGTCAAGCTCCATGGCCCGAACCCCAATCGCTGCCACTGCCAATTGGGTAACGAGGAGACCGATGGCACAATACAACGACGCTCGCAGGCGACTCAGGCCACTACGAGATACCGCGGTTTTCGCCGTGGACGCAATCAGAGCTGCCGCCAAGAGGAGCAGGACGGTCTCGAAGAAGGCCAACGCGGCCACCGCTCTTGCGTCTGTCATAGGCAACCGACGGAAGCCGTCACCGGGCTGGCACCTGAAAGCAGCACGCTCTCGAGAGATCGCCCGGCCAGTCAAAAGGCGCTCGAACTGCCTGGAATCCGGCGCTTCGCTCTCAGTTTTCCGAGTTCACCAACGATTACAGGAGAATCTCCCTTTTGGACTCTCGGCTCCAGAAGAGTATAGCACCGGGGACTGATGGCAAAACCGTCGAAGGGTGTTCCGGCCCGCCGAACGGCGCCATGCTGCCCAGCGAGCGCCAGCTCGGCCCGCTCACAGGAGCCAAAAGCCGAATGGCCGCCCGGGAAAGGGGACCGAGTTCCCGCGACTGTGCCTGTCTTCGTCCGTCCGCTTGGAATCGTAATGTGGACCTTTCTTGCTGCGCGCCCCAATTATGGCAAACAATGCCTGTCACAACCCCTGAATCTTCGACGATGGGAAGGGAGCATTCAGAAAACGGGTCGTCGGCATCTGGGACTGGCGCCAGGCCCCGGGCGTGCCTCGCTGGCACTGCCGGCGCATCGGGCTACAGTTGCAGAACCAGGCGCAAGCCCGCGTCGACAGGGGCTTGCAGGCGCGGCGGGAGCGCGCCAGCGTGCCGGGTGAGGTACTCGCGGTCGAGGGCCAGGACTTGGGAGACGTTGACGACCGAGTCGCGGGGAAGTCCCGGGGAGCGGGCGGGCAGCAGAACATTGCCTGGGGCATCGGCAAGCGCCAGGTTACTGGCGATCACGGCGACTATGACGGTTTGAATGCGGCTGCGATTGAAGGAGTCGGTCTGCACGACCAGCACCGGCCGGCGGAATCCCCGTTCGGAGCGGCGAGGCGCGGGGAGATCGGCCCACCAGATCTCGCCGCGATGGATGTGCCCCATCGCGGTTACCAGGAGTCCTTGTCGAGGGACCTAAGTTGGGCGTGGTGCAATGGCGGGTCGACCTTCGCGGGCCGGCGAGAGTAAACTTCATTCAGGCGTTCCGTGACGGCATCGGTTCGCCGCCGGTCGAGGAACTCGGAAATCGCGGTGGCGTAGAGTTGGCTTCTCGATACCCGGAGCCGGCCCGCCGCAGCTTCCGCCAGGCGGAAGAGGTCGTCGGGGAGCGACACGGCGGTCTTCATGCTCCTATGGTTTCGCCGCCGGCAGCAGGAATCCCCGCTCGATCAACTGGCGCAACAGGGAGAGGCAGTTCGGGGTGATCTTGTCGAGGTCGGAGTTGGTGGCCGCGGCCAGCTCGACGAGCAGGTCGCGGATGGGGCGCTGGCCGTCGCAGCGGGCCACCAGCCCCGCCAGGCGCAGATCGATGGGGCTGGAGTAGGTGATCCCGCGCGCCAAGCGGATGCGCGCGGCGCTCACGCGCCAGCCTTTCTCGGACCACTCGCAGGTCTCGTCGAGGCGGACCAGCGGCGACACGCGGAATTTCCCGGCCAGCAGCGCGTCGTCCGCTTTCACGGTTTCCAGGTAATCGTGCAACTGGAACCCCAGCGCGACGTAATCGCCGAACGGCCCGGAGACGTCGTCCGGCGCGTCTTCGATCCGGATCCAGTTGGGACGCCCGCTCACGCGCCGCATGGCGATCAGCCCGGTGCTGACCGCTTCGATCCCCTTGCGGCTGTAATGGGACAGCCACTCGTCGTAGAGCCGGGCGCCGCCCTCGGGGGTTTCGTGTTCGGTGTCGCGAATCCACATGCGCGCGTATTCGGCGGCACTGTGGTGGTCGGTGCGCAGCACCCAGACGTCGCAGCCGGAATCCTGGAACCAGCCCGCCAGCCGCTCCTTCCAGTCCTGGCCCGCCACGTGCACCCAATCGCAGCAAATCTGGAACAATCCGCCTTCGTTCAGGAATTCCGGGGCTTGCCGCGCCAGGAGCTGGCAGAAGCCGTCCAACTCGATGCCGCTGTCGCGATACATGTAGCGGAGCGAGGGGGAGATGGCGAAGGGAGGGTTCGAGACCACCAAGTCGAACTTCCGCCCGCGCACCGGCTCGAAGGCGTTGCCTTCGAGGAACTCGAGGCCGGCGATGCCATTCAGCCCGGCGTTGAGACGCGCGAACTCAATCGAGCGGATGCTCCGGTCGACGCCGCAAACCTGTTCACTGTGCGGCGCCGCCAGGAAGGCCTGGACGCCGCCGCCCGTGCCCAGATCGAGCGTGGCGCGCACGGGCTGGCGCACGGTAAAATCGGCCAGCGCCGCGCTGGAAGCCGTGATGCCCATCACCTGCTCGAGTTGTCCGCCGGGCTCGACGGTGTCGGCGTAGTCGCAGGCCAGCAGCAGATCGCGGAACGGCAGCAGCCGGATGCGGCCGAGCGCCGCCCCATCGCGCACTTCCACCAGCCCCGCCCTGACCCAATCCTCGAGCGGCAGCGGCTCGAGCGCCCGGCGGGCCGCCGCGGCGTCCACCGGCGAGCCGACCACGAACATCCGGATCATCGCGTTCAGCGGCGTGGCTTCCCGAGTCAGATGCAGGAAGTGCGGCAGGTCGCGCCCGGCGCGCGTCGGCAACTGGACGGGGCCGAGCGTCCCCACCAGCCCCTTCTCGTGGTACCCCGCCCCGCGGAGCACCTCGCGGATGCGCACGCACTGTTCGGGGCCGTCGATGTGGAACACGGTGTCACTCACGCCAGCCGATTCTAGCATGGGGACGGTGGTGGCTGTCCCCGGGTTTAGGATAGTGCCATGGTCCACACTACCGTTCTTGGCGCCATGTTGGCCGCGGGGCTCGCGTTTGCCCAGGGCTCCGAAAGCGCCCTGGTGATCCGGGACGTCCGCGTTTTCGACGGCACGCGCGTGCTGGAGCGCGCCAGCGTTCTGGTGCGCGGGGGGAAGATCGCCTCGGTCGGCAAGAGCGTCGGGGCGCCCGCGGGCGCACGCGTGATCGATGGCGCCGGCAAGACGCTGCTGCCCGGCCTGTTCGACGCTCACACTCACGTCATCAGTCCCGAGTCGCTGAGGCAGGCGCTGGTCTTCGGGGTCACTACCGAGCTCGACATGTTCACCTCGCAGGCCCAGGCCGCGCAGATCAAGAGGGATCAGGCGGCCGGC
>Ga0187886_1004340_pt1 | contig 10222 bp, 11 predicted proteins | sample June2016WEW_20_1_FD_133001 | JGI IMG/M metagenome (GOLD analysis project Ga0187886, IMG submission 133001) | Peatland microbial communities from SPRUCE experiment site at the Marcell Experimental Forest, Minnesota, USA - June2016WEW_20_150 | ecosystem: Environmental > Terrestrial > Soil >... | reverse complement strand
GCGCACCAGCGTCACGATGCGCGGTGGCATCGAGACGCGTCCCGCGCTGAGTTCGGCCATGGCCGGCGCGAGCGCATCGATCAAGCGGTCGAGATCGAGCAGGCTTTCGACTTCGCGGCGGTTCAGAAGGAGCATAGCGGGTGTCTACCTTGCGCCGGTTTCTGGCGTCATTGCCCCGAGGGCAGGAAGGAGACCTCATCGAGCTGAATGAAGTCCTGAACCATGGGCTCGGCGGACTGGTCCATTTCTTTGGTCGGCCCAAAGAACCCCACATGGCCGTCCACCAAGAACACTACGCGGTCGGCGAGTTTGCGGGCCAGCTTCATGTCGTGCGTAACCACGATCGAAGTGAGACCGGTATGCCGCTTGAGCTTCAGGATCAGGTCGCTGAGCGCCAACGCCATCAGGGGATCGACCATGGTGGTGGGCTCGTCGTAGAGAATGCATTCCGGCTCCGCGGCCAGCGCGCGCGCAATCGCCACGGCTCGTTTCATGCCCGTGCTCAGGTCGGGAGGCATCAGCTCGCGCATGCCTTCGAGCTCCACGCTGGCCAGAAGGTCGTCTACGCGCTTCTGAATCTCGTCCTCATCCACGGCGAGCCCGCGCGCGGCGCGCTCGCGTAACGGGTAGGCAACGTTCTCCCCGACGGTGAGTGAATCAAAAAGCGCTCCGGATTGAAAGACCATGGTCACGCGCCGGCGGACGTCCACCAGTTCTTCCTCGCTCAGCGCGGTAACGTCGCGGCCCGCCACGAACACCTGCCCCGCGTCCGGTTTCAGGAACCCCAGGATGTGCTTGAGCAACACGCTCTTGCCCACGCCGCTGCGCCCCAGCACCGCCACCATTTCGCCGCGCCGCACCTGGAAGCTCACGTCTTCGAGCACCGGCTGTTCGTCAAAGGCCTTGTACACGTGGCGGAACTCAATGTACGGATTGTCGGCAGGCCTGGGCTTTGGTTCGTCAGTCATGCGGAACAATTATGAATTATGAAGTCGGAAATATGAAGTACGAAAGGTCGTTCCCTGTCGCCAGCTTCCTTACGCCATACGTCGAGGCATTCATAATTCAGAACTCAGAATTGGGGAGGAACGCAAGCCCGCAAGGGGCAGGAGCTACACTTACAACGGTGAATCTTCCCAGGGGTTGAATACCGAAGCGCCCGTAGGGGCAACATCGCGCGCATTGCGTGTGATCAGGACCAGCCCGTGCTCTATGGCCGTCGCCGCCAGCAGGCCATCGACCACTGGCACCTTCGCCCTGGACTGCGATTCCAGCGCCCCTGCGATCCTCCCCCAACGTCGAGCCACCGCTTCGTCCACGGGCAGGATGCGGCCGCTAAATCGCGGTTGAAGCTCCGCATCCAACCACGCCTCCAGACGCGCCCGACGCGATGCCCGCGGCAGGCCGGCGATCCCCTTCTCGATCTCACCCAGGGTGAGCACGCTCAGGTGGAGCAGACTCTCTTCGACCGAGTCAACCCAACGGACGACCCGCGGCTCCGGCCGGGGCTTGATCAGTTCGGAAATGATATTCGTGTCCAGAAGGTAGCCACTCACAGCTTGACCGGCCTTCCGTAGTCAGCGATGCGTTCCAACCGCAGGCGCGCTCGCGCCAAAGGGGATCGCGCAAGAAACTCCGTCAGGCTGCGAGGTTCTTGGGCCCGCTGCGTCAGACGCTCAAACTCCTCTGCGGGGAGAATCACCACCGATTCCTTGCCTCGCCGTGAAACCCATTGCGGCCCCTTGGAACGCGCAAGCTCGAAAACCTCGCTGAACCGAGCTTTGGCCGTCTGAAGCTGCCAGGCAGGTTTTCGCGAAACCGTCATTTTCTCTCGCCTCGATAAAAGGACTAGTCTGACTAGTCCAATCTTGTCATAGTCCAACCCCAACTGTCAAATACTCCCCGCAAAAGGCAGAGTCCCAATTCGGGCCACAGCGTTCGCTCTGTCAACCTGAGCCCACCCTTGAGATCGACGGACTCTCGGCCGTGAGGGGCGAAGGAACTGCTTTCTGCGAGACGAAATGCAGATTCCTTGTCGTCCGCCGTCCTGCGGCTTGCCTGCGCAAGCAGGTCCAGAGCCTCGTACGCGCTGGAGGGCCCGTCGGGCACTACAGCCTCCGGGGGGGCGGGCCGCGGCGGACTCCTCAGAAGGACAAAGGTGAACGATTATGAATTATGAATCCTGAAGTACGAAAAGTCGTTCCCTGTCGCCAGCTTCCTTACGCCATACGTCGAGGCATTCATAATTCAGAATGGGTGTCAGTATTTCCACAAAAAGTGAAACGTCATGCCGGTCCCGACGCTGATGACGGCGGCGCGGACCCAGCGCGGGTCGAGCTTCTGCGCGAAGTGTGCGCCGCCGTAGCCACCCGCGACGGCGCCTACAATCATCAGGGCCGCCTGCGGCCACTCCACCTTCCCCGCCGCGATGAACGTCACCACCGCGGCGCCGTTGATGGAGGCGGCAAGCAGCGCCTTCAAACCATTCATGGCGTGAATGTCTTCCATGTGGATCATCTCCAGCATGGCCAGCATCAGGATGCCGATACCGCCGCCAAAGAATCCGCCATAAACCGAAATCAGCAGTTGCGCCAGCGCAATGCCCGCGATCGTGGGCCACGAGGGAGGCCCCGTGCTTTTGATCAGGTGGCTCAGTTTCTGGGTCAGCCGTTTGCCAAACGCGAAGAGCAACGTGGCGATTCCGAACAGGTATGAAACCAGATGCATGAAAGTGGTCTGCGGCGTGTGCAGAAGCAGTACGGCGCCCACCACGCCGCCGATCACGCTGATGGTGACCAGCGGCGCCACCACGCGCGCGGACCTCGGCAAGCGCTCGCGGTAAGCGCCGACGCTCGCCACCGCCCCCGGCCAGAGCGCGACGGTGTTGGTGGCATTGGCAGGTATGGGAGGAACCCCCGTGAAAATGAGGGTAGGAAAGGAAATAAAACTGCCGCCGCCCGCCACGGAATTCATGATGCCGGCGAGCACGGCAGCGATGAAGAGCAAGATCCCATTCAGGAGGGTCATAGTCGGGTGCAGAATTACAGCAGTAGCTGTGAGAATGCGAACCCCAGCGCATGACGTTGTGAAAAAAGCTACCTTCGCCGCAGAGACGCCTTGACGCTGAGGAAGGGTTCTGCGTTTCCGAATCCCTGTGCCTCTCGGCTAAGAAGGGGCCCAGAGGATTATTCCATAGCTTCCTTAGCTATGGGAAAAAGGCTTCCCCATGGACTTTACTTAAGCCCGGCGCTTCCCGCCAGCACGAAGCCGGTGACGGAGATGAATCGCTGCGTCATGACTCAGGGGGAAGGCAGCTCCGGCGGCCGCGCCTCTTCCGTGCGCCTCAGGCCCACCAGCAAGAATTTACCATCGCTCGAAAAAGTAGGGTGATAGAGGTACTGCTTATCCGACAGCGGCAGCACGACGACGTAATCCTCCGGAGACCCCGCGGGCGGTTCAGGCGCCTCGAACACGTGGTCGTCGAGGAATTCCGGCAGGGTGTCCTGAATGAAATGGCGGAAGGCCTCCAGCGAGGGCGAATCGGAACTGAGGAACTGCGCAGGAGCGATCAGCGCGTACGCCGAGCGGAAATCGTGCAGGTGAAGCGCGGAGATAAAGCGATACAGCGTGTAATCCTGGTCCGCGAAGTACTCGGTCTTCGCGGGCATGTAAGCCTTGCCGTCCCAGCGGTAAGCCGCACGCGCGTTGAAACCGCGATGGCCATTCCGCTCAAACTGCAGAAGGCCCGGGTCGGCGCGGCCCGTGACAATCATCTCCGCGGGCGCGCCACCGCTGTCCCGGAAATTCACCTGACTTCGGACAAGGGGTGCGTACCGACTGTCGTCAGCCTGTGCATCCCACAACAACGTCGCCGCGTGATCCTTGATCTGGAACACCGCGGGATAAGCGGTCGCGGGGTCGCCCTCCAAGCTCACCACCGCGATACCTCGCCCCACCGATTTCCCCAGACCGACTGCGAGAAGGGTGAAATCCTCGATCCCACTCACCAGGCGCGAGGCCTTCCAGCGCGCGCCATCCCAGCAGAGCAGATGAACAGCCCAGAGGGGCCCCGAGTCGGGAGCCGGCGTAACCTCCGCGGCCACCTCGGCGTCCGGGATTGCCCACTTCAAGACCATTTCCGGGACGCCGTCGCCGTCCAAATCGCCCAGCGACGTGAGCGTGTTGGGCGGCCCGCCCGCCGCAGCACCCTCCGGTTTCTCGCCAATGTGCAGAGCCTTTGTTAAGGCGCTGACATCAGGCGTCGTCACACTCTGAGCGACCGCCGCAATCTGCGGCAGGACAGCATCCTCTGCCGTCTGGGCGGATGGAGCCTTGGCCGGTGGCACTTCTTCATCTTCATCCTGCGCGGGAGCGAAGGCCGGCAACATGAGAAGGAAGGCGGCCAAAGCCACGCACGCAGGCCCGCCGGAACGGGCGAGTAACACCGAACTTGAACCATGCCGCTGCGGTTGATATCCCATGGCGACACGCCATTATAGGACAAGCTGGGTTTTTGGACAAATCTCATTGACAAGGGGATCGTCAATTTCCTCTGGCGGTCTTCGCCGCAGCTCGAAATAGAGACTAAGATATTTTGATTCAGTACTTTACACAATACACGCGGATCCCTCTATCTAAGGCCAAGTGAATTAGCACTCGACCTCGAAGAGTGCTAATTGCTTGATTTTAGGCCATATTTGAGACTTGACAAATGAGCGCGCCATCGTTATATTAGCACTCTTGATAGGTGAGTGCTAAACAAGGCGAAACCAATCACGAGACTGCATCAAGAACACCAAACTCAAGGGCTAAATCCACTGGCCCGAGGGGCTTCCAGGCGAAGGGGAATCTCGCCGAAGCACCGGAGGTTCGAGTCTCGGGTCAAAACTGAGGAGGAAAGGGGACTTAACTATGACCATACGACCTCTTCATGATCGACTGATAGTGAAGCGGGTGGAAGAAAAAGAAAGCATCAAGGGCGGGATTATTATCCCCGACACGGCGAAAGAGAAGCCGCAGGAGGGCATAGTGATTGCTGCTGGGAATGGGAAAAAGACGGAAGACGGAAAGATCATCCCCCTGGACGTGAAGGCGGGTGATCACATCCTCTTTCGCAAATACGGGCCCGATGAGATCAAGCTCGACGATCAGGAATATCTGATCCTGCGCGAGGAAGAAGTGCTGGGGGTGATCGAACGCGTGAAGGCTGCGGCGGGAAAGAAGTAAGCCCGGCCGGACATTCGCCGCAGCGAATCGCGCCGGGAAGCGCGAGCGACGCTGGGGCGGCGAGATCGAACTCATCAACTCCGCCACCTGCTGCGGAAGCAGGGGGGAGGAAAGAAACTGGAGGGAGTTAAGATGGCGAACGCAAAACAGATTGTGCACGGCGAAGACAGCCGCCAAGCCATTCTCAGGGGCGTGAATAAGCTGGCCGACGCCGTGAAGGTTACGTTGGGTCCCAAGGGCCGCAACGTGGTTCTGGACAAGAAATTCGGCTCGCCTACGATCACCAAGGACGGCGTGACCGTGGCGAAGGAAATCGAATTGCAGGATCCTCTGGAAAACATGGGCGCCCAGATGGTGCGCGAAGTGGCCTCCAAGACCTCCGATGTGGCCGGTGACGGCACCACCACGGCGACGGTCCTGGCGCAGTCGATTTACCGCGAGGGCGTGAAGACCGTGGCAGCAGGCGCCAATCCCATGGCCATCAAACGGGGTATTGAGATGGCCGTGCGCGCCGTCTGCGGCTACGACGAAACCCAGAAAGACGGCTCGAAGAAGCACGTGAAGGGCGAACTCGAGAAACTCTCCAAGCCCGTCGAGGGCGCGATGATCGCACAGGTCGGCGCGGTGTCCGCCAACAACGACTCGACCATCGGCAACATCATTGCCGAGGCCATGAAAAAGGTCGGCAAGGACGGCGTCATTACGGTTGAGGAAGCGAAGACCATGGAGACCACCCTGGAGGTCGTCGAGGGCATGCAGTTTGACCGTGGCTACCTTTCGCCCTACTTTGTCACCGATCCCGAGCGAATGGAGTGCGTTTTGGAAAACGCGCTGGTCCTCATCCACGAAAAGAAAATCAGTTCGATGAAAGACCTGCTTCCGTTGCTCGAGCAGATCGCCAAGGCCGGCAAGCCCCTGTTGATCATCGCCGAGGAAGTCGAGGGTGAAGCGCTGGCCACGTTAGTCGTGAACAAGCTGCGCGGAACGCTGCAGTGCTGCAGCGTCAAGGCGCCGGGCTTCGGCGATCGCCGCAAGGCCATGCTGGAGGATATCGCCACCCTCACGGGCGGCAAGGCGATTACGGAGGACCTGGGCATCAAGCTGGAGAACGTGAAGCTGGATGACCTGGGCCGCGCCAAAAAGATCACCGTAGACAAGGACAACACCACGATCGTGGAAGGCGCCGGCAAGTCGGCGGAGATCGAAGGCCGCGTCAAGCAGATCCGCACCCAGGTCGAGGACACCACCTCCGACTACGATCGCGAGAAGCTGCAGGAGCGCCTGGCGAAGCTGGTGGGCGGCGTCGCCCAGATCAAGGTGGGCGCGGCAACCGAGACCGAGATGAAGGAAAAGAAAGCTCGTGTCGAGGACGCCATGCACGCCACCAAGGCGGCCGTCGAGGAAGGGATCGTTCCCGGCGGAGGAGTGGCGATGGTACGCAGCATTCCCGCGCTCGACAAACTCAAGGCCCAGGGCGATGAGCAGATCGGGATCGACATCGTCAAGCGGGCGCTCGAAGAGCCCCTGCGCCTGATCGCTGCCAATGCTGGACATGAAGGCGCGGTGGTCGCCGAGAAGGTCCGGAATAACACCAACCCGAACTTCGGCTTCGACGCGCAAGACGAAACCTTCGGCGACCTGGTCGCCGCGGGCGTCATCGATCCCACCAAAGTCGCGCGCACCGCGCTCCAGAACGCTGCCTCCATCGCCTCGCTCATGCTCACCACCGAGGCGATGGTCTGCGAGATCCCGGAGAAAGAAGACAAGCACGCTGGACCTCCGGGAGGCGGCATGGGCGGGGGGATGTACTAGGAAGAGAGTTGAAAGTTGAAAGGAAGTTCAAAGGGCGGGGAGAACGCTTCCCCGCCCTTTTTGTTTTGGGGGCCGCGGGCGGATCATCTGTCTCTCGCCTCTTGCTTCGTATCCACATCTTGTATATACTTCCCCTATGGCCATCACTAAGGTCTTTCGGAGCGGAAATAGCCAAGCCGTGAGAATTCCCAAGAAGTTTCGGTTCCGCTCGCAGCAGGTGGAAATTACAAAGCGCGGGAACGAGATTGTGCTGCGCGAGCGGCCGACGAATCTCTCTGGCGCCTTCGAGCTTCTTACCGGCCTATCACCCGACTTCTTCAAGGGTGGCCGCCGCCAACCCAAACTGGATAAGCGCGTGGGGCTTTGATGCGCTATCTCCTCGACACCAACATTTGCAATTACATTGCGAAGCAAAAACCCCACGGCGTCCTGGCACGCCTCCAGCATTTAAGACCTGGTGACGTGGGTATGTCCGTCATCACGTATCTGGAACTGGTTTATGGCGCTTGGAAGAGCCAGCACCGCGAAGCGAACCTCCTGCGCATCCAAGGGTTGGAACGGTTGATCCCGGTGCTGCCTCTGGACGCGAGTACCGGCCGGCACTATGTCCAGATGCGAGCGGAACTCGAAAGGAAAGGGTCACCGATAGGCGCATACGATTTGCTGATTGCCGCACACGCCCTGAGCCTGGGGCTGACGCTGGTCACAAATAACGCCCGGGAGTTTCGCCGAGTTCCGCAATTGATCGTGGAGAATTGGGCCGAGGAATAGCATCAGGCAGCGAGCGTTTTGTGCGAGTCCCGACGGAATCGGGATAGGCAGCGAGCGCCTTGTGCGAGTCCCGACGGAATCGGGATAGGCAGCGAGCGCCTTGTGCGAGTCCCGGCGGAGTCGGGATAGGCAGCGAGCGCCTTGTGCGAGTCCCGGCGGAGTCGGGACAAGACCACGGGCGGGGAGTGATACTGCGGAGAACCAACCCTCGCCCCCTTGGGGGAGAGGGTGGGCCGCCGCTGGCGCTTTCTCCAGCCGGGGCGGGCCGGGTGAGGGGGTCAAGGCTGTGCCGCCTAATGCAAACTTGACCCAGTGCGTTCATCTTAGTGCTCACCCCCTCACCCACCGCTGCGCGGTCCCCCTCGCCCCCTTGGGGGAGAGGGTAGGCCGCCGCCGGCGCTTTCTCCGGCCGGGGCGGGCCGGGTGAGGGGGTCAAGGCCGCGCCGTCTCATGCAGACCTGACCCAGTGCGTCCATGTTAGTGCTCACCCCCTCACCCACCGCTGCGCGGTTCCCCCTCTCCCCCAAGGGGGCGAGGGTGGAGTGGTTGGGCGGAAGGGTGGTTCCAGATCAGCAAGACCACGGGCGGGGAGAACGCTTCCCCGCCCTTTTTGTTTCTGAAGCACTGGCAGACGCCAGAGATTGCCCGATAATGTACCCGCCCTCGCCCCTGGGGGCGAGCGGAACCACCACGCCGTGCGAGCACGTTTCCTTGCCTAGTGCCTTCTGCTTACTGCCTACTTGTCGCAGGGCCACCGTATCCTGCGCTATACTCCCCGCATGACCAACCAAACTTCCAAAGCCACCGTCAGTTTTCGGGAACTTCTCAACCACGCTCAGGACGAATTCCGCCGCTGGCACGAGTGGTTCAACAAGAATCCCCAGGCGCTGGATGTGAAGACCGATATCGCCACGGCGCCGGACGTACGCACGCTGGTGCTCCACATCGTCGCGTGTGAGCATTTCTACGCGGAGTGGTTGTCGGGCGAACCCATCACACCATGGCAAAGCATCTCGACAGCTTCCGCAGACGGCCTCTTTGCCGCAGCAGACTCCGCCTTTGAGAAGTGGCGAAACCTGCTCGCGACGGCGAGCGACGCGCAGTGGGATGAAGTGATGGCGTTTCCCAAACCGATGGAGACTTTAAAAGCAACCCGGCGTAAGTGTTTCTTCCATACTTTTTTGCACAGCGTGCGCCACTGGGCTCAACTGGCTACCGCCCTGCGCGCGGCGGGCTTTAAGCAAGATTGGCAGCACGATTTCGTCTTCTCCACCGCCATGGAGTGAGCGAACGATCGGCGGAGGACGGCAGTCCCCTGCGGGCTTGCACCGCCGGGCCCGGGCTTCTTCGCTGGCCGCAGGTCACTAGCGTTTCCGGCCGGCGCGACTTCCTGAAGGCCAAATAGTCCACGGCGGGGTTGCTGCTAACCTATTTAGCATCAATGGGTTAGAGAAAGTTGCCGGAAGCAACTTGCTTTTCTGTAGCAATTCCTAAACAATATGGGGCTCCAAAACCCCGCTGAGGATTAGCCGTGCAACTGATACCTCGCGACGAGAAGTTCTACGACCTCTTTCGCGAACAAGCTGAAAACATCTACAAGGCCGCAAAGATGCTGGTCGCCCTATTTGAAGACTTCCAGGAAGTCGAAAAGCAGGTTTCGGAAATCAAGTTCGTGGAACACAAGGGCGATCAGATCACGCACGCCCTGATGATGAAGCTCAATCGTACCTTCATCACGCCGTTCGACCGGGAAGACATCCACGCGCTGGGTTCCGCACTGGATGACGTGCTCGACTTGGTGGACGCGGCCGCAAGCCGTACCATCACCTACAAGGTCAAGAAGGTGACGCCCGGGGCACAGCAACTTTCCAGGGTGATCTTGCACGGAACCGAGATCATCGTGAAGGCTGTAGCGCAATTGAACCATCCCCAAAACATGCTCGAATACTGCGAGCAGCTCACCCTGCTCGAAGAGGAAGCTGACCGCATCAAAGGCGAATGCATTGCCCGCCTGTTTGAGAATGCCGGGGATCCCATCGAAGTCATCAAGTGGAAGGAAATCTACGAGGTCCTGGAAGCCACCACAGATAAGTGTGAAGACGTGGCGGACGTTCTCGAATCCGTGGTCTTGAAGGCGGCCTGACGACATCCGATGCGGGTCGCGTCCCCCCAGGACCCGCGGTAGCAAGGACGAGTTCAGGTGGCCGCAGGCCGAGCTTCCCGCGATTCTCCCCTGCAAGGCGCACATAAAATGATCTCGGTATTCACATTCGCACTGCTGATCGTCGCCGTCGCTCTCACTTTTGATTTTCTCAACGGCTTTCACGATGCGGCAAATTCCATCGCTACGGTGGTTTCCACGCGCGTGCTTTCCCCGCGGGTCGCCGTCATCTGGGCGGCTTTCTTCAATTTC
>Ga0187886_1004339_pt1 | contig 10223 bp, 12 predicted proteins | sample June2016WEW_20_1_FD_133001 | JGI IMG/M metagenome (GOLD analysis project Ga0187886, IMG submission 133001) | Peatland microbial communities from SPRUCE experiment site at the Marcell Experimental Forest, Minnesota, USA - June2016WEW_20_150 | ecosystem: Environmental > Terrestrial > Soil >... | reverse complement strand
ATTTCTTCGCCAGATTTAAATTTCTTCGCCAGATTTAAATTTCTTCGCCAGATTTAAATTTCTTCGCCAGATTTAAATTTCTTCGCCAGATTTAAATTTCTTCGCCAGATTTAAATTTCTTCGTCAACTATTACCACGTCATGTCATAAAACGCTCTCAGAAAGCTTTTGACTAAATAAAACAGCTCCCTGATGAACAGGTCGCTATTAGCTGGTCTCAGGGGCTGTAGCTTACTAGTCTATATCATACCTAAAAATTCTTCGTTTTCAGGTACTCTTTTTCCTTCTGGAGATCTAGCTCGCGTCGAAGGACGGCTTGCATAGCTGCCGAAGGTTTTGTATGCACAACGATCCTATTCTTGACGTCTTTTCTATATACCAACAATCCATAGGCCAAATAGCCCAGAAATAGTGCAGGAATACCGAAAATCCATCCGGCCGCAAATGCAATAAAAAATTCTGCCGGAAATTTGTATGCAAGCGCCGTAGCCACAATTGCTGTTCCTGCAGCTATGACATACTTCTTTCCTTCCATAGTATTCACCTCCTCGTAATGTTTGTTACGCGCAATGATATATTTTTTATCTACCTGAGGGCCCATGTTCCCAAGCATCATCCATCTGTCTCATGATCTCTTCATATTCAAGGGTATGCTCATGTTGCATCTGTTTCTCAGATATATCACCAGTAATCCACGCCTTTGACATTGGGAATACCTCAGGGGAGTAATGAACATTCCACCAGTGAACGATAAATATGAACAGTGTTGCGAGTAGTGCCTCATCCGTGTGAATTATTGTGGCAAGGTGAACATATGCATATGGAATCAACTCCATTGCCTTGAATGGAAACATCATTACAAGCCCCGTTACGCAAAGCATAACCATGCCCCAGAATGCTCCCCAGTAATCGAACTTCTCCTTCCAGCTGTATCTTCCATATTTTGGTTCCTCTGCTTTTCCAAAATAGAACATTATAACTTGCCAGAAGTCCTTGGCATCCTTAATGGTAGGCCACACTTTCCTTTCAAGTATTGACTCTTTATCAACAAGAACATGATATACAATATGATAAATACCAAGAGCGACCATTGTTAGGCCAGCAGCATGGTGTATAGTTGTTCTCATCGCAAATCCTCCAAGGGCATTCACAACAATATGGGACCACCATGCATCTGGAAATTTCAGGGGCATTCCACTAATTACTAGAAGCATGAATGTCCCTATCATCACCCAATGCTGGAATAGTTGGTTGAATGTAAATCTTTTAAAGAAAATTTCACTCATATTTTTTTCTCCTGTTATTTTTGGATTTAAAGTTTCAACTGATCCCTGTCTGCGCATATTAAAACCTCCTATTTATCTTGAGTCTTGAAATGAAATCAAGAATAACCATCCCAACAAAGAAACTTATGACGGCGGTAGTCAAAATCTTGAAAAATATTGCTATCCAATATGCAAGGTCAAAAGGACCAAGAAAATAATACGTCATCTGTGGACTCATACCAGTCTTATTGAACATAAGTTCGTCCGTATGTAGGGATTCCTTATCATGTATGAGCCCTTGAGACACCTTTACATCAAGATTCACTCCGCTATGGCAATTCGCTTTCCCGCACGTTTTTGGAAGGTTGTCCGGGAAGGTGCTGGAATTGGGATCTGTTGTTGCCTTTGTCTTGTGATTCTCATGACAGTCAGCACATGTCGCCACGAGGCTATAACCTTTATCAAGCGCTCTCCAGTGGAAAGATTCTTTGTAAGTATCAAATCTATCAGTCTTAATACCATAATACCATGCGCTCATCATTTCCTTGTTAGAATGACATTTGGCACATGTAGTAGGACTGTTTTGGTGGTTTGTAGATGAATTTGTGTCGTTTATTGCACGAATATCATGGACCCCATGACAGTCAGTACAGGTCGCTGCTTCTGTATGTCCTTTTTGTATCTGCTCCCAATGGATACTTGTCTTATAATCTTTTGTTTCCTGTACATGACACTTTGAACAAATATCTGTGATATTTTCCCTGCTAGGTCTGCCAACAAAATTACCAGACATCGCAGAATCGGAAATCAGACTTGAATTTGATGCTTCTGTTCCTCCATGACAATCGACACAACTAAAACCTTTACTGTAATGAATATTGTTCCTGAATTCATCAATAATTTTTGTATGGCAATGATAACACGAAACATCTTCCTTAGCCATGACGATTCCTGTAAATACAGGTAACATCATCACCATTATCCAAACATATTTGTTTCTCAATAACGAATAACATTTTTTACGTATAGACATTTGACAACTCCTATCTTATATTTTTTATTAACCAACTAAATCTACCAGTAACTACGCCACAATCGTTATTTACCTGTAGATTCTTTGTACTTTGAATATTTTTTCTCAAGAGCATTACTAGCTTTCTCAAAAAATTTTTTAATCAAATCAGTATCACATTTTTCTCTTTCACATTCTCCAAGCGCTTCACATTTTCCGGCTAGTTCCAATGCACGTATCTCAAGATTTGGAATGATCACGTTCATCATATGTTCATATTCTTTTTTGTTAGAAGGATTGGCAGTTCCAACCATATCCATGACCATCTGAGACAAAATAACTCTCAGTCTTCCGCAAGGTTCAATTATTACCATTTTTACCTCATAATAACAACACTTATTTTTTAACAATTACGTATCGTATCTGATAATTCATAATTAAATATTGTTTCTCATAATTCATAACTAAATATTGTTTCTCATAATTCATAATTAAATATTGTTTCTCATAATTCATAATTAAATATTGTCCAACGCAAGATTTAATTCTAATACGTTGACACGTTGTTCTCCCAAAAATCCGAACTGTCTCTCTTCAACATGTTCAAATACCAGTTTTCTCAATGTCTCCTCATCGATATTACGTATCTTGGCAATACGAGGAATTTGTACCATAACTGATTGTAGACTGATGTGAGGATCTAAACCGCTAGCAGATGCCTCCACTAAATCAGAAGGTACTGGAGTATGGATACCTGATGACATCAGCAAATCTGTCCTATTAGAAATTTGTCCCAATAAATCCTTATTTGTAGGACCAAGATTTGAACCTCCTGAAGCCATTGGATTATATGGATAGCCAGAAGTGGCCGAAGGACGTGACCAGAAATATTTTGTATCTGAAAAAGGCTGTCCTATCAGAGCAGAGCCTATCACATTACCTCCAGCATCGTGGATGAGACTTCCTCCGGCTTCTTTTGGAAAGAATAGATGTGCCAACGCAGTTGTCACAACAGGATATACAATACCAACAAGTATTACCAGAATTGCAAATAGCTTCAGTCCTATCTTTATTTGTGTCATTTGTTTCATTATCTACCCTCATTATTTACTTTTACGTGCGCATAGCTTTTCTACCGCATAAACATACTTATCATCATATCAATAATTTTTATCCCAATAAATGGCGCTATTATCCCGCCGACCCCATAGACAATCAGATTGTATGCCAATAGTTTTTCAGCGGGCATAGGACGGTATTTTACGCCTTTCAATGCAAGCGGTATCAACATAGGAATAATTATTGCATTAAAAATAACAGCCGACATGATCGCGCTGTATGGATTTGCTAGATGCATAATGTTAAGTATATCCAGTTGTGGATATATGGACATCATAGCCGCAGGTATGATAGCAAAATATTTTGCAATATCGTTGGCAATACTGAACGTCGTGAGTGTTCCTCGTGTTATCAGTATTTGCTTCCCGATCTCGACAATATCCATTAACTTTGTTGGATTACTGTCTAGGTCTATTATATTTGCAGCTTCCCTTGCAGGCTGTGTTCCTGTATTCATTGCAACGGCAACATCTGCCTGTGCCAGTGCTGGCGCATCATTAGTTCCGTCTCCAGTCATGGCCACCATATGACCTTGTTTCTGATTCTCACGAATTAAATTAAGCTTATCTTCAGGTTTTGCTTCTGAAAGAAAGTCATCTACACCTGCCTCAGCACCAATAGCCGCTGCTGTGAGGTGATTATCTCCTGTTATCATAACAGTTTTGATACCCATTTTTCTCAACTGCGCAAATCGTTCTCTTATTCCGCCTTTTAAGATGTCCTTAAGATGTATTACACCAAGGATTTTCTCATCGTGACATACAACAAGAGGTGTCCCTCCAGATTTTGCTATGATTTCCACTTTATTGTCGAGTTCTGAAGGTATGGCTCCTCCCTTGTTCCTAACATATTCAATAATCGCAGATGACGCACCTTTTCTATATGACTGTCCATCAATATCAACTCCGCTCATGCGTGTCTGGGCTGTAAATGGAATTGATTTTTCTCCTGCAGGTAACTCTTGTATACGCATCTGGTATTTCGTTTTTGCAAGTACCACTATGCTTCTTCCTTCAGGTGTTTCGTCTGTCATAGATGCAAATAGTGCGGCTTTCGCAATTTCCTGCTCTGTATGTCCTTCCATGGGAACAAATTCGACTGCCTGTCTGTCTCCAAGGGTAATTGTCCCAGTCTTGTCGAGAAGAAGTATATCTACATCTCCTGACGCCTCGATAGCCCTTCCTGACATAGCTATAACATTTTTTGCAAAGAGTCTATCCATGCCTGCAATTCCAATCGCAGGTAGAAGTGCTGCAATTGTTGTCGGTGCCAAGCAAACAAAAAGTGCTATAAGAACCGTAATCGATATCTGAGTACCCTGTCCTGCTGACTGTATACTATATATTGACAATGAACTGAAATTGATGACCACGAGTAGAAATACTCCTGTTAAAGACATTATCAACACTTCTAACGCAATCTCGTTCGGAGTTTTACGGCGCTTTGCACCTTCAACCATAGAGATCATCCTATCTAGAAACGCTTCTCCAGGATTAGCTGTTATACGTACGACGATCTGGTTGGAAATTACTCTCGTTCCGCCTGTTACTGCACTCCTATCTCCACCTGATTCTCTCACAACTGGAGCAGACTCTCCTGTGACAGACGACTCGTTCACAAGTGCTGCACCTTCAACAACTTCACCATCACCTGGAATTGTATCTCCTGTTTCTACAATTACATAATCTCCCTTACGGAGAAGTGCAGAGGATATAAGCTCGAATTTTTCTTTCAGAAGGTTTATTTGATCATTTAGTGCAAGATGATATAGCGCAGGATTGTCAAGTTTTTTTGCCATTACTTCTGTGCGTGTTTTTCGAAGAGACTCTGCACGCGCCTTTCCCCTCCCTTCTGCAAGCGACTCTGCAAATGTTGAAAATATCACTGTCAACCAGAGCCACACAGATATAGTTCCTATAAACCATAAAGGTTCACCAGATTTGTAGAATATACCTGCGAAGAAACTTATAGTTGTAATAATGCTTCCAAGTTCCACAAGAAACATGACAGGATTTCTCCAAATGATGAGTGGGTTCAGCTTTTTTAACGATTCCCACATTGCCTGACGCAAAAGCTCAGGATCGAAAACTGTTACATTTTTCGTTTTAGTCATAATAATTACTTAACTCCGTGCATAATCATATGTTCTACAATTGGGCCTAGCGACAGTGCAGGAAAGAATGTCAGAGCTCCAACAATCAGAATAACAGTTGCAAGCCATAAAACGAATGTAATCTGATGCGTTGGAAGCGTACCAATACTCGGCGGTACATATTTTTTCTTTGCAAAAGATCCTGCCATAGCAAGTGCCGCTATAGCAGGAACAAATCTACCAATAAGCATTGCAACCGCCGTCAATAGATTATAAAAAAGAGTATTGGCATTAAGTCCTGCAAACGCGCTACCGTTGTTATTTGACACGGATGCAAAAGCGTATAGAATTTCGCTTAAACCGTGGGGGCCAGGGTTCAAGATTGAAGAAATTCCTGCTGGTATTACCAGTGCAACAGCAACAAAAAGAAGTACCAGAATGCCTGATGTGAGAACGATCAACACTGACGCTCTCATCTCGAAAACCTCTATCTTTTTGCCGAGATATTCTGGCGTCCTGCCGATCATGAGACCAGCAATGAAAACTGCTATAACTGCAAAGGCAAGAATAGTATAGAGTCCTGTTCCTACACCACCTGGAATATCTTCACTTAGTAGTATAAGTAGCATCGTGACCATTCCTCCTATGGGCGTTAGAGAATCGTGCATTGAGTTAACAGCACCAGTTGATGTAGCAGTCGTACTGACTGCAAATAGAACTGTACCGCCGATTCCAAATCTGACCTCTTTACCTTCCATATAGGAACCGTTAACACCAAGTTTCTGTACTAGAGGATTGCCATCATACTCAGACCAGTACATAGCTCCAAGGAATGTTATGAACAATATCATCATTGTTGCAAATATTGCCCATCCCTGTCTAGTATTGCCTGTAAATCTCCCAAATGTGTAAGTAAGAGAGAATGGAATAAGAAGAATGAGAAGTATTTCCAAAAAATTTGTAAATGGAGTAGGATTCTCAAAAGGATGAGCAGAATTAGCATTGAAAGGACCGCCGCCATTCGTTCCAAACTCTTTTATAGCTTCCTGAGAAGCAATAGGTCCCATTGGAATCATCTGATTGTTAATGTTCTGTCCGTCAGATGTTTGGAATGGTTGGACAAGTGAACTGTTTTCATAAGGATCGAAATTCTGAATAACACCCTGTGAAACCAGTATCATGGCTGCCATGATAGCAATGGGCAGGAGAATGTATAAAATACCTTTGGTCATATCCTGCCAGAAATTTCCAATAGTCTGGGAGGTATGCCTCGTAAAGCCTCGGATTAAAGCAATCGCTATACACATACCTGTAGCAGCAGAAAGAAAGTTCTGTACAGCCAATCCAAACATCTGTGTTAAATAACTTGCTGCAGATTCGCCACTATACGCTTGCCAATCGGTATTTGTAACAAAACTCACTGCTGTATTGAGCGCCAAATCAGGAGAAAATCCAGGAAATCCCTGTGGATTCAGAGGAAATTTGTCCTGAAACAACAATATCAAAAATAGAACAATTAATCCCAGACTATTAAACAACAACAAAGCCTTTGTATAATCTTTCCAGTCCATCTCTTCATCGCGTTTTATACCTATACATTTGTAAATCAAACTCTCAAGAGGTTCTACGATTGGACTTAAGAAAACACGTTTATTCTGATATATATTCGCTATGTACGTCCCTAAAGGCTTAACAAATAGGGTCAGGATTATCAGAAATAACAACATATTACATATATCAAATATAATACTCATAATATCTCTCAATATGGTACATCTGTGTCAAATGTTCCATATTCTATACTTTTCTTAACTTCTATAATTTCTACCATTTTTCCTCCGTTATACGGTTTTTACTGCTGCACATATAAAGCGGTCACTTTTTCGCCTTTGTATGAGAGACAACAAATTTAGATTGTGTCATCTTCTTTATCCCATATCTCATCTATGACATCACGAGATGATATGAGATTATTGATTCCTAGAACATATCTTTTTGACAATTCTGTTTCAATTTTTCTAAGTCTGTTCTTTATTTCCGTATTCTCTTTTTTCAGACTTTGAAGTTCAACAACAATTTCACCTATTTCGTTTTCAGTCATTTTTAATCAGTCCCACATTATGATATATGTCTTCTCTCAGCAGACGTGTCAAATTGGTTAACAAAATCTTTAAGTCCAGCTATTTGCTTTTCCATCGACTTTATATCGTCAATAATACTTTTATCAATAACAATCTCTATATTCTGTGATTTGATAAATTCTATTCCTGCCTTAATATCGGATGCCACAATGTACAAATCACCATCGTCGCCACTCAGCTCGATCTTATCGAGCAATTGGAAACCTCCATGAGGATATAAATCCAACTTTTCCTGTAAGTCATCAAATCTCATGTCATCATCAAAATAAGGCTTGAGAATGAAACCTGCTCTATCTCTCTTTTTGACCTCCCATTTATATCTACTGAAAGGTTTACTGTCAAGTATATCTTTTGCAAGCAATCTCTGTTTTTCTTTTTTTAATTTTTGCTCTTGAGCAAACAGTTTTGAATATCCTTCGGAGATTTTTTCCAATCTGCCATTAATTTCTTGAATATTTAAATCCATATGTTCATCTCCTACAGTCTTTTGTACCACATCTTTTCTATATGAAAATCCTCGAATTTTGAATCATTTATCTAATAATTTTATGAGTTCATTATCAATCGTGCTCATATTTTCAGAGACGAATAAACCCGGATCTCTTCCAGATATTGAATGTTCAAAATGAATCGCTAATTCCCTTAAGCGTTTTCTCAAAAAATATTTTTCAACTCATCCCTTTTATACTCGTTAAGTTTTCTTGTCAATTAGGATTTCCAATAATTTCTCAATATTCTTCTCTGTCTTTTCTAATCTCTTCTCAAAAATTTGATTTCTCTTTTCTATGATATCAACAATAGCAAACATTCCCTTGGAAATTTCATCATACTTTATATCCATATGTTTAAAGTTCTCATTGGTCTCTGTTCTTAGAACATCAACCTTTTCTCCTAACCTCGTAAAGCCTGTATCCATCTTTTCTCCTAACTTCATGAAGCCTGTATCCATCTTTTCTCCTAACTTCATGAAGCCTGTATCCATCTTTTCTCCTAACTTCATGAAGCCTGTATCCATCTTTTCTTCTAATTTCCTAAAACCTATATTTAGGTCCTTATCTATTTTTTGTCCTCCTTGAATAACATTATTGGTCTGTTCAACGTTGAGAATCTTTCCGTATTCTTCTATTGATATGACATTTTCCAGATATTCAGACTCTTCTGTTATTGAGTCTACCTTAGCATCTTTTGGTCTTCCTTTTTCAGATTTAACATACGCCACGAAATCTGAAATCTGCTTTTCCAATCCTGATATACAGACAACTACACTTTGCTTTTCGCCATCTTTTTCTTCTTCATTTCTAGCATCAAAATTAGATATTCTGAGTCTTAACGCCTTTGCAAAAAGCAAAGGTCTATATCCAACGTTATGTACTTTGTCTCCTTTAATAATTATTATCTTACTTATTTTCGTATACATATTCATACCTCACTCAAACCATCTCCGTTTTTATTTATCACCTAACGTACAAACATATATGACGCTGAAGTATTTATACATTGTGCTTGTAGAACACGTACGATATAAAAATGGTACACACGACGTTTTTAAGAATTAGTAAGGTCTGAGTTCTAATCCTCAAATCAGTCACAAATTCTGTTGACGTAACTCTGTTATATCTTCCTTTTCTCCAAATTCTTCTATTAATTCATCTATATCTATGGACATATCTTCCCATAATTGGTCCTTAAATTCTGGCGATAGATCATAACCTCCTAATTCTTCTCCTGAAATTTTGATCAATTTGTCATTAATCTCTAAACCATAACTTCTTTTCCAAATCGTTCTCTCTATTTTAATAAATTCTTCTGACATAGTATATCACATCTCTTAGTTTTGTCACATCTTTATTCGTGCTAGTATTCACACTCTAAACATCTGATGAAGGCTGCTCTTCTGATTTGAATCCTTTCTGTTTTGTTAAATATCGTCTATATTCTCTGTATGATTCAAATCCTTTCTCTTTGGCCCAATGCTCCAGATATTCTCTGTATGATTTAAATCCATTCTCTTTTGCCCAATGCGTCAGATATTCATATCTTGATTTGAATCCTTTCTCTTTGGCTAGATGTTCTTGATACTCATATCTTGATTTGAATCCTTTCTCCTTAGCTAAATGTTCTTGATATTCTCCCCGTGATTCAAATCCCTTCTCCTTAGCTAAATGTTCATAATATTCATGTGACGATTTGAATCCTTTTCTTTTCCATGTTGGTTCTCTCATGCTACTACCCCCATTAACAATATTAAACAACGATCAACTTAACTGAGAGTTGTATTAACAATATTGGCAATTGTGCCAAAATGATATTAATTCTTAATATTATTAACAAATCTATTCATATATATCATCGAAATAAGAGACTTACTTTTCTCAGATAACAATCTCTCAATTCTCAGACATATTGAACGTAGCATCCTATCCACTACTCCATTTATTATATGTATACTATCTGCCTTAGCAGATAATTACTTTTTGCTATTTCATCATCAATTTTGCTATTTCATCATCAATTTTGCTATTTCATCATCAATTTTGCTATTTCATCATCAATTTTGCTATTTCATCATCAATTTTGCTATTTCATCATCAATTT
>Ga0187886_1004338_pt1 | contig 10225 bp, 8 predicted proteins | sample June2016WEW_20_1_FD_133001 | JGI IMG/M metagenome (GOLD analysis project Ga0187886, IMG submission 133001) | Peatland microbial communities from SPRUCE experiment site at the Marcell Experimental Forest, Minnesota, USA - June2016WEW_20_150 | ecosystem: Environmental > Terrestrial > Soil >... | reverse complement strand
GGGGATGACTCTACTGATTTGTTTCGTCTACTCCGATACGGACGACGGAAGGGGGAAGAAGATACTCCTCTTACGGTAGGAATAGCTTTTTCTCTTGACAGGTGCCTTTTAATGGGTGACCCCCAAGCTCATGGCTTAATGATGGACCAACTTTTTTGTGGATGATACCCATTCCTTTGCTACCAGAAAGGCTTATGCCAAGATTCAAGACCTGACCCCGAGCTACTTTCACTTCAGAGTCAACGATAAATATTTGACCCCATTTGTCGTCTTTTGTTTTTTATTATCGATGTCCGTACCGTTCTTAATATCCGTCGTTAACGTAACCTTGCATCCAAAACCACTGCACATAGTATCTCTCCTGGTCCAGAGAGATCTATGGCCTGCTTCTGAAAAAATCTCCGGGCTTCTTCTAACGTCCATTGCGGAGTCTTCCTTTTTCGACTCTCATCTTTCCACTTGTTACATAAGAACCAAGCAACGAGATATAACCCATGTCCGCACTGGTTCTCTTTAAGATATCGGTCCCGTAATTGTGTCTGCATAGCGGTTTTAACTTTTGGATGCCAACAACCTTTTACTTCGGTAATCACTTTAACCTGATCCATAGATCCATCTCGTTTCTCTCTGATAGCAACAATATGTATATCGGTTTCCTGCCCTCTCCTGATTTGAACTTCACGATTTACAACAACCCCCCGGGTTCCAAGGTCGTTATCCAAATGCCTTTTCACATGGTCGGAGATAAAAGCCTCCTCTTTTGGTGTCCAATCGTTAGTGTTCCATAAATCATATACCGCTGGATTCTCTCCTAAAAGCGACTCCTGATATCGTCTAAGTGAAGCAATGACTACTCCGAGAAGTTGTTCTTCATTATCCACTAATCGATTATCATTGCTTCGAATTAAATTGAGAATTTCTTTGGGTGAATTGCCGCTCCACGATTTCTGCATTGCAGTCTGGCGTGCCTGAAGAGCAGTGAACTTGATTGAAGCAAGATTGGGCAACCGTTTAGTGATTCTTCGTATGGCCGTAACTGCTTCAGGAGTGCCTTTTTCTCGCAACCCGCTCAGTAGTGCATCTCGGAGGTGGGCAATACTTTCTCGTGGACCGACGAAATGTGCCCCATCCATTTCCGAGTCTTCGCTTTGGGGGAACTTTTCAGCGAGCCATACGTAAAGGTCTGCTACTGATCGTTCAGATAGGCTTCTCATAATAATTCCTCCCTGATCGTGCCCCCTGGCAACTTCGGCAATCAGCTTGCATCCGAAATCTGGTTCGCTATCAAGGATCTTTTGGATGATCTCCCAACCTTTTTCTCCGCCGTATATCAACAGTAACGCACCACAGTATATTGCTTTTCCATGGTTAAGACCTTCAGGCATGTTCCTTTCTTCGAGGAAAACTACACAGAGTTTTCGGATTTTTTCAATCGATTGCCCCTTTTCAAACAATTTTCCTATCAGGTCGCCAGCCGCAGCTGGTTTGAACTTTGGATCTTTCGCTTTTTCCAAAATTGCATTTTCAAGGGCGCCATCCCAAGCTTCATCCATCTTGCGAAGCACAAATATATGCCCATGGTCCTCATTATCTTTGTCGATTAATACGAGAAGAACCTTGATCACTGAACTGGGTACATGTCGATATGTAAGCGTGACCAAATTCTCCTTTGGCTCTTTCGCATCTGCAACGGGGGAGTCGGGATAGGATAGGATGATGGGTGCCCATTTCTCCCATTCATTGTCACTTAGCTCATTAAGGCGCTGAGGCGAAAGTTTTTGAAGGAGTAGAAGTGCTTTGTACCCTGCAGCTGCAGGTCGATGAAAGATATTCTTTCCAAACCAATCGTCGGTACGGGGGTTGCCTCGTAACAGATATTCATAAGCCGCCCGAATAACTCTCAATCGAGTAGGTTCATCAATCGTGTTCCATCCAGGTGTTAAACTGAGATCTGACTGCAATTCGTCGCCATAAAAGTATTTGTTACCTCGCGCTTCACAAGTCATTTCTAAGGTCAAAATCCACCAAGAATCGATATTGCCGCCTTCAAATTTGTTAAGCGTCTTATCAAGAATGCTCTGTAAGGAAGGATGGGGCAGTTTTTCCTTTTCACTTTTTCTTGTTCGCATCTCTGACTCATGAATTCTTCTTAATGTAGCTGCTGTTTCTGAATTGAGATCAATCGGGCTGAATAGCGGCGTAAAAATCTCTTTCAGAGAAGGAAAGGATTCCTTTGCATTCCAAAGTTCTTCCAACTCCTTCGGATTCCAGTCAAAAATCCTAAGAACCAGCTTAGCCCACGATAGCCGGTCTGTTTCTGATTGCGAGATCGAGATCTCTTCCATGAGCCAAGAAAAATCACTTTGTCTCACGAGACCGGCAAAATCTAGATGCTCCCATACCGTTTTAACCTGCATCTCGGTCAACTTCGGTAGGATTGCCTTAATCAGGCGGTGGCGCTTACCGCCATCATCCAGTTCCACACGCTGTTTTTTTTCAACGATCCGACCACCCAGGATTGCTTCATAGTTTTCCATACGTTTAATAGCAATCTCTGCGAACCTTTCAAGAATCTCGCCTTCATCAAGATTATTCCATGCCATCTCTAGGATGTCTGCTGTCAAATCTTTCAGCATATTTATCTCTTGTGGTTCGATTTTGGGTTGGCGCAGTACCCATAATAAAGCGACCGGGAGATCAGAAACTTTGAGATATGGCATTAGCTCTTGCATGAGAAAAAGCTTATACGTTCCAAAGAAATTATCGCGCTTCGGTTTTGTAATATGAGAAAAAAGCTCCTCAGCAGTAATATGTTTAGGCCACAGAGCCTTAAGTGCACATCCTTTTAACTGGTCATATGCATCTATATCTCCCGCGTCTAACAACGGGTGTAACCGCACCTTTGCGTTGGTGTCACCAATTTGAGCAACTACATAGGCCGCTTGATAACGCTCATTAACGTTTTCACGACTGTCCAAGGCTACTGCAACAAGATCTTCAACCAGTTCTTGAACTTGACAAGCTTCGGCGATATCTATAGCCATACGCCGGACCAGAAAACCCTTCCTTAGATCGGTAATGTATGGGCGCAACTGATCAGCAAGCCCAGGATGCTTAAGCACTTTGTAATTTTGACGAAGATCAAAATCAATTATTTGCTCCTCCGCAGCCATTTGAAGCAGAGAGTCCGTCAATTCACTGGGTATTGAACCATCGGTGCCAGCTACGAAACTTCTTAGCAAAATTTGTGGATCACTTTTCAGAATTTCTTTGAACAGTGAAACATCCATCGCGGCTAACCATGAGGCTGTCTCTTTAAGCTGTGGAATAACTCTGCTGCCTTTCTCATCAAGTTCTTGTCGATTGAAGATTAAGTCTCCGATTTGGTCTATAGAGAGTTTGTGTCTAATGAGGTATCGAGCCGCAAGGAATTCTGCATAGGTCCAATGTCGCCAGACATGCCGTTCACCGATCCCGCCTGCAAAAAGACCTGTTCCCAAAACATCCCGCAGAGCGGCTTCTGTTACGGGAGCAGTTGCTCCATTAATTAACTCCGTACCTCCAGTCATGTCAGATAGGGTCACGTCCCCAGCTTCAAGTTCATTTAGACCTTTATAAATCGAGGCTCGCTTGCAGAACATGGTGATTGCAGCAATTCGTTCGGCAACGGCGAGGCGTAAGGTTGGTTCTAACAGACCATTAGCTCCAATATCTCTTCTAAACACGCTAGTTTCTCGACAGAGATAAAGGCAGTAAAAGTAGTACAAGTCAACTATATTCCCTGGCAGACCCTCCGGCCGTCGATACTGTTTCAGGAGCATGATGAGCGTAATCGGCTTAATCGCAAAGGGGACCAAACCTCGTTCTTCTATGGTTTTTACAAAAGCGTCTGCGTCTAATCCTTCATCTCGTGCGGCAAGGGCGACATCATCCCGGCGCAGAGGAGCTAGCTCATACTCCCTATAGTTATCAGCACCCCAAATCTTCGGTAATTCCTGATGTAATAAGACTGGCCATTCCGAAGTACGGCAGGCGACTCTCAAACGTAGGCGACTTGTGGGATATTTCTTGAACTCACCAATCAACCTAGGGGCTACAGTCTTGGCCTGAATCAAGCATTCATCAAGACTGTCAAGAACAATTTCAAGTACTCTGGTACTGTTTATCCAGTTTGTGAACTTCTCAGATTCAAAAATCGCCTTAATCATGCCCTCATCGGACCCATAATCGCGAAGATTCAAATAAAGAAAATCACTTTGGGTATCGGCTTCTGTTTCTTGTTGAGATTTGAAATCTTCTAATGCATGGGTCTTACCTATACCAGGCTCACCTAAGAGGGCTAAGCACGGTGTTTTGGCGAGAGATTCCCAGTCAACTACATCTGTCCGGTAATATTTGCTGTATTCGCTTTTTGGGTCGAGCAGATAACCCCTCTCGTCTAAGGCATAGCTCCCCTCTTTGGGGCACCAAAATCGTTTCCATTGGTAACGTTTTTCTGTATCCATCCTACGTCACTCCTCACGATAAGAAGGAAAAATCGGTTCACATTTTGGTTTTGCTCGCCCCTCACAAACGCCATCAAGTAGCTCAGTCCGGGCAGCCGTCTTGTCACCGGTTTTTAGGTGTGGGACTAAATCAATATAGGTAATAGCCTTTAGTAACCCACTGGGCTTGAACTCTTTAACACGGACAGGGATTAACTTTCGGTCGAGACCTTGCGGATCATCAGCGAATACGGCAGCCCATTCTGGCATGGTATAATTAGCCTCTTGGTACGCAGGAGATAATACCGCCAATAGGTGGTTAGCCCTATACGTGGCTTGGTTCATCAATAGAATGAAGTTATTTCCCGGTCTGAAGTCCCATTTGTCGAAAATTACCTTGTAACCTGCATCTTCTAAGCAATTTGCAATCCATTCAGCGACTTCCTTATCAACCTCAGTATAGCTGATGAAAAAGTCTACTTTGGCAAGAATAGGGGAAACTATCACTTCATTCGGCATAAGTGCCCTTTAATCATGAAATAACCGGCGCGCCTGACTGGATAGTCACCCCTTCTGTTGATGGCAACCCGGTTGCCTGTCACAACGATCCGGCCATCTGTAAAAGACTTCTGCTCTGTAAAGGAATGAGGCTCATTGTCCCAAGCGGCCTCCTTGTGCTTCTGGAGAGCATAGACAAATTGGAAAGGCCATTGTTGAATTCTCTCCCCTATTTTTTGAATATTAAAATCTCTGTTCCCCTCACCTTTCAATTTTTTCTGGAGTCCTTTCCCCTGCCCCAATCAAAACCAACATCCCGCAGAGAGCATGGCGCATAGAGTAAGAATCTTAATCATAAAACCCAGAGCAAAAACGTGACCGTTGTCCGTGTCGCGTGTCCGTAAAAAACCATAGAGCAAAGCGCATCCCACCGGAGGGCGTCAGGGGCGAAAAACATAAAAGCCCATTCTTTTTGAGAATAGGCTCTGATTTAACCAAACATTTTATTCCCCCCCCCCACAAATTATTGCGGATTGCAGAACGCGGAATGCAGAATACAGATCCTACATCTGTCTAAATTCGCCTACCAATGAAAGATCCAAAGGAGAAGAAAGGCTGACCTAATTTATCAAAAATCCAACAAAAGATCAATATTTAAACGTAAGGCGTAAAGCGTAAGGGGTAAGGAGAAATTGCAAAGAGCATAGCGCATAGAGTAAATATTCAACCGTAAGGCGGAAAAGGTTAAGAAGAGGACACAAACTGCGAACTTATGATCAAAAATTGGTAGATTTGGGGATGTTTAAAATATTCGATTTTTAAAATATTCTTATAATTTAGAGCATTTACAAAATAGCAGATTGTTGGCACTAAAGTTGCTTTTTTATTTGATTGAAGTCGGCCCATCGGGGGTATCCATATGGAGAATGGTGAATATTATATGGGTGTCGGAACAAACGGAAACCTTAACTCCCCAAGATTGATACTGGGGTATATATTAGATGGGGAAAGAGTAGAGATCTATAAGAACCAAGAGACATACATTGTCATCAATACGAAAACGGAAAAGTACCTAATGTGCTTAGGTGTTGAACATGCTCATTACGTCTTTAATGAGTGTGTTAGGGCGCTGGCATTTGAAGGAAGGGCATAGTGCAATCCAGATCACATTATCCTATCGGACAAATATAAAACTCATTTGAAAAATTTCTACAGAATTTAGATCACTTCTTTAGAGAAGATGGTCTAATCCTCCAAAATCCAACAAAAGATCAAAATTAATATTTTATCCAGCCACCTGTTAAAGCGCTTTGACATAGTCCAGAATCCATACATTATGCCCCCAGGGAATTTGTGCAACAACCTGTCGCACAAATTTTTCTCCGGGATAAGTCTCCGCAAACGTCCACATATAATCTGTTAAAGCAAATTCAATGATGGGTTCGTCACCTGTAGATGATGAGAATTTAATGGATTGCGGACACGAATCACGCCTGCGGGCCGAAATGTCTATACTCCGGCGTGCAGGCACGGACACGGATCACGTTATTTTCTATTCATTCGACCAAAATGGTCAAACATTGTATGATTGAAGTAATTCGATATCACATCCGCCACTCTGCTCACGTATCACTTTTGGAAGAAGGAGGGGACTGGAATGGTGAAACGCAAGGTGAACCCACCGGTGGTGATTACAAAAGATTGCATTGGTTGCGAACGATGCGTCGCGATTTGTCCGAGTTTTGTCCTTGATATGGTTGAGGCCAAATCCGCAGTGGTCAGGGGGGAGTGGTGTATCGGCTGTGGGCACTGCGGAGCTGTATGCCCAACCGAGGCTATTCTTCATGAAGGAAGCTGTTTTGATATGCACCCGAAAAAAGGGGAGGCCCCTGCAACGTCTCCTGAAATATTGGAACTCCTCTTACGGGAGAGGCGTTCGGTTCGAATCTACACCAGGGACCCTGTCCCGGAAGAGGTTTTAAATAAAATCCTTGATGCGGGAAGATATGCGCCCACAGGGACCAATAGTCAGAATGTCCACTACGTGGTGCTGACATCGCCTGACCAGATTGAAGAGTTACGAAAGATGACGATAAGCTTTTACGATAAAATCTTTTCGCGAGTCCGGGGATGGTTTGGTATGCTCTTATTATCTCTTGTCGCGGGTCGAAAAATTGCAGAATATCTGCGTGAATCACTTCCAAAGGTTGAGTATGCAAACGAACAGATGAAGCAGGGCAAAGATCGCCTATTCCATCATGCGCCAGTCGTGATGCTCGCCCACGCCGAATCCTGGGACACTTGCTCGTCATTCAACTGCTCTGTGGCCCTCTATAATTGCTCCTTGATGGCCCACGCCCTGGGGCTTGGATGTTGTTTCAACGGCTTCCTGGTGAACGCGGTAAACCATTCCCCTAAGATGAAAGCATGGTTGGGTATCCCGTCGGATCACCAATGTTACTCAGCAATGACCCTTGGCTTTCCGGATGTGAAATACTTGCGCTTTATTCATCGTTATCCCCCTAAGGTGGATAGGACCTGTCATGACCTCAAAATAAGTTGATAGAGAAATTTGGGGGCGGTTCTTCAATTCTATTTAAATAACAAATTTTAATGACTTTGAACCCTAAGGTGGAAAGTGTGAGGTGTGAAACGTAAAGGGCAATGAGCGCTTGGTTTGAGGATCGCTTCGTTTAAGGCAAGACCTCTGAAGTTCGCTCTGATTTGAAAAGGTTCAAAAGATCAGCCCTATTTAGGTTTATGACTCTGTTTGCCCTCGGGGCCTATACTCTTTTTTCAAGGAATGAGCTTAATCTTTTGAGGTGCTCCTTTTCTGCCTTTGCTAAGACTTGAAAGACCTCTTCTGATCGTTGATCTTTTACCTGGCGTCCCATTTTGAGATGGAGATCGTAAGAATGCGTTTCCAATGAGAGAGAGAGTTCAAGGATATCGATCAACTCTTTCCTCTTTGCCCACTTCAAGACATCACGGACACTCATCCCTCCTTCCATCACATCGCCTTCCCTCCCAGGTGAGATCACCGACCCTGGAAATCCTTGATCAGACGTCGCACCCGAAAATTCCCTGTAAAGCTGGAGAAGGGAGGCCTTATGGCGCTCTTCTTCAGCGGCGAGCCCCTGAAAGAGATCTTTCCCCTCCCGATCTTCAACCATTTGGGCCACTTCGGAGTAGAATTTTTGAGATCCCTCTTCCAGGTACCATGCCAGAGCCATCAACTCCTCTGGTCTTGTTGCCGGAGAAAAATAGGCCATACCCGATTTCGGCACCCCCTCTGCCATTAGGCCCTTCCAGGCATTGATTCCCCCCTCCATGCTATAAACCTCTTTAAACCCTGCCCCTGATAGAGTGGCTGCAGCCGCCCGGCTGCGCACTCCCTTAGCTCAGTAAACGATGGTTGGTTTATTGGGATCGAGTTCGGAGAGGCGATCCGCCACCTCTCCCACTGGTATCAACTGGGCACCGGGAAGATGGCCCTGTTCATACTCCTTGAGTGTCCTGACATCGACGAGATTATAATCCCTCAGGTTCTTTTCCTCTAAGAACCCTCGAACCTTTTCCGCCGACCAAGTCGAAATGGGTTTAAAATAATTCAAAATGTCCATGTTTCACCTCTTATAGATCTGAGAGTAAAGAACCCCGTCCACAGGATGGGGTTTTCAGGTGTAATTTTAATAAAAGATGGCTCAAGTGTCGGGGGAGTACACCTTCGATTCGTTTGAGGTAATTTACAAAAAATATAAGGAAAGATCAAACTTTAAACGTAAGGCGTAAAGTGTAATTCGTATGGAGTGAGGTGCTAAAAAATGAGTGATTGCAAAATTGGAAATTAAACACATCACACCTAACGGTTGACGCTTTACGATTCACGTTTTGTAGTGATTCAATGGCGAACCAGAGATTTATGAATTATAATGCTTAAACATTTATGGTTTACCGGTTTATCCTCTTTGTTAGCGTTGTTCAGTCGATCCTCTTCTTAGGGCACTGGTTTTTATACAGAACGCTGGTGCGCTTTTTTGGGCTGGTCAGTCCAGCCATGTTTTTGACCTTGAAAGTTAGCCTGGGTTTGTTGTCCGTTAGCTTTGTCTTAACATCCTTTCTGGCTTTCCGTTATTCCAATCTTCTGGTGCGGTTGCTTTACACCGCTTCCGCATCCTGGTTAGGAATTTTTTACCTTTTCATTCTTGCAGCAATGATTTGCTGGATCTTCTACGGGTTGTCAAAATTATTTTACCTTCCCTTGGACCGCAAAATATTGATAGAGATTTTGATTGTTATGGCCTTAATGGCAAGCCTGTATGGATTCGTCAATTCAGGAATGATTCGCACTACTCGAATGAGCCTTCAGCTTCCTGGTTTACCCAGTCAGTGGAAAGGCAAAACCGCTGTCTGGGTGAGCGACACGCATTTAGGCCAGGTAAGAAATTACGGGTTTGCTCAGCAGATTGCAGCAATGGTAAAGAGCTTACATCCGGACATCGTTTTTATCGGTGGCGATCTGTATGATGGTGAGGCGGTTGATCCGGATAAGGTGATCGAACCTTTCTCCCGAATCTCCGTTCCTTACGGCACCTATTTTATTACAGGGAATCATGAAGAATTTTTTAATAACACCCATTACCTCCGTGCTTTGAGGCGTGCGGGGATACGGGTTTTAAATAACGAAATGGTTGACCTGGATGGCCTTCAGATCATTGGGGTAGATTACAGGGATTCAAGAAATGAAAACCAGTTTAAAACAATTTTAGAAAAGATGGGTATCGACCGGCGTAAGCCCAGTATCTTGTTGAAACATGCTCCTCTCCATTTACAGGTCGCAAAAGAAGAGGGAATCTCGCTCCAGCTTTCAGGTCATACTCACCGGGGCCAGGTTTTCCTTTTCCGAATGATCACCTCACGCGTCTATCATGGGTACGATTATGGATTAAAATGGTTTGGCAGCCTCTTAGTTTATACCTCCAGCGGGGCTGGCACCTGGGGACCTCCCATGCGTCTCGACACAAAGCCGGAGATTGTGTTCATAAAGTTCATCTAGAGTATTGAGTCTTTACCCTGATGTTGCATAAATCCTATCAGACAGGAATACTTCCAAACCTTTCCAATGCGGCTTTGTTAGGAATTGGTGAGTAGACCGGGTTCTCCGAGTGGTACAGGTTGATGTTTGTCTTCTCTGTTGCCGCCTGGTTTCCCGGCGGTGCCACACGATCTCAACCATCCAACCG
>Ga0187886_1004337_pt1 | contig 10225 bp, 5 predicted proteins | sample June2016WEW_20_1_FD_133001 | JGI IMG/M metagenome (GOLD analysis project Ga0187886, IMG submission 133001) | Peatland microbial communities from SPRUCE experiment site at the Marcell Experimental Forest, Minnesota, USA - June2016WEW_20_150 | ecosystem: Environmental > Terrestrial > Soil >... | reverse complement strand
GCATTTCGGATCACCAGCTGCACCTCCCGCTGCTTGTAGGTCGGGAAGGTCTCATGCCCGGGCCTGAAATAGAAGATCCTTCCCTTGCCGCGCGTGTAGCAGCAGCCGGACCTGAACACGTTGCCCCCGGCAAACCAGCTGATGAATACCGTGGCCTCGGGGGACGGCACGTCGAATCGTTCGCCGTACATCTCTTCATGCGTGATCTCGAACCAGGGACCCAGGCCGTCGGCGATCGGGTGGCCCGGCTCCACCACCCAGAGGCGTTCCTTCTCGCCGGCCTCGCGCCAGCGCAGCAGGCAGCTCGTGCCCATCAGCCGGGTGAACGGCTTTGACATGTGGGCGGAATGCAGGACGACGAAGCCCATGCCCTGCAGGACCCTCTGCTGGACCCGGGCGGCGACTTCGTCCGCGACCTCGTCGTGCGCCAGGTGGCCCCACCATACCAGCACATCGGTGGACTCGAGCGTCCCGGCGCCGAGGCCGTGCTGGGGCTCGTCGAGTGTTGCCGTGCGGACATTCATGTCCGGCTCCCGTCGCAGAGACTCCGCGATCGCCCCATGGATGCCGTTCGGGTAGATCGCCGCAACCCCTAGATCACTTTTTTCGTGCCTGTTCTCATTCCACACCGTGACGCGAATAGTTGCTGCCATGCCCCCTTTTACACGTTTTTTGCATTTTGATCGCGTCCCCCTGACACAAGCGCGATTTTTCCTGTTACAGTAAGGAGGGTGGGACGTCCATGAGATCCCGGTCGCTGGGATTCATCTTCATTGCCGCTGTCATCGTGCCCAGCATCCTCCTGGCGGTTCTCTCCATCAGGTCGGCGGGGAGGGAGGAAGCCTGGATGGAGAAGCAGATGGCGGCAACCCTCGATGCCGAGGTGACTCACGCCGCGGGCCTGGCGGGCGCCGAGGTAGGACGGGTCATCGACGATCTGCGTGCCGCGCTGGATGTGCCCCCGGGCGGCGATTACGGGCGGATCCTCTCGCGGTGGAAGAGCTCAACCGCCCTCGTGGCCGTCCCTTTCATGCTTTCCCCGCGCTACGGGATACTCTGGCCCCCCTCCGACACTCGCGCGGATGACGAACAGAGACGGTTTCTCAGAGAGAACGGGACCTTCCTCAGCGACAGGGCCGCGACGACCGTGTTTCAGAATATTGCCGTCAGGTACCAGGACGAGATACTCGCGGAAACCTCACGCGCGCAGAACATCGCCGCCGCACCCCAGGCGCAGGGGGAAAGCGCCCCAGCCACCACGGACACCGAGGTCACCGCGCCTCCGGCGCAGGCTGAGAGCGCTCCCGCCCCATCGACGGTGCCGGAACGACGCGCCGCATCGGAGGCGCAGGCAGGCGCAGCGGGGGCTCCTTCCGCCCGTCAAATGGCAATCGACGCGTTTGCGCAGAGCCCCGGCATTCAAACCCGCGTGTACGAGGAAGCCCGCGAAAAAGGCGATCAGTTGAACGCGAGGGTTGTCGAGCCGATGGCGAAGGATCGGTCCGCGGCGGGCGCGGACAAAAGCCTCCCCGCCGCCGCCCTGAGAGACGAGGCCGCGAAACCTGCCCCGGCGTTGAAGGCATTGAAGAAATCCGCAGTGCCCGCAAAGGAGCAGCCGTCCCAGTTCGTCCTCACTTCGCGGCTTCTCAGCCAGATCGCCTCCCAGGGAGACTCCGGGCTGATTCCCCGGTTCATCGGGGAGAAGCTGGTGTTCCTGTTCTGGGAGCGCCAGAAGGACGGCAGGATCGCGGGATGCGAGATCGCGGCGAGCGCCTTCCGCGGACGCATCGCGGGCGTGCTGACATCGACCTGGTCCCCCGTGCGGATCCTCACCCTGCTCGACGAGAATGGGGAGCCGCTTGCCACGCCTCCCGACGCCGCGGGGCGCGACTGGCGCCGGCCTTTCGTTTCCCGTGAGATCGGAGAGTCGCTCCCCCGGTGGGAGGCCGCTGCGTATCTCACCCGGCCCGATTCGATTTCCGCCCAGGCACGCTCCTCATCGCTTGTCATCTGGATCATGGTGATGATCCTGTTCGTCTCCGTCGCAGGCGGCGGGACCATGGTGCTCTCGTCGGTCTACGGTGAGCTTCGCCTCGCCCAGCAGAAGGCCACTTTTGTCACCAACGTGTCGCACGAGCTGAAGACGCCGCTCACCTCCATCAGCCTCTTCGTCGACCTCCTTCGCAGGAAGGGGTCTCTGCCCCGATCCAAGAAGGAACAATACCTTTCGCTGATGGCGTCGGAGACGGAGCGGCTGACCCGGCTCATCAACAATGTCCTGGATTTCTCACGCGACAATGGAGCCCGACGCTACACGATGAGGACGGTCGACGCGTCCCTGGTGTCAGGCCAGATCGTCGAAAGCCAGAGGGTGCGGCTCGAAAGCAGGGGCTTCAGCCTGTCGTTTGAACGTGCCGCCCTGGATTCCCTGGTGCGCGCGGATCCGGAAGCGCTGAAACAGGTCCTTCTCAATCTTCTTTCGAACGCGGAGAAATACTCGACGGAGAAGAAAGAGATCGCCGTAACGATTGCGCGCACGCCGGCGTCGGTCGTCATCACGGTGCGCGACCGTGGCATCGGGATCCCGGAGAAAGACAGGGAAAGAGTTTTTCGCGAGTTCTACAGGGTCGACGACTCTCTCTCCAGCGGAGTGCAGGGCACGGGACTGGGGCTCACGATCGCGCGGAGGATCGCGCGGGATCACGGGGGAGACATCACGTGCGCGCCGCGGGACGGGGGAGGCACGGATTTCATGGTGTGCCTGCCCGCCATGGACGAGGGGGAGGCTCCGGCATGAAACAGCGGATCCTGGTCGTCGAGGACGACCCGGCAATTCTGACTGGTCTCGTGGATCTCCTGCAAGGGGAGGGGTTCACTGTCGTCCAGGCCACGACCGGGACGGCTGCCCTTGCCCGTCACGGGGAGGGCGCGCCCGACCTCGTGCTCCTCGACGTCATGATTCCAGAGAAGAGCGGCTACGACGTGTGCCGCGAGATCCGGCGCACCGACCCTGTGACGCCGGTGATCATGCTCACGGCAAAGGGCCAGGAGATCGACCGGGTCGTCGGCCTGGAGCTGGGCGCGGACGACTACGTGGTGAAGCCCTTCGGCGCCAGCGAGCTCGTGGCGCGGATCAGGGCCGTTTTGCGCCGGGGCCGGCCGCGGCAGAGCCCGAGGGATGAGAAGCCCCTCAGTTTCGGTGACGTCACGGTGGACCCGCGAACGATGCGGGGAAACAAGGCCGGCCGGGAGTTCGACGTGAGCAGGCGGGAGCTCGCCCTGCTCCAGCTCTTCATCTCTCGCGAGGGACAGGCGCTGGATCGCTTCACTCTCATGGACGAGGTGTGGGGTGTGCGCTACGAGGGGACGACCAGGACCCTGGACCAGCACATCGCGGGCCTGCGAAAAAAGGTGGAGGATGACCCCTCCCATCCGCGTCACATCACCACGGTCCACGGGACGGGCTACCGGTTCACCGCCTCCCCTTAGGGCCGCTGCGACACGCTCTTTACTTCGGCGGCCCACCGCGTATACTGTGTAGATTGGGTTCAATGAAGAGAAAGCTTCTATCAATCCTGGACTGCATCCTGGCCGTTTTTCCGGGGCGTCGCGCCTACATTCCGATGATGGCGGCGACGTCTGTGCTGGGATTGGTGCTCTTCCTCATATTCCCCCCAGCCGCTCCCATGACCGGCGGCGGGGCCCTGTTGATTCACAATGCCCGTGCGGCGCATGGGCGCGTCAATACGTCAGACCGCGCGAAAACCACGAGAAATCACTACCTCACGATGAATCCGGGCGAGACCGTGGACCTGTCGCCGGGTCCCGTGAGCTTCGGCAAACACCCGGAACTCCTCTCCCGGGTTGGCGTGACCTCGAGGTACCGTGCGCAAGGGTCGGGCCACGCGGTGCTCACCCTGGGGAAGGGCAGGGCACGGCACCAGGTCTACCTGTTCGTGAGCCCTCTCCCGTCGCGGCAGGTGAGCAGGGAGGACGTGGACTGGTACAAGAGCCAATTTGGAACAGGCTACGCCAATTGCGGGCCCGCCGTGGTTTCCATGGCCGTTCTCTGGGCGCGGGGTCAGGACATTCCCGTCCAGGACATCCGCGAGGAGATCGGGTATCCCTACGACGACGGCGCGGTGAGCTTTGACAACATGAGCGCCGAACTGGGCCGGCACAAGGTTCCCTTCACGACTCCACAGCTTGCCGGGCCCACCGACCTCCGAGGGATCGTGGATCGGGGCCACATCGCCGTGGTGCTCATCCAGACCGGCGACATCGACAAAGTGGAGGGGGACCCGGTGACGGATCTCGTGGGACGCTACTACGACGATGACGAGGGCCACTACGTGCTCGTGAAAGGGTACACGCTGGACAGGGGCTACTTCGTGGTCTACGACCCGTATCCGGTGGACTGGGAATCGAACAGCCTCCGCTATGGCGACGAGGTGAGCATGATCGGGAAGAACCGTTACTATCCTGCCGAGCAGCTCTTCAGCGCGCTGAAGACTCCGGTCGTTCTCGAGGTGTCGTCGAACTGATCGGGGCCTGCCGCCTCTCCGGGAAGCTCAATGCGGTCGAGAGATACAGCACCAGCGCCAGGGTGAACACGATGTCCCATCCGGTCGTGACGGAGAAGATGTTGGCCAGCGGCGTGGCGAGCACGGAGAAGGCGCCGTTGATCGCCCACGCCCACGGGATGAGCGAATCGGATACGCCCGCCAGGGAAGAGGTCCCGAGCGCGAACGGTCTCCCCATGGCCAGGGAAAGGGGAGCCATGAGCAGGACGCCGATCAGAATGCGCACGGGGAGGGGCAGCCCGATGCTCGCGCGCATCAGCGGGTCCAGGCCGAAGATGAAAAAGAGCAGGCTCGCGGCGATGACGACAAGCCCTCCCACCAGCCCGCGCCTGCGGTCGTTCCTGAAGCGCTCGGCGCGCCAGCTGCCCAGCCCGGAAAAGACGAGCACTCCGGCGAGCACGGTTGCGAACGCCAGCGTGGAGCTTTCCAGGTAGAAGGAGAGCTTCCTCACCAGCGCGAGCTCGATGAAGAAAAAGCCGAACCCCAGCGCCGCAAAATAGAAGAAAACCTTTGGCAGCATGAAGCGCGTCCCGGGATCCTGTCGTATCGCTTTTCTGCCCGCTCCCAGCGGGAGGAGCAGAACGATGGCGGCGAGCACCAGTGCCTGTCCCAGCACGACGAGGTTCAGCAGGTAGCCGATCTCCCGCTCGGGCAGCACCTGCAGCCGGGCCAGGAGGGTGCGGATCCGCGTGAGACGCGAGATGGAGGAAAAGTCCGGCCGATCCATGGTGGAGGGTGTGAGGTTGAAGAACCGGTCCGCCGTGGTGAGTTTCCGATCCTTCCCGAAGATCTTCACGAGGTCGATCATGAGCGCGTCCTGCGCCGTGTCCGACACCTGGACCTCGCCCTTCTCGAAGGAAACGGGCGGCAGGTCGTTCCACACGCTGATGGAAGCGGGATCGATGCCGGGATACCAGGGCGTGTCGAAGGATCGGTCGGAGCACCAGGCCACGAGGTCCCGGATGTCGGAGGGGGAAAACGGTTCGTTGCTCACGAGAAGCTGGGCCGTCCAGGCCGTGCGATAGGCCAGGACGTGCCGGCCCGGGTCATCGATCCCGCGAAGCCGCAGGGCAGCAACAATCGTATTTGCCAGCTTCAGGGAGTAGACGTCGAACTCTGAGATATCGACCGGGATCGAGAGGATTCCGCCCTTCGAAAGGGAGCTCAGGTACGTCTCCACTGCCTCCGTGGTGAACGACCACGCGTTGTTCGCATCCTGGGAGAGGAAATCGCTGGAAATCTCGATGAGATCGAAGCGCTCGCGTCCGCCCTGCAGGAGGGAGAAGGCGCTCCCGCCTCGCAATCGGATGCCCGATGATTCCAGGAGGCCGGGGGCCGCGCTCCGCAGCCGGTCGCGGACGAGGCGGTAGACGTCGCCGGGCTGCTCCAGGGCAACTCCCGATGCCGCGCCGCTCCTGGCGCTCTCCGCGATTCTCATGCCGCCATTCGTGCCGAGAAGGAGCACGCGCGGATGCGGCCGTATCGCGTACGGAAAAAAAGCGAGGGATCCGGCGAGATACGAGTAGTCCGAAGGCAGGTCGCGCACCAGAGAGCTCACTCGCTGCGCGTCCCGGTAAAGGCCGAAGGTCCTTGGCGGGGCGCCGATGCCGGATCCGTAGTTGTTCGTCATGCTCACGTCGTCGAACTCGGTGTAGTCATCCATCGTGAGCCAGGAGCCGCCCGGCGAGACCCGGGAATCAATCACGTGCGCTCCCTTGATGCCGAGCACGGAGTGCAGCTTCTTGAAATCCGGCACGGAGAACGTGCTGGTGGACAGCACGAGGTACAGTCCGAATCCCAGCAGGGCCGCCGACCCCGCCAGGGCGCCGATGCCCCCGGGGAGGGTGACGTTTTTCAGGGAAGCCCGGGTGTTCACCGCGATCACCACGAACAGGATGGGCAGCATCACGGCAGGCAGGTGGTAGGGATGCAGCAGGAACATGGCCGCCAGGATCACCGCGGCGCCACAAGCGGCGCCCAGGAGGTCGACCGCGTAGACCTTCGGCATCTCGTTGCTGGAGATCAGAAACACAAGGCCGATGTACGTGCCTGTCAGGAAGAACACCGGGAAAAGACCCGCATAATAGAGGAAAATGTTCCCGATCTGGCTCTTCCACAACACGTCGTTCTGCAGCTGCAGGGGGTTGAACGGGTTGCCGCGCAGGAGAGCGAAGGCCAGGATCGCGGCGGCAAGGAGCAGGGGCGGAATGAGGAAAAGGTACAGCTCGTGGTTGCGGTGGAAATGATCCCTCGCGAGCGTCAGGAGGACCCCGCCGAAGGAGTACCCCAGCAGGGCGAGGGAGATGACCCAGTAGCTGTAGTCGGAGAACAGGGCGAGGGCAAAGAACCGGCTCAGGAATGTCTCGAAGGAGAGGCCGAAGAGCGAGACCAGGAACAGGGACGCGAGGATCCTCCGCGAGCTCATCACCGCGAGGGTCGGGGAGGTGGAGTCTGGATCTGTCCGGTCATCGGGATGAAGAGCGTCGACACGTCGCGCTGTGAGTGCACCTTCCCTTGCGCGTCCTTCGTGAACGTGTAGAGGAACTGCGGCTTCCAGGGCTGCCCGATGGGGATGATCATCCGTCCGTTCTTTTTCAGCTGGGACAGGAGCGCCGGCGGCACGAACGGCGCCTGCGCGGTGACCAGGATGATGTCGAACCCGCCTTCCACCTCGGGCCACCCGAAGAAGCCGTCGCCGACCCGCGCCTCGATGTTCTCGAACCCGAGCGGGGCGAAGATGTTCTTCACCTTGTCACCGAGGGAGGTGATGATCTCGATCGTGTATGCCTTCTTTACGATCCGCGAAAGGAGCGCGCTCTGGAAACCGCTGCCCGTGCCGATCTCCAGGGAGACATCCGTGGGCCGGGGCTTCGCCTTGGCCGTCATGTAGGCCTGCATCATGTAGTCGGTGAGGACCGAGCCGTACCCGATCTTCCATTCCCGGGCGGGCACCTCGTACGCGGACTGGCCCATGTTGCTGCCCGACTCGTAGTTGTACATGAAGTATTCTCGAGGGACTTCCTCGAAGGCCTTTATCACCGCGGGATCGGCGTAGCTGAAATTGCGAAAGAGCATGGCCTTGATCTCATCGATGAATTTCTGCCTGCGCTTCTGGGCCGAAAGGAAGGAACCCTCGTCCACCGCGCCGATCTCGCGGCCGCTGCCGCGCATCGCGTTCTCGTAGCCGGGAAACTCCCATGAATGCTGCTGCGCGCCCAGCGGCAGGACCATGAGAACGAGGAGAGAGAGAACCAGGGCAGGAATCTTGACGGACATCGCGGCGAGTATACGGAGGGAGGCGGCGATGGTCAATTGACGCACCTTCACCGCCCTGCAGGTCACACTCCGCGCGCGTTTCTCCGCAGCATCTCTCCCACGCCCTGTTCGGTGGTGACCGAGTGACCGTCCAGGGGCACGACCCTCTCGTGGATCGTGTCGAGAATCCATTCCTTCTGCGGGAAGAACGACTCTTCCATCTCCGCGCACGGGGTGATCCAGTTCCGCGCGCCCACCACTGCCACCGGCGCATCAAGTGAATCGAAGGCCATCTGGGTGATGTTGGAGGCCATCGTGTGAAGGAATGAGCCGCGCTCGCAGGCATCGGAGGCCAGCACGCATCTCCCGGTCTTCCGCACCGAATCGAGGAACCTGTCGTAGCGAAGGGGATTGATGAACCGCGCGTCGATGACCTCTGCGGACATGCCATGCTTCGAGGAAAGGATGTCTGCTGCTTCCAGCGCTTTGTACAGCGTCGCGCCCACGGTGACGATCGTGATGTCGGATCCGGTCCGTCGGAGTGCCGGCTCGCCCTCTTCCACCTCGTAGTAGCCTTCCGGCACGCCGCCGGATACGAAGAGCTCACCGACGTCGTACACCCTCTGGCTCTCCAGGTAGACCACCGGATCCGTTCCCCGGAGCGCGAGGTTGAGCATGCCCTTCGCGTCGTAGGGCGTGACGGGGAACATCACCTTGAGGCCGGGCATGTGCGCGACGATGGAGGACCAGTCCTGCGAGTGCTGGGCGCCGTACTTGCTGCCCACCGACACGCGCAGCACCAGGGGCATCTTCAGGACGCCTGCCGACATCGCCTGCCATTTGCAGACCTGGTTGAAGACTTCGTCACCCGCCCTCCCGAGAAAGTCGCAGTACATGAGCTCGGGGACCGCCCTGCCCCCCGAGAGTGCATAGCCGACTGCAGCGCCGACAATCGCTCCTTCGGAAATCGAAGTGTTGAACAGGCGGTGGTAGGGGAGCGCCTCGGTGAGCCCGCGGTACACGGCGAAGGCGCCGCCCCAGTCCCGGTTCTCCTCCCCGAAGGCCGCCATGGTGGGGTCGATGGAGAAGCGATGCAGCATGGCCTCGAAGATCGCATCACGGAGGGCGATGACCTGGCTCTTGGGAAGAAGCTTCCCATCGGGGCCGATACCGGAGCGCGATTTGCGTGCGTTGGCGAGGATGCGTGGATTCTGCGCCGGGGCAAGCAGCATCTCGGGCTGCCGGGCATCGAGCTTCTCCACGTTCCCATTGGAGAACATCATGTCCCCGATGGCATCCGACCCGGCACCGATGCCGCCCACCTTGACCCGGGGAGATATCTGGGGAGAGACGGCAACCTCTGTGATCCTGCGCATCCGCTCCTGCGCTGCATGCTGGATCGCCTGCAGATCTTCCTCGGCGGCGATCTTCGCGCCCACGAGGTCCTTCCCGTAGCTCGAGATGCAGTCCACCTCCTGCCACAGCGCCACTTCCTCCTTGGTGCGGTACGTGGAGGCGTCCGATGGGGAATGGCCCGAGTAGCGGTAGGTGACGATATCCAGGAGGACAGGGCCGCGGCCCTCCAGGAGCACCTTCTTCTTGCGCTCGATCGCATCGCAGACAGCGAGCGGGTTGTACCCGTCCACGCGCTCGGCGTGCATCTGCTCGGGGTTCACCCCGGCGCCGATGCGCGCGAGCACCTTGAAGCCCATCGTCTCTCCGAGGGTCTGGCCGCCCATGCCGTAGAAATTATTGAAGAAGCTGAAGAGCATCGGGGGAGCGCCGCCGACATCTTTCGGCCACAAGGTGCGGTACTGGTCCATGGCCGCCACCATCATCGCCTCCCACACGGGGCCGCACGCCGATGAGCCGTCCCCGATGTTCGCGATGACGATGCCGGGCTTTCTATTGATCCTCTTGAACAGTGCAGCGCCCACCGCGATGTCCGCGGAGCCTCCCACGATGGCGTTATTCGGCATGCTGCCGAAGGGAGCGAAGAAGGCGTGCATCGAACCGCCCATCCCCTTGTTGAAGCCGGTCGCCCGCCCGAAGATCTCCGCCAGGACTCCGTAGAGGATGAAGTCGACCGCCAGGTCCCCCGGGGCTCCGTGAGCGCCCTTTTCCACGACGCGCAAGAGAGCGCCGCCGAAGTAGGTCTCCATTATGGAGGAAACCTGTGCGGCAGGGAGGCGTGCTGCCGCGGAAAGGCACTTCGCGATGATCTCGCCATGACTTCGGTGGGAACCGAAGATGAAATCCTCGATGCCCAGGCGCATGCACTGCCCCACCACCGTGGACTCCTGGCCGATCGAAAGGTGCGCGGGGCCGAGGTGATCGTAGGCGATTCCCTGGTAGGCGCCCTTGGTCTTGATGGTGTTCAGCATGGT
>Ga0187886_1004336_pt1 | contig 10229 bp, 10 predicted proteins | sample June2016WEW_20_1_FD_133001 | JGI IMG/M metagenome (GOLD analysis project Ga0187886, IMG submission 133001) | Peatland microbial communities from SPRUCE experiment site at the Marcell Experimental Forest, Minnesota, USA - June2016WEW_20_150 | ecosystem: Environmental > Terrestrial > Soil >... | reverse complement strand
CGCTTTCCACTCGGCGGAATGAGGAGGGCCCACTTCGGCAGCTTTGTCCTCCTCTTTTCAATCGACGAACAACGAAAGACCGTCATTCTCGAAGATTATGAACACCATGACAGGGTGTACAGGACAAAGTAGATTTTTTTTCAATAAATATTTAACTATTTAATCCTCCTCGCGTTCTGGACTCTGACGGTTTTCGAAAAGAGGAAAGTGGTGGGGCCGGTGGGATACGAACCCACCAATATCGTGGGTTCCATGCGGGTTCCACTAGGCTGACGACATTGTCAGCCGCAGTCCTAAAGCTTCGAAACGTGAAGGGGCCGGAGGGATACGAACCCTCAATATTGAGGGTTCGAGTGTCAAGTAAGTCCCTCGCGCAATTGTCTCGCTGAATTTTGCACTCAATATCAAATATCTTAAACCTCTCCGCATGCTGACCTAGAGGTTCAGATTGCAGTAGTAGGTTCAGATGACAGTAGTACGTTAACCGATGTTCGAAATCTGGGCCTCGCCAAATTTGCTCTAAGCTCGCTAACGATAACGGGCTTAGACACATTGGGCAGTTCAATTCTTTCATGATTGCTTGCTGTAAACTAAACAATGAGATAAGGCGCAGAGTTAAGCGGAGGCAAAGTGATATAAAATAAAGAGACGAACCAACTTCTTATAATTCACGAATGAGTGAGGTTCGCTGAGGAGTGGAGCTTGGCACAAACTGGGGCAATTGGAGACTTCGAGGCATTCAAGCGGGAATTCCAAGAGGCGCTTCGGAAACTTACTACATCGAACACGAAGAGAGAATTTCACGCAAATGTACAATCGCTTGGACAAGTTGCCGCTAAGATAACCAAAGCATTGCCGAAATTTGACCCGGCAAAGGCAAAAGAGTTGGAAGACATGGTCAAACAACAGGAACAGGCAATTCTTGAGGCTGCGAAGAAATTCGTTGGCTCTATGTAAATAGCTCCGACATTTGGCAATCGGTTCATACTTCTCACGCCGTATGAACCACTTCCATCTATGGCGTTGCTGATTATACCCACGAAAGCGGTGAGGCCGGTGGGATTTGAACCCACAAATCGTGGGACTAATAACCAATGTCAGAGCCCGAACGCCTACGCACACTCGTTATTGATGGCTCGACTTTCGCTAGAAAATGAAACTTGAGACATTAGGAAAAAGCGACTAGGTGTTGGAATTGAGGATTGACGTAGCGGTTTGCAGTTCGTTTGTCGCTTCGTTAACGAAGTCGTTGCCTTCTGTGATCAACGATGGGTTGTTCTGGATAAGGCCATCTTCATAAAGCGTAAACGCTGAGTAGCAAAGGCTCAAGGCGTTGACGACATGGACATGGGCTTCGGCGAAGGCTGGGGGAGGGTGTAATCTGAGGGTGCGTTCCGTCAGAACTTTGAGGTTGTCCTTCTGCTGGCTCACGAATGAGATTAATTCAGTTCGAGACATCTGCCCGATACTGAACGCATGAAAGTTATCTGCGGTCTGAGTCGTTATGTTGTGAAATTCGGAGAATATGGCTGACATTGCAGTTTTGTATTCTGTAACATTAGTTTCTGCCGTGACTATGATTGGCAACGTATACGTGGTCTGAGTCGTCTCCGTTACAGTTGTCGTTCCGCTGTGAGTCGAACCAGCCCCCAGTCCTACACCCAAGATGAACACAATGAATAACAAGGCCAGCAGTTTTGCTGACAGGTTCCTTGGTTTTGACGGCACAGAAATTGGACTGGCGCTCTGTTGGACGTTTCTAGTGCCGTAACGTTCTTGATGACTTGAAGCATCTGATGAGGTCACTGGCGTGCCACAAGATGGACAGAATTTCACGCCAGCAGCAAACTCGCTTCCACATTTCATACAGAAAGGCAAGTCTTACCGAGTATTGCGTGTCTATCAATCCGCATCTTAAGATTTCGCATGCGGTAAGGAAATGGCCGTCTTGCATAGTTTGAAATACGAAGGCTTAGAGGGTTAGATGCGAGGTTCAGCCAATGCCCTTTTGTCCGAATTGTGGCGAATCAACTGCAGTTGGGATGAGATTCTGTCCGAAATGTGGAGCAGACATGTGGAATGCGAAGTCATCACAAGCTGCATCTAAACCCCCCATTAGTCGGATGCCTGAACTTATTCTCGGTTTGATTGGTGGAGTGCTGGGGCTTCTATTCGTACCTGTATTGGTCTTCCTCGGAGGTTTCATGGAGGCTTTCTCCGGAAACCCAACGACTCTCTATGCGCAGGCCGCAGTTTCCGCTCTGATTTCTATCATTGGACTTGTTGCAGCAGTCCTTGTTAAGAGCAAGCCCAGAAACTGGGGCATCTGTCTAGTGATATGCGGAATCATCGGCGTCATAGTTGCTTCAGGTTTCTATGTTGGGGGTCTCTTGCTGCTAGTTGCCGGGATCCTAGCTCTCGTAAGAAGGGATTCACGAGAAAGTCAAGACGACCTGTCTTTCTTAACTGAGGAGCGACGCCGGAGTACTGGTTTGAGGGGTTCGTTTCCGCTTGATGAAGGCACGATTGACAAGGAAGTTTCTAATGTTTCGGCTGGAGTATATGTTCTCGGGCTCAAGAAGGGCAAGACTTTCTATGTTCAATTTATGAGTCGCACTGATGTCGATGTGAAGGCTCGCTTGAAGGAGTACATAGGCAGATATGATCGGTTTAAGTTCGAATACTCAAAGTCTCCTGAGGATGCTTTCAGAAAGGAATGTGAATTATACCATGACTTCCGGGGGCCGGAAGGCAAACTCGACAATAAGAATCACCCTGAGAGACCCCAAGGTGTGACATGGCTTTGTCCCAAGTGTAAGCTGTCATAGCATGGCTTTGTATTGATGATCCGAAATCAGTTGGAGCCGAAGTGCTTCATCCAAGTTCTCTTTTCGTGTAGGTTTGTTGTAGGGAATACTAAGCGTAATCTCTCTTGGGTACATCATAGCACGAGGAGCTGCGGAAAGCATGCGTGCCTTGTCTTTATCAGCGTCTGCTAGAAGTTGCGAAATAGGAAAGACATACTCTTGTCGAACCCACGGAACCTTTGGTTTAGCCCACGCTCCCAGAAAAATCGCTGTTTGGCCCTTTATTGTCCCGTCATTTTCCATGAGATTCGCAGGTTCGGGATCAATGAATTTGTTGCGGAGTGATTCAACCGATTCCTTTGGGTCTACCTTGATTGTGAGGCCACCAGGTTTCCAAGAGTCAAGTAGAGTCCTTTTTCGGAATAAACCGTGCCCTCCTTCTTCGGCAAACACTTTCAAATCATTTGACATCCAAACCCAATTTCGCCAATGGTGCTGGTTTAATGCTAGAGCGTATACAGTGCCCGATGCATTATCGACGTACACTATCGCAAATTCCATATCGTGGTCGTGTATGTCTGGAGCACCCAAGTCCCATCCTCCAGAATAATCGTTGTAAACATAGTAGTACCAGTACTCGTATGCAGTATGAGATTCATAACGAGAAACGTGATAATAGCAAGAGATCAAATTCCTTTTCTGGTCTGGCGTAAGCGGTTCGTACTTCTCCCTGTTACTAACTATGTCAGCACCACTGAAGAAAATCGGACAAGGGAAATATGGTTCGTTCTTGCTGAACGATATCTCAGGTGCAAACTTGCGAACCAATTCTGGCGTGGATTCCAACGCTTAGTCACTCGAATCAAGTAGAATAACGAATGGGCCCCAAATGAGTCTTTCCAATTTACGAAACGTACACACGTACCCTAATGTCGAATTCCGGTGGCGAGCAAAGCAACTTCAATGCTACATGATATTTAGGAGGGAGAGAGATCTATTCTCAGTTGGTTAAGATGGCAGCGAGGAAGCGTTCTACTAGAGGCGTGCCCTCCCGAAAAGCAGAATGGCAACTGGACGTGCTTCGGGCTGCGTTAGAATCACGAACGTTGACGATTGATAAAGCCATCAATATTATCATGATTGTTTTCATATTTTCACTCGGGGGCTTGACCAGCTCCTGGCTGAGTAATGCCAGGTCAACATTAACAGTTGGGTTTTTTCTCTTCTCTCTCGGCTTCTCGACTATCATAGCCCTCGTAGCCTTGGTAATATCTGGTAAGAAGACCGACAGGTTCAGACAGCGGTTGTTACTGTTGTCAAAAGGCAAACCTTTACCTCAAGCCTCTTTCGAGAGAATGTTTTCCGAATCTCAGTTCTGACCGAACCATTACAAACCCGATTAAATGAATTATGACGGAACATTTCCAAGCGAAAATGGCTGTGAACAGACGACAAAGTCTTCTTAATAGGGGCCGGTGGGATTTGAACCCACGATTCGTGGGACTAATGACATCTCCAACTAGATTCACGAGAAACTTCGGTAGCTATCAATGCAAGGACACGAGAAAGATAGCTCGAAGCGGTACGAACCCTCAATTATTGAGCTACAAAACGCTGTATCTGAATACGGCTAGCACGTGTCGTGTACTTTCATTGATTGTTTCTTTCAGCGAAATAAATACTCATAGTAGCGTTTAGTATTCCGGCATAGAGCATATCACGCACACTTTGAAACGAGTCGAAGAGCTTCATGTAGTACTGGTTTCCAGTAAACAGACTCGGTTGGGGTTGCCCAACAGTGTCGGGGTTAGACCACAAATAACGTTGCTGATTGATCAGCGGAACGAAGATGAGTTCTTACCGCCCCTCGAGTTTCTTCCTTGCTATCTTACATGCGAGTATTGTGACAAAAATCGTGACCAAGAACGGCACTGTGGGACTCAAAGGAAATTCTGGTACTGCCATGTGAGAGAACGACATAGTTCCCCAAGTACTCGGATCCTTGTAATTATAGTCGCTTGGATAATCGACCTCGAAGCCATTCCCAAAGTTGTCCACCCATCCTAAGGCGATTCCGATGCTGCTATTTGTGGTCGCTGACTTCAGATTAGCGAATGTTAATGCGATGCGAAGTTCGAGGACAAAATGGGGAGTTTGAGAGTGTGGCGAAGAGGTGTACTGCAAGGCAGCGAGGAAATGGCCGTCTATATGAGCCCATTCTGCCCATCCGCCTCCTGTCAAGCCCTGAGAGCCCGAGACACGAGCGACGGGGGCACCGTACTCCCAAGCAGCGATGCGGTACATGGTATTATCAACAGTGGCTGAACGCTTGTTGAGAGGATTTAAGTAGAGTAATACTTGGTTTGCACCCTTTGTGTCGCTGCCTGTGAACGATGTTTTGCACTCAGGGAAATCCCAGATGGTGTAGAGGTAAGTTGAATCGTACTTTGCGCTGAAGTACACCGTCTCGCCCAATCCCGCCACCGCCTCGAACACAATCGTATCGTTCCATTCCCTTGGACTGGTGTATTTTCCGTCAACAGTAACTTGGTTTAACAGTGGATAAGCTACCGGATTGTTCACTTGGCCCCTTATCGAAGGTAGGGTCACGATGAGCAAAAGAAACGCAGTAACAAGAACCAGAACGTGCTTCATATTGAGGAGGTTTACCGCTGTCTATTTATGACTTATCTGCCTTCCTTCATGTTGCTCGGTAAAGGAAAGCGATGTTTTGGGAGGTCAAAAGCTCGGCAAAAGAGAGCATTTCTGAAGCGTCCAAGATTGTTTCGGATTGGTGAATTCGATGAATTCTGCTCCACTGATGGTCAATAGGTCTATCGATGCGCCCCCGCCCACCGGTTGATAGAAGCATACAGCTACTCTTCGACCTTGCTTCTCATAATCGACGAGCATCGGCTCATAGTCCTTATCACCGCACACAAGAACCAAGTTTGAAGGCGCTTTCCTCTCAATAAGCAGGCGTCTATAAGCATCGGAGATCAGACGAGGGTCAATGTTCCCAGACTTATCATTCCGCTTCTCCACAATCACCATCTCAATGCCCAACTGTCTTAACTGTTCCTTGAATCCTACAAACAATCTTCTACTTCGCAATGCGTCTACGCTGGTACTGGTCATGTAGTAGTAGCCCAAAACGACTCGGAGACCATCTCGGTCTTCGATGTAATCTACAAGCTCTCCCAACTTCGCAAGAATAAAGTCCTTGTAGTCCTTATGGCATCACAAGTGTTTTCTGCTAACAGGCGGTTCAACCATTGTGCCCCTGGCGAGACTCCATGTCTCTACTAAGAAATTCCAAAACAATGTTAATCGGTAAGTAGAAATGGGTGGGAATTTATGTATACGATTATCGGCATTATTAGCGCCATTATGGTCGTGATGAGTCGCCATCAAGAGGCGCTATCAAGGTCTTACTTCCGTTTTCTAAAATATGCTAACCCATCTTTCTGCAAGATGAAGTCGAACCCCGCCTCTATCAACTCGGTTATTTCCTCTTACTGAATAACATGTAACCTTCCGGCGTGGTAACGACGTATTGGTATCCCGCTTCTATCAGAGGTTCCGCTTCGCTCTTATTTTTGGCCGCTTTCACTATGAAATCGTCTTCAGCATCGAAATTGACCATCCGAGTATAGCGAACCGTGTTTGACAGGCTTCTATGTCCCATCTGTCTTTGAACAAAGAGAATATCTTTCGTTGATTCATAGAGCCTACATGCGTAGTGATGTCGTAGGCTCTTGAAACTGACTAGGTTTAGTCTGGGCTGATTCAGCTTGATTGAGGCTCTGCGTCTCTGAAACATGTATTCGGTTCTAAATCGCTTAGAGGATTTCCACAATTCAATTTTATGATTTCTGAAAACGTATGTTGGCCATTTCTTGTGAAGGCTATTGAGTAGTCCCATTAGTTTGGGGCTTATCTTCATTTGCCTTGCATAGGACCCCTTCAACGGAGTAATCGTTACGGTACTATTTTCTACGTTGATGTCTTGCCATCTCAGGCCGAAACCCTCATTGAACCGGCAACCTATTTCTTTCAGCAAAAGAGCGAACACGGACATTTTCGGGCCAAGGCAGGCTATCAGGTCGTTTGCTTCTTGGGTTGTGGGAACAAAAGGCAGAGTATCTACTCGTTGATAATTCGGTTTGGCCCACTGAATACCTTTGTACTTATAGAACCGGTCTAGGTCCTCGCAAACCTTCCCTTTTCGATTAATGGAACAGTCTGCTCTAGCTAGGTAGCCTTTCACTAATTCAGGGTCTAGGGGGTTAACGTGATGCGTTAACGCCTTTAGAGCCTGCACGGTTCCTCTAATCGTGGAATCCCGGTAGCCGTTCTTCTTCAGATAGAAAGCAAATGCCGCTAGTTCACTGAGTGGGGTCGGTTCGTTAAATGGTGGGGCCGGTGGGATACGAGCCCACCAATATCGTGGGTTCCATGCGGGTTCCACTAGGTCGGCAATATTGTCAGTTGCAGTCTTGAAGTTGCCAAAGGTGGTGGGCCCGGAGGGATTTGAACCCACGATTTGTGGGACTAATGGCCATTTTCGAAGCTCTAACGCACACGAACGGTAGTTATTGACGGCCCGACTCTCGCTTTACGGCTGATAACCTCTCGGCATCCAGGCGCCTATTCGGCGGTCTTCCGACGTTTCCTTCTGACAGTAATAAGCAAGGTTACTGCAACAAGAATGACCACTGCAATTCCAATTGGCAAGATGACTGCGATCGGGAGCAATTCGGCAGGCGGCCCGCTGGGCAGTGTTAATGAGCTTGTTGTAGCTGTAGCGAAAAGTGTTCTCGAAGCCAACGCCTGATTGGCAGTAATAATCGAGCTTTCAGCATACGAATATGCTTTGTACCATTCACCCTCTCGCCTCTGCTCCTGTGCTGAAGCCAGAATGGACGCGGCTTGGGTCACGTTGGCTCCCGCACCAAGTGCCTGGTTTATGAGGGATTGAGCTTCAACGATTGCCTGATCAACAGGTTGCCAAAGAGAAATTTCCTCGGCACCGCCTAATCTTCCAGCCACGAGATAGCCTCCGCCAAGGGCGAGACTAGTGACATTTGACATGGGGAACATGAAGAGCGGTGCCCCGGTTGCGTCCAAGATGTAGATGCTCGACGAATCCGCTACAGCTAGATAGTCGCCGGTAGGAGAAATCGCAAACTGGGAATTGCTCGTCCCTATGCTTCCCTTCGGCCCTGTGTTGAACCCCAGGAAGAAACTGAAATTGGTGTTTGTTGATCTATCGAAGTAATGGATACGGCCGTCATCCGTGGCTGTGAGCAGGGCCTTTCCATCGGAGGAAATTGCACTATCCTCGGAGACGCGTGATGAAACGTTTCCAGTCCATACAACATTTCCAAGAGAATCGAGTAGGTATAACCATGGATTAGGTCCGTAAAGTCTTGACAGCGAATGGGGGTTGCCAACAAAAAATCCACTTAGTCCGACCAGAAGTTGACCAGTGTCGTCAAAGCTTAGGCTTTCTATAAGATAATAAAAGTTCGGACCGAAATGCGGGGAATCTCCGTCGAAAACTTTCCCCCACGAGACTCCCGTCCCAAAGTCTTGGAATCTTTGTGGGTCGCCGATTACTTTGAGGATACCAAAGCTCAAGATTGAGTTCGCGAATCCAGCAATCGCCAACGTGCCATTGTCAGATACCGCGACCCTCCAGAAGGATAGCATCCCCAGTTTTGTCATTCCGGAGACAGAAGCAAGCGGGGCCTTGTTGCCCATAGCAAGTTGATCCACATCGAATAATTTGATGGAGTCAGTCTTCACGGCGAAGTATTTTCCGGAATCCGAAAGAGCAGAATCCGAGAATGTTGTAGACTGTAGATCGTAAATCAATGTCCCGTTCTTGTAAAGACTGATGTGCCCAGAATCCGAGCGGACTGCAACAATTTCTCCGTTGCGGGACATCGTGACGTGAAGCCGATTCTCATAGTTACCACTAGAACTAACGCTAGAGGTATAGTAAAATGACGGCGTCTCGTTTTCGTGCCAAAGAGTTCCAGCGGATAAAAGGGAGACCGTTGGAAACAGTTTACCAACGTGGAACGTGGCACTCATGCCGTTGTCAGAATAATCTGATTCCTGAATGGTGCGATTCGGGTTAATAGTGGCCAGCACCGTCATATTCGTGGGCGAATCCGCTACAAACGGTCCGAAGTAGGCAAAAGCATCAGATCCACTTTTCACATCAACGCTGTCTTGATATTCGGTTGGTCCCTGGGCATTTGCTCCTTGCCATGAGACCTTGAGGTTCAAGGTGGCGTTCCGCGGTTCGTAGCCACCCGAATTAGTCACCAGAACGTAGATACGGAATTGCTCCTTCGAACCCGGAAGGATTGGAGTAGACGCCTGCTCATTCCATGTTGGGTATATCTCTGCGACTGTCAGATTCGGCGAAGACGGGGTTGAACCAGCAACATAGACCACACTTGATGTGAAAAGGATTAGAACTAGCATGAAAAGCGACTTGAGCAAGTCAAGCCCTTTCAACAGTTCACCAACACTGAGAATATATGGGTTTCTTGAGTCATCTGACTACTTTCTAGGGTTACGGTTCTCTGAACTCTTCGACTGATGTCGGTTAATTTCGTGAAACCGAAAGTTAAGCAACGAGTCAAAAGGCCATCAGGGAATTGTCCGTGATTGTTGCGGGTTCGTGAAATTAATAAATTTTTGGTGGGGCCCGTGGGATACGAACCCACCAATATCGTGGGTTCTATGAGGGTTCCACGGATTGTTAGCCAAGTTAAACAAGCGAAGGTTTGGCAACCCCCGCATGTTTTCATATGAAGGTTAGACCACTTCGTCAGGTCGTTTGCAACCAGACCAAGGGCCACTCTCCCGTCGAACGCAATCACTACTCCACACGCCCAAATAGCATTAACGGACAACACTCATACGAAGAACCGTTTTTCGACTTTGGCGTATTCCTTCCGCATAAAGTCGGTTTCTTTCGAAGCCCGTGAAGTCGACTAGCCGCATTCTAGCCCTTAACGCAACAGGTGCACGTCGTGGGGCGTGGGGGTGGGACTTCAGCACAATATATTGTGCGGGAGGAAGCTTGAATGCCTTATCGAATCATCTGTTCATTCGACATCGTGAGCATGGTGAACTATCGAAAGGCAGCACCCTTATTATCAGTGAAATTTCAAGGTGATAATATGAGCGCATCCGCAAGAGAAAGGACAGAATCAAAAGTACTTGCTACTAAAGTAACTAGTGATGAAGCCTTTGCAGAAGGCACTAAATGGAGCCAAAGAACTTTTTTTTACAAGAATGCTACTGAAAGCATAAGGGCTGGAAGGCCTTTGGCCGCGGGCGTCTACTACCACAAAAACGGCAGGGGCATGGTTAGCATCTTTTCGGGCATCGGGGGCG
>Ga0187886_1004333_pt1 | contig 10232 bp, 7 predicted proteins | sample June2016WEW_20_1_FD_133001 | JGI IMG/M metagenome (GOLD analysis project Ga0187886, IMG submission 133001) | Peatland microbial communities from SPRUCE experiment site at the Marcell Experimental Forest, Minnesota, USA - June2016WEW_20_150 | ecosystem: Environmental > Terrestrial > Soil >... | reverse complement strand
CGCCGCCAGGTGATCCCCACCGCGGCGGAGCTCGTCCCGTTCACGGCGATGATGGAAGATTCCCTGGCGGAGGACCGGCATTCCCCGGTCCCGGGCTTGGTGCACCGCTACCCGGACCGCGTGCTGATGCTGGTCACGACGCAATGCGCATCCTATTGCCGCTACTGCACCCGCTCGCGCATCGTCGGCGATGCGTCGGCCCAATTCTCGCGCGCCGAATTTGACGCGATGTTCGACTACATCCAGCGCACACCGCAAATCCGGGACGTGCTGCTTTCCGGCGGCGATCCGCTCACCCTCGCGCCGGGATTGCTGGAAGAGCTGATCGCGCGTCTGCGTGCCATCGAACACGTGGAGATCATCCGCATCGGATCGCGCGTGCCGGTGTTCCTGCCGATGCGCGTGGACGACGCGTTGTGTTCGATGCTGGCCCGCTACCATCCGCTGTGGCTCAACATCCACGTCAACCATCCCAACGAAATCACGACCGAGCTGGCCGCGGCCGCCGATCGGCTTTCCCGCGCGGGAATCCCGCTGGGCAACCAGTCGGTCCTGCTGGCGGGCGTCAATGACTGCGTGCATATCCAGCGCCGGCTGGTGCAGGATTTGCTGCGCATCCGCGTACGGCCGTACTACCTCTACCAGTGCGATCTGGTGGAAGGCGCGGGACACTTTCGCACGCCGGTCGCCAAGGGAATCGAAATCATTGAGGGACTGCGCGGCCACACTTCCGGCTTCGCCGTTCCCCAATACGTCGTCGATGCGCCTGGCGGAGGCGGGAAGATCCCGCTCGGACCGAACTATCTGCTGAGCATGTCCGACCACCGCACGGCGCTGCGGAATTACGAAGGATACATCTCCGTCTACGAGGAGCCTGTGGATTACACGGCCCACGATCCGGCCGCGTGCCCCTATTGCCGCGACAAATGGACGGAACCGGGCCAGTCCGGCGTCAGCGGGTTGCTCGAGGGGGAACAGCTGGCGATCGAGCCGGTCGGCTGGGAAGCGCTCCATGCGCGCGGCGGATCCAAGCACCGCCTCAACCGCGACGAAGAGAAGTGGCAGCCGCGCGGGATCGGCGCCGAAAAATCCCCAGCCGTTGGGGCGACGCCTGTTCCCCCGGTTCTACGGAAAAAAACATCCGGCAAACCCTAAACCGGACGCCGCATTCCGATCCGGCGTGCCGGAAAGATCATGTCCCCCTCGATAAAAGAAGATCCTGCGCAGTACGCCTTCGAAGTGCTGGCCCAGCCGGAGAACGCAACGCCGGTCGAGGCCGTTTCGCCGCAAAAGAAAAGCCCGCGCGCCAGGCACGGATTGCGCGTGGTCGTCCTGCATAATCTGAGAAAGCACGCGCCGCAGAATGGTCCGCGTCCGGCGGATGCGCTGGCTGAACTCGACAGCGAAACCAACGTGGCCGCATATGCCGCAGCCCTGCGCGCCGCCGGCCATCACGTCATTGGGCTGGACGGAAATCCGGATCTCTTCCGCCATCTCAAACGGCTGAAAGTGGACATCTGCTTTAACACCTGCGAAGGATATCGCGGAGACGGCCGCGAAGCGCAGGTGCCCGCGGTGCTGGAAATGATCGGAATCCCCTATACCGGCGGCAAGGTGACCTGCCTGGCCAACACGCTCGACAAGGTCGCCACCAAACGCATCCTCATTGCTTCGGGCTTGCCCACGCCGCGCTTCCAGGAATTCACCCACGCCGGTCTTGCACTCTCACCGGAACTGCGTTTCCCGCTGTTCGTAAAGCCCAACCGCGAGGGGACCGGCATGGGGATCGACACCGGGTCAATGGTCCGTTCCGAAGCTCAATTGCGCGAGCGCGTGGAATATATATTAAAGGAATACAGTGAGTCGGCCCTGGTGGAAGAATACATTCCGGGGCGGGACGTTACTTGCGGGCTGGTGGGGAATCTCACGGCGTTGGAAGCCGGCCAAGCCGTGCCCGATCCGCTCCCCGTTGACCGGACTCCGGGCGGGGGGATGGATTGGAACGGTATTCACGTTTTCCCCATATCGGAAGTGGATTACAGCCGGATCCCGGATATGGACCCGTTTTACTCCCGCAAAGTCAAGGAACTTCCGTTGGAGGCCTATCCCTATCTCTGCCCGGCTCCATTGCCGGAATCGATTGCGACGGATTTGGCGCGGCTGGCCGTCGAAACCTTCCGCGTAACCCAATCGCTGGATTTTGCGCGCGTGGATTTCCGCCTGCACACGGGCGAAAATCTCAAACCATACATCCTGGAGATCAACTCCCTGCCGGGATTAACACCGATCAGCGATTTGACGCTTTGCGCGCTGGCAGAGGGTTGGAGTTACAACCGGTTGATCCAATCGGTGTTGGAAGCCGGGGCGAGAAGATACGGACTGATGAACGGGGCGGATGCCATGCCGGCGAATGATGAACAGAAAAGATTAATCTAAAACGCTCTTCCGAAGAGTTTCATGCTCCGGATGCAAGGGAGGAGGAACCGGAATGGATCACGGGATGAAACGTAATGCTCCGTTCTTCACGGTGGAGGAAAGCCTGCCGGAGGATCGGGACGCCATCGCCGAGATTGCGCGCCGCGCGGATGTTTTCAATCCGGAGGAAGAAGCGACGGTCCTGGAGCTGTTCGACGCGTACATTCAAACGTCCGATTCCGGATATGCGTTTCTCTCCGCAAGGGCGGGAGACGACCTGGCGGGGTTTGCCTGCTGGGGATCGACCCCGCTCACGGAAGGGACGTACGATTTATATTGGATCTGCGCGGACCGCGACCATCGGGAGCAGGGCGTTGGGCGCAGGTTGTTCCAAGCTGTGGAAGCCTCGGTTCGTGCCCTGCGCGGCCGGATGATCGTCATCGAGACCAGCACCGGGGATGCCTACCTTCCCGCTGTTCGTTTCTATGAGCATATGGGTTGCCGCCGGGCGGCCAGGATAACGGATTATTACAAGCCCGGCGAGGATTTACTGGTATACGTGAAATATCTTTCCCCGTCGACGGAATCGCTTTAGCCGATCCCGGAACAATCTGGAAGATTGATCTTGATTCTTATACGAAGAAATACAATCTGTCGTATTTGCGTTGGCGGGCACTCAGGCGGTTGAATTACTCCGGAGGGTGCATCACAATGCGAAGATGGTTTCTGGGTCGCCGCTTTCACGGGGCTGTTGAACTTACAATCAAACGGTTTATTCAAGAACACCATTCCTTCAAATAAATAATAAAAATATTTTTAAAATTCCGTGTTCTCCGTGCTTTCCTTCCGTGAAATCCGTGTTCAGAATTTATTATCGTTGCGAAGCGAATCGCAAAATAATTATAAAAATAATTTTCCGAAAAAAAGAAAAATCCCTCGCGCAACGGTCCGCAAAAGGCTTCGGAAAGGTTTGAATGTTAAAAGAGGTGAAAACTTAATTTAAGATTAAAACTATTGACTTCCCTATTTTGTAGGGTAGAATAAAAATCATGAAGGAAAAAATAATTCAACCAGTGAACGACAACATCTCAGGAGAACTATGAGACGAATCGGAAAAGGGTTACCGTATCCGTATTCGGTTTTGATTCTTCACAATGTAATGAGCGATTGGACTCCGGGGGATATCGAAGCGGCTGAGCAGGCGGTCACGCGAATGAAATACGGTTTGACCTCGCTCGGTTTGGAAGCGACATCGATTCCCGTCCGGAGGGATATTGCCGGGGCGCTTCGCGGTTTCGATCCACGCGAATGCATTATTTTTAATTGGTGCGAAGGCCTGGACGGCGAACCGAACGCGTACGGCGCGGTGCCGCCGGTCCTCGAAAGATTGGGATTCGCGTATACCGGATCGGACGCGTGGTCCCTCAACGTCACCCAGGATAAAATCAACACCAAAGAATATTTTCGCAAGCACCGCATTCCCACGCCGCAGGCGGCCGTCTATTCCAAACCGGCCCGCAACGGATGGGTGCGTTTTCCGGCGTTGGTAAAACCGGCCACCGAGCATTGCTCCTTCGGGATCACATCGGAATCCGTGGTCGATTCTTCCGAGCAGTTGCGCACGCGCGTGGAATACGTGCTCGACACCTGGCATTGCAAGGCGCTGGTGGAAGATTTCATCGACGGGCCAGAATACAATGTATCCATCTGGGGCAACGACCGGATGGAAGTGCTGCCGCTGGCCTGCATCGATTATTCGATGTTCCAGGATTATCACGACCGGCTTTGCAGTTTCGATGCCAAGTGGGATCCGGCTTCGCAAGCCTACCTGATGACCTCGGTGCTCTGCCCCGCGCCGGTGGATGACGAACTGCGGCGGCGAATCGAGAACGTCTGCCGGCGGACCGAGCGCGCGCTGCGCGTGCGGGATTACGGGCGAGTGGATCTGCGCGTGCGCGACGGCATCCCATACGTGGTTGACGTCAACTCGAATCCGGATATCACCATGGAAGGCGGGTTCGCCCGTTCCGCGCGCGCTGCCGGGTATGATTACGGACAAACCATCCTGCGCATTCTGGAATTGGCTTCGGCCCGATTCGCCATCCCGGCGGAAATTCCAGAACGTGTGATGGCCATGGCCTAAGCTTCTCACCCCAAGCGACCCCGCTCCGGCGGGGTCTTTTTTTTCGCGGTGGAACGCGATCAGGAACCGGACGCCCGGAAAAAACTTGGTACAATAATTACGATTACGGTGAACGCATGCGGCAACTTCCCCTTCTTCGGCCCAGTTTTCTGACGGTCACGGAACTGAATCGGTTGGCGCGCTTGACGCTGGAGAGCGATCCCGTCCTCCAGGATATCTGGGTGGGCGGCGAGGTCTCCGGAATCACACGGCCCGCGTCGGGGCACTTTTACTTTACGCTCAAAGATTCCTCCGCCGCTGTCCGCTGCGTGATGTGGCGCGACGCCGCCGCGCGGGCTTCGCTTCCGCGCGACGGGGAGGCGGTTGAAGCCCACGGCCACGTCAGCCTGTACGAAACCGGCGGCCAATACCAGCTGTACGTGGATATCCTCCGGCCTTCCGGCCAGGGCGAATTATTCGCCGAATATCTCCGCTTGAAGGCCAAATTGGAAGCCGAAGGGCTGTTTGCCCCAGAACGTAAACGGCCCATCCCGCGCTGGCCCGGCCGGATCGCTGTGGTCACCTCGCCCATTGGAGCGGCCTGGAGGGATGTGCAGAACGTGCTTGCGCGTCGCTTCCCGCTGGCGGAACTGCTGCTGGCGCCCACGCCGGTCCAGGGCGAAGATGCCCCGGAGAAAATTTGCGCCGCGCTTCGTTCGGCCGACCGGGCCCGCGCGGACGTGATCCTGCTTGTGCGCGGCGGGGGCAGCATCGAGGATCTATGGGCCTTCAACGACGAACAGGTGGTGCGCGCGGTTGCCGCACTGCACACGCCGTCCATCACCGGCGTGGGGCATGAGACCGATTTCACGCTGGTGGATTTCGCCGCCGACCTGCGTGCGCCCACGCCCTCGGCCGCCGCGGAACTGGCCTCTCCCAATCAAGAGGAATTGAAAGAAGACGTCTTTCGGCTCGGGCAGCGGCTGGGCTCTTGCCTGGAGGATATTGTGATCGAAAAAAGAAATCTCCTCCAATCGCTTGATGCGCGGTTTCGATCCGCGTCCCCGATGGGCCGGTTGCAGAACATCCGCCAGTCGGTGGACGATTATTCGCGGCGCGCGGATGCATCGATTCGCGGCAGGCTTTCATTGAATCGCACGCGACTGGATGGGATGATCCGGATCCTGCAGGGCGTGGGCCCCTCACAGGTCCTCGACCGGGGATATGCGCTTGTCTGGCGCGAAGCGGACGGACGCCTGGTGCGATCGGTAACTCTGGCGCCTTCAGGAACCCCGTTGCAGGTCCAGGTGACCGACGGCACTTTTCCCGCACGATCCGAACAAGGCACGGGTTCGGCTGCATCAGCGGCCTCCGGAAAGGAGAAGGGATGATGTCTCCAAAAGCCAAAAAAACTACCCCGCAGGAAAAATCGTACGAGAAAGCCTACGCCGAGTTGCAGGAGATCGTGACGAAACTGGAATCCGGCGGCAGTTCGCTCGAAGAGGCGCTGGCTTTATACGAGCGCGGGCGGGTTCTGGCCAAAGCCTGCACGGAACTCTTGGATAAGGCGGAACTCCGAATCCGGAAATTGGGAAGTGCGCCGGATGCGGAAAAGACGGATGATCCAAAGGAGTATGATTAAGGGCATGGCTCTCTTCCAGAATAAAGTCCTGATATCGGTGGCCGTGGCCTGGCTGATTGCCCAGTTCAGCAAACCGTTCCTCCAATATTTACGCGACCGGGAGTGGAATTGGTCGTGGTTTTTCAGCGCCGGGGGCATGCCGTCCACCCACTCGGCCATCATCGTCGCCGCCACAACCGCATTGGGGATGCTGCAGGGGGTGGCTTCGCCGGAGTTCGCTTTGGGAGTGGCGGTGAGCATGGTCATCCTGTACGACGCCGCCGGGGTGCGGCGGCAGGCCGGGGAACACGCCCGGGTGATCAACGCCATTATTGAAGACCTGTCGCACGGTCATCCGCTGAAAGAGGAAAATTTAAAGGAATTGCTCGGGCACACGCCCGGCGAGGTGGCAATCGGCGTGTTGGTCGGGGTTGCGGTGGCGGTTTGTGTGGTGACGCTGATGGGAAGATAGTCGAACCAGCGCATTCGCGGGAACGCGGGCTGGCGCTTCACGGGATCCGATTAACAAAACAGTTGGTTTGATTTCGCGAGAATAATCCCCGAAATAATTCATCCATCTAGTAATTATTGTTCCGCCTTTCAGGTGCCTGCCGATAACTTCTTATAAGCATCCCGTATCAATTCGTTGGGAAAGCAAGAGATTAATTATTGCGTGGTGAAACGCGGGAGAACATTTCCGCATTCCCGTTCGCGCGGTTATAAATATCCGTGCTGTAAAACAACGCCCCTTTTGGGCAAAAATCAACGAAGGAATCAGATCGTCTCCGGCCGGAAGCCCGGATGCGGGCTTTCAATAAAAGCGCCGTGATTTATTGCGGTGCGGTAATCGTCCTCCGGAGACCTCAACATTCATTTTCAAACTTCTCTACGATACCACCGATTGCATCCGCGCGACCACGGTGCGCAGCGTGGACCTGGCTTCCTGCGAACCGATCGCCAGGCTGACCCCGCCGTAAATGATCAACCCCACCGATATTCCTCCCAGGCCGGCAATCCACTTCGATTCAAAATGCAAGACCTGCGCCCAGAACACCAAAGCTGCCGCCATCACCGCAGCGGAGAATACCGTTCGGGCCAGGCTCAGCCATCCGTCGCGGTCCAGCAGTCTTTGCAATTTCCTGCGGAGGAATACGATCAACACCGTCATTTCCACGGCCGTGGCAAGCGTGTTGGCAAGCGCCAGCGCGCCGTGCGGCATCCAGCCCGCGGCGGAAAATGCTCCCAACAGGATCAGGCTGAGCACAACGTTGATGACCATTCCGCCGACGCTGACCATGACGGGTGTGATCGTATCCTGAAGCGCGAAATACGCCCGGGTGAGCACTTCCACCAGGGAATGCGCCGCAAGCCCGGCCGCATAAAACTCCAAAGCCCACACCACGAGTTCGGTCGAATGCGAATCGAACGACCCGCGCTCGAAGACCATGCGGACGATCGGTTTGGCCAGGATCATCAAACCGATCGAAGCCGGCAACGCCAGGAAAAAAACCCCCCGCAGAATGGAGACGAGCGTAGAACGCATCGGACCGATCTCGCCGCGGCTGACCTGCGCGGAAAGCGTGGGAAAAGACGCCGTCGCGCTCGCCTGGGCGATGGCGATCTCCGGCATGAGCATAAGCTGAAACGCCCATCCGATGGCCGAAAGGCTGCCCACGGAGAGGCTCGAGGAAAGAATCGTATTAACGAGGAAATTAAATTGGACGGCCGACTGTCCGATGATCCGCGGCGCCATCAAGCGGACGACATTCCGGACCGCCGGATTGGAAACGGGGAGAGAGAATCGAAATTGCGATCGCAGGGAAAATAAAGCCGGCAATTGAACGGCCAGATGGAGAACCGCGCCGGACACCACGCCCCAGGCCAGACCGTAGATCCCCATCGAGGGAACGAGGAAGAGAACTCCGGCAATCCAACCCAGTGCATAAAACATCGGCGCCAGCGCCGAGAAGAAGAACCGGTGGTGCGCGTTGAGAATCCCCATCACCAAGCCGCTGATGCCGAAGACGGTCGGGCATAAAAGCAGGATTCGCAGCAGCGATATGGTGGTCTGAAGCTTTTCCGGGTGATCGACGTATCCCGGCGCGAGGATATACCGCACCAGCGGCGGGGCGAAGAGCGCGCACAACGCGGCACCGGACGCGAGCAGGATGAAGATCCAGCTGCCAATAGCCGAGGCCAGCCGGTCGGCCTCTTCCCTTTTTTCAACGACCAGGAAACCGGTGTAGGTGGGAATGAATGCCGAGGCGAGCGCGCCGCCGGCCATCAGATTGAAGAGCAAATCCGGGAGGCGGTTCGCCGTGCTGAACGCATCGTAAACAGCGCTGGTCCCGAAGGCCTTGGTCACCAGGATGGAACGCAGGAGGCCGACCACGCTGGATAGAACCAGGCCGACCATGACAACCAGCGCGGACCGGGCGATGCCCCGCACGGCGGTGGAATGGGAAGAGGTCATGGGCCGGATTATAGCAAGAACGGCAGGAGAACCGCATCGGGGGAAATAATTTCAAAGAGCTGCTCCCCCAGGCGAAAGCAGTCCGCATCCAATGATACAATTTCCGCGTAGATTTCATCGGGAAAGGAATCCCTTCCCGGGTGCGCAAGAAGGTAGGAAAAGGATCGGCAATGCTCCCTTCGGCCCTCTTCCGGCCGGCCGGTGCGGGTTCTTCATTTAAAAGGGAAGCGGGGTTCTTGCGGCGAATGAATTGGAATCAACTATCCATCCACGGAATGCACAGTCATACGGTTGAACATCTCACCGATGCGTTGGAAACCCATATCCACAAGGGGCTCACCGGCGGTCAGGTCCGCGAGCGCCTGGCGCAATTCGGACCCAACGAATTAAAAGAACGACCGCGCGCCGGATTCCTCCGGTTGTTGGCCGGCCAATTCAACAATTTTCTCATCCTGCTTCTGCTCGCCGCCGCGGTCATTTCCTTCGCGCTCGGGGAGTCGGTGGACGCCGCCGCGATACTCGCTATCGTCGTTCTGAACGCGGTGCTCGGCGTGGTGCAGGAATCGCGGGCGGAGCGGGCGCTCGCGGCGCTGCGGAAGATGGCGGCTCCGAGCGCCGCGGTCATCCGCGACGGGGTGCAGACAACCGTCCCGGCCCGGGAGCTTGTGCCCGGGGATATCGTCCTGCTCGAGGCGGGCAACTATGTTCCCGCCGACCTGCGCCTGATCGAAAGCGTCAACCTCCGCATCGACGAATCCGCGCTCACGGGAGAATCGCATACCGTCCAAAAAGACGCCCAGGTTGTCCTGAATAAAGACATCCCGATCGGCGACCGCGCCAATTCCGCGTTCATGAGTTCGATGATCACCTACGGCCGGGGGAAGGGATTGGTCACCACGACGGGCATGCACACGCAGATCGGCCTGATCGCCCAAATGCTGCAATCCTATGAGGACGAGCCCACTCCCTTGCAGCGCCGGTTGGATGAACTAGGGCGGGTCTTGGGAATGGCCGCGCTGGCCATCTGCGCGCTGATCTTTGTTTTCGGAATTATCCGCGACACGCAGCCGGCGATGATCATCTCCCGGGGGATTCGCGCCTACCTGGAAACCAACCAATTGCGCATCGTCGATTTGTTCATGACCGCGGTCAGTCTCGCCATCGCCGCGGTGCCCGAGGGGCTGCCGGCGGTGGTCACCATCTGCCTGGCGCTGGGGATGCAGCGCATGGTCAGCCGCCACGCGCTGATCCGCAAACTGACGGCGGTGGAAACGCTCGGCTGCGCGACGGTGATCTGCTCGGATAAGACCGGCACGCTGACCCAGAATGAAATGACCGTCACCCGCGGGTGGGTGAGCGGACGCGAATTCGATGTGGAGGGCGGCGGACGCGTTCCAGAAGGATCTTTCCGCGCGGGCGGGAAAAAATTTCAGCCCTCCAAGGATCCGGATGCCTCGCTGCTTTTCCGCGGAGCGGTACTGTGCAACGACGCCCGCTTGGAGGAAAGCGGCGAAGCCGAAGGCGAACGCACCTGGCGGATGATCGGCGATCCGACCGAAGGGGCGCTGGTGGTCGCGGCGTGGAAAGCCGGCCTGACGCGG
>Ga0187886_1004332_pt1 | contig 10233 bp, 13 predicted proteins | sample June2016WEW_20_1_FD_133001 | JGI IMG/M metagenome (GOLD analysis project Ga0187886, IMG submission 133001) | Peatland microbial communities from SPRUCE experiment site at the Marcell Experimental Forest, Minnesota, USA - June2016WEW_20_150 | ecosystem: Environmental > Terrestrial > Soil >... | reverse complement strand
TTCTGCTCAACGACTCTATAATATAACGTAAAAGTTTCTCTTCTGCCGCATTTTGTCGCTTCGGAACCCTTATTGTCACCTTTTTTCTCAGTCTGTGGCCTCGAAAACCCCTTTCTATGAGTAAAGATTTGTATTTCATTTTGACAAACCTCCTATTGCCCAAGTCTTCATTGCCCAGATTTAAGACGTAATCTCTTTTGCGCTCTTTTCCCGTTCGGTCAGGCGTTCGGTGGGCTTATGCAATTCGTTGAAGAACAAAGTCGCAGCCGAATCAAAAAGCAGTCACGGACCTGAAGAACTTCTACACCCATCTCTTCTTTTTTCCAGAATAGATAGACCTTCGTCTGCATCAAAAAGCCGCAGATCTTGATCAGGCTTGCAAGCTTCTCGAGGCTCGCGTTTGCTATTTCCTTCTGATAAGCATCCTTAGTGCGCGCGCTATGAGGGGTAAGTTTTCGAGTCTTTTTTACCCCTCGCAGTATAGTCTTAGCTTCATTATGAGGGGGTAAGTTTTTGAGCTTTTTTGACCCCTCGTAGCATCAACTCACTATCCTATCCTTTCCTGTTCCAGTAATATCCAGATGTATCCTGAAGCGGCTGTAGGTTTTAGCGTCCATTGGAAGCCCATGGTTGTCCTGTCGTCCACTAACCGTCGTCCGTCGTGGTCGTCGTCGTGGTCGTCCGTCGTCCGTGTTGGTTGGTTGGTTGGGGTAAAGTTTTATCCCACTACGAGCGCGCGCGACACAAAGCTCCTGCGAAACCTTCGATTTTTAGACTTCTTAAGATTTTAGATCCTCTCTCGGTGAAATTCATTGAATTTTCCGATCGGCTTTTTTTGCTGTGGCGAGCACTTTCAACCATGTTGATTTGTCATTCTCAGCTGCTTTTTGATCAGGAATGAATTTCAAAAGGCCAAAGCATGGTTAAAAAACACCCTGCCTAAGCTTCTTCTGCTGCCCAATACGGCAGTTTTTAGGGCCATCTGCTTCTTGATCTGTATTAAGGGATCGAAAAATGGAACCCGTGTCAATTGGTATCCGTGCGGGCTACGTGTGGGTCGATGGATTGCCGGTTTGGCCATGAAATGTCCTCTCGCCAATTTACTCCTGGAAAAGCTTCTACGATCGGTGTCACCACTTGAACTACGGCCTCGCGGAAGAAGTCATGTTCTGCCAAGTCCTGGTTTAAGCGTCTAAAAGCCTCAGAATCTAGCGCGTACGCCAATTGTCTTCCACGAGCTCTACCCTTCGCATCTGCTCTGTCAGCTGTGACGAGGTTCCATTCTCTGAGTCGCTTCAGAATCGTGGAGACTTGAGACTTGGACACGTGCAATATTTTCTTAAGGCCGCTTTGTGTGAAGTAAAGTTTCTCATGGCATAATAGGATCGAAATCGTTTTCAAATCGGAATCTCTCACGCGTCCGTAGAGCGAGAGGCCTATGAGACCGATTATTCCGTGTTTTTGAAAGACTTCTTGCATGTTCAGCACGGGTTTTTCCGTTTGTGGTTGCGCGTTCCGTATTTCCCTCATGTATTCTTCAAACTCGTCCATTCTCTGTTTGCTCTTCCAGTTGTTTGCAGTCAATACTGGAATCATCTCCAAGAAGTCGACGTCGAGTTTATGACAGAAACGACGTTGAAGTTCCGAGATTTTGTCTGGCTGTCTCTCCCAAGGCCATATAGGAAAAGTCTCTGTCGGACCGCATATGGGACAGACCACCGTGTGCTTTATGAGCCAAGGCGGGCAAAACTCTTTCCTAGTCATTTTCGTTCTCACTCTCCACATGAATTCTTGAGAAGCTTCGACAGAGCGTCAACAACGCGTTCTTTTTGCCTGTAAACCTCGCGAGTCTTGTCCTCTATGAATAGGTTGACGATTGCGGTGAGTGGGTTGATGATTTTTCTAGTCAGAATACAGTCGAGGTATTCGTGTCTCAATGTTTCTAGAGCGTCACGCAAATCTTCATCATAAACGTAGATTATGCCCTCTGCCACTTCTCCGGACAAGCTACTTCCAACTTGTGGTTTCCAACGAACCGCAGTCACCTCATCGCATGGAATCAAAGTTTTCAGCTTCACAAGCTGTTTAGCGAGGACACCCTGAACACAAGGATGCTCGAGTTTCACGATTTTCTGCATCATCTTTCACCCAACCCGCTTGAATCACCCGGTTGCAGTCCATGTTCATTCATTTTTTGACGCAGCGTTTCGGCACGCTTTTTCAGTCGCTTCAAAGCATTCAGAACCTTATCATAAACGCCCAGAACTTCGGCTGTGGAGAACTCATCAACATTTGCAAGAATCTCGTCCGCAATGGTACTCAACAACTGGTGTGTCTCAGTCGCAAGAGAATTCAACTCCTCGACGAGCCGCTGCGCACGCTTTGATTGGGCTTCATTGGTTGTTTCACTTTGATCCTCGTCTAGCACAGCAAGCGCAGGACTGAACACTCTGTTTTCAGAGACTACCCTTTTAACCTCCTCGATTGTAACTTCACCCATACCTTCAAACTCTCTGGCAATCTCCAGCAGACGCTCGCACTCAACCAGTTGTGAAAACCTGAAAAGTTTGTTGACACCCCAAGCCTTTAATGCATTAAACTCTTCTCCAAGCGCAAGAGACTCCAACTTGGCGAAAAGGTCGCCTATCGCCATATACAGTGAGATTGCACTTTCACTCAAGCCTGTTTCATGGGCCAACAAGGCCTGCACTCCCTCCCTCCCTCTTGCCTGTCTCCTTTTCTAACTCTCGTGCCCAAGCCGCGTAGAATAGGCACTTTTCGTACGCCGACCTATCTTTTCTTTGAAACGTTGCCTCGCTTGTGCGGAAAACATCCGAACCTTTGACGCAAGGTATTACATCTACAAGAACCTCTATTTGCTCGTCTTTCACTGAAAGAAGTCTTCCATCACCATCAATGAGTTCAAACTCATCAGTTTTTCCCGGGATTGAATGGACAAGCAGAGGTTGCAGAATTCCATCTTTTTCAACTGATCTTGCTATTTTTGGGCCGTGAGCTCTTTGAGGAAGAACGGTAGATCGATGGACATTTCCAGCTCGCACCCACTTTAGCACTCTCTCCTCTGCTTGTTCAATTTTGCCCTCACTAGTCATCGTTTCATCCTCGCCAGTTTTCATCCACGCACATTACGTGAGCGCGGAGTCGTGCGTAACTTCGGTGAAATAGAGGAAACAATCACTGTCAGCTTTGGGTTCCTTTTGGAAACTTATGAATCGTCTCGGAAACCGTCTTCTGAATTGTGTTGGCTTTGACTATGCGCACGCGCTAACTTCCGGTCTTCCTTGGCCATCTCCCTCAAAATGGCCCGCACTAGACGCATGGGGTAGCGCGCGCCCGTTAACTATGAAAGGCTGCTGAACGCCAACCGTATTTACAGAATCGGCGAGTTCTGTTTGGTGAATTTGGGGAGGCAGAACTGGAGAAGGGTGAACAGTCTTTGCCTTCACAATTTTGTAGTCTCTTTTTTCTCTCATTTTCAAACACCATTTCTAACATAGAGTTTGGAGCGCAGGTGCGCTATTTATTTATAGTAGTTTGTGATAGTATGACCGTGGAGATATATTATCTGTAAGGAAGGAAATCAGGACAGTATCCGCCGTTGACATTGAATGACGAAAGTCCTAGTATCCCTCTACGCTTGCAAAACCTCGCGCGCGCGCTAAAATTCAACGAATTGCGCACAAGGAAGTTGTCAGCGTTAGAATTGAGGGTTCTTCTGACTCTGGCTGATAATGGTCCCCTAACCATGTACTCCATCGCGCGGATGCAGAAAGTTGCATACTCAGCCATCCACAAAGCCACTAAGAGTCTGGAAAAACTGAACTGGGTGAAGATCATAAGAGAGGAAAAATCGAAAAAACAAGTGACTAGGAAGATCTACAGTCTGACCAGAGAAGGATTGTTATGGTTTCTAAGTCGGATACCCACGCTCTTACCAAGAGCGTTAGCTTCCAACGAATTCGCAAAGCCTTCGCCAAGATCGTTGAAGCCCGTCAAATTGAAGAGCCAAAGAAACCTCGAGGCCCGCTTGTTTCCGGCCTTCAATATACGAAAAACTGCGCAAAAAAACACTGAGCTTTTCCCAGTGGTTTTCGAAAACTGGGACTTCTTCAAAAGAATCAAAGTAGCAGACCGCCTATTTAATGGGTTCCCTCAGGCAGCCATGTCAGCTCTCTGCGACTATTACCATCAGAGTTTTCCTTCAAAGGAATTCTCTTCCCTTGACACGCTTTTCGCATATTACTTGTATTATGGATTTATAGAAGGCGAAGCATACACTCGCGTATATCAGGAAGATCAGGAAAAGGATGATTGGATTGCAGAAAACAGAAACAGAGCAATGAAAATGCGCGACGAAGGAAAAGATCCACGTCTGCGGAAAATCATTTTAACTGTCACAAAGGATCTTGAAAAGAATCTTTCCACAAAACTGGAGTTTGTCAAATCACTCGCAACCCCACAAGCATGATACAGATTATCCGATACACATAGGGCTCGGGCTATTTCACTTTTACTCTACTCTCTCCAATCCTCATGAATGTTGTTTCAGGACTAGTCTTTTAACAGATTTCAAGGGGTCATGTTCGTTTGCGGGCTTGACGAGTCTTGCTGTCACAGAGCGAAGTCGGAATATACTATTTAGAGAATTCCCTCAGAGTGCCTAGTCTCTGGAACCTCACGAGAAAGCATTTCCGAGTCTCGCTCTATGATGGAAGGTTCGTCAAGCTCAACCATTTTGAAAACCGCCTAAACGAGAGAGACCTAAGGTTCTACTGTTACAAGCTCAGGCCTATGCATGTCTACTTCAGTGTTCTAAATTGGCTTTTTCCCGAAAGAGTCGGTAAGAAATACAAGGCCGAGTATTGCATTCCCTTGAACGGCGAATATGTCATTGATGTTGACAGTTACCTTGTCGGTTTTGGGCATGTCCACAAAGTCGATGACCACTGGCTTGTCTGTCCAGAATGCTTGGACATGGCCAAACGCATAGCATTGCAGCTTTGCGAGGTCATTCACAAATATTACTCAAAGATCGCCATAGTCTTCAGCGGTTGCGCTGGCTTTCACGTTCACGTCATGGACTTCAACTATTACGATTGGGTTCACTATCACTGGAACGACCCGATATGGGCTCATTCAGCAGCTAGGTTCAAGTTCACTAAACTACTGCAGAAGCAAACTCACTGTTTCGATAGGACTCACTTCACCGTATTAGTTGACCCCATGCGAGTTGTAACCGTTCCAAACACACTAAACGGCAAAACAGGCCTAGTCTGCAGATTCATTGGAACACCGATAGACCTGGAACTTCTAGCGCGCGCCAAGATTTGTCGGACTCTGTCAAAATTCACACACAGTAGTATAGAACAGGTTACAGATGGCCTGTTCTTGACGGAAAAAATGTGTACATTCCTTCTCAAGCAGAACGTTCCGGAGAAGTTTCTGCAGGCTATTCACAATTTTGAGCTTTGATCGCCTCCGTTTCGCAAGACTGAGCGAATAGTTGTTCTTGAATTTTGCTCGGAAAAAACGACCAGCACTAGATAAAGTACTTTCTTGTGTAGACGGCACTAGTGCTCTGAAATGTGAGAACTGCAGTTTTGTGTTGCGGCGGACGGCAAGGTTTTGCTCAATGAAGTATCAAAATCGTTTTACGATGCGTGTTTCTGTCGTTTGCTTTCTTTGTTCTTACGATCTCTGAAGTTGAGTCTCAACACATGCTTTCTTGGATTCCACTCGATCTTCAACAAGCCTGAAAAGAAGAGATCCGTTACTATGAGGTTGACCTCTTCCTCATCATGTTCTTGATCGTATTCATCTTCGTATTCGCTTCCAAGGTTCTCGATAAAATCCAAGAAGAATTGTCTCGCAACTGCTTCTTTGCTTATGTGTACCCGCTCCGTTCCATTCGGAAGATGCTATAGGACTCTTGTACTTATGCTCTGTGAGGCGCGCGCTCTAGATGGTATTGCTACAAGTGCCGAAAATACGTTCAGTTCGAGGTGCGATGAGTGGATGCCTAAATGCCCTAAATGTGGTAGCTCGGAAATCATTGAGTCCAGTCTGCACATTTTTCTTTTGGTTCAAAGAAGTATAAATGCCAACGATGTGGGACGGTTTTCAAGTAAGTGATGTTATGACTAGGTGCGCATCCCGTTGAAGAGGAAATAGGTCTTACAGGATGTGGCTGGTTCGCTATCAGGGTTGCGGCGTGGAGTATTGCGATAATTGCAAGTTGAGGTTAAGAGACCGTATGGTAGGGTTCGGCGGCTGGACGTGCGTGAGGTGCGAAGGAAAAGTCAGCTAATCAGAGCGCGCGCTCTTTATGGCTTGATTTCTGTAATATTACAAGGTTGGTAACTTGGCTTAAATTCCGAGATCCCGTTGTCAGTTCCTTAGTCAAAGAGGAACTTTGAGTGTTCAATGAGGCTGTGGCAGGGTTCAGGACAGAAATTTCATTCGCGCTCTTAGTGCTGTTGTTCTTCTGTTTGATGTCGCGTATGGATTATGTTGTTAATTTGACTCTGTATGATTATGGTCTCCGTTTCTCCTATGAATGGGCAGAGGGATACTGGGTTACCTATAATGCAATTTTCGTTACGTTTGCGTTGGCGATGAGTTGTGCCTACTGGTTTGGGTCTCACAAGACGCGAAGGGACATGAAATTCTCCATCGCGCTGCTCACCACGATAGTTTTCTTAACCGTAGGCGGCCTACAAGACATCATGTTTTTTGTTTTTTGGGCTGGTGGTCTGCCTCCAAGCAATATTGTTTGGTGGTGGTCTCCTTTGACAAACCTTATTGGAACTTGGAACAGCACGATTCAAATCGGCTTCACGACATTGATGGTTGGCGCGAGCATCTGCACATGGATACTGGCCACAAAGAAATAGAAACGATTAACCATCTCATCGAACTGAACCGCACGCGCCCCCAAGAACCTTATTGTCATGAGCTCTCCCTCTACATCAGCACTTCTTATTTCTATCCTATCAGCTCTTCGCGCACTGAAAAGTTACCACCCTTGCCGGAAGTCTCGCGCGCGCACGTTCCTGATTAACAATAGCATAACACAGTTTAGGTAGCACGACATAACAATTCAAGCAAACAAAACATAACATCATAAACCAAGAAGCGCGCGCGCTCAACGTTAAACGCTACCCAAAACGTTTTGCTTTCGCAGCTCTTGGATCTTAATCAAGAATGAAGGCTAAAGAATATGGAGAAAATGTTAGTGACTGGTGGAGCGGGCTTCATTGGAAGTCACCTGATTGAAGCTCTTATGGCCCGCAGAATCAACGTCTGCGTTTTCGACGACTTCGCAGCTGGAACCCTGCAGAACATTAAACCGTGGCTTAAAGATCCAGGCTTCAGCTTCATAAAAGGCGATCTGCTGTGTTCAGCTGACTTGGCAAAGATTGAGAAAACATGTTTCGAAACAGTCTTTCACTTCGCAGCAAACCCAGAAGTCAGGGCTGGCTTAACTAACCCAGATGTCCACTTTCAACAAAACGTGGTCGCCACACGCAACCTTCTGGAAGCCGTTAGAAAAGCCGAAAACAAACCTACATTAATCTTCACATCAACATCCACGGTTTATGGTGAGCCTACGAAAATTCCTACGCCTGAAGATTATGCTCCGCTGAAGCCGATTTCCACTTACGGCGCGTCTAAACTGGCCTGCGAAGCCCTCATCTCAGCTTACGCGTACACCTACGGTTTCAAAGCCATAATCTACCGCCTAGCCAACATAGTAGGCCAAAGAAGCCAACACGGCGTAATCCACGACTTCATCCAAAAACTACAGAAAAACCCAAACGAACTCGAAATCCTCGGCGACGGAACCCAAAACAAATCCTATCTCCACATAAACGACTGCATAGAAGCCATACTCCTAGGACAGGAGAAATCAACAGAGCAAGTTGAGATTTACAACGTCGGGTCAGAAGACCAAATAGACGTAAAAACCATAGCTCAAATTGCCGCTGAGAAAATGGGCCTTCAACACGTCAAGTTCAAGTTCACAGGCGGAGTAGATGGCGGAAGAGGCTGGAAAGGCGACGTTAAAAACATGCTCCTAGACGTAAGCAAAATCAAATCATTAGGCTGGAAACCAAAACTCAACAGCAAACAAGCCATAACAAAAACCGTAAAAGAACTAATACCTTTTACCTGTACTTTTTGAAGTACCCCTTTTCCTGTTAGCCTAAGTAAGCCGCTTTGACTTCTTCCTTATTCGATGTGTCTACCAGTCTTTGGTCGCCAGAGAGAAGCTGGTCCACGCCGAGATGTTTTGCCGAGACTACTTGTAGCGCGTCAGCTGCGTAGATGTGATGTTTCTCTACAAGCAGCCAACACTCCGCAAGCAGTCTTGATCTTACAGGAACAACCTTAGCTACACCCAGCTTCAGCAGTCTCACAGTCTCAGCGATGAAAGATTCGCGAGCAGCCCTGTAATCTTCACTCTCCAGCCAGTTCCTTCTATAATACGTGTCCAACGCCCCTAAAACCTCACCCACGTTCCAAACTGAAAAATGCAAAGTCGCAACGCCGTTAAAGGCCCTCAAGTAGGTCTCTCTAACCTCGTCTGATCCTTCCTCGAGCACATATCTCTTAACGATGGCACTTGAGTCCAAGTAAACTTTCAAACTGCTTGCTCCCTCAATTCGCTGATAACCTTTCCAGCAGAAGTGGCGACCTTCGGCTTAACAGGCCTCACCTCTAGATCAGTTGACATTCTGGAACACATCTTCTCCAGCGCCTCAGCCACAACCAGCTCGCTGAGCTCCTCCTCCAAAGCCTCCTCAACTGCTCCACTCACCCCCTTTAAACCCCTCTTCGAAGAAGCTTTGACCTTAAAAATCTCCCAAAGGCCCTCATCGATCATTATACTCGTCTTAATCTTCCCCTTCATACACTTAACCCTACGTAACGAAAGGAGTAAATACTCCTTAATAACCCTTGCACACGTGCACTCTGAAGATCAGATAGACATCAAAACTCTCAGCAAGCTTCTGTGTATAAGCAAACAACAACGCTCAAAACGAAGCTTTCTGCTTTCTAGTACTAAACACCCCAGCCCCCATCTCAATCCATCTAGCAAAAACTCTCAACGAAGCCTTCACCACCGCCTACGCCACACACGCCTTCAAAGGAAGAAGAGGCTGGAAGGGCGACGTCAAAAACATGCTCCTAGACGCAAGCAAAATCAAATCATTAGGCTGGAAACCAAAACTCAACAGCAAACAAGCAATAAGACAAGCCATTAAAGCCCGCGCGACCACAAAAAAGACAAACAGGTAACCAACCATCTTCACGCGCGAGGCAAAAGACGCGCGCGCGATATTATTGGTAAATCGTTTTTCTTGGGCCTATGGCTATAATGTAAATGGTCTTGTCTTTCTCTGAAATGGTGTAGATTATTCTGAGTTTCCCAACTCGTAGGCTGTAGTTTTCTTTCAAGTCTCCGTGAAGTCGTTTTCCTGCGTAGGATTGAATCTCTAAACCGATTAAACTTTCTAGAACTTGGGTTTTGACCTTTTCTTCTAGCTTTTTATAGAATTTCTCGGCTTGTCTTGATAAGAGAATCGTGTATTTCAATGGGCTTCTTCCTTTAGAAGACTGTGCAGTTCCTTGACTCTTCCAGTCTTGATGTCTTCGAGGCCTTTGCGGATGTCTTTCATCATGTCTGAATCGCTTAAAATCTCAATGGTCTCCAAGAGCTCGCCCATTAGCTTTGTGGCTTCGTCAAGCTTCTGCTTGGTTTCGGAGAGGAGCTTTCGGTCTTCCTCATCTAAATATGCAACCTTCGCCATTAAAATCACTCAAGTATTACAGATGTGGATCCGACTAATAAATTTGAAAGCGGAAACGCATGGTAGCCTCAACAAGTGCTTCGAGTGTTCTCTCTTCATGATAGTTCTAGTCAAATCGCTTTCTGCCTGCTTAAAAGCTAAATCACAGATGAATTAGGCGCGCGCGCCATTCTTAAGGCATATTTGTATTGTATCGTAGGCCCGGGCTAGGGGCCCGCCTGAACATACACGCCAAAAGCGCGCGCATAAACCATAAAGCTTATAAACGTAGAAATCCCTCTTTAAAGTGGGAATACAAAATGGAAATCCAGATTGGCGATAAAGGAAGGATGACCCTTCCCCTCAAATTAAGAATGCTGCTAGGCATAAAAGAAGGCGACTGTTTAACCATTGAAAT
>Ga0187886_1004330_pt1 | contig 10236 bp, 8 predicted proteins | sample June2016WEW_20_1_FD_133001 | JGI IMG/M metagenome (GOLD analysis project Ga0187886, IMG submission 133001) | Peatland microbial communities from SPRUCE experiment site at the Marcell Experimental Forest, Minnesota, USA - June2016WEW_20_150 | ecosystem: Environmental > Terrestrial > Soil >... | reverse complement strand
GGCATAACGGGGTAGCTGGCCGGCATAACGGGGTAGCTGGCCGGCATAACGGGGTAGCTGGCCGGCCCGGGAGCCCCCGGCCGCCGGACCTGGGCCGTGCCGCCCAGAGCGCCGAGCCGGCGAGCGCTGCTGAGAGCGCCGAGCCAGCTGCGCCGCCGAGAGCGCACCGCCGGCGAGCGCTGCTGACACCTCGGTCGAGGCCCCGTATCCTTCGCACCGGAGACTCCGCTGATCGGAACTCACGGGCGAGTCGGAGGGCAGAATGGCGGCCGAATACAACGCGACGGTGGTCAGCCGGGTAGAAGTCGCACCTGGCCTCATCATCCTGCGGGTCGCGCCCGACAAGCTGCCGTTCGAATTCCGGTCTGGCCAGTACGTGGTACTGGGCTTGAAGGCGACGGAGCCACGGGTCGAGGGGGCGGAGGCCGACGTGCCAGGCGTCGTGGCCAGTGGCGCCGTGGAGTCGCCCTGGGCGGGCACCGCGGCCTCGCCGCTTGCGGTCGCCGCAACCGGAGTCACTGCCGCCGGAGTCACTGCCGCCGCCTCCGCGGTCTCGCCGCTTGCCGGCACCGGGATCGCCGGCACGCCGGAGAGCCAGTGGGCCGTCGACGCCCAGGCGGAGGCCGTCGCCCGCGCCGCCGCCGACCCGGATCGGATGATCCGGCGCGCGTATTCGATCGCCTCCGAAAGCCGGGCCGACGAGTACCTCGAGTTCTATCTGACCCTGGTCATGAGCGGCGAGCTGACGCCCCGACTCTTCAACCTCAAGATCCGCGACCGGGTGTACGTGGGCCCCAAGGCGGTCGGCGTCTTCACCCTCGACAAGGCGCCCGGCAAGCACATCCTGATGATCGGGACGGGAACCGGTCTGGCGCCCTACATGTCGATGCTGCGCAGCGAGCTGGTATGCAACGGACCGCGGAAGTTCGTGGTAGTCCATGGCGCCCGATTCTCGTGGGACCTGGGCTACCGGACCGAGCTGACGGGCCTGGCCCGCCACTGCGGCAACTTCAACTACATGCCGGTCATCACGCGGCCGCAGGAAGACGTCACCTGGCGCGGCCGGAGCGGCTACCTGCAGAACGTCATCGCGTCCGGCGTCATCGAGGAAGAGACGGGGCTGGAGCTCACGTCCGACAACTTCGACATCTTCCTGTGCGGCAATCCGGGCATGATCGAGACCGTCATCGAGCTGGCCGAGGCGCGCGGCTTCGTCCGCGACAAGGGTCACGACATCGGCACGCTCCACACCGAGGAGTACTGGTAGGGGGAGCGGCGGGTGCCCGCGTTCGCTGCCCACGGCCGTCGCTTCTGCGGAATACCAGTGGCCGTGGTGTTATGCACGAGCCTCGGCCGGGAGCGTCAGTTCCGGCCGTCCATCGGTCCCGCTGTCAGCCGAATCCGGGTAGTGTCTCAGTTTGAGCGGCCCCGCCGTTGACGGCCTCCGGGTCTCGGGCGCACAATCTGAGCATGCAAAAGCGTTCAAGCATGCCTAGGGACCCGAACCAGCGCGCCAAGATGATCGTCGATATGGCGACGGGTGAGGCTGAGCCCGAGCCAACACCGAAGGGACCAGAGAAGAACCCGGCTGCGGTCGCGCTCGGGAAGCTCGGAGGGGCGAAGGGTGGCAAGGCGAGGGCTGCGAAGCTCACGCCTCAGGAACGGTCGGCGATCGCCAAGCGGGCGGCTGCGGCACGGTGGGGGTCTGGCTCGCAGTCGTAACATCCCCGTCTGGACGCCAGTTCGCCGCTAGACGCGCAATCCGTTGGCGGCTCTCTTCTAGGTTACGAACGGCCTCTTCCTGAGTCGCGCCCCAGGTGGCGATGCCTTCCCCCCTCGCTCTCCAGCCTCGTGGCGTTTGCTCGGTGATTACGTCCATCGTGCGCCTCCTACGGGCGCCAGAATGGCCCTCTCCCCCTGTGGCTGGCAAGTAACGGAACACAAAACCAGGGCCTAGACAAACTCGGGCGCGTTCTGGTACAGTTTCACAAAGCCGTTCTGTTACGGAGGCCAATTCCAGTGGAGTCCCTAGTCGCGCCCTATGCCCCGCCGTCTGCCGTCCTCGGGGTCATTCGCCACTACCGGAAGATGGATGTGCCCGAAAAGGTCACGCTCACGAACCTCCGGCAGGTTGGCGTGACTGAAACGCTGGCCCCGCGCACCCTGGCGGCGCTCCGATTCCTTGGCCTAGCCGATGAGGATGGCGTAACAACGGACAGGTTTCGCGCCATCCGGTTCGCCAAGGATAACGAGTACCAGCAGACGTTAGTGGACATCCTGAACGAGTCCTACCACGAAGTCTTCGCCCACGTTGATCTCGCAACTGCCGGGGATCGAGAACTTGGTAACGCATTCATCCCCTACAGCCCCGGCGGGCAGAGAGAGCGCATGATCACCCTGTTTCTAGCGCTCTGTCAGGAAGCGGGCATGACCCTTGCGGTCCCTGCCAAGTCCAGTAGCCCACGAGTCGTCACCGGCCCCCGGACCAGTAAGCCCGCGGCGAGGTCAGCGTCCCGCCGAGCGTCAGCGCCTGCGATGCCTAGCCAACTCGAACAGCCGGTCGTGCCGAATGCGCTCAACCGGAACCTGCTGTTTGGTGTTACCGAGGACGATATCAACGCCCTACCAGATGATGAATTCGATCAGGTATGGGCCGCTCTCGGGAAGGTCGCTAGAGCCCGATCCCGCGCAGCTCGGGAGCGGGAAGAAGCGAAGGCAGAGGCCGCCGCCCGCTCCAGGGATCTCTTCACCGACCTCTTCAAGCCGGCGATTACCCCTGCTGGCTCTGAGCCGGACGAGGGAGGCAAATGAAAAGGCGCCGAGCCTCAAGGTCTGCTAGGGCCAGCTCGGCGCCAAAGAAGGAGCTGTTACACGATGTTGAAGCCATCGTGTTCGGCGGACGAGAAGCCCGGTAGAGCCTGGCCGACCGTAGCGCCACTGCTCTTGTCAGGATCGGGCCCCCGCAAGGGGGCTCGTTCCTCGCTCAAGCATGAATCGTCAGATTCAATCCGTCAAGCTCTTGACATTGCTAGTACGCTCACGCATAATGTGCAGTATGAACAGGCTAAGTCGAGCAGAACGAGCGCAGATCATCCGGGCTCTCGTGGAAGGCAACAGCCTCCGCTCAGTGACCCGGATCACTGGCCACAGCATCAACACGATCTCGAAGCTGCTGGTCGATCTCGGCGCGGCCTGTGACGAGTACCAGGACAAGACGTTCCGCAACCTGCCGTGCACCACCCTGCAGGCAGACGAGATCTGGTCCTTCGTCTACGCCCGCGAGAAGAACGTTCCCGCCAGCAAGCACGGGCAGTTTGGCTTTGGCGATGTCTGGACGTTCGTGGCGATCGACGCCGACACGAAGCTTGTTCCGGCCTGGACGATCGGCACTCGTACTCCCGAGACGGCTCAGGAGTTCATGCGTGATCTCGCGGGTCGGCTCGCGAACCGCATCCAACTCACCACTGACGGTCACCGCATGTACCTAAACGCCGTCCCGGCCGGCTTCGGCCAGGAGGTCGACTTCGCACAGTTGATCAAGCTGTACGGGACACCGCGCGACGAGTTCGGCCACCAGATTGGCACGATGGAAGTGATCGGGACGATCGAGCGGATCGTGTCAGGCGAGCCGGACGAGTCGAAGATCAACACGTCCTATGTCGAGCGCCAGAACCTAACGATGCGGATGGGAATGCGGCGCTTCACCCGGATGACCAACGGGCGCTCCAAGAAGCTCCAGAACCACGCTGCGGCGATCGCGCTGCACTTCCTGTACATCAACTTTGCTCGGCCCCACAAGAGCCTCGCGAACCCCTACCCGCGGACCCCGGCGATGGCAGCAGGGATTGCGGATCACATCTGGACTTGCGAGGAGATCGCGGCGCTGCTGGACTAAGCGATCACATCTCATCGCGATACGCCTGGAGTTTCTTCGCTTTGGCGTTCATGTCGAGCGCAGCGTTCCCCTCCGGAGTACCGGGGTATGGAAGCCCATGCTCCAGGCGATACCCGGTCAACCGATGGGGCGCATACATCTCAACGACATTTTCGGCGCACCTTTCGAGAGGCATCCGCTGGCGTATCTGGAAGGTCCTCAGTTCCCGATCGGTCCATTTCCGGCTCCCCAACTCCCGGAACGTGTCCGCCATCAGTTGCAACGCAAGGCGACCTTGAGCGATGTTTGGGGCAAAGTCACCGCTCATGCCCAACTCGTCATAGCGGCGACGTTTGAACACGTCGACCACTGGTCCGACCAGCAGTCCGGGGTCATAAGGGCACTGGTCTTGTTCGTTGTGGCGCGTGTCTGCCACGAGCCGGTCGTACTCGATCCCGATCGTCTCGTCTAGGGCACTCGCCTTGCGCTGCATCGTCGGATCGGAGCGTGTGGCCCTGGCTTGGTCGCCATCCGATAGGTGCGGGGCGCCGGTCGCGGGATGATGAGTCGCCTGCCGTGCGAGAACTAGACGAACCAAGGTGCCCGCAAATCCTGTCATGAGAAGAAACACGCCGACGAACAGGCCGGCCAGAGACCACCAGGGAAGCACAGAGAACACGGCGGCGGCCCCCGTCACAAGAGAACCCCCCACGAAGCCAGCGCCCAGCGTGAACCACAGGAAATGCAGGTCCCCTGCAAAGCCGAGCACAGCCAAGCCGCGCTTGAGTTTCCCCATGCCCCCCAGTCTATCGATGCTTGACCGCTCCGGTGTGTCATCTCAACGCGCCAAACTGAGACACTACCCGAATCCGGCTACTCGCACTTCCCGCAGAGGCCGGTAGGGCGGCGATTCGGCCGCACGTGCCACGAGAGCATCTCCGGGCGTGTCATAACACCACCCCCAGGCGTACAGCGCGATTCTCTGTGGCTCGACTGTCGGTCGCCCGGCCCTCGTTCGAGGCCCCGCCACCGGCGACCAGCGTCCCCTTCCGCGCCCCCTCGCGTCCCGATTTGACACCGCGCCGCCTCTCCCCATAGACTCCGCGCCACATACGAATACAGGCTGTGATCGGGACGAGTACCTCCCGGCGCCGGCAGAGAGAACCAGCGGTTGATGGAAGCTGGGGCGGCGACGAGAGCGAATGGACCCGTGAGCCACCGGACCAAACCGCGAGCTTCCAGGGCTCGCCAGTAGGCTCCGGCGCAGAGCGCCAGCGATACAGGGCAGCACCGATCGGTGGGAGTCGCGCCCGGCCAAGAGCCACGCGAGAGCCCGACCCGTCGGCCAGAGAGCGGCATCGCCGAATGTGGGTGGCACCGCGGAAGGATCGACCTTTCGTCCCTTGACGAAAGGTCTTTTGATTCCCGGCCCGCGGGAAGCCGGTCAGCCGGCAGCGCGGGGCGGGCGCGGCGCGAACCATCGAAAGGTAAGTCGGCGATGTCACTCAGAGATCCGCTCAGTCTTCGCGAGGTCCGGCAGTTGTCGGGCTCGGCCGACACGATCCTGCTGACGGCTACCCGCAACGCGGACCTCGAGACCCCGATCGGGGCCTTCATGCGCTTCGACGACGGAGGCCCGGCCTTCCTGCTCGAGTCCGTGGAAGGCGGCGAGCGGCTGGGCCGCTACTCCTTCCTGGGCGTTGGACCGCGGCGCTTGCTGACGGTCCGCGAAGGTTCGGCCACGATCCAGTCGCGGCCGGTGGGCGTCCTCGACTTCGCCCCCGACCTGCCGACCGAGACGATCGACGCCCCGGACCCGCTCACCGCCCTGCGCCACTTCCTGCCGAAGCGGCGCATCCGGCCCGACGAGGGCATTCCGCGCTTCCCGGGCGGCGCGGTCGGCGCGCTCGCCTACGACGCAGTCTCCATCTTCGAGCCGACGGTGCCGCTGCCGGACCGCGACCCGATCGGTGCCCCGATGGCCGCTTTCCAGGAGACCGACCTGGTCCTGGTCTTCGACCACCTGACCCACACTCTCTCGGCCGTCGCCTCGCTCCATACCGAAGCCCCGGACATCGAAGGCCGCTACGCCATCGCCGAGCGGGCGATCTTCGAGGCCCTGGATCGGACCGGTCGACCCACGGAGGCCGAGCTGGCGGCCCTCACCCGAAGGAGCCGGAGGGAGACCGACGGTCCGGCTGGCGCCGGCCAAAGCCCGGACGGTGCCGGGCCCGGCGATGGAGCCGGCTCGATCGAGGACGGCGCGTATGGGGCGCAGGCCTCCGGCCTGCGCCAGATCGAAGTCAGCCTGGAACGCGGCGAGTACGAAGCGGCCGTTCGGTCGGCCAGGGAGGCGATCGCCGCCGGCGAGGCGATCCAGATCGTCGTCGCCCGCCGCCAGACCTACGAACGCCCGGTCATCGATGGCCGGCCTCTCGACGCGGTCTCGCTCTATCGCTCCCTGCGGCGCATCAACCCGAGCCCGTACCTGTTCTTCGTCCGGATGCCCGGGTTCTCCGTCGTGGGAGCGAGCCCGGAGCTGCTGGTCCGTGTCGAGGGCGATCGCATCACCACTCACCCGATCGCGGGGACGCGGCCGCGCGGCGCCACACCGCTCGAGGACGACGCCCTGGCTCTCAGCCTGCAGCGCGATCCCAAGGAACGGGCGGAGCACGTGATGCTCGTGGACCTGGGCCGCAACGACCTCGGGCGGGTGGCTCGGCCGGGGACGGTGGCCGTGACCAAGTACATGGAAGTAGAGCGCTACAGCCACGTCCTCCATCTGGTGAGCAACGTGGAGGCGAGGCTGAAGCCGGGCTTGGACGCGCTGGATGCCCTGCGCAGCATCTTCCCGGCCGGGACGCTCTCGGGCGCGCCGAAGGTTCGGGCGATGCAGCTCATCGCCGAGGCGGAAGGGGAGCGGCGCGGGCTGTACGGCGGGGCCGTCGGCTATCTCGGCTACGACGGCAACCTCGATACCGCGATCACGATCCGCTCCGCAGTCCTTAGCGACGACCGGATCCATCTCCACGTCGGGGCGGGGATCGTGGCGGGCTCCGTGCCGGAGCGCGAGTTCGAGGAGACGGAGCACAAGGCCGGGGCCGTTCGGCGGGCCATCGAGCTTGCCATCGCCGAAGCGATGGATGGCGCGACGGCCGCCGCGGGGAGTGGCGCGACAACGTCCCGTGGCGCCGCCCCGGCCCCCGCCGCCGCGGGCAGTGGCACTACAACGTCCCGTGGCGCGGCAGCCGCCTCCGCCACTTCGCGAGAGGAGGTGTCCCGATGATCCTCATGATCGACAACTACGACTCGTTCACGTTCAACCTGGTCCAGGCGCTGGAAGCGGCCGGGGCCGAGGTCCGCGTCCTGCGCAACGACGCCATCGACCGGGCCGGAATCGAGGCCCTCGCCGCCGATCCGGCGGCCAACCTGCGTGGCATCGTCGTCTCGCCCGGCCCGGGCGACCCCGACTCGGCGGGTGTCTCGATGGATGCGGCCCGCGTCGGCGTCGAGCGCCGGATCCCCACTCTCGGGGTCTGCCTGGGCATGCAGTCGATGGCCCAGGCCTTTGGGGCGACGATCGGCCGTGCCCCAACACTGGTCCACGGCGAGGCGTCGAGCATCCGCCACGACGGCAAGGGGCTCCTCGCCGGGATGCCCTCCCCGTTCATGGCCGCTCGCTACCACTCCCTCAGCGTCGCGCCGGATACCCTGCCGGCGGAGTTCGTGGTCACGGCCCGGACCGAGGGAGACGGCGTGGTCATGGGCATCCGGCATCTGCACGCGCCGGTCGAGGGCGTGCAGTTCCATCCGGAGTCGGTCCTCACGCCCCAGGGTCCGCATCTGCTGGCGAACTTCCTGAGGCTCGCCGGCGAAGGCGAGGGAGTCCTGCTCGATCGGGTTTCGGGCACCTTCGCGCTCTCGGGGTTGGCCAGCTCGGACGGAGCGGCCGTGGAGTCAGTGGCGGAGTCAGTGGCGGAGTCAGTGGCGGCCGGTGCCGGCCGCGCGGAGGCGGTTCGATGAGTGAGCTGGTGAGAGCGGCCCTGGCAGCGGTAGTCGAGGGCAAGCGGCTTTCGATGGACGAGGCCCGCGAGGCGATGGGATCGGTCATGGACGGCGACGCAACCCCGGCCCAGCTGGCGGCCCTGCTCGTCGCCTTGCGGATGCGCGGCGAGACGGTCGAGGAGCTAGCCGGGTTCGCGGCGGCGATGCGGGATCGCGCGGTTCGCGTGGCCGCCCCGGCCGGAGCCATCGACACCTGCGGCACCGGCGGCGACAAGAGCGGCACCTTCAACATCTCCACGGCCGCGGCGCTGGTCGTGGCGGCTGCCGGAGTGCCCGTAGCCAAGCACGGCAACCGGGCGATCACCTCGGCCGCGGGCTCGGCCGACGTCCTCGAGGCGTTGGGCGTGCGCACGGACCAGACAGCGCAGGAGGCGGCCGAGGCCCTGCGCACCTGCGGCTTCGCCTTCCTCTTTGCCCCGGGCTTCCACCCGGCCATGAAGCACGCCGGGCCCACCCGCCGCGAGATCGGCGTGCGGACCGCGTTCAACCTTCTCGGCCCGATCACGAACCCGGCCGGGGCGAGCCGCCAGGTGGTTGGCGTTGGCGATCCGGTCGCCGCGCCCAAGCTGGCCGAAGTGCTGCGGCTGCTCGGCTCGGAGCGGGCGCTCGTCGTCCATGGCGCGGAGCTGGACGAGCTGCCGCTCGACGGGACGGGCGTCCTCTACGACGTGACCCCGGCCGGAGTGGCGCGAAGCGAGGTCGTAGCCGCTGAACTGGGTCTCGCGGCGGCGCCGACCGAGGCGCTGGCCGGAGGCTCTCCCGCCGAGAACGCCGCTCTCGTCGAGGCGGTCCTGGCCGGTGAGGCGGGGCCGCGGCGGGATGTGGTCCTGCTGAACGCCGCGGCGGGCTTTGTCGTGGCAGGGCGGGTGGCGGAGCTTCGTGACGGCATCTCAGCGGCCGCGGCCGCGATCGACTCCGGCGCGGCTCGCGAGCTGCTCGCCCGGTTGCGGGCGGCCAAGACGGCCCACGACGCCGCGGTGGCGGCCGGGCCGCTCGAGGCGACGCCAGCATGACGGCCGTCGAGGAGCGGCAACGGACCGGCCGGGCGAATGCCCGTCGGGCCGGGGTGGTGGCGGAGATCGCCGCCCGGCGCCAGGCCGACGTCGCCGCCGAGCTTGGGTCGCGGACGTACCGCGACCTCGCCGGCGACGCGGCCGAGTTCTCGGCCGGGCCCGGCAACGGCCCGCGCTCCATCGTCGAGCGCCTGGCCGCGCCCGGCCTGCACCTGATCGCCGAGGTCAAGCGCCGCTCGCCGTCGGCCGGAGCCATCGCCGCGGACGCCGATCCGGTAGCCCTGGCCCGAGCCTACGAATCGGGTGGGGCGAGCGCGATCTCCGTCCTGTGCGAACCGCACTGGTTCGGCGGTTCGGTGGCCGATCTGCGGGCGGTTCGAGCCGCGGTCACGATTCCGGTTCTGGCCAAGGAGTTCGTCGTCGACGAGCGGCAGCTCCCCGTTCTGCGCTCCGCCGGGGCGGACATCGTCCTGCTCCTGGCTTCGCTTCTGCCGGCGAAGAAGCTGGCCCGGTTCGCCGAGCTTGCCCGCGAGGCCGGCCTCGAGCCGCTCGTGGAGGTTCACGACGAGCGCGAGCTGGAGGCCGCGCTCTCGACGCGAACCCGTCTGATCGGCCTCAACAACAGGGATCTGCGGACCCTCGGGGTCGACCCGGACCACTGCCTGCGACTTCGACCGCTCGTGCCGGACGACCGTCTGGTGGTCGGCGAGTCGGGCGTCGGCGAGCCCCGAACGCTGGTCGGCTGGCGGGCGGTCGGGCTGGACGCCGCCCTCATCGGGGAGGCGCTGATGCGCTCGGCCGATCCGGCCTCCGCGGCCCGTGCGTTCGTCTCCGCGGGAGCCGTGCCGGTCGACGTGGCGGCGGAGGCGCGGCAGCCCATCGTGAAGATCTGCGGCGTGACCGACTCGGAGGGAGTGCTGTCCGCCCTGCGCTCCGGCGCCGACGCCATCGGCCTCAACCTCGTCCCGGGGACGCCGCGCTGCCTCGCCCTGACGGAAGCCTCTTACCTGGCCACTCTTGCGCGCGGGGCCTATCCCGTCGGAAAGCGGCCCCGGGTAGTGGCCGTCTTCGCTGATGCCCCGGCATCCCAGATCGAGGCGGCGATCGCCGCCATCGATCCGGACGCGGTGCAGTTCTCCGGCTACGAGCCCGTGGCGTCGATCGCGGCGGTCCGCCGGCCCGTCTGGAAGGTGCTGCACCTGCCGGCCGCGGGCGCGGCCGGCGCGGCGGCGGGCCCCGCGGACGCCGGCTCGGTGGCCGCCTCAGCGATCGAGGCAGGCAAGG
>Ga0187886_1004327_pt1 | contig 10249 bp, 10 predicted proteins | sample June2016WEW_20_1_FD_133001 | JGI IMG/M metagenome (GOLD analysis project Ga0187886, IMG submission 133001) | Peatland microbial communities from SPRUCE experiment site at the Marcell Experimental Forest, Minnesota, USA - June2016WEW_20_150 | ecosystem: Environmental > Terrestrial > Soil >... | reverse complement strand
CGCCCTATCCCTCCCGCTCCAATTATTCCCAATACAATTTCGGATTTCATTTTACCGCCACCTTCCTAAACATCTACTGCAACTTTCTTTTGTTCTCCAGATATTCGGAACTCGCAATAGTCACTTTCATGCATTCTTCTTTCATCGAGAATTGAATCGCCTCATCCGCTTCTTCAACTGAGAAAAAATGGCTTACAAATTTCATGATGGGATAGTATCGTTGGTAACGTGCCATGGCCTCCATGCTGGGTCCGTAAGCGGTGATGGCTTCACCTCCAATGCCAATGATGCGCAAGTTTTTCGAGCAGATCAGGTGTGGCTTTATTGTGACATCGCCCATGTCGCTGAAATTCCCACTCTCTACGTATGTGCCGCCTGGACGCAAGAGATCTAGTCCCTCCGGAATGGCCGCTGCCACCCCGGCACATTCGACCACAACATCAGCACCACGGGCGCCGCTGAGTTCGAGAACTGCTTCGCATCTTTGTTTCTTGTTAGTCTGCGTCAGATTGAGTATATGATCCGCCCCAAGTTCCATTGCCAGGTCAAGCCGATACGCTGAGCTGTCAATTGCGACAATCTCACCGGCACCGAGCATGCGTGCCTTGATTACGTGGCACAACCCTAGCGGCCCGACGCCTTGCACGACCACCAGATCACCGAAACGGAATCCTTCGGTGTGAACGGCTGAGAATTGTTTAGCTTTGTCTAGTCCCGTGGTGACCGACATCAGCTCCGTCAACACCGCGAGCTCCGACGGTAGTCCATCGGGAACCGCGAACAGGTAGCTCCCTGGAAGGGCATAGACGTAGTCTCCGAAGCCGCCAAAAAGATGCGGTGCTTTCGCGGCGCTGAGACTATTCCCATAGTCCTCCAGATTTGCACAGTAGTAGTAGTCAAACCCGTTTCTGCAGTAATAGCAGTGGCCGCAATTGACGTTCGCGCCCAATACGACGCGACTTCCTTCGACAAGCGGCTTGCCGCTGAAATCCACGAGTCCGTCCTTTGTCCTACCTATTGCCGAAATTCTCCCGACGATCTCGTGCCCAGGGATAAGCGGGAATTGTAGGGAACGCTCGTGATCCGTTCCAGCGTACTGGACCGTGAAACCTGAATACGTATGTTTGTCAGTTCCGCAGATTCCACATAGTTCACGTTCTATAATGACCGCTCCCGGTTCCGGGTCCGGCATCGGGAAATGCTGGACTTCTATTTTTCCTGGCCGGGTCATCACGGCCGCTCTTGCCTTATCCTTCATTGAAATCTCCTTTCCGTCGTTGACCAACCATAGCGAGAAATCGCAGAAACGGCGTCATTTCAAAAAGTGATTACCCCCTTGATATAGCCGTCAGTTCTGTCGGCTGCCGCGTTGAAAAGCTCCAGCGCCTTCTCCACAGGTCCGACGTGAGTTACTAGTCGTTCGTTTGTGAAAGTGCCGTTGGCTAGGAGTGAGATTGCACGTGCGTAGAGTGCTCCAAAGTCGGGATTCATTTCAGGAACAGTGTTGAGGATTCGCCATCCGTTCAGGTGCCAGTCCTCGAGGTCGAACGTGTACGGGTGGCGGTGCCACGCAAAATTGACAATAATTCCTCCCATGCGAACCAACCTGAACGTGTAATCCATCGTGGCCTCCGAGCCACCTGTATCGACGACAACATCAAATGATCTGAAGAGAGAATCTGGAAGTGATCCGGATTGGAGGTGAATCGTCAAATCGGCACCAAAGTCCCGCGCAAGGCGAAGGCGTTGTTGATCAAGATCGAGCACTGTGAGATTACCCGTCAGTGACCGCCTGAGACCTTGGACGAAAAGAAGACCCATGTAGCCTGCGCCAATGACAGCGATGCTGTCGCCAGGTTGTAGGCCAGAATGAATAAGACTATTCACCACGCACACGACCGGTTCGACAATCCATAGGTGGACGGGAATGCTTCCCTGCGGGATGGCCGTCAGATCCCGATCGGAACGCAAGGCATGTCGAGCCATGAGTGCCCCACCGGGAGTCCCTATGGGTAATTCGTGTAGTGCTACTCGCTGTCCTACCTTGATTTCTCGAACCTGACCGCCCACCTTGATTGCCGTTCCAACCCCTTCGTGCCCGGCACAGAAAGGATATGGATGATAGCGTGCATAATCTCCTACGAAACCTACGATGTCCCCACGACATACACCGCATGCCTCGATCTCAACCATCACGTCTCTCGGTCCTGGCTCGGGGACTTCCAATCGACGCAATTCGATTTTTCGATCGCCGAAATACCAGATTCCTTCCGACTCCATTCCATTCCTCCAGCTCTACCGTGCCCGAACCTTATGTGGTCTGGAGGACATTTCAGACATATTGCGGAAGCAACGAATTGACTATGCCACGCGGATAAGTGTTGACATGGCGAAACGCCTCCGCGTACTTCACGCCCCCGGCTTGGTATCCGCGCAGTCTTGACTGGGCGTCGATCAAGTCCGCGTAGTCGATCTTTGTGTGCTCTTTCAGCCATGTGTACTGCGTCTTGTGTGCTAAAAGCGCTTTCTTCTTGACGTCGAATACTTCACTGATGTCAACGTACTCCACCGGATCGAAAGCCACGCCGGTAATTGTATCCATGAAATACAGCGTCGGCATCGCCTTCGTAGGGGGGAATTTAGTCTTTATGTTGGGAGCATCTTGGAGAGGTGTTATATCGTTCGCGATCTTAGACGTTGTGTTATGGTCCGGGTTATAAAAATCGGGGTAATGGGTAAACACAACGTCTGCCTGGACACTCCTGGTAGCGTTGAGAACCGCTAGCCGGGATTCCAAAGTGTCCATTAGAAACATGTCAGGATATCCTAGCCAAATGAGGTCCGCGCCCAGAATTTTGGCGCCTTCGCGCGCCTCTCGTTCCCTCACCTTTATGATCTCTTCTTTTGGAAGAGTAGATGATCCCACCTCTCCATTTGTGCAGATGACAATAGTTACGCTATGCCCCTTCTGTCTGTATCTTACTATTGTGCCACCCATTAAGATCTCGGCATCGTCCGGATGCGCAGTAACGACCGCAATGTTCATAATCTCTCCTCCGTCGGTCAGCTTTTCAAATCCCTGTCATAGTGTTTGGTGCCTTGGTCAGAGCATATCCGTTGCACTCAACGAACCAGGCTCGCCCCAGTCTGGCGATCAAACAAGAAGACGTGCTCTGGCTGCGGCACTGCCGCAACGCTCTGTTCTAGGCCTCCCTGAAAGATTCCTGGCACCAAGACCTTGATTTTCTGCTGATTTGCCGCATATTCGATCGTGACGACAGATTCCTTTCCGAGCTTTTCAATGTTATAAACCCGTCCTCCTACTGACCTATCCAAGCTCGGTCCAAATCGAAGCGTCAGGTCCTGGGGGCGACATCCCAAGATCGCCTCTTTCTGGGTTCGTCCGCTACCTTCTAATTTATCGATAAGCTTGCGCGGCAACTCAATATTAAGTATTTCGTTCTTAAACAACATCGTCTGAGCTGATATCCGTTCGAGGCGTCCCTCAAATAAATTCATCGGTGGCGTGCCCACGAATGATGCAACAAAAGTGTTCACAGGGTGATTGTATATATCGTCCGGAGGACCCATTTGCTGCAAAACGCCATGATTCATTACAACGATGCGATCACCAAGGGTCATCGCTTCAACTTGATCGTGAGTCACAAATACCATTGTAACCCCGAGCCTCTTCTGTAGCAGTACAAGCTCTCCCCTTAATGACTCTCTCAGCGCAGCGTCTAAGCCGGACAAAGGCTCATCCATGAGGAAAACGCGTGGGTTGCGTATGATCGCCTTTGCCGTGGCAACTCGTTGGCGTTCACCACCGCTCAGCTGACCCGGAAACCTGTTCAAAAATTCGTTGATGCTGAGAAGGTTCGCAACTTCCTTGATCTTCTTGTCTTTCTCCTCCTTTCCAAGCCTCATAATTCGCAAGCTCATGCGAATGTTCTCGTAGGAGGTAAGATGGGGATACAACGTGGCCGACTGAAAAACCATTGCGACGTTGCGAACGTGCGCAGGAAGGGAAGTTACGTCTTCGCCGTCAAAAAAAAGCTTCCCTGAAGTTGGTTCGTCAATGCCGGCTATCATATTGAGAGTGGTGGTCTTCCCACAGCCCGAAGGTCCTAGGAAAACGACGAGTTCCTTGTCTTTCACTTCGAGATTGAGATCGCTCACCGCGGTCTTCTTGCCATATTCCTTGCAAATGTTCTTCAAAACTATTTCAGCCATTAATCATCCCCCCAGAACCTCGACTATATTTAGTTTGGTAATGTGTCGTTGCAGGAAGTAGATTGCAATGAAGGAGACGAGAACGGAGTAGATCAACGCTGCAGCAAGATGTTGAGGGTGAGGCACTTGGAAGAAGAAGCCGGAAATCGCCGGAGGAATTGTTGCCGCCGGAGTGCCTGTTACGAGTACTTGCGCAAAGGTATACTCATTCCACGCAAAGAGGAATGATATAAGAGCGCCAACAACTATTCCAGTCTTGGCTAACGGAATCACTATTCGCACGAAAGTACCGACTCGTGAGTATCCGTCAATTCTTGCCAAGGCTTCGATTTTTGGCAAGTTACGAAAATACCCTAGCATCATCCACGTCACAAATGGTATGGTTGTCGTAAGAGTGACAATGATCAAGCCAAGCAGTGTGCCTGATAGTCCCAGCCTGTTGTAGATAATGAAGAATGGAATTATGACCGACACCGGTGGAAGCAAAACACTCAATAGAATAGCCATCAAAAGACCGGTTTTCATTCTGAACTCGAGTCGTCCAAATGCGTATCCGAGCGGAACCACGACGATCATCGTTATTATAGTCACAATGACCGCAACGATTGCACTGTTCTTCAGTCCGTTTACGATCTGTTGCGACTGGCCCGAAGGAGGATACACTATTCCAGTACTTGGGTCAGTGTACGATGACCCGAGGACGTTGAAGAATCCCGATAGGAGTAGCTTCGGCGGGTAAAGGTTTGGCGGGAACGCTGAGATTTGTTGGTTGTTCATAAACGCAAACTTCCCAAACCAGTAGAGAGGAAGAATGCTCCAAATTAGCATAATGACTAGGAGTATCCATGCCCCTACTCTCCTTCTATACATTTTGTTTGCCTTCTTTTCTTCCCCACGCAAAGAATAGCGCAAGGGTTATTGCCAACATCAGAATCAGCAAATAGAAGGACATTGCTGAGCCATAGCCAAGATTGAAGTTTATGAAACTAAATTTATAGATTTGATACGTCAATACCGCTGACGCGATGCCTGGCCCGCCTCCAGTCTGCAGGTAAATTGACTCATACTCTTTGAGGGAAAAGACGATCATTATTGAAGTAAACACAAACAAGGTATATCTCAAATAAGGAAGAGTCACATAGTAGAACTTGCCTAGACCACGCAAATGGTCGATACTAGCCATATCATAAAGGCGGGAGGGGATTACTTCGATGTTCGCTAAAAGGAAGAACGCGACTAACGGCGCATATCGCCATGCTTGACCGATAGCGAGAATCTCGATAACGGTTTTCGCATTACTGTACAGGTCTAGGGATTGATGGATTCCAAACAGGTGAGCGGCAATAGCGCTTGGAAAGCCACTATAGCCTCGCCACAAGTACTTAAGGATGATCCCGCCCCCATAACTCGAAATCGCCCACGGCAATATAATAAGCGAACGCACGAGTGCTCTTGTCCAGCGTGTTCTGATTAGTGTCGTCAACCTCGCAAGACTTATGGCAAACACCAGCCCCAAGAGCATCGTCAAGACGGTAGAATCAGCCATGAATCGTAACGACACCAGCATGCTTTTCCAGAATTCGTCGGTTCGCAAAATTGTTGCATAGTTCCTGAGACCAACATACATTGTGTGAAATCCAGCAGTTAGATCCACTCTTCTAAAGCTAATCCAGAGACTGTAACAGAGCGGGTACAAAATGACCGCTAGCAAGAACACCATGACTGGAACCGATAACAGAACAGCAAATTGAAGGTTGCTAATTTCCCGAAATCGCGCAGAGATTGCTCTTCGCGCGGCCGTCTTCTTGTCACCACTCACATACGTCAGCATTTTCCTGTGCCTCTGTAAGCCTGAAGAAAAGGTCGGTGTGTCCGGACTCCGGGTCCGGACACACCAGGTGAGATCAAAGTCCGTATGTTGTGTTGAGCTGATTAATCTTGTCTGTCATATCCTGGACTGCTTTGTCGACCGGAACGTTCTCAGTGAGGAACCGCTGTAGGTACTCTCTAAGCCAGGAATTCCAATCGTCCGCCCATATCACGGTAAATGTTCCCTTTGGGAAAGGCAAATTCTGGTAGACCTTCATTACTTGGTCGTACTGTGAATCCTCACTGCCTTTGGCCATAAAGCTCTTCACCAACTTCACGTTAGTTGGATCTTCCATCACTTCCTTGTATGCTGAGAAAAGCATCGCTTTCTTTATCCACTGGTCACTTACGAAGAGCTTGCCGTTGTGGTCTCTGTAGCCGTACCAGTTTATGAATGTTGCCGCATCTTGCGAACCCTGTGTGGATCTCTTGAAGGTTGTCCCGCTAACGAGTAGATATTCACAAGCATCAAGCATGCCCCAGGGCTGCCCTTGGAACGGAATGACGTAGGCATTTCCCGCAAAGGCGGATTCTTGCGGATCGTTGAACCGTTTAATGTCGTAAAGATGTTGCGAACCCAATAAATACTTCCCCGAGCCAAAGGCTTGGACGACATCCGCTTCGGTGTACTGAAGAACCTCTTTGGGTACCCGGTCGTTGTTCCATGCATCCTTCCAGTCCTGGAGGGTCTGACCGACCGGACCGCCAAGAGTTACTACAGGCTTATGAGTATTAGGGTCGGCGAGATTGCCCCCTCTGTCCATGACTTCATAGGTAAACGCCCAGCTTATCCCAGGCCAATCGCCGATCCACCAAGGCAAATAAGGGTATTTGATGCCTTTGGCTTGCCAATTTGGAATCGATGTCCACAGGTCGTGCCAGGACTTGGGTGATACATCAGCTAGCGACAAGCCATTCTGCGCTGCCAGTTTCATGTTGACGAGAGGTACTCCGAATCCAGTGTCAAAATAGTTCAGTCCCATCAGCTTCCCTTTGTAGCTGAAAGCGTCGACGATGTTCGGGTACATGTCAGCCTTGATCTTGGCAACGTTCGAGAAGTTTTCAGCCGGAATAATCCACCCCGCATCGTAGAATCGCGCAGCTGTCGTCGGCTGGGCGTACATTACGTCGACATGCGAACCCGCAATCATCATCGACTGCATAATGGACGGATAGTCGCCCGTGATTGCCGCATAATGCACATGTCCGCCCAGTTGACTGTTGTAGAGGTCCGCGTTGCCTTTAGGGATCTCAGTCATGAATTGCCAGCTGCGAAGCTCAATCTGGCTATCGCTTATGGGCTTGAAGTCGCTGGCTGGACCTACCTTTGCCGTCTGGGGCGTAATAGTCGCCATCCCTTTCTGCTCTCCCTGCCCGCCGGCGAAGGCGACAACGGCAGTCATTGCAGCCATCAAAAGAACGCAGACAATGGTCTTTTTCATCGCATCTCCTCCTCAGTCGTATCGACTTCTTCTAACGGAATCTCTCAGCAAATTGCAATAGTTGCACATGTAATTCTAATTGTCAAGGGTTTTTTCTCCAAACCTCCCTTCCTAGTCCCCGTGGTCGGTAGACTGATTCGGACCAAATTGAATGGGTCACGCACGCTCAATTCCGGCGAGGATTCGGATAGAGTCTACTATGGTAAATGTATTTGTGATAAGTAAATATGTAGAATCCGAGGGGGGTCTTGGCAGACTTGCCCGGCAGGCGGACGTTTCCTCATCGGATTCTTAGGTGGCTGTCCTGATAGCCGGTTTCTATTTTCTGAGCGTCACGTCCTTAAGAAGCGTGCGATTTCGACGTCTTCCAACTTCATTCCAGATTCTTTTCGACACAATCCTGACGCGGAATTTACCACTTGTTGCACTAGGCTATGATGCAAATTGACAAAAATTTGTCTGTTGACGATAATGAAAAAACATGTCAGAAGGTCCTTTCCATCTGCTTAGCATGGGCATGACCCATTCGGGGAGTGGTGGGAGTAAAGTGAGAGGAAACATAAATGAGAAAAATAAGGATAGCGCTCATCGGATACAAAGGTATAGGCAGAATGCATTCCCACGGATATCGCAACGTTCTGACGTTCTTTGATCTAGACGCGATTCCGATCTTGAAGATTATCTGCGGCCGAGACCGTGACTCAGTTTGTAGCGCTCGCGACAAGTATGGTTGGGAGGAGTGGAGCACAGACTGGACTGAAGTGGTTCGACGCAAAGATGTCGACTTGGTCGATGTGTGCACCACGAATGATTTGCATTGTCAGATATCCGTGGCAGCTGCCAAAGCGGGGAAAGATGTTGTATGCGAGAAACCGCTCGCACGGAATCTTGGTGAAGTTCTCGAGATGGTTCGAGCGGTTCAAGCTGCCCGAGTTCGCCACATGATTTCGTTCAACTATCGATTCGTACCTGCGGTGAGGCTAGCAAAGGAGATTATTGAGGAAGGTCAGATCGGCGAGATCCACGAGTGGCGAGCGCGCTGGCTCACGGAACTTATGGATCCGACACTCCCTCTGAGTTGGTTCTTCCAAAAGGACAAGGCCGGATATGGTGCATCGGGCGATATCGGATCACATATCATCGACCTCGCACAGTACTTGGTGGGTACAGTAATTGAAGTTGCCTCGAGTTCTCAGATACTAACGCATGAACGACCAATAGAGGGAGGCGGTGGGCGCATGGGTAGGGTAGATGTGGATGACGCAGTACAATTCCTCGCCCGGTTCGAACACGGTGCAATTGGGGTTTTTGAGGCAAGTCGCTGCGCTGGAGGCTATCGGGATGAATTCGAGATTGAGCTCAACGGCAGTAAGGGTACTCTTTGCTTCAATTCGAAGATCCTTCATGAACTCCGCTACTACTCAACTATGGATGACAAGCGAGTAAGAGGCTTTAGGACCATATTCGTCGGCAATGAGTTTCACCCGTACAAGGAAAGCATTTGCCCATACGGTGAGATCATCGGACGCAGTGACGTGTTTATAATTCAGGCCTACGAGATATTGCGGGCCCTTGCCACGGGAGCAAATCTGTCGCCCGATTTCAAAGATGGAGCTCGCTGCCAGGCCGTCCTAGAAGCTGTTGCGGCCTCATCCATATCCAAGAAATGGGAGATCCCGGACTACTCACAGATCGATGCCAAGGTTTGAGAGCTTCAACTGCGGTGACAAATAGGGGGTAATATGTCAAGGAGAATACTAATCACAGGCGGGACCGGTATCGTTGGTAGCAATGTCTTAAGAGCAGCCGAGCGACTTAGAGACACTGAGATCGTGGCAACTGTCTACAAGCGCCGTTCGGGCTCGACAGAGCGCTTCGAAACTGTGTTGATGGACTTGGAGGAAAGAGGTTCAATACGCAACGCAGTAAAAAACTCTGCCCCGGAATGCGTCATACATTGTGCGGCCCCACGGGATGAAGACAGGTTGGAACAGGAACACGAGTGGGGCTGGGCCGTCATGGTGGAAGGTACGCGCGCCCTTGCGGAGGCGTGTCGGGACTTCGGTGCGCGGCTAGTTTTTGTTTCGAGTGACTGGGTCTTCGGACAGGGAGGCAACCCACCGTACAACGAGCGGAGCGCGCCGTGCCCCGTGAACTACTTCGGCTTACTCAAGTCAATAGGCGAAGTGATAACTACTTCAATCTGTCCAAATTCCGCAGTGGCCCGAATTGCGGGCGTATATGGTGTAAACTGGGCCGATCCGGGATACGTTCCGCAACAAGAGGGTGTGGGAGGAGGTTGGTTAGCCAACTTTTACGTGAACCGACTTGGAAGAAATGAACCAGTTTCTGTTTGGACGGATTATCTCAACATTTTCTTCAATCCGTCGCTGGCCAGCGATGTAGCTGATGCTCTGCTTACGATTGCGGAAGGGAATCATACGGGAATTTTCCACTGCTGCGGACGTGAAAGCGTTAGTCGTCTTGAACTTGCGTACGCAGTCGCAGAGGTATTCGGATTTCCAAAAAACCTCATTGAGACAGCATCAAAAGCCAAAATGGACGCTAGTGCCCCCCAAGGGAAATTACGGCCGCCACGCGATAGCCGCATGGACGCGGAAAACACTGAGATCCAGTTGCAACGGCGGAACATTGGAGCCCACGAAGGCCTACTGGAGTTCAAACGACAGATGCTTCGGTAGCTG
>Ga0187886_1004326_pt1 | contig 10249 bp, 9 predicted proteins | sample June2016WEW_20_1_FD_133001 | JGI IMG/M metagenome (GOLD analysis project Ga0187886, IMG submission 133001) | Peatland microbial communities from SPRUCE experiment site at the Marcell Experimental Forest, Minnesota, USA - June2016WEW_20_150 | ecosystem: Environmental > Terrestrial > Soil >... | reverse complement strand
GTATTCCAGCACGGCGCTGTTGTTCTGATTATTATCGCTGGTATAGTTGACCACCACGCCGAGACACTCAAAAGTCGGGGTTAGGGCTAGCGAGCCCGACACGGTCTCGTCACCGGCCGCGGCGAAAACAGCCGAGGGCAGATTGATAGATAGTACAATAGCAAGAACCAGACTGATACCTAGTATATGAATTAATTTATTAAAATGTTTCATTTCCTGACCTCTTTAAAGGTTCCCCCCGATTTCATATGATATGAATTGTAGCAAGAGCGGGACAAAATTGTATATAGCCAATTTGGTTAAATCGAGGCCAGTACTATGGTAATTTGACCCATTTTGGTGACGATGATTTAACTTTAATAGATAGTAGCGGAAAAATATCAGGCCTGGAGGAGGATTTACTTTCCCACAGGCCTTCTTCTGAGGGTCTATGAGTGGACTATTTTCTGTCGCGCTCGAAAAAGTATCTGGCAGCCTCCTGTAGTCCTTCTTCGAGGCTGTACTCTGGACTATATCCGAAAAACCTAGCCCTGGAGATGTCGGCGACGCTGTGCAGGATATCACCGGACATTGATTCTTGATGAAGCGGCTCCATGTCTTTATCGATAATTCTGATAATAAATCGGGTCAACTCGTTGATAGTGACAGCCTCCCCCTGCCGATATTGTACATGCCAGTGGCACAATCAATATTCCATGACAGCACCCAAATTGTTAAATCACCGTTAATATTACAACCAGAAACTAACGTAATTCTAACCCAATTCCAATCTTACGAAGTTATGATAATTACAATGAGCGCAACAGACTTCTTGTCAAAGTCGCGTGGTATCAAGAATTTACTCCTGAGAATAATAAGCGTATTGAGTCGCTTCGGCGTGACATCAGGAAAGTTTGCCCGGATGCTAAGAAGATATAGTACGGTCATGTCCGACCTGAGCTGTGTGCCTACCTTTGCCATTACGGCGGTTGTTTTAAAGAGACACCCTGAACTAGTCAGGGAACTCAGCCGTCAGGGTGTTGAGTTTGCCATTCACGGTTATATCCATACCGACTACGGTGTACTGCCACCGGAAGAGCAGGCCAAGCATTTCAGCCGTGCCATTGAAGTTTTCCGGGGCTGCCGGGTTCTCTTTACTGGCTTTCGTGCTCCCTTCCTGCGGATTACCGGTCAAACGCTCCAGGTGCTCGGCAATCTGGGACTCCCCTATGATAGCAGCTGGAGTGTATCTTGGGATACGCTCGACAACACCAAATATTCAGCCGGGTCGTGGAGTGAATACGAAAGGCTCCTTGACTTCTATAAATCCAAGGAATCCCGGGACTGTACAGTCCTGCCCAGATTTCATGACGGCATCGTTGAAATACCGGTCTCCATTCCCGATGACGAAGCACTGGTAGAGAGACTGGGCGTCACCGAAGGAGTGCAAATCAGCGCCATCTGGAAGGCAATCCTGCAAAGCACGTATGACCGGGGTGAACTCTTCACCCTTCAACTCCACCCGGAACGGATATTTTTATGTGAAACCGCCCTGTCAGGCGTGGTGCGACAGGCCAGATTATTTAATCCCCCGGTTTGGGTTGCCACTTTGAGGGAAATCGCCGCGTGGTGGCAGGAGAGAAACAGGTTCGGATTAGAAATTGAAACCGAGGGCAAAGGCCGATACAGGGTAAAGGTTGTCTGTTCCGACAGGGCCACACTGCTTTTAAGAAATTGTCAGGCGGATGTTCCTATGAATAGATGGTTCGATGGTTACCAGAGCGTGACTGCCCGGGACTTTGTTCTGGAAAGTCCGGGGCGCCCGGTTATTGGTATTGGCCAGGATGTCTCACCCGCGGCTGTCAGTTTTCTGCGGAACGAAGGCTTTATCGTCGAAAGAGGTGAACGAGCCGATAATTATGGAATTTACCTGAGCCATCTGGAACGGTTTAGCGAAGCTGATGAAAAGCCGCTGATAGCAAAACTAGAGCAATCAGGGGTCCCTCTGCTCAGGTACTGGAGATGGCCCGACCAAGCGAGAAGTGCTTTATCGGTAACCGGAGACATCGACTCCATAACACTGGTAGATTTCGCGCTGAGGATTATGGAGAACTGGCGGCAGAATAGAAGAAGTCAAATGGCCGGGCTGCCGCAGGTTGTTTAAATCCATGAAAGAGGTAGGGTGATTTTTAAAGGTCATGAATATGAAAATTAGCATAGTCGACCCCACCGTTGATAACCGGTGGGATGACTTCGTCGCCAGCAAAAAAAACAGCACGATTTTCCATACTGCCGCCTGGGCCAAGACCATTAGAGAAGCTTACGGCTATTCTCCAAGATATTATATTCTCGAGGATAGTGCTGGCCATCTTAGCGCCGCCATACCCATTTATCAGATCAATAGCGTCCTTACCGGGAATAGGCTGGTCTGCCTGCCCTTCTCTGACGCCTGCTGCCCGCTGGGAAGCGGCACTGAAATTAACTTGCTTATAAGCCAGGTCAAGAAGGAGATTGAATCCGGTAAAGCATCCTACCTGGAGATAAGGGGCTGGCCAGATGGGCTGCCAGCGTCCCAGTTCGGCCTGGAAAGCCGCGACTATCATTTACTTTACGTCATCGACCTGGAGACTGATGCCAGCTCACTGAATAAAAAATTCCATGACAGTGTGAGGCGAGGCATTCGTCAGGCCGAAAAACGCGGTGTGGCAGTCCGCATGACGCAAGACGAGTCCGACTTGAACCTTTTCTATAAATTGCATATCATCACGCGCAAGAAGCTCGGCGTATTACCCCAGCCGCACGCCTTTTTTAAGGCCCTGTACCGTCACGTAATTTCTCAAAATCTTGGGTTTACCGGTCTGGCTGAATCAGAAGGTAAAGTTATCGCCGGGGTTGTCTTCCTCCATTATAAAGATACTCTTTATTATAAGTACAATGCCTCTGATGAAAACTCATTGCAAAAGCGCCCTAATCATCTGGTGACCTGGGAGGGCATTAAATACGCCTTGGCGCATAACTACAGGTATTTTGACTTAGGGCGCTGCTCCCCGGAAGAAGAAGGTCTCCGCATCTATAAGACTCGATGGGGGGCAAAAGAGCTCAACCTGCCCTACTATTATTTCCCCGGCGTCAAAGGAATTACGGCTGTCTCAGAAAATAGCGCGAGATACCGGATGATGCGCCTGTTCTCACATCTGGCGCCGCAGTTTGCCTTCGAGGCCGCCGGCTCGCTTTTATACAAGCACTTTGGTTGAGCATAAATATGCGACTCGATTGTGTCCTATAAAAATTACCCTCGAAATTTAAATTACCATACAAGGTAAAAGGAGGTGGGAAACGATGTTGACGGGGTTTGTTAGAAAAGTGTGCTGCGCGATTGAGCTATTGAAGGTAGGTGGGATAAAGGAATTCTTTCGTCAACTGAAACGCCAGATTTACTGTAAAGACACGTATATTGGCCTTGAAAAGAACCTGCAAGAAAATGGTAACCTAGCTCAGACTGAATGCAAGATAAAGTACTCCCTGGGGCTGGCTACTAAAAAAGATATCGACGAGATATTGCAGAAGGCAAAAACAGAAAGTAAGGAATCGGTTTATGACCTCGTATTCCGTAAGTGGTTGTATGAATGCGGTTTCCATAACTGGCATATTGCCCGGGCCGTCGATACTGATGAGATATGTTTCATGCAATCGGTAATCCATTCAGAGAATAACCATACGGACAACGGAAATATTAAAAACTGCTTCGCCAAATTGAAGGAAGGCGAAGCACTGCTTGAAGGTGCGTATACCTTTGAAAAATACCGAGGCAACAGGCTACACCCTTCGGTTGTTTTTGATATCCTGGAGATTTATAGAAAGAAAGGCTTCAAACACGTGATTACTTATATCAAAGACGATAACGAAGCCTCTTTAAAGGGAGCCGAAAGATTAGGTTTCACACAGTTTCAAGAAGTACACAAGCTTAATTTTCTTTTCAAGAAGAAAATTAAGATTAAGCGAATAGATAATCTTGACAAACTTAACGGTAAAATCCATGAGTTGGGGGTTCTCTCCAATCGGCCATCATTACTGCCTGAGGATCTAAATACCAAGCGTAAAGCACAGCAGCATCAGCTAATACGGTAGGAGATGGACCGCCTAAATGCTTCGCCAGGCCATGCTAACCATAGGTAAGAAAATTGGAAAAACAATGCAGTTGAACTTATCTTTGACGCGAAAGTGTCAAGCATGTGACGAGATATGATTTGACAATCGTTTTCCTTTCACCAGCCTTGACGTTCATCCTGTTCAGGTATGAAAGATATGACAGTACAGGCAGTTGCTTCGGTATTTAAAGACGCTAATATTCTGCTCGGGTCAAAGATCCTGGCTGTTGCTGAGACAATTGACTCTATAGCTTCAGGACGACTGCTCAAGGTGAAATTAACTGTGAAGCAGGCCATCCAAAATTTTACTGATGATTCAAGGCGACGATTTGATCCTAATGTAGTTTCTTACGGGCATGGAGAGGAGAGGAGTTCCATTTGATTTATGATGAATCTTGATAGGGTTTGGGTACATCAGGTTCTAACGCAATACAAACCGTTTTCAGACTTGATACTAACTTATAAAGACTAAAATTTGGATAATAACCAAGGGAGTACGGATATTATGAGCAATATCAGCGTTATTGGAGCTGGATATGTTGGCTTGATTACGGCCGTCTGTTTTGCCGAACTCGGGCATAAGGTAACCCTGCTGGAAATTGACCCCAAGAAATTAGATTGTCTAGAGCGTGGTGTGATGCCAATAAATGAGATATCGCTAACTGACCTCTGGCAGCATAACCATACTGAAGGAAGGATAAGTGTTACTAATAACTATATACAGGGTCTATTGGGCGCTGAGTTCGCTTTTATTGCTGTAGGTACACCGTCTACCCGAAGCGGTAAGCCAAATTTAAAATGGTTGCTGCAGTCGACAATCAGTATTGCCGAAGCGGCCAGTGGTCCGTTGATTCTAGTCATTAAAAGTACCGTGCCTGCAGGTACGGCTGACATTGTCGCTAAATTACTCGCGCACCATAATCATAACGGGTATAGTTTTCCAGTAGTATCCAATCCAGAATTCTTGCGCGAAGGGGTGGCCGTCTATGACTTCTTCAACCCCAGCCGGATTGTGGTGGGGTCCTCAAATCAGGACGCTACCGAGGCTGTAGCCGGGCTTTACAGAGTTTTAGATTCGCCGATAATTAAGTGTGATACCAGGACTGCCGAGATGTCCAAATATGTTTCCAACGTCTTCCTGGCTACAAAAATCAGCTTTATGAATGAAATAGCCCTTTTATGTGATGAATATGATGTTGATATTGTCAAGGTGGCCAGCATCATGGGGATGGACCCCCGCTTTGGCAGCGGTTATTTAAATGCCGGCCTGGGATGGGGAGGCAGTTGCCTGCCTAAAGACGTGAGAGGGCTTATTTATATGGCAAAAAGCCGTAAGATTCATTTACCTATGGCGCAGGCCACACAGCGGATAAACAAGCTACAATCCCGCTTTGTCATCAAGAAGCTCAACCGGCTTCTTGGTTCTCTGGAGGGCAAGACTATTGGTATTCTCGGGTTGTCTTTTAAACCCGATTCCGATGATATGCGCGAGGCGCCTTCTCTGGAAATCATACATCAACTCAGGGAACATGGGTGCTTGATTAGAGCTTATGACCCGATAGCTATGGCAACGGCCGCCCAAATCTTGTCTGATATAACCTATGCCGTTGATGCTTATGAGGTTGCCAGGGGCAGCGATGCCCTGATACTTGTTACCGAATGGGAAGAGTTTAAAGAGCTCAATATGCGCATGATATCTTCGTTAATGAAACGTCCCATCATTATTGATGGCCGTAATATCTACAGTCCCGAGGCGATGCTTGAGGCAGGGTTCATCTATGAGGGCATAGGCCGTCGCGGTATCAGTCAACAGAAATCTCAAGAATTGCAGCTTACGGAAGCCATGAACAGAAGAGAGCTGGTGCTGAGCGGCAATATTATTAGCTCAAGGGAGCCTTTTAAATCAGAGAGGTAGGATGCCAAAGGTTCTAACCTACACTTAACCATTATCTAACTTGTTTTTAACTAATAGAGAGTAACATTTGATAAAGACAATGAAATTTATCTGAAAGTTATAAGAAGTAATAAGTATGTTATCAGACTACGGAAAAATGAGGGGCTCATGCAGGTTGCGATAAATAGAGATAATGTGAAGGTAGTAAACACGGCCGGTGCTTGCTTTAACGAAAAGGGCCTATTGCAGGGAATCAATTCGCTGAGTAAAGCCGGAGTGCTCTATCTATCTAAATATCGATTCTGGAAGGGCGTATTCGACCGTGTGCTGGCACTCCTGGCGATAGTGGCTGTGTCACCCCTCCTGGTTTTTATCGCCGTGGTCATAAAACTTGATACGCCGGGAAGTTCGTTATACCGCCGTAACCAGGTTGGAGAGAACGGACGGAGATTCACTGCTTATAAGTTCCGGACGATGTTCATGAATAGTGATAATAAAATATATCACTCATATCTGGTGAGATATATCAAGGAAAATGCACCCTATAAAATAGATGAAAACCAACAGCCGGTGTACAAGGTCGTTGATGACCCTCGCATCACCAGGTTTGGTGCTCTGCTCCGTAAAACTAACCTGGATGAACTACCTCAACTGATTAATGTCCTGAAAGGAGAGATGTCTCTGGTTGGTCCCCGTCCGGACGTACCCTTTGCCGTAGCCATGTATCAAAACTGGCACTGGAAGAGGCTCAGTGTCAAACCAGGTATCACCGGTTTATGGCAGGTGCAGGGACGGAAACATCTTTCCTTTAAGCACATGGTACGCCTGGACCTGGTTTATGTCCGCAGGCAATCCCTGCTCTTGGATGCCATAATTCTTTTGCGAACTGTCGGTACTATCATCGGAAGAGATGGTAGCTGTTAATTCAGGAAAGGGGAAAGAAATGATTAATATCGGCGTTGTCGGTTGCGGTTATTGGGGACCAAAGCATATCAGGGTCTGTCATGAACTGGAAGGGGCTCGATTAACTTCAGTTTGCGACCTTGACGAGCGTAAGCTCAAGCAGGTCCGAACTCAATATCCAGATATACTGACCGACAGCAATTACAAGCATTTTATCCAGAACGGTTTAGATGCCGTGGTGATCGCCACCCCGGTTAGTTCACATTTTAAGTTGGCCAAGGAAGCGCTACTCAATAACAAGCACGTTCTGATAGAAAAGCCGATTACAGCCACCAGCCGGGAGGCTTCGGAACTCATTGAACTTGCTGAAAAGCGAAACCTGGTGCTCATGGTAGGACATACTTATGAATACCATCCTGCCGTGGAGTACTTGAAAAAAATAATAAATAGCGGTGAGCTGGGTGATATTTACAGTATTGATTCCGCCCGGCTTAATCTGGGTCTGTTCCGACCCGATGTCAATGTACTCTGGGATTTGGCTCCCCATGATATAAGCATTATGAATACATTATTGAATGAGGAGCCCCTTGCCGTAAGTGCACAGGGTGCATACCACATAGGTTCCAGGGTGTATGATATAGCCTACCTTGAGATTATGTTTGCCAGCGGCACTATAGGTCATATTCATGTAAGCTGGCTTCACCCACGTAAAATACGGCAGATAACTATCGTCGGTAGTAAGAAAATGGCAGTCTACGATGATGTATCTGAGACAGAAAAAGTGCTTATTTACGATAAGGGGCTCACTATTCCCGAAGATGGCAATGGAAATAATGGTAATAATGGTAATAATAAGTTCTCTGCCTGGCCGCCCAATTACCGCTATGGTGATGTCGTTATACCCTTTATTTCGAATGCGGAACCTCTTAAGCTGGAATGCAGCCACTTCATCAATTGCATCAACAAAGGCACCAAGCCGAGGAGTGATGGCTGGGCGGGACTCAAGGTAACCAGCATCCTGGAAGCAGCTGATAGATCTCTTTCTAATGGTGGACGAAGAGAAAATCTAGACTTAGCTACCATGGCTATTGCCCAACCGGTATATTAACGATACTTTAAGTGGAGGATTTATGAGAGACAAGACACAGTCTCTAACAAAATTGAAGGTCAGTAACCAGATGATGACACTGGGAGATGGGGCCACTATTGAGGCCAGTGCCATCATAGGTTACACACCGTCCCGGGGCGAAAATATTGTCCTGACTATCGGCCCCGAGGCTCACATCCGTAGCGGCACTATCATCTACGGAGGCAGCAGTATTGGGAGCAACCTGGAGACCGGCCACAACGTGGTGATCCGAGAGGAAAATGTCATCGGAGACTATTTCCGTATCTGGAATAACTCTACTATAGACTACGGTTGTCATATAGGTAATAACGTTAAAATTCATAATAAAGTTTATATTGGCCAGTTCAGTGTGATCGAGGATGATGTCTTCCTTGCCCCCGGTGTTACCCTGGCTAATGATATTCATCCGGGGTGCCCCGATGCCTTGAAATGCATGCGTGGCCCTACTATTAAAAAGGGGGCACAGATAGGCATCAACACTAGTATACTCCCCCGCGTTATCATTGGGGAAAATGCCGTCATCGGTGCTGGAAGCGTAGTGACCAAAGATGTACCTGCTAGAATGGTCGCTTACGGTAACCCAGCGCGTGTTGTAGGCAAGGTAGAGGACATCGTTTGCACCACTGGTCTCAGGGAAAAACCGTACAGTATCATAAGGAGTGTAGAAGATGCATATACCATTAGTTGACCTTCAAAAACAGTATCAAGGCATAAAAGAAGAAGTGCTAACTGAGATAAGCCAGGTTTTGGATGGTATGCATCTATTTCTTGGTAAGAATGTCCAGACCCTCGAATCAAATTTTGCGGCGTATTGTGGTACCGAATTTGGTATCGGCGTAGGGTCAGGTACAGACGCTCTGCATATAGCCCTCCGGGCCTGTGGTATTGGTCCGGGAGATGAGGTTATCACCGTTTCTCACACTTTCATCGCCACGGTTGAAGCTATCATACTGGCAGGCGCGCGGCCGGTGCTCGTTGATATTGATGCCGATACATACACCATGGACCCTTCCGAGATAGAAAAAAGGATTAATAAAAGAACAAAAGCTATCATACCGGTGCACCTGTACGGACACCCGGCTAACATGGGCCCCATTATAGAATTGGCAAAGACTTACAAGCTCAAGGTCATCGAAGATTCCTGTCAGGCCCATGGGGCTGAATACGAGGGACGCCGGACTGGTTCGCTGGGGGACATCGGCTGCTTCAGTTTCTATTGTACTAAAAACCTTGGGGGCTATGGGGAGGGCGGTATAATTACCACATCTGACCCTGAGTTAGCCAAGATGTGTCGTATGCTGCGAGACCATGGCCAGAACGCTAAATATTATCATTCCCTGATAGGTATGAATGGCCGTCTCGACGAAATTCAGGCGGCTGTGTTGAACGTAAAAATGCCCCATCTTAAAGATTGGACGGAAAAGAGACGAAGCATAGCCCAAGTCTACAACGCCACCCTGCCCTCGAAAATTATAAAACCTCAGGAGATGTCATGGGCCAGGCATGTCTACCATGTCTATGTAGTCAGAACCTCGAACCGCGAGCAGCTTCGAGAATGGCTTGGAAGTAAGGGTATAAGTACCGGTATGCATTACCCTGTCCCGGTGCATTTACAGGAGGCGTGGCGTCATTACAGCGGTGATAATTATTCTCTCCCGGTAACTGAGAAGATAATCGGAGAAATACTCTCTCTTCCCATGTATCCTGAGTTGACCGATGAGGAAGTGAGTTATATCTGCAAGTGCATTCAGGAATTCGCTGAGTCCAGATTGGATTTAGTAGGCGAAATGGTAAAATAACTGCTTTCTTCGCAAGCTCGTGTTGGCGGGCGAACGGAAAGGCAGCGAGGAGGTATCGGCAATGTTCGAGAGGAGTGATTTGGGAGTGCTGAAGAAAGAGGCCAAGGAAGGCGCTAAGGAAATGGCGCGACTTGGAGCGAAAATTTCCAGGGAGAGAGAAAGGCAGAAAGCTCTGGAAGCAAAGAGAGTCAAAGAGACAGCTGCCTTGGCACAAAAAGAAGCCGAGAAAGTTAAAGAGGCAGCTGCCCTAGCGAAAAAGGAAGCCGAGGAAGCTGCTAAAGAGAAGGCAAGACAGGAAACCGAGGCAGTCAGGGAAAGAGAAAAACAGGAAGCCTTGGAAGCAAAGAAAGCCAAAGAGGCAGTTGCCCTAGCGAAAAAGGAAGCCGAGGAAGCTGCT
>Ga0187886_1004325_pt1 | contig 10250 bp, 5 predicted proteins | sample June2016WEW_20_1_FD_133001 | JGI IMG/M metagenome (GOLD analysis project Ga0187886, IMG submission 133001) | Peatland microbial communities from SPRUCE experiment site at the Marcell Experimental Forest, Minnesota, USA - June2016WEW_20_150 | ecosystem: Environmental > Terrestrial > Soil >... | reverse complement strand
GGCAAGCCATGAATGCCCTCTCCCGGCAGCTCATCAAGATCATCTACTACATGCTCAAGAATAAGGAATCTTATTGCCGAAAGGAGGCTGTCAACTAAAATATTGACATAGGATAATGTCACAATTGGCTTGCGTTAGCTTTGTGATATTTTCCCATCCCCCGAACGCCGGCATTTATCTGGACCTCATCCCTGAAAAATTGACCAAATCAGCAGGCAGGTCCAACGGCTTGGAAATCTCGGCTTAAAACGGTGTCTTCCGCACGATCTTGAAGACAAAGGCGTACTCGCACGGCCTAGTCTTTGGGGTCTCGATGGAGAGCCCATCGGCAGTCATCTGCCAGGCCAGCGGCTTCCCGTCGCCGAGCATAGTGATCGACACGATCTCAGACGGGTAGAGCCCGTTCCGGAAGAGATGGTTTGGATCGGGCCCGCCAGCCAGGCTCTTGATAAGGACCCTCTCCCCGGGCCAACCGAGGACCGTCGCATACAGGACATTGTCCTTGGCCGTGAATCGGATATCCTTGGCTGCGTAACGGAGCTCGTCGTTCTCGTTGAAGGCCCCCGACTTGTCGAGCTGGGTCGGGCCCTCGCCGGAAATCACCCAGGGCATGGTCCCGTAGATCGCCTCGCCGTTCATCCCGAGCCATTTTCCGAGGCTGAGCAACCGCTCTCTGGCCTCCGAGGGAATCGTGCCGTCCGGCTTCGGTCCGACGTTCAGAAGCAGGAACCCGTTCTTGCTGACGCGGTCGACCAGGTTGTGGACGAGGTTCTCGGTCGTCTTGAAACCCGCGCCGTTGACATAGCCCCAGGCTCCCTGGTTGTCGATCGAAGAATCCGTGATCCACTCGTGGTAGGTCATCTCTCGTTCCTGTCCCAATTCGAGGTCGTTGACCCCGACGCCGGGCGGCAGATCGTGGTCCTTGTAGGTCACCACAACGTCCCTGTGTTCCGCCGCTGCCTTGTTATAGAAATAGGCCAGGACGTTTTTCTTGTAGTCCTCGCTAACGAACCTCAGGCCGAAGTCGAACCAGATGAAATCAGGGCTGTACTTGTCGATGACCTCGACGATCTTTCCAGCCCACCTGTCCAGGAACGCCTTGTCGGGCTGGGCGCCCTTCTCGTGGATCGGCCCGTAAAGGCCGGAGTAGCGGGGGTCCCCGCAGTCGAGCGTCTTGTCCCAGACCGGGAAGAAGAACCAGTTCTCGGCATGATGGAAGGCTGTGACGAACTTCATGTTGCGGCGCTTGATGGCCCTCGAGAGCTCGCCGACGATGTCGCGCTTGGGCCCCATCTTCGCTGCGTTCCACTCGGAGTATTTCGTGTCCCACATGGAAAACCCATCGTGATGCTCGGCCACGGGTCCGGCGAAGCGGGCCCCCGCTTTCTGAAAGAGGTCCGCCCACTCATCGGCATTGAACTTCTCACCGGAGAACATCGGGATGAAATCCTTGTAGCCGAACTTCTCGAGCGGGCCGTAGGTCGCCTCCTGGTGAATGCGCTCGGGCGAGTTCGGATCCATATACATGTTGTGCGAGTACCACGTGCCGTTCGGCCCGACAGCCGGAACCGAATACACGCCCCAATGCGTGTAGATGCCGAACTTCCCATCACGGAGCCACTGCGGGATGCGGTTGGTTCGGAGGGACTCCCACGTCGGCTTGAAGGGTTTATCCGTTGCGGCGGTCGTCTCTTGCAAGCGCGACGAGGCGAGCCCCGCTGAACCGGCCAAGCCTAGAAAAGCTAAGGCCGCCAGGAAATATCGCACGGGATGATATTGGTGTATCGAGCTCATGTTTCCTCCATCTTCTCGAAGTCGGCCTAAGCGATGGCATTATAGCATTCAGAATTTTACGTATTCAAATGGATCTAAAACTGACAGGGACCTCATCCCTGAAAAATGGTCCAGATCTGAATTAAACTTTTCGGCAAAAAATCTGTCCACCCCATCTGGATCAGCATCCGGGGAGCAGATCAGTTGTTATTCTCGTAGCCGTTTTCCTGCTTTGGTTCCTGATGAGATAAGCTTATTCGCGGGCTCTGGGTTCACCGACGGTTATTTGTTCTCCAGTTGTTTGAGGGCGCTCTCGGCCGCACGTTTAACTATATTCTGGTGGGACGGAACGGACGCCGCCTGCCGCAGAAAAGGGATCACGGCCTGGTCTCCGGCCTTGCCCAGGGCGCGCAGAGCTTCGGCCTGAACCCGGTAGCTCACGTCCTTTTGGAAGAGGCCCTTATAGAAATCTAGGAGTGTTCGGTCCTTGAGATCGCCCAGGGCCACGAGCGCCGCTGCCCGGACCTGAGAATCCGGGTCCTGGCAGGACTTTTTGAACACGGCCGGGCCGTTTTTGGCCTTGAGTTGGGCCAAGGTCTCGACAGATCTCTTACGGACCGCCCAGAACGGGTCGGTCTTAGCGCTGGCGATCAACCCCGCGACGGTTTGGAGATCGTCCTTGAAGGCCAGGAGCCCCGCGGCGGCCTCCATCCGTCCGATCACGTCGTCATGTCCGAGCTGATAAAGAAGCTCGTCGCGCTCCTTCGGAAAGGTGATTTCCTTGATGAGGACGTTGTCCTCGTCGAACCGGACGAGCAGGGGCTTAGCCTCGAGCGGAAACTCGAAGGTCTCCTCACGCTCCTTAATCCAGACCTTCCGGATGTCCGTCTTCCCGGGAACGACAAGCTTGATGGAGACGGGGACCCTGAACACGGGTACGCCCTTGGAAAAATCCTGGACCTGGGTGACCTTGAGCCTGACGACCTTCGCGGCCGCGTCCCATTCGCTTTTGACCTCGAAGACCGGATGGCCGGGCTTGAACAGCCATTGGTCGAAAAACCAGTCGAGATTCTGGCCGGTGACGGTCTTAACCGAGCGAATGAAGTCGGCGGTGTCCACCGCGTCAAAAGCGTACCGGTGGAGGAAATGGCTAAGCGTCTTAAAGAACGCCTCGTCGCCCAAGAGGGAGCGGAGCATATGAAGAACGCGGGCCCCCTTGGGGTACGTGTGGGCGTCGAACATGTCGCCGGGCTTGTCGTAGCGGTCGGAGACGATCGGTCGGATATAGCGCGTCTTGGCCTCCCGGAGGTAGGCGTCCAGCTTGTCCTGGAGGTTGACCGAGCCCTCGTCATCGCCCTTCTCGTAGCGGCAATAAAGGTACTCTGAATACGTTCCGAAACTTTCATTGAGCCACGTATGGGCCCAGCTCCGGAGCGTGATGAGGTCTCCCCACCACTGATGGGCCAGCTCGTGGGACACGATGCCGATAGCGGAGAAATCCGGCTCGCCCTTCTCGTCGACCATGATCCGCTGGGTCATGGCCGTGGCGGACGTGCTCTCGGCGCCTCCGCCCGACGGAACCGAGACCTGGTCGTATTTTTGCCAGGGATAATCGTACGCGAAGATTCTGCTGAAAAACTCGATCATCTTCGGAGTTTTTCCGTAGGTCGCTTTGACTTTCGACACGTCCTGGGGGTAGACCCAGTAGTCCACCGGCAAGGTCTTGTAAGAGTCCTGGACCACGTCATAGGGGGCGGCTGCGAAGAAGATGAGATACGTTGAATGGGGGAGGTCCTGGGACCAATGGTACGTTACGGTCCTGGCGGCCTTGTCCTCGACGACGCTGTCCAGCCGGCCGTTCGCGGCAACCTTGAAGCCGGACTTGACCGAAACGATGAGCTCGTCCGTGACTTTGTCGTTGGGGTAGTCAAAACAGGGGGACCAATGGTGAACGTTATCGGGGAACGAATCGGAAAACACCAGTTGGGGATTGTCCGGTGTTTCCTCCGCGAATTTCAGCCCTTGCTTGGGGTCATGGCCGTTATAAAAGCAGGTGAACGAGGCGATTTCGCCGAACTTGCAGGGCCGTGGAAGAAAGACCTTGAGCTCCCTGTCCGACTGCTCGAATTTCAGGGGCGCCCCATAGTCGCTGACGACGGACGTCACGGAGAACTCCTCGGCGTCGAGGACGCAGACGTCGAGCCCGTCCCTGAGCGAAGATAGCGTGACGGTCGTTTCCCCATCGAAGGACTTGCGGTCGATGTCGAGCTTGATCTTGATCCGGTAATGAAGCGCATCAAAGCTCCGGCTGCGCTCCGACTGGAGGGCCTTCTTCGAAAAATCGATCGTCTGCGCGGGGACTGCCAAAACGAGAGCCAGGATCACCCCGGCGAGGATGGTGATTTTTTTCATCATGACGATTCTCTCGTTGGCCTCAATTCGTGCCGCGTTCACCGGAGGCCTTTTGTCTTCAGGATCTGGAGGATCCCGTCCGCCTTCATCAGGGCCTCGACCTCCTGGACCGTCCGGGGGACCCCGGCCGATAGGTTTTCATATCCGGTTTCGGTGATCGCGATGTTGTCCTCGAGCCGGATCCCGATCTCCTCGTCGATGCGGAACAGCTGGATGTCGCAGGCGAAAACGAACCCGGGCGTGAGGACCTCGTCGGGTCCAGCGAACGTCCCGGTCACGTCGTGGGTGGCCAGGCCGATCATGTGGTTGTAGCCGCCGAAGCGGACGATCCCGCGGAAGTCGTTGGCGAACCGGTCTAACCCTTTTTCCTTGAGCATGGCTTCGACCTTCTCCCCAACCTGGGCGAAGGTGACCCCCGGTCGATAGTTCGCCTGGCAGACGTTGCGGACCGCTAGGGCGGCCTCGTAGAGTTCCTTCTGGCGGGGCGAAAATTTCCCCGATACGGGAAACGTCGTCGAGATATCCGCATGGTAATCCGCATAATCGGGGGCCGCGTCCAGGATGACGAAATCTCCGGCTTTGAGGACCCGGTCGTAAGCGTGATAGTGACCGTAGGCATGGTTCTTCCCGGACATCAGGATGGGGCTGTAGGCCATATCGACCGCCCCTTCCAGCCGGCAGACGAATTCGAACACGGCCTCCAGGGCTTTCTCGGAGATGCCCGGCCGGGTCGACTGGATCAAGGCTTTGTGGGCTTTGACCCCGATCTGGGCGGCGCGGCGCAGGACGTTGAGCTCGGCGGCCGACTTGATCTTCCTCAGGTCCCAGACCGCTGCCGAGCAGTCCCGCACATCGACCTGGGGGAACTTGTCCCGCAGTTGCCTAACGAACTGGAGCTCCCGAGTCAGTCGCCCGTCCCAAATGTTCAAGGTCATCGTCTGCTGGAGCGAGTTGAATTTTTCATTGGTATTCTCCGCCCCCATCTCTTCCGGCTTTAACATGGTATAAAAAGTTCGGGTCCGCTGGCCCAGCCTGGCCAGGGCGGCCCCGAATTGCTCGGCGGGAAGGACCCTATCGATCCCGGTATATTCCTTGGGATTCCTGATCAGGTCAGGGTCGATGCCTTCGCCTTCGGCCTGCTTCTCGGTCATGGTGAAGAATAGGAAACTTTCTTTGCGGACGCCGTCGATGATGAGATAGGCGTCGGGGATCGGGACGCCGGTGAAATAGGAGAAATCGTGGCCCTGCCGGAACGGGACATCGCCGGCGGGGGACGCGGCGCCGAGGAAAACGGCCACCCCGTCAGGGATCTTGTCCATGAACCGGCTGCGTCGGGCGGAGTACTCCTTTTGATCGAAAAGACTCGCCGCCGAAACTGCTTGGGCCGCCAGCAGCGCTCCGAGGATCCATGTCCAAGTCAATAATCTGTGTTTCATATTTCTAACTCCTTATCGGGGCGCCCCCCGTGCATCATGAGCATACGGTCCATTCGACTTCGAACGTCGTCTATTCTCCGCCCTGGCCGCCGGACGGGGAAATGGCGATCCGGACCGGTGTCGCTGATTCCTTGCGGATCCAGATAATGAGGTCGTCGCCTTCGAGTCCGTGAATATGTCCGGCTCGGACGTCCGGACCCAGCCGAGCCAGCCGGCCGTCGATCTCAAGCCGGGGAGCCGACAAGCCCCATCCGCGGATCAGCAGCGCCGGGTTCACGACCGGGGATCCCTCAGACGCGCGGAGCAGGATAGACAAGGGCGATGCTGTATCCAGACCTCGCCGGGAAAGCACAAACGCCCGTTGGGTCGGATCGTAGCCGTCGTCAGCGAAGCTGTCCCCGGTGATTTCCAGCCGGGGCGGCGATAGCCAGGATCTCGCCAGGGGGAGCAAGGCGGCCGCCGGTTTTTCCGTCAAGCCATTCAGCATGAGCATGGTCACGCCATCGTCCGTCTCCTCATAGGGCCGCCATGACTGGATATGGGCCAGGGAGCTGTGCGAGGCCCGGTCAGGGGCGACCGCCCAGCGGCCGTTGGATCGGATCTGCTGAGAGACGGGCCAATGATTCCACCAGGGGAAAATGGACCGCTCCCGGATGATCTCTCCAGCGTAGCAATCGATGGCCACGTTTCTCGGGTCGACGACGACGTAGGGGCTGAACTTGGCCTTGAGGTTCACGCGGAGGATATTGCCGCCGGCGGGGCGCGTAAGCCATTTGTGGGAGGCCGTGTCCTGGTCGCTGATTCGGTGCAAGAGGTCCAGCGTTTCCGGGTCAAAATCGGCTTTATCCCCCGGCGCTCCATTGGCCCAGGAGTAGGTATGGACTTCCCCCTTCATGTTGGCCAGTGTCAACGCCTCGGCCTGGATATTGTCTTCGGGGCGGGTGCCGGGCGGATTGATAATGATGGCCTCGTGATATTGCCGGAAATTCTCCTGCCCCCGGCCCTCGGCCGGCCTCACCCTCGGATCGGAAGACCAGACCCTGATCTTGCGCACGCACGTCCCGTCCGGGTAGACCGTGTAGGTTTCCTCGACCCAATCGCCCCAGCCAGTCAGCGCATCGACGTTGACCAGGTCGTAATTGACGCTGATCGGGGCGTATCGCCAGAGCACGACCACGCGAGCTTCGTTGCTCTCCAGGATCCGGGGATGCGAAAACCGGGCCTGCTTGTCGGCCATGGGCTCCGCGCTGGTGGCCATGGCCTGGTGTTGCGTTTCATAGAATTCGTTGGTATACCAGATTCCGTTTTCCATCACCCAGGCCGGGATGTAGCTGGTGCCTCGCCAGAAGATGAGCCGGGTCGGGTTCTCATCGAAACGGACGACGACGTCCGCCGCGTCCCCTACGCGCCACGGGTTTTCCCATTCCTCGGCATACCTGAGGCGCGTGTAATAGGCCCCGAAACGGCCCGGTCCCTTGGGACCGGACGGCAGGACCGGAGGCCGGAGCGGCGCCGGTCCGGAAGGGGCCAGGGCGGCGTAAGCGGCCGCGGGTTCCCCGGCAGCCAGGGCGCGGTCGTAGATCCGGATTTCATCGATGATCCCGTCGAAAGAGAACGCCACTGGGGCGACGACCTTGATTTCTTCGCTGAGGCCGAGCGGGGTCTGGTTCCGACCGAGCCACACGTCGGCCTCGGGCGCGAAGCGCGGCGTCCCGGCAAATTTCGTTTCGCCGGCGGGATTCCCGTTCAGATACAACTTGATCCCAGAAGCCGCGTCAAACGTGCCGACAAGATGGTTCCACGCGTACAAGGGAAGCCTGACCGTCGATCGGCTCTCCCGCCATTGGCCGTCTACGGCCACATGCAGCCCGAAGTACCCCTCGGGATCGATCCCGAAGAAATAGCCGCTTTTGTGGTCCTTCTCCTGATTGACGACGGCGCACCACGTCCAGGGATATGTCTGGACGGCGACCCAGGCCTCGATGGAAAACGCGTTCCCGAGACGTGGCGCCTTCAACGCGTTGCGGACGACCACCGTCGTCTGCCCGTCGAAGCGAAGAGCGTTTCCGGCGACGCCGGGAACGAATTTTCGAAAGCCGCTGATGGTATCGACGCTGCTCCCCTGGTCGAAGGACCAGGAAGCGACCGGACGCTCGCCCGCCTCAAGGGCCAAGCCGACCAAAACGAGGGCAAAACCGAAGAAAACGAATCTGCGCATCGGGCCTCCATCGGCCTACCTCCCCGGCAGGCGGGAAAAGAAAACCCATTATACGTCTTTCGGGTTGCCCGGAGTAAACTGTTTTTCGATCCGCTCCCACATAGAGGAGCCGGGAGCGAGCCGGGGGGCCCACGCCTGGGGGACATCATCCCATAAAAATGGTCCAGACATAATGTAGGCTTGAAAATCTCACTCCAGGGGTAGTATATTGATGAGAGGACGTCACGCCGGCGACCGCATTCACGATCTCTCTTCTTATTGAGGGGCAACAACCATGAGAATGTTGACCACATGCGCCGTTCTATTGGGCACATTCTTCGCAGGTCTGGCCGCCATCCCAACGGGTCGTTTTGATCAACCCCCCCCAGCAAAACCTGTCCCTACACAAATCGAGATCGCGGCAGGCCCCTTCAAGCCGTCGTGGGATTCACTCAAGCAATACCGATGCCCGAACTGGTTCCGCGATGCAAAGCTGGGTATCTGGGCGATCGTCACGCCCCAGTCGCTGGCAGAAGACGGTGATTGGTACGCGCGCCATATGTACGTCGAGGGAATGCCGCAATACCAGTTCCATGTCGAACACTTCGGGCACCCGTCGCGGTTTGGGTATAAGGACTTGGCCGCTGCCTGGAAGCTGGAGCATTTTGATCCCCATCACCTGATGTCTCTCTATAAGAAGGCCGGAGCGAAATACTTCGTCGTCCTGGCCAACCACCATGATAATTGGGACAATTGGAACTCCAAGTATCACCGCTGGAATTCCGTTAACGTCGGCCCTCACAAAGACATCGTGGGCCTCTGGGCCTCGGCAGCGCGGGAATATGGGCTTCGTTTCGGCGTCACCGAACATCTGGCTCGGAGCTACAGTTGGTTCAACACGAATAAGGGACATGACAATAAAGGTCCGCTGGCCGGCGTGCCCTACGACGGCAACGACCCGGCCTTCCAGGACCTCTACTTCCCGCCGCATGAGGATACTTCCTACGCTTATCCGGCCCACCCGCCAGAGTGGTGGCCGCGAGAGTGGTTCTGGCGTATTCGAGACCTCATCGACACATATCGTCCCGATTTGATGTATTCCGACGGAGGGGTTCCGTTCGGCGAGGTCGGACGGAGTCTCATGGCGCATTTCTACAACGCCAATTCGGCCTCGCATGCCGGAAAGCTCGAGGCTGTTTATACGATTAAGGACATGGCGCCGCGCACCGACCATGGTGACTATATCGATGGCATCGGCGTACAGGACGTCGAGCGTGGGATTCTGGGCGGGATCAAATCCGAAGCATGGCAGACTGACACCTGTATCGGCGACTGGTTCTACAAGACGGGAATTTCGTACAAGCCGGTTTCCCTGGTGATCGCAATGCTCGCTGATATTGTCAGCAAGAATGGCAACCTCCTTCTCAATATTCCTCTTCGGCACGACGGTTCCATCGACTCACAAGAGGAGAAGATCCTGGCCGACTTGGGGACATGGCTGACCGTCAACGGTGAAGCGATTTACGGCACGCGACCCTGGAAAACTTTTGGCGAAGGCCGTCCTCAGAACGGTGGAAATTACAATGAAGATAAACAGCAGTACAGCGCCGAGGATATTCGTTTCACTACAAAAGGTGATGTCCTCTATGCTCTCGTGCTCGACTGGCCGTCTGACGGTAAAATACTAGTGCACTCACTGGCTGCGGCGAACGGCCTTGTCTCCGAGGTCCGCCTGCTTGGTTATGGCGGCGAGCTGAAATGGAGCCAAACCAAGGCGGGTTTGGCAGTCCGTTCGCCCGCAACAGAGCCCGCCGGCCATGCCCTCACTTTGAAAATCAGGGGCAGCTTGTTCTAGCCCACGCGTATATGTGAGGCCATATTTCAAGTCAGCGAAAATTTTCTGTTCTAGGTTCTCCAGGCGCCTCCGCGGACCTGCCCCCGCTCAATTTACCACCTCTAAAGTGAGGTTTTCAAGCTTGGGACCGTCGGAAAAGTGGACCTCCCGCCATGCAGACCGGGCTATGGCATTTATCTGTTTTGGCGACCTTTTGGGTGAGCGAGCTTATATGCAAAGAGCGGGTTTACATTCAGAGTATCTGATACTCCCGTTATTGGAAACCATAGGTTAGCAGAAATCAAACCCTGCCCGAATTTCGTTGCCGTCAAACAATCAGCGTATAGGATCTATACTTTTGTATATTAAGGAAATAATCTAACGAAATACCAGCAATAATAAGCTTCCTAACCATGTTAGATATTACAAGACGCCCGTCCTGCTGGCGCTCCCCCGCGGAATCGATTCATTTGCTGGCCCTGAAATTGATATTCTCATGATCCAAATTGACGACACCGCTGAGGATGAGGGATATCGCACCCATGACGGCCGCCCTGGGGCCAAACGTTGCGGGCTGGATGACGACGTCGCCGGCCGT
>Ga0187886_1004321_pt1 | contig 10254 bp, 5 predicted proteins | sample June2016WEW_20_1_FD_133001 | JGI IMG/M metagenome (GOLD analysis project Ga0187886, IMG submission 133001) | Peatland microbial communities from SPRUCE experiment site at the Marcell Experimental Forest, Minnesota, USA - June2016WEW_20_150 | ecosystem: Environmental > Terrestrial > Soil >... | reverse complement strand
TGCCCGTAAGCGGCGATGGGGAGAAGCACCCAAGCAGCAATAAGGGAGATGATTAAGAGGGTTCTTTTTTCCGCTTTCATCTTCTTGCGTCCTAAGTTAATTGCTGCAGGCCACTCCTCCCCTGCCCCATCTTCCAGAATTGGCACCCTATCGGTATTCCCAGTGCCAGCCACTCAACAACCGAATGAAAACTACTTTAGCCGTCCTCATTTCTTTATTTCTCACTATATTTAACGCATCAGACCCGAAAGAGTTGACATATAAATGGCTATTTCCAAAAATATCTTCTCTCTCTTCCCCCATTCCTAACCCTTATTTCTATTCCCGCTGAACTTCAAGCTTTTTTTGTTCTCCTCAAAAAACTATCTGCTCTTTCCATTTTCGCAGGAAGCATCAATCCCCATCTTGACTGCAAGGTTTCTTTCCCAATCTAATGCCGAGCAGCGCTTTTCCTTGTGAACTGAGGCAACTATGCGGAAGGATTGTAAGAGTCAAAATGATATAAACGGAACCTTCCGGCAATCGCGGGTCAAAAGAGGGGTGGGATCACTCTGCCAGGGGGGGACTTCATGCCCCGACGGGTGGAATCACACCTGGAGTTTCTTCGCAGCGGGGAAGGAATTTCCTATTGACTCCGGAACCCAAATCTAGTAAATTTAGTGAGTATTCACTAAATATTTTCCCAGGTCTGAAAGAGGAAAGGGATGAAGAGACGGATGGCAGCTGACGGTCGCCGGGAATACATCCTTCAGGGAGCCATGGAAACCTTTGCCCAAAAGGGGTTCCGAGGAACTACCACGCGGGAGATTGCTCAACGGCTGGGCATCAGTGAGGCCCTGATATTCAAGTACTTTCCCAGCAAGGGAGCGCTCTACCGAGCAATTTTTCAGAAAAAAACCGAGGGTTCTGAGGAGAAGCTTTTCTTCGAGGAGGCGATCCAGGGGAAAGATGACCGACAGGTATTCCAGTCCCTTGCCCATCATTTGCTTCGGAAGAATACGGAAGACCCTACTTTTATGCGCTTGGTCCTTTACGGCGGCCTGGAAGGCCACGACCTCTTCAGAATCTTTTTTGAAGCGAATCTTATGGAAAAAACCCGGCTCCTTTCCGGGTATATTCGCCAGCGGATCAAAGAAAAAACATTTGAAAAGGTTCCTCCCCTACTGGCAGCCCAGGCCTTTATCGGGATGGTCATGGACTATGTCTACTTCCAGGAAATCTACGGCTTAAAGAATTTGTCCCATTTCTCCGAGAAGAAAGTAGTTAACACCTTCGTGGATTCTTTTTTGGACGGCTTAAAGGGAAACGCCCAACACTTATAGGCCTCATTCCCGTCGCGGTGGGGGGCTTGCAACTTTTTCACAGGCTGCTAGAATTCCCTGGGGTGGGAATCTTTGGTTCAGCCGAAGAGGTCCAAAGCGGGATCATGACTGAGACCCAATCGATTCCAGTTCATTCCAGAGGGGTTCTTCAGAGCGGCGAGTCCTTTTGGGAAGGGGTCGGTTTGATAAAGAACTATTGAAGCCAGTTTATGGAGATATTGGCGAAGGAGACGCCGGATGGGCTTTGGCAGATCCTCTGGAAAATCACCGTTAAAGGATAGGTTCATGAGACTCATTTGGCCCAAAGGGGGCGCATTGCGGAAAGGGTTTCCGCATCGGAGAAAGCGCCGAGACGAGGATGAGGAGGGATTTTGAATGGCATGGAAAGATAGGGGAAGAGGGTTTTGCTTTGCGAGCACCCTCATGGTTTTTGGAACGACGCTTCTCTTTATGTCCGGATGCAAAAAAGGACAAACGGAAGGAGCACCGCCTCCACCTACCGTTGAAGCTGTGGAAATCATCCAGAAGGACATCCCCACGTATTCAGAATGGGTCGCCTCAACCGATGGCCTCGTTAACGCCACGATTCGTGCACAGGTCCAGGGTCTCCTCATCAAGCAGAACTACAAGGAAGGAGATTTCATCAGGAAGGGGCAGATTCTCTTTGAAATCGACCCGCGAACTTTCCAGGCCGCCCTGGATCAAGCCAGGGCCACCCGGAATCAGACCAAGGCCTCTTTAAACCAAGCCAAAGCAGAGGTGGTCCGGATGGAGGCGGCCTATTTCACCACCAAGGCTAACCTGGATCGAGTCCGGCCCCTGGCGGAAATGAACGCCGTGAGCAAGAAGGACTTGGATGACGCCATAGGCGCCGAGATGTCTGCCCTGGCCGCAGTCCGTGCCGCCCAGGCGGCGGTTTTCGCCTCCGAGGCTACGGTTGGCGCCGCCGAGGCTGCGGTGGAGAAGGCCCAACTGGAGCTTGGTTTTACGAAGATCCTTTCGCCGATTGGCGGAGTCGCCGGCATCGCCAAGGCGCAGATCGGCAACCTGGTCGGCCCTGGATTCACAGAGGAACTGACCACCGTTTCGACCGTTGACCCGATCAAAGTCTACATCCCGATGGGCGAGCAGGAGTACATGAGGGACGTGCATAATGGACGGGGGCGCACTGAGCCGCTGTCGCTTGAATTGATCCTTGCGGACGGATGTGTCCATCCTCACAAAGGCGCTTTTGCCTTTGCCGACCGCCAAGTGGATGTGGGAACCGGCACGATCAAGGTCGCCGCCCTCTTTCCCAACCCGGGAAACCTTCTCCGGCCCGGGCAATTCGCCAGAATTCGTGCCCTGACCCTGATCAAGAAAGGGGCACTGCTGGTACCCCAACGGGCGGTCACGGAACTCCAGGGAAGCTACCAGGTGGCGGTCGTGGGCGCGGATAACAAGATCGACATACGTCCGGTAAAAGTGGCCGAACGCGTGGACAAGCTCTGGGTGATCGACCAGGGGCTGAAGCCGGGCGAGAGGGTCATCGTGGAAGGAATCCAGAAGGCCAAACAGGGCATGAATGTAAATCCGAAGCCCTTTGCCATTGAATCCAGTGCCAAGCCGGAAATGAAGCCTCAGGCCGGGCTGGAAGCTCCCTCAAAGCCCGAGGGAAAACCCGCGGTAGCGGCAAAAACCGAGAAAAGGTAGGAACCATGGCAAGGTTCTTTATCAATCGTCCAATCGTTGCCATGGTCATCTCCATCATCTTTGTCATCCTGGGCCTCATTGCCATGGCGGGATTACCGGTCGCTCAATTCCCGGAGATTGTTCCCCCGGAGATTCAGGTTCAGACCACTTATGTCGGTGCGGATGCGGTAACGGTCGAGCAGGCCGTCGCCACCCCCATCGAGATGCAGATGAGCGGGGTGGACAATTTAAACTACATGTATTCCGTCAACGCCAGTAACGGCGTGATGAGGATGTTCGTCAACTTCGACGTCAAGAGCGATCCGAACACGGACCATGTCCTCACCACGATACGGCAGAATCAGGCCCAGTCCCAGGTACCTGCCGATGTCCGCAATTATGGTTTCACGATCCAGAAATCCAGATCTTCCCCGCTAATGACCCTTGCCTTATACTCACCCCACGGGACCTACGACGGAAAGTTTCTCGCGAACTACGCCTATATCAACCTCAACGACCGGCTCGTGCGTGTACCCGGCATCGCCATGGTGAATATTTTTGGTGCGGGACAGTATGCGATCCGGATCTGGGTGAAGCCTGACACCCTGGCCAAGCTCGGCATCACCGTCCCCCAAATCATCGATGCCGTCCAGAAGCAGAATACGGTCAATCCGGCTGGACAGATCAGCAGTGAGCCCATCCCTCCAGGGCAGGATTTCACCTATTCTGTCATCACCCAGGGCCGTCTCACCTCCGAGGAGGAATTCGGCCAGATCGTTGTCCGGGCTAACCCCGACGGATCGATCGTTCGTCTGAAGGATGTGGCCAGGATCGAACTGGGGGCACAGACTTATAGCATCCGGGACCGGCGGGACGGAAAGGAATCTTCCGGTATAGCGATCTATCAGTTGCCCGGCAGCAATGCCATTGCGACGGTCAAAGCTGCCAGAAAAGTGATGGAAGAGGCCAAGAAACGGTTCCCGCCCGATCTCGACTACGGGGTCGTCCTCGACACGACACGGCCTATCACCGAGGGAATCAATGAAATTACTAAAACGCTCCTGGCGGCGCTGATCCTCGTCATCCTTGTGGTCTACCTCTTCCTCCAGAGTTGGAGGGCAACCCTCATTCCCGCCCTCGCTGTTCCGGTTTCCCTCATCGGCACGTTTGCGGTCTTCCCGCTTCTGGGATTCTCGATCAATACCCTGTCTCTGTTCGGCCTGGTGCTGGCCATAGGCCTAGTCGTCGACGATGCCATCGTCGTGGTGGAGGCGGTCACACGTCATATCGAGGAGGGGCTGTCCCCAAGAGAGGCGGCGCTCCAGGCAATGAGAGAGGTTTCAGGGCCGGTGATGGCGATTGCCTTGATCCTCTCGGCCGTATTTGTCCCTACGATCTTCATCCCGGGCATCACCGGCAGGCTCTACCAGCAATTTGCCGTGACCATCGCCATTTCAGTCCTCATCTCGGCCTTCAACGCCCTAAGCCTCAGTCCCGCCCTCTCCGCCCTTCTCCTCAAGCCGAAAAAAGAGGCGCGTGGACCGCTGGGCGCCTTTTTCAGGCTCTTCAACCGCGGCTTTGGCTGGGGTTCGAACCGCTATATCGGTCTGTGCGGGACCCTGATTCGCAAGAGCGCCCTCAGTCTTCTCTTTCTCGGGGCCATTGCAGTCCTTGCCGGTTTGATTGGGAAAGAAATCCCGCGAGGGTTTTTGCCGGAAGAAGATCAGGGGTATTTATTGGTGAACGTATCCCTGCCCGATGCCGCCTCGCTGGAACGTACCGACAAGGTCTGCAGAAAGGTTGAGGAGATCATCCGGAATACCCCAGGGGTTGAACATTACATGGCGATCATGGGCCTTAGTCTGCTGTCCATCGCTCAGAATACTTACAACGGCTTTTTCTTTGTGAATTTGAAAGAGTGGAAGGAGCGGAAACGGCCTGAAGAAAGGTACGAGGCCATTATGGCCCACCTGAATCGTGAGTTGGCCAAACTGCCGGAGGCTAATGCGTTTTCTTTTCCACCCCCTGCCATTCAAGGCGTCGGGACGGCCGGAGGCGTCACCTTCATGCTGGAGGATCGGGCAGGCAAGGACATAGGCTTCCTGGCAGAGAATGTCAACAAGTTCCTCGAAGCTGTGCGCAAGAGGCCGGAGCTGGCCCGAGTGACGACCACCTTCCTGCCGGCGGTCCCTCAGGTCTTCGTGAAAGTGGACCGTGACAAAGTCCTCAAGCAGGGCATCGACCTCGGAGAGGTGTACCAGACCCTGCAGGCCTTCATAGGTGGCTACTTCGTTAATTACTTTACCCGCTTTGGCCGGCAGTGGCAGGTCTATGTTCAGGCAGAGGGAGAATACCGCACGAAGGCGGAGAACGTAGGGCAGTTCTACGTGCTTAACAACAAGGGAAATTCGGTGCCGCTTTCGGCCATAACTTCCATTGAGTCCCGTTCCGGCCCCGAATTTACGATGCGGTATAATCTGTATCGCTCCGCGCAAATCAATGCCATGGCCAAGCCCGGCTTCAGTTCCGGGCAGGCGATGAAAGCGCTCGAAGAGGTCTTTGCCCAGACCATGCCGCGCGAGATGGGCTTCGATTACCTCGGGATGAGCTTCCAGGAAAAGAAGGCACAGGAAGGGATCCCGGCGTCGGTCATCTTCGGGTTCTCGGTGCTGTGTGTCTTCCTGATCCTGGCGGCGCAGTACGAAAGCTGGTCGCTGCCCTTCAGTGTCCTGCTGGGTACGCCCATTGCCGTCTTTGGTGCCCTCACAGCGATCTGGCTGCGCGGCCAGGTCAACAACGTCTATGCCCAGATCGGTCTCATCGTTCTCATCGGTCTCTCTGCCAAGAATGCCATCCTGATTGTCGAGTTTGCCAAGAGGAGACATGAACAGGGAAAATCGGTTACGGATGCCGCCCTTGAAGGAGCCAGGCTGCGACTCAGACCGATTCTCATGACGTCCTTCGCCTTCATCATGGGTGTGGTCCCGCTGGCCATCTCTACGGGCGCCGGTGGAGTTGCCCGACAGATCATGGGCACCGCCGTTATGGGCGGCACGGCTGCCGCCTCGCTGATCGCCATTTTCCTCATCCCGGTGACGTTTTACGTCGTCGCGAAACTATCCGAACGCGGCAAGAAAGATAAACAGGCGGAAGAGATGGGAAGGGACCGTGCGTAACATTATTATTTCGTCTCTGCTTACGCTCTTCCTTTTCGGCTGCATGATCGGCCCAAATTACCGGCGACCTAAAGTCGAGACACCCCCGTCCTGGCGCTTCGAAGAAAAAGAGGCCAAAGAGGTTATCAATACCGCATGGTGGGAGCAGTTCGACGACCCCGTTCTGAACGAACTCATCCAGACGGCGCTAAAAGAGAACAAGGATGTCCAGATGGCCGCAGCAAGGGTTGAGGAATTTATGGGTCGATATGGCACAACTCGGGCGGCCCTTTTTCCGCAGGTGAGTGCCGGTGCGAGTGGCGGCAGAAGCCGAGTCTCGGGGTATACTTCTGCTGGAGTCATTAACCCAGGAGACTACGTCGTCCCACCCACAAATCCAGCAAACAGCTTTCTGGCATTCCTGAATGCGAGCTGGGAATTAGACCTGTGGGGCAAGCTAAGACGGGCCACAGAGGCGTCCCGGGCTGATCTCCTGAGTACAGAGGAGGGGCGGAGAGCCGTTATTCTCACGCTCCTTGCCTCTGTGGCGAGCGCCTATGTGAATCTTCGTGACCTCGACACGCAGCTCGAGATCGCCAAACGAACGGCCAAAAGCCGCGGGGAATCTTACAATCTTTTCCAACTTCGTTTCCGGGGAGGTGTCGTTTCGGAGCTCGAACTGAGTCAAGTCAAATCCGAGTATGAGCAGGCCCTCGCCACCATCCCTTTCATTGAAAAAATCGTCGCCCAGCAGGAAAACGCTCTAAGCGTGCTCCTGGGCCGAAATCCGGGTCCCATTCCCCGGGGCAAAGAGATTGATGAATTTGTACTTCCGGCCGTTCCTGCCGGCCTGCCATCCGATCTCCTGACGAACCGTCCTGACATCCGCCAGGCAGAACAGGACCTCATTGCCGCTAACGCGAGGATCGGCGTCGCGAAATCTCTCTATTTCCCGACCATTTCTCTGACTGGTTTGTTCGGCTTTGCGAGCACGGACCTGTCAAACCTTTTTAGTGGCTCCGCGAGGACATGGACCTGGGCTGTTCCTATGGCTCAACCGATATTCACCGGCGGCGCCATTAGCGGACAGGTAAAATCGGCCGAGGCGGTTCAACAACAGGTTCTCCTGCGGTATCAGCAAGTTATCCAGACGGCATTTCGCGAGGTCGAGGATGCCCTGATTGACCAGAAGAGATCCAGGGAACAGCTGGAGATTGAGGTGCAGCGGGTTGGGTCTCTGCGGAACTATGCGCGCTTTGCTCGGTTGCGATTTGACAACGGCTACACGAGTTATATCGAGGTACTGGATGCAGAACGTAGCCTCTTCGCCGCTGAACTCTTCCAGGCCCAAACGAAGGGAGTTCTCTTCCAGGCATTGGTGAACCTTTACAAGGCGATGGGAGGCGGCTGGGTCGTAGAGGCAGACCGAATGACCGGCGTCATGCCAGGTTCGAAGGTCTCCACCCCTCTCGCCCGGTAAATAACCTTCTTTATGAGGTTATGATTTCATGTTTATGGAGGAACCGGAGGAGAAGGCCGTAGCGAAACAGATTACTCGCCCGAGGTTTTTCAGGCGCTGGTGGGTTCTGCTGTTGGCGGTCTGTTTCTTAGCGGTTGGGATATATGCCGTTCTGATCAAGAACGGCAAGACGCAGCTGCGGAATGCCGGACAGGACCGTAAGGCCCCAGCCCCGGCTCCCGGCATCCCGGTAGTGGCGGTGCAAGTGGAGAAGACCGACTTCAATGTTTATATCACCGGGCTCGGCTCGGTCACGCCGCTCAATACCGTTACTCTGAGGAGTCGCGTCGACGGACAACTCATGGAGGTCCTTTTCCGGGAGGGTCAAATCGTTGGCCGCGGAGATCTGTTGATCATCATCGATCCGCGGCCGTTCGGGGCGCAGCTGCGCCAGGCCGAAGGCAACCTGGGAAGAGATACCGCATCGGTGCAGCAGGCCGAAGCGATCCTTACCAAGGATCTAGCCCAAGTGCAGCAGGCCGAAGCCAACGTAGCTAGAGATGTTGCCCAATCCAAATATGCTGAAGAGGAGGTCCGGCGATACGCCTATCTGGTCGAGAAAGATTATGTTCCTAAAGAACAATACGATCAGATGCGCACCAACGCCGAGGCTCTCGCAGCAAGCGTACAGGCGGACAAGGCCGCCGTGGAAAATGCCCGCGCAGCCATACGGGCGGATCGAGCCGGCCTGGAAAATACTAAGGCTGTTGTCCGGGCCTCCGCCGCGGCCGTGGAAAATGCCAGAATTCAGCTCGAATACTGCAGCATCCGCTCGCCCATCAGCGGGCGCGTAGGACTGCGTCTCGTTGACCCGGGGAACATTGTCCATGCGAGCGATGCCAACGGGCTGGTGGTGATCACGCAGCTTCAACCGATTACGGTTATCTTTCCCATTCCGGAAGATAGCCTCCCGCAGGTGCTCGCCAGCCTCAAAAAAGGCCAGCGGTTGCCGGTCGAGGCGTTTGATCGCGAGATGAGGCAAAGACTCGCCGTGGGCTCCCTCCTGACCGTGGACAATCAGATCGATCCCACCACCGGAACGGTGCGCCTCAAGGCGCTCTTCCCCAACGAAGAGAATGAGCTGTTCCCCAACCAGTTTGTCAATGCGCGCCTGCTCGTGGATGTAAGGCGGGGGGTTACCGTCGTACCCTCTCCCGCCATACAACGAGGCCCTCCGGGCACATTCGTCTATGTGGTGAAGGCTGACCGGACGGCGGCGGTGCGACCCGTCACTGTGGGCGAAATCCAGGGAGGCGAAGCATCGATCAAGACGGGGCTGTCACCGGGTGAACTCGTCGTGGTGGATGGCGCAGATAGGCTGCGAGAAGGGTCCCGGGTGGAGTTAAAAGCTGAAAGCAGCCGCACCCCGCCCAGGGACTCCTGATGAATATTTCCCGTCCCTTTATCGTGCGCCCCGTCGCAACCACGCTGCTGATGGTTGCGATCATTATGGCCGGCTTTGTGGCCTACCGCGAGTTGCCGGTATCTGCTTTGCCGACGGTGGATTACCCGACCATCCAGGTACGCACTTTCTTTCCGGGTGCGAGTCCCGAGGTCATGGCTTCATCCGTGACGGCTCCGCTGGAGCGCCAGTTTGGTCAGATGCCCGGTCTGACCCAGATGACGTCCACCAGCTCCAGCGGCAGCTCCATCATCACGCTGCAGTTCAGTCTGGCCCTCAGCCTGGACGTCGCCGAGCAGGAGGTGCAGGCCGCCATCAATGCGGCCTTCACCTTTCTGCCAAGAGATCTTCCGATCCCGCCCGTGTACAGCAAAGTAAACCCGGCTGACGCGCCGATCCTGACCCTGTCGTTGACTTCAAACACGTTACCCCTTCACCAGGTGGAAGATCTGGCGGATACGCGGTTTGCGCAAAAGATCTCGCAGCTTCCGGGCGTGGGGCTCGTGTCCATCAGCGGCGGTCAGAGACCCGCCGTGCGGATTCACGCCAATCCAACCACGCTGGCTGCCTATGGCCTGACCCTCGAAGACCTGCGGGCAGCGATCTCAGCGGCCAATGTCAATCAAGCCAAGGGTAGCTTCGACGGGCCACGACAGGCCTACATCATCGGTGCGAACGATCAGCTCTTTTCGAGCAGGGAGTATCTGCCGCTGATCGTCGCCTATCGTAACGGCGCGCCGGTACGGCTGTCCGATGTCGCTGAGGCGATCGACGACGTCGAGAACGTAAAACAGGCGGCCTGGATGAACGATACGCCTGCGGTGGTTCTGAACATCCAGCGGCAACCCGGCGCCAACGTCATCGAGGTGGTGGATCGGATCAAGAAGCTTTTGCCGCAGCTGCGAAGCTCTTTGCCGCCCTCCGTCAAGGTTTCGGTCCTGACCGACCGCACAACGACGATTCGGGCCTCGGTCCGGGACGTACAGTTCGAGCTGATGCTGGCGGTTGCGCTGGTCGTGCTGGTGATTTTTCTCTTCTTGCGCAACCTGGGTGCTACCCTCATTCCCAGCGTGGCCGTCCCCCTGTCCCTGGTGGGCACCTTCGGGGCGATGTACCTGATCGGGTTCAGCCTCAACAACCTTTCGCTGATGGCGCTTACCATTTCCACCGGGTTCGTCGTGGATG
>Ga0187886_1004320_pt1 | contig 10255 bp, 12 predicted proteins | sample June2016WEW_20_1_FD_133001 | JGI IMG/M metagenome (GOLD analysis project Ga0187886, IMG submission 133001) | Peatland microbial communities from SPRUCE experiment site at the Marcell Experimental Forest, Minnesota, USA - June2016WEW_20_150 | ecosystem: Environmental > Terrestrial > Soil >... | reverse complement strand
CTGAGAAATCAGAAAACGCCACTCTAAGCGCCGAATCCTCGTCTTCACACGTCGAAATTAGTCTTATTTGACCACGAATCACCTTGCCTGATCAACGGTGTTCGTCTATATCAGGCGAAGGTCACACCCGGCTATTTTTTGAATTTTCGCTCTAAACGCGCGCTCAGCAGCAGAAACGCGCCCGTAAAAACGAGCAGGACGATGGAGTCCACGAGCACCCCGTAGACAGTCTTTCCCTGAAACGCGTATGTAACCAAGTCATTTGCGTAGGTGAGTGGAGAAAACGCCGCCACAGCCTGTCCCCACGTCGGCAGGCTTTCAAGAGGGATAAAGAGGCCGCTGATAAAGATCAGTGGAAGGCGAACGACGTTGAGCGCCATCATGATATCGCCGGGGTTTTCCGTTGGGAGCATGGCGAATAGTATCCCCAGCGTGGCGAAACAGAACGCCGGGAGAACGATGCCGAGGAATAAGCCGGTAAAGCTAACGATCTGTGCTGCGAGCCACGCGAGACCGATGATGAGGGGAATGATTGCCACGGCAACACTAAACAAAAAGCCGCTAAGAATCTTGCCAAGCGTGATCGAATAGGCCGATATCGGTGCTGATCGCAGGCGTTCGAACGTCCTTACTCGCCGCTCAGTTGGGATGACCATGGGCCCTATTGACGAGGCGCTGAAGAGTATCGTGATCGAGAGCAAGCCCGGAAGCAGGGTTATCGCCGGGACGTTTCTTCCTATCGCGAATGAGAAGAATATGACAAAGGGGAACATAATCCCAAACATTATAGGCGGGGGCTTGAGGTAGTAGATACGCATGTCTTTCTTCGCGATTGCCCAGGCTGCGTCGATATTGACTCGCAACTGGCTAGCCGCCGATACGTTTGCGCTCATTCACTTCTCCCCCGAGGTGGCTCTTATCTCCGTAAGTCGCACGAACACGTCCTCGAGACTTGGCCCGAATGTGTTGACGCTTAAGGGCCGCAAGTCATTCCTCGATGCATACTCGCACAGGCTTGAAAGGGCTCCCGCCGGGTTATGAGTGTAGAGCCTGAATTTGTCGCCGGCTTTATGGACCTCACTGATCAAAGGGAGGTTTTGCAGGTCGTGCACGATCTCGGAAGGCGTTCGTTCGAAGGCTACCTCGATTGACTGTACGCTCTCAATGGTCTTTTTTAGCTTTTCGGGGGCATCAATGGCGGCGATTTTCCCTTTGTGGATGATTGCAACGCGCTCGCACGTCACGCTGGCCTCCTCGATATTATGTGTGGTCATGAAGATGGTGACGCCCTGTTCGTTCAGCTGCTTCATCACATCCTTGATAATCAGGGTGCTGTGGACGTCCAGCCCAGAGGTGGGCTCGTCGAGAAACAGCAGTCGCGGGTTGCTCATCAACCCCATCGCCAGCGTTATACGACGTTTCATCCCCTTTGAAAAGCCCTTGACCTTCTCGGCTCTGCGGTCGAAGAGATCGAAGAGGTTGAGAAGTTCCGTTGCCCGCTCTGTCCTCTCGCGTCTTCCGACGTGGTAGAGCTCCGCGGTGAAGATGAGGTTGTCCCATGCAGACAGATCATCATAAATATTCGAGATCTCGGGGACAATACCCAATTGTCTCTTGGCGGCAAGGGCCTCACGTTGGATGTCATAGCCAAATAACGTTGCGCTGCCTTCGCTTGGCTCTGTTAAGCCGGTGAGCATATTCATCGTGGTGGTTTTACCGGCGCCGTTGGGGCCTAGAAAGCCAAATATCTCACCCAGTCGCACGTTGAAACTGACGTGGTCAACGACTGGTATGTTGTTGTAGTACTTCGCAAGACCGGAAACAGTAACGGCGTTTTCCAAAGGGCACCATCTCAGCCAAACAAGTCTATCGGAACACGTATAACTAAAGAAACGCAGCGTAAGCGTTGTCGTTTATCGCGCCTGTAAGCTGCTTTCTGGGCATGAAACACGCTGCATCCAACTCTTTTAAGCACTATATTATCTCCCCATTAATGGAAATCGTGTAATCTTTAATTATTGTTTTCTGTTGGGCTTTTTCCAATGCCTTCTTGACGATAATCTCAATACCTGAGCAGCAGGGAACTTCCATATGCACGATGGATATCGATTTTATATCCTGTTTCTGGAAGATTTCTGATAATTTATCCACATATTCTTCAATGGTTTTATCCAGTTTAGGACAGAAAATAATCGAAACCTTGCCCTTGATCAATCTTTGATGGAAATTAGCGTAGGCAAATGGGGCGCAATCGGCCGCTATTAAAAGATCGGCATTTTTCAGGTACGGTGCATTAGGGTTTAAAAGCTGTAACTGTATGGGCCAATTGCCAAGTTCTGAAGTACCCGTCACCGGCGCAACACTTTGATTGCCCGACCTACGTAAATCCTGCGAAATAGAACCGGGACAACCGCATGCCATTGGCTCTTCTTCGTAATCCGGAATTTCAATGTTATTTTCCTTTAAAAAGTCAATAGCCTCATTTACTAGATCCTCCTGGCCATGTTCCTGAAGATGCTGCAGGTGGGCTTTTATTACATTAGGTCCTGCTTTTACGATATTTTCCATAACCATGTGCTCATTATACGGTTCGGCTTCTCTTGTTTCAACTTCTATAGCGCCCTCGGGGCAATCTCCGATGCAGGCCCCTAAACCATCACAGAATAAATCACTGACAACTCTGGCCTTCCCATCAATTAATTGTAAGGCACCTTCAGGACATCCGGTGACGCAACTGCCACAACCGGTGCATTTTTCTTCATCAATTCGGATTACATCTCTTTTCACACCTATTCACCCTTATCTGCTGATTTATTGAATTTGGAGATTATTTGCTCCCCCGGTAATGAGCATCGCATTAACGCCTTTGCTCTCACGAGCTCTTGAATCGGCTTTTTCTCTTGCCATAGACAGCCATTTTCCTCCGATTAAGTAAAAAAGTAAGAAGTCGAAATGTCATCACTTGCGAACAACGTACATACTACTCTCGACCGACTTTTCAAATGTACGCACATGCTCTGTGCGCGTAATCAGATGGAGTCGTCCGTTTCGTTCTTCGATGAATTTCTGCTCTTTAAGCTCAGATATGCCAGCGTCAATAAGGGATTCTGGCGTAGCTACGTCGTCCAAGCTACAGGCAGCACACGCTTGATGTATATCAGCAGAGGTGAACCCTTCGCGTTGTGCCGGTTCTTCTTCTCCCTCTTCGATGAGCATTGCGTATAAGACGCTTTGCGCTCCTGGACTTAAGCTGCGCACTTTATCGATCAATTCTTGACTTTCTGGAGCCTCTTCCCCTGTGTAGGGACCCCCCTTCGTTTCGTTTGTCATGCGTAATACCTGGTTATCTGTATTGCGGGTTCTATGCGCGAATCATTATCAAAAGCATCTTAAAACGATTTACGGCCTGCAGCGCATGAGGGACGTTTGCGGGCAAGATGACCATGTTTCCCTCACTGGCATGGACAGGGTTGCCTCCGATTGTAATCTCAGCATTGCCATCGATGATCAGTACAACCGCATCGTACGGCGCGGCATGCTCGCTCAAGCCCTGTCCTGCATCGAACGCAAACAGCGTGATAGTGCCCGCTTTCGTGTCTATAAGGGTCTTGCTTACTATAGAATCAGCTGAATATTCGACAAGTGTTTTTGTATTAACTGCTTTGCCTTTGTACATTTCAATTTCGCTCAAGTTTGTACCTCCAAAATACTAACCATCAAAACGGTTCTTAGTTAAACGCTGCTTTAGAAATTGCCGTAGCGTTCAACAACTCCCTATGTGCATTGGTGTTTCTGTTCATCAGCGCCACTTTGTCCTTTCGTCACTTGGGCAAATAGGTGGTGAGAGTAAACAACGAAGTTGATGTACGCTTCGACGAATTCCCGTCCTGCTCTGACGTCGTTTACGCCGTAGTTCTTTGTCGAAATGGTGCGTTTGAACCGTTGCTGCAAGTCGTCTTCGATAGTGCGCAGAACGAAGCCAATCGCGTCAGTCGCATCATTCGTTTCGATGGCCTTTTCCGCCCTTGGCACGACAGGGCCCCAATCAAGCCCAGCCGGTTTGAGGCCCGTGAACGGCGCCCCTTCGCCTGCTCTATGCAAACGTACAACGTTTTCGAAAAACCATTCATCGGCCAGAGCTTGCGCTTCTGGGCCTTTCTTTCTCACCTCGAGGGTCTTTTCGAACACATCTTTCAGCTCATTTTCTGCACTCTGTGGTACCCAGATGAGGACAAAATTCACATTTCCCGTGTCTAGCGCTACTCGTGCAGCACTGACAACTGGACCATCTCTTGTATCGCAATGTGGTGGCATTGGTTCACTCCTAAATCCTCTTTTTCCTTATCTGCTGAGCATCGATTTTGGTTTGATGCAATAGCCTTCGCTCTCTTTAAGCGAGCATCTTCTTGATGTCTTCGTCCGGCGTGCTTATCAGCTTGATATCGTAGGTATCGACGAGAAGGTTCAGGATTTCGTCGTTGACCCAGCCCGGGAGGATCGGTCCGAGGTAAATGCCTTTCAAGCCGAGTGCGAGTAGACTCCAGAGAATGGAGACTGCCTTTTGTTCCATCCAGCTCACCACTAGCGTCAGCGGAAGGTCGTTGACCCCAACGCCAAAGAGGCCTGCGAGTGCCTGTGCGATTTCAATGGCGACAATCGCGTCATTGCATTGTCCGAGGTCGATCAAACGAGGAACGCCTTCTATATCGCCCAAATCAAGGTCATTGAAGCGGAACTTGCCGCACGCCAGCGTCAGGACGATCGTGTCGTTGGGAAGCTTCTGCACGAACTCGCGGTAATACTCGCTCTTCTTCATTGGGGTGTCACAGCCGCCGACAAGGAAGAAGCGGCGTATTTTGCCTTCTCCAACGAGTTGCTTGATTTTGTCTGCGAGCGACAACACAACAGACGCTGAAAAACCGGTAGTGAGCACGTACTCGCCCGGTGCGTCGGGGAGTTCCGGCAGCGACTTTGCTTTTGCGATCACAGGGGCATAGTCGTAACCTTCGATGTTTTGCACACCTGGCAGTCTGACAAGACCAGTTGAGAACATTCGGTCTTTGATATCCTTTTTAGGCGGCAGGAAACAGTTTGTCGTCCCCAAAATTGCCATTTCGTACTTGGGAAACAGCTCGTATTGGTCAGGCCATGCTTTGCCGAGGTTGCCTACGAGGTTTGCATATTTCTTCAAACCAGGGTAGCCGTGCGCAGGAAGCATCTCAGAGTGCGTGTATACGTTGACGTCAGTGCCCTCGACCTGCTTGAGGAGTTCCTCAAGCACCTTAAAGTCGTGACCAGTGATGAGGATACCGTGCCCCTTGACCGTTCCCGTTTGCACTTGGGTAGGTACGGGCTCACCGTAACGCTCGATATGTGCCTTTTTAAGCAGCTGCATGGTTCTAATGTTCATCTCGCCTGCCTCAAGGGCGAGCTTGACGTATTCCATAGCGTCCATGTTGACGTTCGTAAGCGTAGAGAAGAAAGCGCGTTCGATGAAGGCGTTGACTGCGTCGTCGGTATAGCCAAGCTCCCGCGCATGGTAAAGATAAGCGCTAATCCCCTTTATAGCGAAAATCAGGTTATCCTGTAAGCGCGCAATAGTCGGTTCCTTTCCGCATACGCCCTTCAGCGTGCAAGCTTCTCCCATCACTGTCTGCGAACATTGATAGCAGAACATGTCAGGTCTCTCTTTTGTTGCCATTGTTAAGCCTCCGTTTTTTTGGACTTTTGTGCTTTTTCACTCTCTTGTTGGGTAATTACAAACAGTAGAGATGCAACCGCGATCACCCACTACGCGATCCGTCCTCTTGCAGGATGCGAACCAGATGTGAATGGAGGGGAGGGGCCTGTCCGAGGAGGTCAGAAGCGCATCCCTCGGATCGCCATTCCACGACTGCATTGCGCATCGCGCCCATGTATATGAGGGCGAATACCTCGGGATCGACGTCTCTGGCTACCTGACGCTTTGCCTGTGCATTCCTGACCATTCTGGCAATTCGGTCTGCTCTCTGATGCCGCCTCTTGTCGAACCGCTCCTTGATTGCAGGGTACTCTCGGAAAAGCTCCTCCTGGAATAGCACTGACGTCGCCTCAGGCGCTCCCTGGAAGGAAGAGAACTGTGCTGTCATCATCGCAAGAAGGCCTGCTTCGATATCTTCACTGCCTTCAGGCTCTTGGACCATGTACTGATCGAACACCTTCGAAGCTAGGAGGTCGATCAGGTCCTCTTTGTCCTTGAAATGACGGAAAAGGGCAGCCTCAGATATCCCGAGGCCCTCTGCCACGCGGCGAAGAGTGAGGTTGTGTATCCCCTCCTTGTGAATGATAGTCATTGCTACAATAAGCGCTTCTTCTCTCCTCGTCTGCGTGTTCTTACGCTCGGTTGTCATGATTTATGTTAGTAATCGATAACTAACATATCGATCTTGGTATATAAGATTTCATATCGCAGAGATCATACGTTGCTAATATCTTCGTGCTTCACTTGAAATACGCGATTTGCTAAAGAGAGATCTACGAATGGGAAAATGCAGTTGCGTTTATGATTTGCACTAATTGGAAGAAAACAGATGCGAGACAACGAAATTGTGCGAAGTACGCGGAGAAAGAACGGTCCAGCCCTTCAGTGTGATGCTGCGGACAATCAGAACACTTTTAATCTAAAGGCAAGTACTCTCTCACACGGGTTTTGTCCTAGTTGCATTCGAAATTGTGTCGTGACAAATTGTGGAAGATGTTATCCGGACAGAGAATTTAAGCAAACATTATAGTAATCTTCGCGCCGTAGATAACGTTTCCCTGCAAGTCAGGAAAGGGGAAATTTACGGATTTTTAGGACTCAATGGTGCCGGTAAAACGACCACGATTCGTATGCTCTTAGGGATGATCCGTCCCACTGCCGGTTCAGCTTTTTTATTGGGAAGGAAGGTTAGCGCTGATTGTTGTGACGTGTGGGAAAAAGTCGGGTATCTTGTAGAAACGCCCTCTTCGTATCCTGAACTTACCGTTTGGGAAAACCTTGAAGTTATGCGCCGCTTACGTCGGATACCGGATAAAACACCGGTTGAGGCGGTAATTGACAAACTGCGGCTGACTTCTTACCGTGACATAAAGGCAGGAAATCTGTCTTTAGGGAACGCACAACGGCTTGGCCTGGCAAAAGCACTTTTACACAATCCAGAAATTTTAATTCTGGACGAGCCTGCTAACGGGTTGGATCCTGCCGGTATTGTCGAGATGCGGGAATTGTTTCGCGATCTTACCTCGAATTATGGAGTGACCATATTTATTTCCAGCCATATTTTAGGGGAGGTTGCAAAATTTGTCACTCGAATAGGAATTATCCATGAAGGGCGCCTGGTGCAGGAAATACACGCACATCAGTTGGAACATCTTCTTTTAAAGCGACTTATCGTCAGCACCCGCGATAACGAGGCAGTACGATCAAAGCTTATGAACGATGGGTATTCAGCAAACCTGTCTGAAAAAGGCAACCTGGAAGTAACCGGGAAGGAAGCAATAGAGCATCCTGAACATATTGCGAGTATTTTAGTCCGTGCCGGATTACCGCCAACGTTGCTGAAAGTTGAAGAGGAAGACCTCGAGTCGTTTTTTTTGCGGACAATTGGAGCACATATATGAAAAGTATTTTTCCGGCTGTCTGGGCGGAAAGCCTGAAAAGTTACCGGTCAAAAATGCTCTGGATAACCATTCTGGCTGCTTTATTCTTACCTCTTATGATGGGCGCGGTCATGTTTGTTGTAAAAAATCCTGAATTTGCCGGCAAATTGGGTTTGATAGGCACGAAGTCGGCCATGTTACGATTTGAAAATACGGATTGGCAGACGTATTTCGGATTACTCAATCAAATCATTGCCGGGGCGGGTTTACTGGGATTTGCATTGGTAACAAGCTGGGTTTTTGGCCGGGAATATTCTGACCGCACGGTAAAAGATTTACTTGCACTGCCTGTCTCAAGATCATCCATTGTTGTATCGAAGTTTATCGTGGTGGCAATATGGTGTGTTTTGCTCTCATTCATTTTATTTTCTTTTGGGATCATAGTCGGAGGAATGGTCCAACTTCCTGGTTGGTCGGGTGCACTTGCTCTCCAGAGTGTTTACACATTTATGGTAACTTCTCTGCTTACAATTCTGCTGTGTACTCCCATAGCATTTTTTGCCAGTTATGGCCGCGGATATCTGCCCCCTATTGGTTTTGCCATTCTTACGCTTATTATCGTTCAATTTGCCGGTTTAGTGGGTCTTGGCCCTTACTTGCCTTGGGGGATTCCGTTATTATACGCAACCACGATTGGAGTTGAAACTGCACAGTTGGGAGCTGTAAGCTATGTTATTCTTTTCTTAACCAGTATTTTAGGAGTAATCGGCACGTTGGTATGGTGGCGTTTTGCCGATCAATACTAAAAGTAATATCACACAGAATTCACCTTCAGGAGAAAACCTTCGGGAGCTGGAGGAAAGGGGCCGCAGGTTCTGTTCTTCAGTCTACCTTCTAAACATTATGTTGGTCTTGGATAAACAGGAGAAGGCTTTTCGCGTGTTCCCATTTAGTCTGCCCTTTTGCTAGCATTTTTTTAGGCAAATGCGTTATGTGGTAATCAAATAACACAAACGCGCTATATTATCTCCCCGTTTATAGAGATCGTATAATCTTTTATGATGATGTTTTTGTGAGCTTTTTCAAGGGCCCTTAGGACGATCACCCCAATATACCTGAACAGCAGGTTTCAGGCCGGTGAATGGCGCCCCCTCGCCAGCTCTGTGCAAACGTACGGTGCTCTCGAAAAACCATTCATCGGCTATTCTTGCGCTTCGGCGCCGGCCTTTCTCATGCGGAGCGTTGTTTCGAACACATCTTTCAGCTCATTTTCTGCACTCTCTGGTACCCAGATGAGGACAAAATTCACATTTCCCGTTTCTAGGGCTATTCGTGCGGCCGTGACCACTGGGCCGTCTCTTGTATCGCAATGTGGTGGCATAGATTCTCTCCTAAACGTTCTTTTTCCTAGAAAAATGTAGACTTAGGCCAAAAACTATGTCGAATTGGTGGCATAGAACACTTGTAAGTGAAAGCATGGGTTTGAAAGACGCGAAGCCGAATCGCATCGACCTTGTTTTCTTAGCCTCAGGTGGCGTGATCTTCCTGCTTTTCGTTTTAGATCTACTAGGCACCAGAATCCTCTTTGACGGCGAAGCTCGTGGAGGCACAGACCCTCGGAGCCGCGGTGTCGTCACACCTCAAACACGAGATTCCGGGCATCATCCCCATCACGGTGAAAGGCGCCAAAACGATGCGAGCGCTCAACTGCATGCCGCTCTGGCAGTCGATGAACGTGTATCTGCCCTCGCCAGATGACGGCAGATGCGCGTGGGTGCGAGACTACGTTCAGGAGCTCCTCAACTTCCCCAACGCCGCGCACGACGACCAGGTCGACGCGACGACGCTGGCGTTGAATCAGCTCCACGGACCGCTATTTCCGGAATCAAAAGAATGTGTGGTCTCTAGTGAAGTGTCACGACCGTTGCCCGACCGGAACTACTTCATCGGGTGGGTCCCTGGGCGTCCCGGCGCCACGAGCACGCTATTGGTCTACGACTTAGAAGACGACGCTGTCGTTCATTTCGAACGCGCGCCCGCAGAGAATCAGATCACCCGCGTGTTTGAGACATCAGTCAAGTTCAACTATGCGCTGGTGCGGGCTATCGACGGCCCAGACGAGGCGATGCTGTCTGCCTTGGAGTTCAAAGGCGTCGAAGTGGAGCGCCTCAAGTTTAGCCCGCAAGAATGGGCGGCGGCGTACGAGAACCTCGGCATGCTGATTAGCAACCGCGCTATCTCCTATCCTTATTACCCCGAGCTCATCGCCGAGCTCGACGTGTTCAAGTCCGACTTCACCTATGGCGAGGCCCCCGACTACAGCCTGCAGGTAGCGCAGCAGTCGGGGATCCACGCGCTGTGCCTTGCCATCCACGAAGTGTACCCGGAGGCGCTCAGTATGCCGTATCACGAAGTGTACTACAGCTACTATCCCGACCTTATCGGCTATGGGGGATCGGAATGGAGGTGAATCGCCGATCTGACACGTGCAATCAATCGTTATGAGTATTGATAAGCTCACGAGCAACAGCAAGGTTCCCCTGGCGCATCGAAGCGCAACGTTGAAGTTCGAAGAGTGGCAATGTTAGCGACGTGCGGAGCATGACTGAAGAATCGTTGGATCATACAGCGGATG
>Ga0187886_1004319_pt1 | contig 10257 bp, 10 predicted proteins | sample June2016WEW_20_1_FD_133001 | JGI IMG/M metagenome (GOLD analysis project Ga0187886, IMG submission 133001) | Peatland microbial communities from SPRUCE experiment site at the Marcell Experimental Forest, Minnesota, USA - June2016WEW_20_150 | ecosystem: Environmental > Terrestrial > Soil >... | reverse complement strand
TCTTCCGTGAAATCTTACCTCATGCACTTGTCGCGTCACCAGTATGCACTTGAACCACTATGTATATGCTAATTATAGTGACGCATGATTTCTATAGTTGGAATATACTACGACGCAATCAAGGCCCGATCAGACCGAATACCTTGCACCCGACAAATGCTTAAAGCAAAAACACCACCACCGACCAGCGGACGGGCCTGTAGCTCAGCATGGTTGGAGCACACGACTGATAATCGGCAGATTAGAAATCGTGGGGTCGCCGGTTCAAATCCGGCCAGGCCCACCATTTGACGAACCGAGGACTTTCTCTTTTCTTCTGTCATCTTACTCTACCCTCTCACCTTTGCTTCTTTCTCCTCTGTCAGAATATAGCACGACAAACGAGAGAACTTACGTACACCCAACAGGTTATGCAGAGAACGATAGAACTGCTTCTTGGTCCTCTTCTGCGTTGTGGGTGCGGACATCTGGGCATGGTGCAGGAAAAGCAGGGTCAGTATGTGTGTTGTGTGAGGTCGCTGAAGATGTCTTTTGTTCGGTAAGATAGAATGTCTTTCACTGGAATACCTCCGCTCGGGTGACACGTCTCCTATCTGGAACTTACTTCATTACTTCATTGAAGTAGTGATTCATTCATGGAGCTCTTGGGCGATTCAAAGCTGACCAGTAAATTTCAGACAACCGTCCCAAAACGCGTCAGAGATATTCTCAAACTGGACACTGATGATCGACTAGTATTCGCTCGCATCGATGGCCAAATCGTCGTGAAGAAGGGAAGGATCAAGGTCGAAACATAATGGAAGTTCCCGACTTGGCTGAAGGTAGGCTGTTGACAGATACTCGAGAGGCCCGAGATGCGTTTCAGCGATCTGTGTCGTTGCAGCCAGCTGACGGTCATTTGGCTGCCATTCTTGCTCTTCTTCTCCTAGGAATTGGCGTCTCTGTCTCGGCGTGCCTGACATTGAACCAGGACTGTGTAAACAAATGAGCGAAATCACGAGCCGATCTGCATTGGTTGGCGATCTTCAGCCAATTAAGGTCGGTTTGATTCATTCTCTTAGCGGCACGATGGCCATGAGCGAGCGGCCACTGCTCGAAGCCGAACTGTTGGCGATTGATGAGATAAACAAGACGGGGGGCATCCTCGGCTGCCAAATCGAACCCGTCATCATGGATGGCGCTTCTACTCCAGAAACCTTCGCCCAGAAAGCACAGGAACTACTATCGTCAGGTCTACAGTTTCTCTTCGGTTGCTGGACCTCAGCTTCCCGCAAAGCGGTCGAGCCGGTAGTGAAAGACGCGAATGGCCTGTTATGGTATCCAATTCAGTATGAAGGGCTCGAAGAATCCGAACACATTGTCTATACAGGTAGCTGCCCCGTCCAGCGGGTTCTTCCCGCCATAGAATGGGTCCTCGCCCACATTGGTTCACGCATCTTCCTTGTTGGCTCGGACCACGTCTACCCGCGGACTGCGAACAACCTGGTCCGCTCCCAGATGGAAGAACGAATGGGGAGCATTGTCGGCGAGCGTTACGTGCTGCAGGGAGGAATGAACTTCGCCTCGATTATCGAAGAGATCCATATGCAGAAGCCCGATGCGGTGTTCAGCACGCTGTTTGGTGAGAGCAATCTCGCGTTCTACCGGCAGTATCATGCAGCAGGCATTGACGCAAAGTCGATCCCTATAATGTCGGTGTGGATGTCTGAGACAGAGCTGCAGTCCATCGCTGACGTTGCCGCGGGGCACTATGCCTGCTCAAGCTACTTCCAAAGCGTGAATCGTCCCGAGAACCAGCGTTTTGTGACCAACATGAAGAAACGGTGTGGTGACGCGCAGGTCTGTTCCGCCCCGATGGCAACAGCCTACACTCAAATCTATCTTTGGAAGCGGGCGGTTGAAGCGGCGGGTTCGTTTAATGCCGCACAAGTGAGAAGTCATGTTCCCGAATGCGAATTCGTGGGCCCGACTGGGCCGATTGTCATTCAGCGGAACCACCACACAAGTATGAACGCTTACATCGGACGGGCAACACTTGCTGGACAGTTTGAGATCATTGACGCTTCTACCGCAATTCGTCCGTTAACTTGGCTCGGAGTAGAAGACAGCAAACTGCCATACAAATCAGCAGTCAAGGAAGCTATGGCCGCATTTCCGAATGTCCAGAACGCTCTCGTGGAGCTCGCTGCCGCTGACAAGCGCTTTCGTGATGCCATGGAAGCGACAAATGACGGGTTGTGGGACTGGAATGTTGAAACTGACGAGATCTATTTCAGTCCAGCCTACTCTCAGATGCTCGACTATGAACCTAATGAGTTGCTAGGTCTCATACAGTCTTGGAAGGATCTCATTCATCCCGACGAACGAGACGGGGTTTTGCGAAGCAACCAAGACTGCATCGAGAATCGGGTCCCGGATTTCAAGATAGAATTCCGGATGAGGACCAAGAGCGGCGGGTGGAAATGGATTCTAGGCCGAGGAAAAGCAAGCAGCCGAGACGCCAATGGTCGAGCACTCCGAATGATCGGAACCCATCAGGACGTCACCGAACGCAAGCACGCTGAGGAAACCGTGTCCTATCTGGCTGCGATCGTCGAGTCCTCTGATGATGCTATCATAGGCAAGACGTTGGACGGGGTCATTACGAGTTGGAACCGGGGTGCTGAGAGTCAATACGGCTACTCTGCCGAGGAGGCGAAGGGGAAGCCCATTTCCATTCTCATCCCGCCTGATCGTTCCGATGAGTTGACGTATTTCTTTGAGAGAGTCAAGAGAGGGGAGAGGGTCCAACATTACGAGACCAAACGTTTGCGAAAGGATGGCTCTATCATAGAAGTCTCCTTGACTGTGTCCCCAATTCGAGGTCCCGTGGGTGGAATAGTTGGAGCTTCAACAATTGCCCGAGACATCACAGAACGTAAGCAGGTGGAACGAATGAAGGACCAATTTGTTTCAACGGTGAGTCATGAATTGCGTACGCCACTGACGTCTATCCGAGCTTCTATAGGCCTTCTCGCCAGTGGCGTAGGGGGCACACTGTCTGAGAAAAGTCAGCGCATGCTCGAAATCGCCATAACCAACACGGACAGGCTGGTACGGCTCATAAACGAGATTCTCGACAGCGACAGATTAGCCTCCGGCAAAACCCCGATGGAGAAGAAACAATGCAGTGCCGCTCAGCTTGTTACACAGGCTGCGGATGTGATGAAGCCAATGGCTGAGAAGGCAGGCATCTCCTTGTCCATCAAAAGCCAAGATGCTCCATTGTGGGCTGATCCAAACCGAATCATCCAGACACTCACGAACCTTGTCAGCAATGCCATTAAATTCTCCGCCAAAGGCGGAAGGATATGGGTGACCGCTGAACCCAAAGGGAATCAAATGCTTTTCAAAGTCCAAGACGAAGGACGAGGTATTCCCCCCGATAAACTCGGATTGCTCTTTGAACGTTTCCAGCAAGTCGACGCCTCCGATGCAAGAGAGAAGGGCGGCACAGGACTCGGCTTGTCCATTTCCAAAGGCATTGTTGAGCAGCACAGCGGCAGAATCTGGGCCGAGAGCACAATCGGAAAAGGAAGCACTTTCTTCTTCACACTCCCACTACCTCAAGAAACAGAAGTCCCGGCTCAACCTGAAGCAACGACCGGAGCAGAAAGCGCACGTAAGGTCCTAATCATAGAAGATGACCCTGACCTAGCCAACATACTCGCGACAATGTTGCAGCGGCACGACATTCAACCCCGCATCGCGCACACGGCGGGAAAGGGCATAGCACTCAGCAAACAGATGCACACCGACATGATTGTACTAGACCTGGGTCTCCCAGACATGGATGGCTCAGCTGTGGTTCAGGCTCTGCGCGAAGACAATACCCTCCGGTTAGTCCCCTTGGTCGTGTATACTGTGAGAGAACTCAATGAGCAGCAGCGGGAAGACCTGAGGCTGGGCGAAACCCTCTTCTTCACGAAGAGCCGCATTCCACCAGACCAGTTCGAAGAGAAAGTCGTGCAATTCATGGAGCGTATTCTCGATAACAGAGGTAAGATCAGTGTCAGCTAGGAGAATCCTGGTAGTTGATGATGAACCGGACATTCGAGAAGTTGCTCAGATGAGCCTCGAGACTGTTCCGGGATGGCAAGTTCTTACCGCCGAATCCGGCGACGAATGCATTACAAAGGCTAGGCAGGAGAGACCTGACGCAATTCTCCTGGATGCAATGATGCCGGACATGGACGGGGCGACGACATTCGAGAAATTGCAGACCGACCCATCGACCAAGCATATTCCCGTGATCATGTTCACAGCGAAAGTGCAACCAGCTGACAGAAAGAAATTTACGGACTTGGGTGTAAAGGGAGTTATCACGAAACCATTCGATCCCATGAATCTAGGAAGCCAAATCGCGGCAATATTGGGTTGGAGCGTCCGATGAAAAGGGTTCTTGTTGGCCAAAGTGCGTCAGTGGGTCTCTGAACTATCATTGTGAGCAGTAGGTCCATGAGTCAACTGAGAACGCAGGTTAGCAACAAGCTCGGAAAGACGCAAGAGCTGCCCGGGAGCAAGGGTGCCTTCAGGCTGAAGAAGTGACTCTATGTCACTTGCTATCTTTGAGCCTTCTGGAAGGCCAATAGAGCCCAGAACACCTGCGAGCTTATGTGCTGCTGATTCTGCCTTGCCTCGGATTTCATCATCCAAGCCAGTTGATGAGGCGGATGTACGTGCCTCTTCGATCGCGCTCAGGCGTTCCATGCAGAGCTGCTTGTAACGTTCCCAGAGCTTCAGGATTCTTTGCGTAAGTTCGTAATCCTTGCCTTCTGACGGAGTGGAACTTTCCATCTACAGTATCCAGCCGAGCATCTGCTGGTCGTCTCGCGTTATCTATGCTGTACGCGTAATACATGCTTTTCGCCGAGACCTGAAACTGCGGGAATTTGGAGTGAGGGGTGTCTGAAAGGCCTCTCCGCTGAATTAGCAAACAATTGATTCACAACTACTGGACCGTCTTCAGCTTCTGTAACCTCGTGTGAATCCACTCTGCAACTTCGTCCTCGCTCATCGCTTCAGCCGTGTACTGTTCTCTCAGTTTCTCCTCTACAATCCTCAGCAGCTCCTTCTCATTGATCGGCTTCAACAGGTATGCGTCTGCGCCAAAGTTTAGCGAGTCCATTGCGTTTTTCAAAGTACCGTGAGCTGTGATCATGACCTTCATAGTTCTGGGTGCGATGCTGTGCATCTTCTTCAAGAGTTCTGTGCCTTCCATATCAGGGAGCTTGATGTCCAGTAAGGCAAGGTTGAACGTTCTTGCCTTCGATTTCTCCATTGCTTCATTCGCCGTCTCGGCTGTTTCAACCGCATACCCTTTCGACTCCAAGACATCTCTAAGAGTCTCTCGGATGATTTCATCATCGTCCACGATCAGAATGGCTCTTTGCTCCACGCTAGAAACAGCCCCAGACATCGAACGTCAGTGCCTCTTTTCTTACTTTCCATCCGCAATGCCGAATAGCGCCAGCGCTTGCATCATCCTTCTCCTCGTAGGCTCGAACAACAGCATTGTTCAGGTCTTCTGAAGCGAGCTAATGACTTCATCGAGGGGGGCAGTTGCAAGGCATGAGACAGAGTCACCCCCGCCATAGAACACGTACAGAAGACCATCTCGGATCATCGCCGCTTCGGGGAACACGACGCGGCGGACGAACCCGCTCATTTCGTAGAACTCTTTCGGCTCGAGAATTGGATTCTTCGATTTCGCGATGATTCGCGCCGGATTTTCAAGATCGGCTAGAGCTGCTCCTGCCCTATAGACGAGACTGTTGTCGACGCCGTGATAGATGATCAACCATCCGTCAGGGGTCTTGATCGGTGGGGGGCCTGCGCCCAGCTTCTTCTCTTCCCACCATTCTGTTGGTTTCATCAAAGCATGTACGTTGGGATCGGAAAGGTGCTGTAGACTGTACCGCGTCCAATACTCAACTCGGAGCTGAAGATCGGACATTCTTTCGAATTTGGAGTGATCAATGAAGGCGACTTGCATTGTAGGCTCAATTCTATGAAGCAGCACGATCTTCCCATCGATCACTTCCGGAAACAATACGGCGTCTTTGTCATCCAGGTCAGGGCCTATGACGCCAATCTTCTTGAATGTCTTGAGATCACTGCTTGATGCCAGGGCAATCCTCGGGCCTCTCCTTGAATATGCCGTGTATGTCATGTAGTAGGTATCGCCAATCTTGGTTACCCTAGGATCCTCGCACCCATGCTCTTCCCACTCGTACTCTGGTGCCATAATAGGGTGGTCTGGCCTCTCAATCATTCGCACATCTGAGCTTATCGCGCAATATCCAATGGAGGACGTGTTCTGCGCGCTGAACGCTCTATAGAATATGTGGAAGATCCCATCCTCAAGGACCCCTCCAGGATTCAACGTACCTTTCTCTTCCCAGCCTAGACCCGGTCGCGGAGTTATCAGTGGGTTCAATGGGTGCCGCTCAAGCGTTATGTGCTTCTTTTCCTCCCATTGGACCTGCTTTGCACCTTCGAATGCTCGGATTCCGAGGTCTTTCAGTGTATTGTAGTGCCCCACCTCGTCATTCCTGAGTGATTCCATGATTGTCTTTAGAACCGATGTTTTTTGTATCCAAACATTTTCGAGGATTCTGTTCGCCCTGTCGATGGCATCCTTCTCAGCATTGACGTGGCGTTGTAGATGCTCGACGAGTTCTTTTTTGTCCGGTGGAAGCCAATCTTGTCCTTCCAGCACCTCAATGACTGCTTGGCAGATCTCGATGTGTTTTCTCGAGTCGAGACGCAGAGTATGTAGCAGGTGCATTACGGGGCTGCTTTTGATGTCACGCACTGTTTCCTCACATAGCCCGACTTTCTCACTCTCCAATGCAATGTGTTTGCGCAAAAGGTCAATGACTTCCTTCTTGTCCTTGTCTTCCCCGATCTGGAGCCTTGAGGCCATAAGTCGCGCCCGATAGTACGTCGTTGAGGGGCTACGTTGTAAGGTTAGTTATCCTCTCTTTTCAATGGTTCATATGCCTGCTGAGGACCGTGAGCGTCTTGTGAGTCAGGGGTATACGGATTAGTACGAGAACCCGAAGCAATTCTTTGGGTCGGATACTGGCCGTGTCTTGCGCAAACCCGTTAGAGCTCTGGAGGTTGATCACTGAACCGGTGAAGCGAGATTGCAATATGCGATGCTCAAGCATTCATCGCGATGCCGTTCAACGGTAGGGACCTTCCCAATTCCTTGGGGGACTTCCATTTTTTCGCATTGTCAAGATGTCGTCTGACTTCAGTCAAAAGGGCGATAGCACTGAAGGGCTTGATGAAGTGCGCAATAGCTCCAGCCTCCATTGTCAAGGCCCGATCAACTTCGCGGCCAAGAACAGTGGCCATGACGACCGGAATATGTTTCGTATCCGATTGTGATTTCAGGATCTTGCACACCTCTAGCCCACTCTTCCCTGGCATCATCAAATCCAACAGAATTAGGTCGGGCATCTCATTCTTTGCCTTCATGAGTGCCTCCTCTCCATCAGATGCTGTGATCACGCTGAACCCCTCCTCTTCTAAGACTGTTCGCATCAAGTCTCGAAGAATGAATTCGTCATCGACAACCAAGACCTTGTCCAACCCGCTTTCTCACTCCTTTCGCTCCGTCCTCATCACAGAACATTGCTACCCATGCAATTCTATCCATTGACACCTAACTTGGCAAAGTACAGTGACAGTATGCTATTGTCGAGTAAAGACATAGCAACAATAGCGAATCATCATGACTATTGTCGATGTTACTCGCGACGAAGGTAAAGGTCGCCTTTACAATAGCAAGGTCTTGTCGGGAAGGGGATCCGGGGAACTCTTGCTTGGTCTCTCTTTGAGGTTCCCGACCTCGAAGTCTCTACAGATTCTGAAGTTGCTTTTTCAGAATGGACGCCAGAAGACCGTCTACAGTTTGCCCATCGGACAAGCCGAGTTAGGCAAGGAGTTGCAGATCACTCGTCAGGCACTAAACCTTCACTTAAAGAAACTTCGAGAATCCGGTTTCATACAAGTCGGGCGTGGTTTCATAAACGTGACCGAGGAAGGCTTAGAAGCAGTCGGATATCGAAGAGAACCAGTCATTGTGAATGTCAGGATCCTGCCTCAGAAAAGGTCTGAGGCAATCCAGAAGATCAACGAGCTACCGGCCACTGAGATTTTCAGAGTCACCGGAGAAGTGGATGTCGTACTGATAGTCGAGCAAGAGAGACTCGATACGATCCTAGAGGCTTTGTCTCACATCGACGGGGTAGTCGAGACAAAATCGTTTGTTTCGATTGCTCGCCACGCGGGTTCGGCGCAGCTCAGAGAGAGAGATAAATGAACTTGCAAGTCGCCACGACAATTAGCAAACGCTGGCTGGTTGAGAAGCTGAAGAGCTACTGCAACGAAGATTTGATATTCCTAGATAGCTCAAACGTGAACGAACAGAACCTCATATTCGCACTGCAGGCACGCAAAATCAACGTGAACGATGGCTTCTTTGCCGAACTTGCGAACGAGCTGGGCGTTCCATTTGTTCAGGGCGCTGACCTAGAAGAGAATTCTGAGCTGGCGGCAACTCTCCCCTACAAAGTATTGCTGGAGAATCTGGCTTTGCCGCTGGACATGGCAGACGGGAGAATGAAGATCGCTACCGCCAATCCACTGAACGAAAGATTCCTCACGATGTTGGAGCAACTGCTTCATGCGAAAGTGGAACTGTGCGTGACTTCGATTGCTGGTATTGAACACGCCGCTGGGAAAGGATACCGCGAAATCCACAAGCACAGGGCGCTACGTGACCTTCGTTACCGTAATCCAGACGAATCCGCTTACCGCGTCCTCTATCCATGGCAGAAACGACTGATCATCGGACTTGCACTGTTCCTTGGCGTTCTCTTTGTCGTGAGTTTTCCGATCTCGTTCATCGTGGTTTTCGCTACCATAAATCTGCTCTACTTCTGTGTCAATCCAATCAAGTTTTACATCTCGTTTAGAGGATTCAGAGACTCCAGAAGATCGGTACGGGTATCCGACAAAGACCTGAAAGAACTGAATGAGCAGGATCTTCCAGTCTACACGATCTTGATTCCTATCTACCATGAAGCGAAGATCCTATCACACATAATCGAGAACGTATACAAGATCGATTACCCACACGAAAAACTGGACGTTAAGATTCTAATGGAAGAAAAGGACACAGAGACAATCGACGAAGCAAAAAGACTAGGGCTCTTCGGCAAGCCGAAAACGGTGATTGCGCCCATCATCCCACTCAAGCGGAGGACGAAACCGATCTGTATGAATAGGCTGGAACCCTCGATGAGGGTGATAGATGCGGATGCGAACACGGTAGGGGCGGTCGAAAGCGTCAAGGCAACCAACGGCGGTAACTCTGGATTGGTTTTGACAGTGAAGTGCAACGGTGGTGAGATAATGGAGATTCCAGAGAGCTTCGTTGATTCAGCCGACGATGTGGTTCTGTTGAGGGGCAAACTTGACGAACTCATGGTGCAGTATTTGGACTCGCTAAAAGTGTTCGATGCAGTCGTCGTGCCTGACGCCGAGATCAAAACGAAGCCGAGGGCCTGCAACTACGGGTTACTAAGAGCGAAGGGGAAGTACTGTGTCGTATTTGATGCTGAGGATGACCCTGAACCTGATCAGTTGAAGAAAGCCGCCATAGCGTTCTCTCGCGCTGGAGAGGAAGTTGTCTGCCTTCAGTCTCGCCTGAACTTCTACAATCCGAAAGAGAATCTGCTGACAAGGTGGTTCTCCTTGGAGTACGCGTTCTGGTACGACTACTACCTGGACGGGCTGGATCTTGTCGGCGCACCGCTCCCCCTTGGTGGCACCAGCAACCACTTCAGAACCAAGAAACTACGGGAAATCGGTGGCTGGGACCCCTACAATGTCACTGAAGACGCTGATCTCGGCCTTAGGATTTCTAGAAATGGGCTGAAGACAGCTATGCTCAACTCGTACACTTTCGAGGAGGCGAACAACAAGCTTGGGAACTGGATCCGGCAAAGGTCTAGGTGGAACAAGGGGCATGTGCAGACCTACTTGGTTCACATGAGGCACCCACGAAGACTGTTGCGAGAGATGGGTTGGAAACAGTTCTTCTACTTCCAGCTGACCTTCGGCGGAAACATATTCCTCCCACTGGTCAACCCGCTGTTGTGGGCAGTTACAGCACTGACGCTGCTGAATCCGGGCATGTTC
>Ga0187886_1004318_pt1 | contig 10257 bp, 8 predicted proteins | sample June2016WEW_20_1_FD_133001 | JGI IMG/M metagenome (GOLD analysis project Ga0187886, IMG submission 133001) | Peatland microbial communities from SPRUCE experiment site at the Marcell Experimental Forest, Minnesota, USA - June2016WEW_20_150 | ecosystem: Environmental > Terrestrial > Soil >... | reverse complement strand
GAAATCCCAGCGGCCACTCCATTCTCTCGTACCAGAATCGTTGAAGCCTTCGAAGATAAGCATGAAATGGTTTACGGGTATCGACATGAAAGCGAACCCATCGAACTCACAGCACTAAGGTTAACCATCCTACTTCCAGCAACGAAAGTCGACCTAGACTCGTTAACTCGAACGGACCAACCAGAACCTCAACCCCCTAAGAATCGCAAAGTGTGGTTCGAGAATGAGTGGTTCGACACGCAGATCTACCGCCGCGAGAGCACACCGACAGATTCCATTCTCCCCGGTCCAGCAGTAATTGAAGCATACGATTCAACCATCCTAATTCCGCCAGCTTGGCAAAGTCGCAACCAGAGGAATGGATGCCTAATTCTGGAGAGGAAATCATGACAGACGACAAGGTCATGATCGAAGTCACAAAACATACTCTAAATTACATCTCAGAAGAGATGGGAATAGCTCTAAAGAAGTCGGCCTATTCACCTAACATCAGAGAACGCGGTGACCATAGCTGCGCCGTGCTTGACGCAACAGGACGAACTATTGGGCAAGCTGAACACATACCAGTACATATCGGCTCTCTACCACACGGACTCAAGAAAACGCTGGAATACCTTCATGAGAAAAACTCTGACCCTTGCCCGGGTGAAATATATTTTCTCAACGACCCATACATTGCTGGAACCCACCTTAACGACGTTACAACCATCCGGCCAGTATTCTATGAGAATCGCTTGCTCGGATACACTGCAAACAAGGCTCACCAAGTTGACGTAGGCGGTGTCTCTCCAGCCAGTATAGGAATCAAAGCCACCAACCTCAATGAAGAAGGAACCGTAATTGCACCAACAAGGCTTGTAGAGTCAGATCAGATTAACGATGAAGTGGCGAACGATTTCGCGCAAAGAACAAGAATGCCGAAAGTCGTACTCGAAGATCTCAGAGCTCAAGTAGCAGCCAACCTACTGGGAGACCGCCGTCTCAAGGCATTAGTATCAAGAATAGGGGTAGAAGAGTTTGAGAACGCTTGCGACAAAATTCTTGATCAGACACAAAGATTCACGTTAGCTGAATATGCAAAAATGCCCAAAGGCACATTTACAGGCGAAGATTTCCTAGAACTTGAAGATACACTGCTCCCAATTCGGGTGAAAGTAAAACTAGCCGGTGATGGAGTAACTGTTGATTTTACGGGGACAGCTCCACAAGTAAACGCGCCCCTTAACGCAGTACTTGGCGTTACAATATCAGCCGTAACATTCGCAATTAAAACGCTCATGCCCTCTGAGCTATCGCCTAATGATGGTTTCAGTAGAACCATCACGATCAACGCACCAGAAGGATCGATTGTTAACCCTGTTAAACCTGCACCAGTAGCAGGCGGTAATTTGGAAACGAGTCAACGAATTGTAGACACGATCTACAGAGCATTGATTGAGGGCTTACCTGAAAAGATCCCAGCCGCCTCGCACGGCAGCATGAACAACCTCATGATGGGGGGGCTGGATCCACAAAACGGTGAGACCTGGGCATTCTACGAGACAATTGGGGGAGGTTACGGAGGACGCTTCGGAATGGATGGAGTAGACGGGATTCAGGTTAACATGACGAACACTCTGAACACTCCGATTGAAGTTATAGAGCACTACTATCCGGTTATCTTCCAGTCATACAACCTTCGATCTGGAAGCGGGGGCGAAGGAGAATGGAGAGGCGGAGTCGGCATCGAACGCTCATTCACCGCCCTAGCAACGATAGAAGTCACTCTGCTAGGAGAAAGGAGTAGAGTCAGACCGTACGGTTACAAGGGAGGACTTCCTGGACAGCCCTCACAGTACTTGGTTCAAAAACCAAACGGGGAGAGCGTAGGGTTAAGATCAAAAGAGTCCATAACTCTCAACCCCTCAGAAATGCTGATAGTCCGTACCGCTGGTGGAGGAGGATACGGCGATCCCAAGAAACGGGCTCGGACTTCTGTAAAGGAAGATTTTGAAAACGAATATATCTCCAAAGAGCAATTGTCGAACTATTCTCTCGCAAATTCTGAGTAGCTTGTTAGAACTCCAGAGTTGGGCTTCTAACCATTCTTTGTTTTTCCTTGTGCGACAACTGACTCAATCGCTTTTCTTACCCTCTCTTCATCACCAAGATAGTAGTGGTTTACGGGTTTGAGGCCGTCGCCAAGTTCATAGACCAGTGGGATGCCGGTCGGTATGTTAAGTTCTGTAATTGCTGTCTCGGAAACGTTATCCAGATGCTTCACTAATGCTCGTAGACTATTGCCGTGTGCCGAAACTAGAACTCTCTTTCTTGACTTTATGGCTGGTGCAATTGTTTCATGCCAATAGGGTAGAAATCGGTTTACAGTGTCTTTGAGTGATTCGCAAAGTGGGATCTCATCCGGATTTAATCCCCTGTACCTTAGGTCTGACGCTGGGTACCTTTCATCTGACTTGTCGACTGCTGGAGGTCGTACGTCGTAGCCTCTCCTCCACTGAAGTACCTGCTGTTCACCATACTTCGCCGCCATCTCAGCTTTGTTAAGTCCTTGCAACGCGCCGTAGTGTCGCTCGTTCAGACGCCAGTGATTTTGAACGGGAATCCACATTTGTTCCAGCTCATCGAGAATAATCCAGAGTGTACGTATTGCGCGCTTGAGTACTGAAGTGAATGCAATGTCAAAGATGTACCCATTCTTTCGTAGCGTCTGGCCTGCCTCATGAGCCTCCTGTAATCCTTTTTCAGAAAGATCTACGTCGGTCCAGCCGGTGAATCTGTTCTCCTTGTTCCAGGTGCTCTCGCCATGTCGCACTAATACTAACTTATGCAAGTCTTATCCTTCGCTTCGAGCCCATCAGCTTTGAGTTCACCTTAGATGATTAAGGCTTCGGCATACCCAGTCAAGACGGTCCCGCCGTCTGTCAACCGATTCCAAGCTTACTGAGGTTATCCAAGTCTAAGATGATCATAACTGTGCTAAGGCCTGGAGCATCATCCCTCACCCGACGAGGTTTTGTAGCACTAGTCTCAGTTTTCTACTATTGCGATATTGAGGTTACGTTGATGTAATTACCGGGACAGGCTGCTCCGTTCGGTGCTGCGTTAAAACCCTGATTCAATTGTCCAGTCACGATTATCCGCGATCCTATAGGAGGATAGGATGCGGGCAAATTGTGGAGCGTATAATATTGATAGGATAAAAGTCCAAGAGGACTGTATATTGGAATCACTACTTCTATGCATCCAACCGGGTCTTGGTACAAGTATCCGGCGCATTGGGCTGTGTTATCGTAGCCTGATGTCTGGCAGGAATTAGAATTATAATTACAATTGTACGGGTAGCAACCGCCGTACTGGAGTTGGTTGATAGGATTAATTTGCACGGTCTCTGTAGTTGTTGTAATTAGTGATCTGTACTGAACCTGATCACCACCGTAGATGGAGACTGAAACCTGCACTGAATGTCCCAATACTAATGGTGAGAGGTTGAACACGAGTTGTCCGGAGAAAATGGCTCCGTTATTACTGGTTAACATAGTCTTCGCTGTACCTAGTTCAACATTCGTTGACGTATCGTATGAATCGCCAACTGCATATAGTTGGCTTCCAATGAGCGAGCACCCGGCTGACACGGGCACAATCATGCCAATATTCGAATTATATGACGTCGTGATTGAGTAACTGAGTTGCGCTGTACACGAATCGGCTGAGACCGGGCTACTGATTCCAGCAACTGCAAAGACTGCCGCTAGGATGAAAACTAACAGCATGATTCCACGGTTACGTGCTCTCAAGAATATTCTTCTCCTTAACCCATGACTGTAATACTGCAAGGTGACCTTTAATCATTAGGTAGCATAATTCCACTTCTAACGCGCTTGTTCTACTTGGTAGAAATATGGAAACGCTCCGCATCAAGAATGGTGGTTACCGTAACTCTTTATTGACCTTGCCTGTGCTGCAAAATTACAATTCCGGCAGTAACAGGTTGTGAAGAGTGTGTGGAGAAAGAGTTCATGGTATTGGGGGCTCCTGCCGCTCAACGCCGTTGCCGGTGGACTTAGCACCTTCATCCCGCTTTTCATTGTGGACACTGGTGGGTCAGTGATTGACGTAGCGCTCACGCTTTCAGCATACAACTTCTCTCTCATTCCAGGATTCCTATTATGGGGTTACATTACCGATCGATTTCACTGTAGAAAGCCTGTTCTTGAAGGTACGTGTGGTGGCATGGCTGTCTGCCTGGTATTGATGTTCTTCTCTCCCCCAGCTGGCCTCCCTTTATTGTACGGAGTGTATGGTTTCCTTTTCGCAGGCGTTGCGCCTTCATCTCAACTTCTCATAATGGAAACATTTCAAAAACGTCAGTGGAATGACATGGTAGCTAGAACTAATGCTATCTCAGCAATTGGAACGATTGTAGGAATTGTACCTGGGATTGTGTGGACATTCTATTTCTCTTTGAAAACCTACTCAATCTATTTGCTTGCTCTTGGTGTTGTTACCAGTATTTTCTTTAACCGCTACCTTACAGAGCCCGAGATGACTTTCGAACGAAATATGGTCACTCACTTCCCCGAGTCACTCACTTCAAGAATTCGTGAGATCCCAATACTCTTCCTTAAAATTCCACACATTTCTGAATGGTTCCGATTCTTCAGAATGCTCAGGTACGAAAGCACTAAAGATATTCCTGTGCTCTTGTTCTCCATGTTCTTTTTCTTCACGTCAACGAGCCTATTCTTCACTCCGTTCACGCCGTACCTGAAACTGAACAATATTTCAAACTCGGCCGTATTCTTATACAGTTTTGTAACAAGTTGCACGAGCGTCGTCGGTTGGGTTTATTCTAGCAAGTATGCAGTTCGACATGGTGAGAAGAGGGCGGCGATGCTCTCAATGCTTGGAAGAGCGTTATCGATGACAGGGATGGGAGTAGTTGCTTTACTGGTTAGCGGTTTGAATGTCCTATTCGGGGCTTTGATCCTGGTATCAATCATAACCACATGCTTCTCATTAGCAAACACGCCGATTTCGACAATGCTTTACAACAGCATAGATAGCCCTCGGAGAGGAGAGTACTTGGGGCTTTACAGTGCCCTGACCAGTATTGGGGTACTCATTGGGTCCACATTCTCTGGATACCTCTCACTCAAGTTCGGCTACTCCATAACCTTCGTTGTAGCAAGCGCGTTACTCTTAACAGGAGCCGCACTTCTTAGCCAGTTCCGCAACACCAATAGTTTCCAGGCGGAGAGTTAGAGGCCTGCGGCTGGCTAATTTTCATCTGCTATTTTCCAACAGCAGGCCTAATTAGTTGAATCGAAGTTGGTGTGAGCATGAGCTTTCTAGCTGAAAGGACCAAGGTGCAGGCTTCGGCTACGCTAGCGCTATCTGAGAAGGTCAAAGAGCTCAAACGTGCCGGCCAAGATGTGATCAGCCTATCAGTGGGAGAACCAGACTTCGTAACTCCAGAGCATATCCGCAATTATGCTAAACAGGCGCTTGATGAAGGGTACACTTTCTATCCTGATTCTGCAGGACTCGTTGAATTACGTGAAGCTATTGCTCACAAATTGCAGCATGATAACCAGATCAATGTAGACCCGAAGAAGAACGTAGTCGTGACGGTGGGAGGGAAGGAGGCAATATACCTCGCCATGATGGCGACCGTCAACCCCGGCGATGAAGTTATCGTACCAAATCCATGCTGGGTAAGCTATGTGCCATGCATCGAACTGGCTGGCGGCAAACCCGTTTACTTGCCACTCAAGGCTAAAGAGGACTTCAGATTATCAGCAGAGCGCTTGGAGAATGCGATAACAAACAAGACGAAGATGATTATCATTAACTCCCCGAACAATCCAACGGGCACAATAATCAACCGATCGGATCTTCAAACAATTGCCGATCTGGCAAAACGAAAGAAGTTTCTTGTCGTATCTGACGAACTTTACGAGAAAATAATTTTCGACGGAGAAAAACATGTCAGCATCGCTTCGCTCGATGGCATGGAAGACTTTACCATTACCGTTAATGGATTCTCAAAGGCATTTGCGATGACTGGTTGGAGGCTAGGATACTTCGCTGCGCCAACCAAAATCGCCGAGCGCATGGTTGCGCTTCATGGCCACATAGTCACCGGCGCTTGTAGTTTTATGCAAAGAGCTGCCGCATTGGCCATGCGTGATCCTAGAACCGAGAAATCTATAACTGAAATGACGGCTGAATATTTGAAGAGGCGAAACTTCGTAATTAATGAGTTAAGCAAGATTACAAATATCGTGCGACCTAAAGGAACCTTCTATGCTTTCCCAGACATCTCCAAATACGGTCTGACTTCTGAAAAGTTTTCTTTGGAGCTACTGGAGAGAGCGAAAGTAGCTGTTGTGCCCGGTGACTCCTTCGGTCCGAGTGGAGAAGGATTCGTTAGAATGTCGTTTGCAACTTCCATGGAAAATCTGGAGAAGGCATTCAGTCGCATGAAGCCTGCAATTGCAACAATTCAAGCTTGACCAACAACCCATCGCCATTGAACTGGGCGAACCGAATACGAGGCCCTTTTCAATTTAATTGAGGGGGTTTTCTTTCTTCGAGTTCTTGTAGGACTCCTTCCATTCGGTGGTTGTAAAATCAGAGTAATCCCCACTATTGCTATGAGAATCGAAACCATCGAGAGTGCAAAAGCAGTTGGGTCAAACTCAGATTTTTGTATAACGAACGAAGTCAATATTCCTAATATTCCGATTGTAGTCAGGAAGTACCCAAGCAACGTTTGATTCGGCATTATGTAATCATCCTCTAAATGATCGACCATTACTATGGGTATAAGTGATTCATAGAGGAGAGGCGTAGCTCTATATCTAAATGATTCCATCCTTTTTCCAGGCGCATTCGTATGAGCAAAGATGACATCGGCTTCAATCCGTTAGAGGAACTTGATCTTAGCGAAGCTCGCATCGTTGTAAAATTAGAGTTCAGACGATTTCGAAAACCTGTCACTATCATACATGGTCTTCCCACTGGTCGTTTGGATGTGATTGCTAGAGAACTGAAACGACGGTTCGGGGCAGGAGGAACCACAAAAGGAGGTGAGCTTCTACTTCAGGGAGACCATCGAAACCATGTTAAAAACGAACTTGTAAAGCTAGGTTTTCCTGAAGATCACATCGACATGATCTAAGAGATCAATGATTCTAGATATAGGATTCTGGCTTAGTTGAGTACCCTCTAGAGACTATATGCTGAGCAGTCACTTCTGGTTAATGTCAGAGTTTCGGAATAATCAAATCATATTCAGGTTATGTTTCGCTTTTTCTATCAGACCTATAGATGATTACAAACAACACAAACAGGATCAGGCCAATTATGTGCGCCAATTCGCAGTCCGAGCATATTTTATGCAATATTACCACCTGAATGTAGTCCAGATAGATGATTGTTGGCACGCACAACGCTCCAATGCTTACTCCAACCAACGAAGCGGGTCGAATTCCATACGCGCGTATCAGAGCTAGCACGCTTAGCAGGATGAACCATGCAACAGCAAGCAGATGAATTGGTACCCCATAGAAATATGAAAATGATGTCTGAAATACCAATGGGCAATCCGTCCCAAGGATGCAGGCAGTTAGAGTGTTTGCAGAGACATACCATTGAAGCAGACGCCAACTCCAAGTTGCACCTATGACCCCAACAAAGAGAGCTAACAGAGCAACACGTTTCAACAATTCACCAACAATGGAACCGATTGAGGAGATAGCTGCCCTAAAAAGATGTCTCGAAAATTTGCTGCAAAGATATGCTTGTTTTGTAATTGCACAATTCTTTTAGGCTTTCGACGCTTGGGTAGCGAACATGCAGTATGTTAACTTGGGCAAGGCTGGGGTTAAAGTTTCTCGCATTTGTTTAGGTTGCATGTCTTTTGGAAATCGCGAGAGTTGGATGGTTGAAATCGATAAGACTCGTCCAATCGTGAAACGTGCGCTGGATCTTGGCATCACCTTCTTCGACACTGCGAATGTCTATTCTAAAGGTCGAGCGGAAGAAATAATTGGTGAACTGTTGAAAGATCATCGAGAGGACGTCGTCATTGCCACAAAGGTTTACGGACAGATGGGTGACAAACCCAACCAGAAAGGTCTCTCCCGACTGCATATAATGAATCAGATTAAAGCCTCCTTGAAGCGTCTTCAAACTGACTACGTAGACTTGTACCAGATTCATCGTTGGGACTATGCGACGCCAATTGAGGAGACTCTTCGAACTCTGGACGGCCTCGTCCATCAGGGGAAGGTGCGTTACATTGGTGCCTCAAGCATGTTTGCGTGGCAGTTCTTGAAAGCACTACATACCAGCGACCGTCTCGGTTTGGAGCGTTTCGTAAGCATGCAAAACCATTACAACCTATGCTACCGGGAGGAAGAACGTGAAATGATCCCACTCTGCCGCGAAGAAGGCGTTGGTTTAATCCCGTGGAGTCCGCTCGCACGTGGCTTCCTCACAGGGAAATATAAGCGCAAAGAAACACCAAAGTCACTAAGATACGAGAGCGACAAGTCACTCTCAGAGAGATTCTTCAAACCAGATGACTTTGTCATAGCGGAGACCGTTGAAACATTAGCCAGGGAGAAGCATGTGACTCCCGCACAAGTTGCTCTCGCGTGGCTTTTCCACAAGGGCGTTACTGCACCCATTATAGGTGCCACAAAGGTGGAGCATATCGAGGAAGCAGTAGGTGCAGTAGATCTCAAACTAGATGCAGATGAGATTAAGCGTCTCGAAGCAGGGTATACGCCTCATCCTGTACTTGGCCACCAATGATCAGTCGAGGTCATATTCCAGAACGGGAAGGAAGGGGCCTCTCTTTCTTCTTGTCTATCTCTTGACTTCTGCAGCTTCCTTTCGACGTTTCATCATATACACGCCAGCAGCAGCGACGATGACGGCCGCAGCGCTGACGCTAATGTACATTAACTGTCGTTGCTGAGCACTTGCTGTCGTTGTCTGCACATCACCTACTGCCTTAATGGCAAGATTTGTTGCGTTCCCATATTTTGCAAGCGCGAACTGGCGCCAAGCTGCGATTTGTTGATTCCTGAACACTTGATCCTGCCATTTCGCTCCGTTCGCGTCAGCCTGTTGTTGAGTAATTGGTGCTGCTCCCAATGTAGCTCTCGCAGCCTCCAGGGTTGCATTAGAGACGCCTTGCGTCTTTGTTGCAGCAATAATCTTGTCCCAAGCGGCAACTAGGGAATCGTGTTGGTCTATGATCATGGATCCAATCATATCATTCAGTACTGCATAATGTGCTGAGCCAGTATTGGCGTCGTACTGAAGAGTGGTCTTCAGGTTGAACGGGTTGATAGGTACTACAGAAGCCGAGCCTAACTTATCATATAAAGTTGGAAGAATACTCATTCTTCCCAGCGTGTCTTTCTGTGGGCCTCCTTCTGCGCCCGCTCGAAGCATCCATAAGCGTTGTCCCTGATCAGATAAGACGAATTCCTCAAATTTCTGCGCTAGGTCCATGTTGGGTGCTCCCTTGAGGATGGCTATCGAGTCAGGGTTGACGACAGTAAGACCTTCTGGCATAACATAACCAATCTTGTCGGCGCCGTTCTTGGCAATCTCATCCCAAGCATAGTAGTCTATGGCTAGGCCGTAAGCAGCGTCACCCTTCGAAACAGTTGGTGGAACCGTCGTAGAGGATGTTGGAAACGACTTAGTGTTTGCTCCCATTTGCGTGATAACTTGCCAACCCTTATTCCAGCCATAGCCCTGGAGTATTATCTCGTACACCATGTGAGTGCTACCGCTTTGTCGAGTGTCGGCCGCACTAACCCATCCCTCTGCCGCAGGAGTCGTTAAGTCAGTCCAAGTCTTCGGCTCGGGTAGGCTAAGTTTCTGGAGGATCGGTTTATTGTATACTATTCCGAATCCGGATAAGGCAGCTCCATACCAAAGATAGTTTGGATCGTACATGGGAACGCCAGCAAAATCCTTGGGGATCTGGCTAAGTATTGGGTCTGGTACTTTGTAGGATGCTAGGTATCCATCTGAAGCGAGTTTGATGAAAGGGTCGACGCCGCCGCCGTACATTATGTCTAGGCCGATACCGCTTGAATTGGTTGTGAACTGTGATTCAATGTACTTGACCGCTCCCGACGTGCCGCCGAAATCAGACCATTTAACATCTACAGCCTCATTGAATTTTTGCAGATACCAAGCTTTGAAGGCAGCCGTGAATTCATTTCG
>Ga0187886_1004317_pt1 | contig 10259 bp, 10 predicted proteins | sample June2016WEW_20_1_FD_133001 | JGI IMG/M metagenome (GOLD analysis project Ga0187886, IMG submission 133001) | Peatland microbial communities from SPRUCE experiment site at the Marcell Experimental Forest, Minnesota, USA - June2016WEW_20_150 | ecosystem: Environmental > Terrestrial > Soil >... | reverse complement strand
TAAGCCCGACCAAAATATTTGCCCAGTTACTGAAGGAGAAGATAGAGGGTTGAGGTAGAAAATAATATGTACATTATTGTTATTGGTGGCGGGCGTCTGGGTTATTATTTGCTTAAGGCGTTGCTTAACGAGGGACATGAGGTGCTCGTGCTGGAAAAGGACGCCCGCATATGCAAGACCATCACCGATGAACTGGGCAGCGTCTGCTTTCGCGGTGACGGCTGCGAGGCAGCAACTCTCGCCGAAGTGGGCACCGGCCGGGCGGATATGTTCGTAGCGGTGACCGGCGACGATGAAGACAACCTGGTCGCCTGCCAGGTAGCCCAGCATAAGCATAACGTACCCCGCACCATCGCCCGCATCCGCAACCCGCAAAATGCCATTCTCTTTAAAAAACTGGGCGTGGATGTTACTGTCAGCTCCACTGACCTTATCCTCGAGGCGATAGAGAGAGAAGTCCCGACACATCCCGTGACACAGCTGCTGACTCTTGAGGAAAAGGGCCTGGTAATTGTCGATGTCAAGATATCTACTGAGTCCGCCACAGTAGGTAAAACAGTTAAGGACCTTTCGTTGCCCGGGGAAAGTAAACTGGCGCTGATTATTCCCAGCGCAGGTAGCGCTTATGTGCCCGCGGCCAGTACCGTGCTTCAGGCCGGTGACCAGATAATAGCTATAACCCCCCCTGAATCCAAAGAAGCATTGCGGGCGGCCCTGAGGGGTGTTTAAGCAGGTTTATATTAAATAATAGTTGCCTTTCTTTACTCCTGGTAATACCTCTTTGATATGTCTTCGTCCGTTTCCTTGCGCGACATTACGGGAAAAGCGGCTGGTTCCGGGTTCGCCACATGGCGAACAAAATTGTAGATGTTCAGTTCCTGGGTTCTGGAGCTCTTCTATGAAGGCAGGCAGGTTCTTTAACGGCTGGACCCTGACGGTATTGCTACTGATAGTGGTAATTATTACCGGTAGCGTGGTCATCTGGTTAAAAAGCAGTTGGGGCCAGGCCGTCGAAATTTCTTTAATGCCGGGCCGGGAACTGGAGGGGAAAATATACGTCGGTGGTGCGGTAAATAATCCCGGCTTTTATCCTTTGTATGCCGGTGACGACATTAAAGATGTTATCCGGGCAGCCGGTGGCCTAACGGACGGTGCCGACCTGAGTGAGGTAAAGCTTTCGATTTCCGAAACGGATAAAGATGGGACCTCACAAAAGGTCAATATAAACAAAGCGGAAGCCTGGCTTTTAGAAGCGCTGCCGGGAATCGGCGAGGCCAGGGCTCAGGCTATAATAGAATATCGGCAGCAGAACGGGCCTTTTCGTGATATTAATGAGCTGGCTAAAGTGCCAGGCATGGGTGATGATACTTTTAATAAAATTAAAAACCTGATTACCGTCGACTGATTTCGGGGTGCGGGCTCGTGTTACTCATTTATTTTAGCTGTGTCTGGATAGCCGGAATATTCCTTGGTTCCAGGTTGAATTTGCCCCCGCTGTTTTGCCTTACCGGACTCATCCCGCTTCCCCTGCTATTTATTACCCGGCAACACCGTAAAGTAATACTTTCTGCCAGTCTGGGGATTTTTATCCTTGTAGGGGCGGCCGTTTATTCATATTCGAGTCTTTACAAAATCGATGAAAACCGAATCCATTTCTATAACGACCTGGGTACTACCGAGATAAAAGGGACGGTAGCAGGAGACCCGGATATCAGGGATAAAAGCACGCACCTGACCTTAGCGGTTGAGGCTATATGGCAGGACACCGGCTGGCGGGAGGTGGGAGGAAAGGTACTAGTTTTCGTGACCCGTTATCCAGCTTATAATTATGGCGATGTCCTCAGGGTGACCGGTGAACTGAAGACACCGACCCAGCTTGACGACTTTGATTACCGGGGGTATCTGGCACATCAGGGCATTTATACTACCATGCTCTTTCCCCGGATAGAGGTGCTGGATACAGGGCATGGCTTTAAGCCGCTGGCATGGGTATATTCCCTGAGAGGGCGCCTGTCGCAAACGCTGGCGGAGGTTCTGCCCGAACCGCAGGCATCGCTGGCACAAGGCATTGTCCTGGGAATACGTGGTAATATTCCCGAAAAATTGAACAGCGATTTCATCCACAGCGGTACGGCGCATCTACTGGCAATTTCCGGGTTCAATCTCAGCATCATGGCCGGAGTCCTGCTCAGCATGGGCCTGTGGCTTTTCGGGCGGCGGCATTATTTCTATGTCTGGCTGGCGTTCGGCGCTGTCTGGCTATATACAATCATAACGGGTATGAACCCACCGGTGGTGCGCGGCGCCATCATGGCCAGTCTGTTTCTGCTGGCCGAGGCTCTGGGCAGACAGCGTAGTGGCATGGTAGCGTTAACCTTTGCGGCGGCTGTCATGGTGGGCATCAGCCCCTATATTCTGGGTGACGCTTCTTTCCAGTTAAGCTTTCTGGCCATGGCCGGCCTGATTTTTATTTATCCGATTCTCCGGGACCCGGGAAGGCGCATAGCCGCGGCCTGGCTGGGAGACGAAGGAATCTTCGTTTCTATAGCTAATATTACCGTCGATACTCTGAGTGCTACCCTGGGAGCTATCATCGCTGTCTGGCCTTTAGTCGCCTATTACTTCGGCATCTTTTCATTAGTAGGTCCTTTAGCCACATTTCTGGCCACACCGGCATTGACCGTTATTATTGTTATCGGGACTTTAACAGGGATTATCGGGCTGGCTTCGCTGGTGGCGGCCCAGGCTATGGGCTGGTTGGCCTGGCTCTTTCTGTCGTATATGATGCTGGTAGTCAGCGGCCTGGCGGCGCCATCGATATCATCGGTCGAATTAGGCTGGATCAGCCCGACTTTTATCGTGTGCTACTACCTGGCGTTGGCACTGGCCATCTGGCTGCACCGTCGCTGGAAGAAACTGCGCAATCTTATGTCCGGCGCGGCCGGTGTGATGAAGGCAGGGATGAGTTTACCCTTCGGGTTTTCACGAAACATAAAGTGGATTATCGTTCCGATGCTGGTGCCGGCGGTTCTGGTGTCATATGCGGCGGCCACCATGCCCGGTGATGAACTCCACGTTAGCTTTCTGGACGTCGGGGAGGGAGATGCTATTCTTATCCAGAAAGGGAGCCGGCAGGTGCTCATCGACGGCGGCCCCAGTCCCCAGGCGATAACCCTGGGACTCAGCAGCCGGATGCCTTTCTGGGACAGGACTATCGATGCACTTGCATAGTCAGAGTAACACCCTACCTTTTAGCTTCAAAGTGGTCACGAATTCACTCACGTAATCATCGGGATGTATGTTAATCCATACTAAAAATAGAACTCTATCTAGGGCAAATTATATCCGCTTCAGATCTAAAAGGCAAGAAAAGTTTTCGATTACTAGAAGAGAATACGTGGGAATCCATTAGGAGTGGGATAAAACCTAATTCGTAATCCTGGAACAACCTAAGTGTGACAATGAAATGACAAGACGTTATACACAGGCTGTAGGTTTTGATGATGTGTTTAAGAGGCATGTATTGGCGTCTCCGGTGGATAGGGCGATAAGGTAGAATTATTCATTCTCTAACTTTTTATCAGTAGAAGGAAATGTTAGATTAAGTATATAACTACTGTATGATCTGCCTCTCAAACAAACTATCTATAATGGGGCAAATTACTATATGGGATTGTTTTAGTTCCATCTTGACCTATCGAACTATAACATTTTGGGCAAACTATGACACAATTTTCAGCCGTTTTACCACCTTTTTCAATAGGTATACGGGGGATAGCAAACCAGCTTTGCCCTTGAGTAGCAAGCATATCAATGTAGAGCCACAAGAAACATAATCCGATGGATAATCTGGGGAGGGTATAAAGCTTTTACTCTAGGATTTGAAGATGGTTTTCATTTGTTGGTATTAACGACCATATGCCAACAACAGAGACCACATGATAATAATCAAGAGAGGCAAGAGTAGACCTAAATTTATACCAGGCCCTAAACCGAGTGTCCGAGCAATAATCCTGTGTATTCCCGATTTTTCAAGAGAATGTTTAAATTTATATACACATAAACGGTCATCAATTTTAAGCATATTTTCGATTGTTATAATTTGTTTTTCAAATCTCCATCTCATCATGGATGTGTAATAATACGTAACAATATGAAGGACTGACATCGTGATACCTATTGCTCCCAAGATCTGACTAACAATCCACATCAAATTATAAGATAAAGCGAAGACAAAACCACTCGTTAAAAAAGTACTTGCAAGTATGTACATCGAAGTTCTTTCACTAGCAAGTTTTTCTTCGTTCAAACTCTGATCGATTAACCTATCATAGGCTGCAATGATTTCACTTCTTTCAGGCAATCCATTTTTTATATCTTCCATTTTCTACCTCCCGAGGCATGTATTGGCGTCTCTGGTGGATAGGGCGATAAGGTAGTCCGGTGAACAAGCTAAAGTAGAATAAAATTATATGTAGTAGACAGACTTAATCTAACATCCCATTCTCTAGGTGTCGTTAAAAGGATCTTTTATTTTCCCATCGATAGTGCCTACAAATGTTGTAACGGCTAATTTCTTCTTATCATCTAACTTGTCGAATTCCGAAGATGATAATATGCCTCTGATGCGTGGCTCTATCTGTTTTAAATCAGCGAACTCCGAGATATTCTTTAGCCCGATTTGCCAATGTATTCTACCAATATAACTTCCCACACCTTGACTCTTGACTTTATATAGAAAACTTGTAATGAAATTCACTAATCCATTATCTGTTTTGATCATATCATTTACATACGCATATACCTTGGCAGAATCTCCCCATTCTCTCCATCGGTAAAGTAAATATGGTAATTCCTTATGTGCTGATAGCCGTCCATCACTAGCCCAAGTCTCAATCTTATTGCAAGCAAGCCGCTCCAATTCTCTAAGCTGGTCTGCATTTACAGTTAATTGATCTTCTGGAGGAATTTGCTTCTTCGAACCATCTTTACCATGCTGTTGTCCTTGTACACTTACTTCATGAACAACGGTGAATAGACTCCTATTTGCTTTCTCGACTGCATTTTTGAAAATAATAAATCTTTTTTCGTGGCTGTCGAAGCGCCGACTAAGCTGATGACATATGCGGAGAACCCTCATCGGAGTATCAAATCCAAAAAATCCAGAATCTTCTTTAGGGAATAAATCACCAATATCCATTAATACTGTAATGATATTTTCTATATTTTCTTCGGGTATATAACTGTGGGTATAGTCTTCTAAACGCTCAAGAAACCTCACTATCCTCCCATCTTTATTTAACTTCAACAAAGCTTCAGTAAAAGCATCTTTATGACCTGCGACTGATAAGATTGCTTCAATTTCCGTTCTTGGAATCTCGTCTTTTTGAATAGAGAGTCTAAAGAATATGTCAAATATATCAGGACTGCATATGCGACTATCTCTTCTCCACTCACCCAACGATTCCGAACCATGATATACATTACCATAAACAGCTTCAAGTTTAGGGAAAAGAAGTTTGAGGAAATTCTTAAGCGTGTCTTTTGAAAATTCTGTTGACCTACTAATTATCTCGTCACAGCGTGCTTTAATTTGCTCTTTTATGTGTTCCCCTGCTCCATAACTTAATTCCATAACTCCAGAAAAAATGCCCTTGTTGTCCCTAAGTCCATAGAAAACCTCCGGAATAAAAACCTGAATCGCATTTATTGCAAGAAAGTCAATAATATTAATTTCGCTCTTAACTATGCTAAGGCCGAACCTCAAAGAATTGATATAACGCGTAACGTCTCGCATATTATTGAAGAAATACCTTAACCCATCATAATAAATATTCCCCCAACGAACCTGATCCCACTTCTCCTGTGGTACTTCTCTGATTAGTTCATCAATTTGAGTGAGCAAAAATCGCTGTAATTCCTGTGTAGGTATGAGAGGTACCTCAAAAGGAACTTGAACTACTTTCTCTAAGTATTGCAGTCCGAAGCCTTTTTGTAACCTATCTAATGCCGATACTACTACTTTTTTGTCAAACGCAAGCACGTATATAGTATTACGAAAATCACAGAGGGACTTTACTAATTGGAACATCTGTCCAATTTCGACATCAGTGAGACGATCCATATCATCAATCACAATGATTATCTTGTTGGACTGTTTGCCTAGAAGTTCATTTAACTCACTCTTAATAGATTCTAAATCCTGTGACTTAGCTTCTCCCCATCCTTTCATAGCTTTTCCAGAGCTTTTAAAAAGAGTTGCCAAAATCGCGAATGCAGTTCCAGCAGTCGGTATTAACACAAGCGGTTCGAAAAATCTAGCATATACTTCGAGTTTCTCTCCTAACTTTTTCGCACCAGCAGCATAATCGGCTCTTTTTAGTATAGTAGATAACCCTCCAAAAAATTTTGTTATAAGCTGATTTTGGTTAGAGTAGTTCCAGGGATTAAATTTGACGACGATAGGTTTGTCTTCATTATTTTTACCTTCGTAGACGGAATCAATATACTCTAAAACCATGTTAATTATCGAAGATTTCCCGGCGCCCCACTCACCAAAAAGCCCCAGTACAAGACTGTCTTTCCCCTTATATTCTAAGATGGCTTGACCCATAGCCTGCGCAAAGGAACTTCTGCCTAAAATGTCTTCTGTCTTAGACTTTATCGGCTGATCTGGCCTAAACATACTTTTCTATCATCACTTGCTTAATATATTGACTACATATATTGACTACTTATAGCGATTTTATATTGCTCGCGTTGTTAGGTGTTTACTTTTTGCTTGGTACTGTTCCTCCCAGTTTTTCAACTTCTTCAATAATATGGATTGCGTGGATAAATAGCCGTTCTGCGTCTAGTTGTGTGAATGTACGGTCAGGATGGTCAACTTGATTTCTAACACCACGTACATAGTCTAAATACCCGAATAGTGGTGATTCTTCTATTCCCTTATTCTTTAAATCTTCTTGAATGCCTTCAAGGAGTTGTTTCCACATCTTCTTAGATTCGTCACCTGTAAGGTTGGTGTAAACCTGCTTAAGCATCCCTTCCACTGCGCGTAAACCTATCATCACACTAGCAGTAGGTGCTCCGTAACTCAAACATTTTACCGCCTCATCTAAATCTTGCCTTACACTATTAGAAAGTTTCCATGTTGTATCACCTAGAACACTTCTAATTCCTTCTTTCAACAATTTGTTGTAGTTTAACATTCCCTCGACTGGCGTAAGCTCGGCAAAGTTTCGTCTGCTGATTTCTTGTTTCATTGAAGCTTCGATTCTTTCAATAATCAAGGTAAGTTTTTTAGAATCTATATCTTCAATGTTTGGCTTTTCCCGACCATACTTATTTTGGATATCTTTGCACAGTGCAGAAAGCGCCTCGCAGTCTTGTTTTGCTAATTCATGAGCTTGTAACTGCGATATCAAGTCACGCATAGAAGATAGAATTAACTTTTGCCCATACTTTTCGTATGAGCCATCTTCGAAAACCACAGGGTCATAATTTTTAACACAGCGTAGATACTCAATTAATTGGGCTAAGCTATATACTGCCTCGGAAGTTAGCGGTTTCATTTCTTACGTCCCTTCTGGCAGGATTGTAATCCCTAGCGCGACTTATGTCAACAGGATGGAATTTGGTCTATAATAATATAAATAAATGATTATGGATACACTATCTTGATTGGTTGAGTTTATTCTCCGGCTACTTCGCTGGTACGCATATAGAGTTATAGTATCTTGGAGACGGGAATTACGTAATATGGGAAATAGAGACAATAAATGGGTATGGATTGGTCTCTGTATTTTCCTTTCGTTTTTCCCGTTATCTTATTTAACCAAAGAGGCATTCTCTGACAGTTTTTTGTTGGGATTATCCTTCATATGGTCAGCATTCTTGGCAATATCTTTTGCTTATATTCTGAGGAATCCTTTAGTAATGATACTTGTCTATGTCGGTGTGGTTTTTGGAAGAGAAGTAATGACTATTTTCACAGCTGCAAAAGGAGAAGCGACAAGTGGTGATGTGATAGGTGCGATAATTGTGTTTGCTCTCGGTATTTATTTAATCACGTGGGCAAATCATATGAAAAGAGGAGAGATTTGACTTACTTTTCTTGACTTAACAATTCGCTTAGGGCAGTTGAGAGTTACTTGACAAAATGTGTTTTCAGAGTATCATCTAACATATAGGAGCGAGGAAGGGATGAAGTATGAGTCCAAGTAGGAAGCACGAGTCCATTAAGAAAAGGGAAGCTGGTAAAACAGGCAAGAAAGAACACTGGATTAGAGGCAAGCGCATTGATGTCGTAAAGAAAAGCAAAGCTGTCGAAGTTCAAACCACAGTGACCTCGACAGGACTACTACAAGCTGCTAAAAGGCTAAAGTCAAGCGGACGAAAACAGAAGGTGCTTGTGGTTCCCAAATCAAAGGATGTTCCAAAGGCAGCAGCAGCATTACGCAAAGCTAAAACTGGTGGGACAGCAAGGACACCTGACAAGAAGACTAAAATCCAGGTTAATAAACCAGGTAAGCAATCAGCTTGGTCTTGGTGGTAATTTCTGCACTGATTATGTTTTACCTGTAAAGGGAGGTGAACTATAATGCCCACGGATAGGAGAGCAGGCAAAGTGCCACATGTTGGCAAGCAACCACGTTCTAGGAGGTGATACTACTATGGCAAAAAGAGACAACAAGTCAGGAAAGCTAAAAGGTGCAGTCTCTAAGCGTATTCAAGTGTTAAATCCCGTCACAAAGCGCTACGTGAAAATTGATACCGAAAGAGGCAGGATTGTAGACCACAAAAGGTCTCCCGGTCCTTATAAAAATGTCAGGAAGAAATAATGATTATCTGCCCTTTAAACACAGGAGAATGCAATAGGCTCATTCTCCCAAAGCCAAGGAGTGCTTTTGTTATGGCTCCGTCCAACAAATATCAAACAGATGCCAGTAAAGTAGTGTTGCGAAACATAATTAAGAGCTTATCGGATTTGAGCTATGAGCCTATTGAGGGTTCAAGAATTGTGCGGCATGGGGACTACTTCTGTTCAATTTGCCAGACCGCCCAAGGATGTGCTTTGGGAGTCGCGATGGTTTATGATGGTTTGCCCGTTAGCACGATAAGCAACATATATTTTGAAACAGGAATTATGCAGGGTTTTGGCAAACCAGTTATCCTATTTGCTGATAAGAGGAAAAACCTGCCTTCTGACTATATAAGACATTATGCTATTTTCTATAATTCCAAAGACTATTTATCTAAATACAAAAGTCTACTTGAAGACATTGCTAAACTGCCTGAAAATGTATATGAATGCATAGGTCAATTCGCCTTCAAAGCGGGGGATTACGAAAAAGCTGCCAAATATTACCAAGAGGCATTTCTTATTAACCCTAAGCAGGAAACGCTTCTGACACTTGAGTCAATAGCCTCAGCACTGGAACAAGCTAGTGGTATCCCCACCGCCTATAAGCAACGATTACTTGAAAATATTCAATATTTCTGTTCAAGAGTGAAGAAATAACACCCGTCTCGGTTCGGGTTTTATTATATCCAAATTCTTCCGCCATTTTAACCTTCTTGGCCTTACATTTTAGCTGCCCAGCAAGAAGTGTTAAGTCCCCTCTTTTAGCCGTCCATTTTAAAAAAGACCATAAATTAATCTAGCTGTAATCCCGGTTATGGGGTAATATAACGGGCATGATGAAATTTAAACTATGGGGGAAATCCTGATTTGGTATATTTACCACACACTAGAATGCAAGAATTACCGGGTGAAGAAACCTGGGAGCAGATTTATACTTGGAGAAGCAAATAGTAAGCTGGCTTTACTAATATCAAGTATGGGAGACAGTATTACTGTATCTCAAGGTTATCAGACTTTAGAGAAGTCGATTATCAATTTTCCAAAGAAACTGAAATAATGCCACTTCGATATCGGCTGTATACCATTGTCCTTTGTTTCTTGGTCCTTGCTCGGTTACTTTATCTCTTATCTGATCACAAAGGTGAATAAATTCAGCATACTTGGCATAATTGTTACGCGATGGTAGGTACTGGCTATTAACACCATCTATTATCCTACTGTCCAGTGCGCCATACTTTTGAGGGCAGATACATCTTAACGTTTTACTACCGTTGACCTTACCCCGGAATTAGTCACACCACGGACTAGAGTCCGATCGCTACTTCAGCATACTCCTTCGGGGTAATTCCTTTCAACGAGCTGTGTGGCCTGACCTCGTTGTAATCCATCCTCC
>Ga0187886_1004315_pt1 | contig 10262 bp, 9 predicted proteins | sample June2016WEW_20_1_FD_133001 | JGI IMG/M metagenome (GOLD analysis project Ga0187886, IMG submission 133001) | Peatland microbial communities from SPRUCE experiment site at the Marcell Experimental Forest, Minnesota, USA - June2016WEW_20_150 | ecosystem: Environmental > Terrestrial > Soil >... | reverse complement strand
TATGTTATCTATCATGTCCTTGTGGCCTAGTCGGTAGAGCCTGAAGGCTTCTTTGAAGATCTCAGAATCCTCTTCCACCCTCTTGTATCTGTGGCCCTCGATTATGCTCCTCAGACCGAGCTGGAACGTTTCAGCATCGAATCTTGCAATTGCCTCAGGTATTCTAGTTGCTACCCATAGCGATTCGAGGACGCTGAATCGGGAGTAGTAGATCTCAATTTGGGGAACCTCAGTGAGGAGCTTGATAGCCTCTGGGGTGACTCCGCTGACGGTGATTCCGAGCGTGGGAAGTATGAATGAGGTGTCAAGCAGGATTTTCATTGCCTTTCCCCTGCTGCTCAAGGCTTATCGCCTCAACCTGGTCGGGCGTGATGGAGGCGAACTTCTTCCCCTCAAGGGCCAATTGGATCGGATCGTGAAGGCTCTCCAGGGTGACAACACTCCCGGAGACCCTAAGTAAGACCCTCTCGCCCTCCTTCAGGTTGAGGGCCTCAACGACGGCCTTAGGCAAGTATACGGCGTGCTTCTTCCCGACTTTAACGTCAATTGTCAGACTAATGATCTTTCACCAGACAACCTACGTCCAGTCAGGCATTCAAAGAAGAACCCGACTCCAATGAGAGGTACTGGGCACTTCAAACAAGCTACTGCAGGTGCTGGTACGTCCGTACTGGCTGTGCTAATAGGTGTACCAGGGGTAGTAAGTGTTGCTTGTTCAGGAGAAGCAACAAACGGTATAGGAGCAGTAGCTGTAGGTGGAGTCACTGTACTAGCTGTAGGTGGAGTCACCTTGCTAGCTGTAGGTACAGAAGCTGTACTTGCAGTTAAATCAGGCATTGTCTTCTTCCTTCTAGCTTTCTTTGCTGGATGGGCAGTTGTCTTGTGTGATTGAAGCTTAAGCTGGTTATCAAAGAGGCCTGTGCCACATTGGTTACACACCAATGGGTTGTTAGATGGTAGGGTATTTGGGGCAATGGTGGGGGCATTGGAGGCAATGGTGGGGGCATTGGAGGCATTAGTAGGCCTATTGCTCGAAGCTGCCTCAGAAGGCCTAGAATCAAGTTCAATTACAGGTGCTGGAGCAGACTTTTGACCAATGCCTACCATAGGGGTAGCCATTGATGGACCATTGGTAGGGCTATTGGTACCAATGGGCTTGAAGAAAGGAGCCAATGTCTGATCAGTAGGTGCAATGGTCTTAGTTGATTCTGAGGGTAAGCTCCACCTATACACAAGGAACTCCTCATTCTCCCCCAGTAACCCTTGAGCAATGATGACCATCCTCTCAGTAGGTCTATTCATGATTGATGGTGGAAAGGAAGCAATGATCTCATCAGTAGAGTCTCCTACTAGATATAGAGCCCATTGTAGCACCTTTGGCTTGACAATGTTACCACACTTAGGGCATACTGCCTCCTTACCTTCTATTGCCTCAGGTATCTTCTTTGAGTCATTAGGGCAGCCTATGTAGCTTCGTGTAGATAGCTCCTGTACTACTACTGCTTGTATGTCAGCTGTCTCTCCTACTACTAACTGATTGATTGGCTTTAGTTCCTTAGGCTGGAAAGGAGCACTGAACCTTACTCCCTTACTGACTAAGCAAAGCCTCTTGATTAGACTCTTGTTAGCTATGAATTGAGGATAGTTCGCTTGATTTGAGCGAACTTGCTGTATAGATCTATTGTTTGACCTGGTTTGAACCTTTCATCCTTCCCAGTCAAAGTTACCTGACTTTGGCCTCCTAGTCTGACAGTCTCAGCATGTTCAGGTGAAAAGTGTAGTTCAGGAGCGGTCTCAAGTATCTGAGATTGTGGCCGCGAGATGGTGGTTCAAACAGAGTCTGTTTCATCTACGACCGTGACTCCCCCGGTCGACCTCACACGTCAAGTAAGTAATTCGTGGCCGGTCCGAGGCGAGCGTATGAGCCCACTTCCAACACCCGTAAACTGTCCTTATCCACGACTTGTGAAGCTCGTACAATTCAAGGGCGAGCATGTCATCTACTATCGGTGCGAACTATGCGGCACACACCTCACAATACCAGAGCAATAACTCATGACCGAGCGAGAAGTTGCGGTCGGTACAACGCTAGACTCTAGTTGACTACGCCTCGTTTGGCCACCAAATCTCTAAAGTTGTTTCGAATGCGGAGGGCTCTTTCGGATGATCCAGTATATTGCGAAGAACTCGAAGGCAAGACGTGATGGATAGCCGCTAGCGTAGACATCGAGAATGAGATGGGTCTTCCACAAACGCGCAGGCATACTCGCGTCTACTATCTGCCAAGAGACGATACGGAACAGACATGATGGACTTTGTACGTTACGATTAGATGTAGAGACGAAGGAATTGAGGATCTGCCCCACTCAGTTTTATAAAGCACAGAGCAGAGGGTCGGTGGAGAGAGAAATCTCAAACCGGCATGTGATAATCCCCTAATCTATGCTTGGAGGGTCTGGGCAACGTCTCGAGTATTTGGAGGAAAAGGAAGCACAACCGCGACAGCCCTCCTCATCATCCTCTTGATAGTCACAACGCTATCTGCGATTCCACAGAGATCCTATGCGATAAGCGCGGCCCAAGCAGAGTCGATCCCTGGCGAGTTCATAGTTGGCTTCAAGAAAGAATTCCACATCCCCGAAGCTGGGAAACAGCTCGCCGTCTCCAAAGGTGGCAAAATACTCAAGCAGCTCACTCATCCAGCACTGAACGCCATCTTGGTCAGCGTTCCCATACAGCAAGCGGACGCTTTCCAACGGGCGATGAAAGAGAGCCCGCTGGTTCGTTATGTTGAGCCGAATGTGATTGTGAGCGCAACGATCGTGCCGAATGATCCGATGTATGGAAGTCAATGGGCGCTTGCCAAGATCCAGGCGCCTCAAGCCTGGGACATCAGCACAGGCTCCAGCTCGGTGCGGGTCGGCGTCATCGACACAGGCATCGACTACAACCACCAGGACATCGCGCCCAACTACGCATCATGCGGTCATGATTATGTGAACAATGATGCCGATCCGATGGACGACTACGGCCATGGTACGCACGTCGCCGGAATAATAGCGGCGCGCACCAACAACCTTTTGGGTGTTGCCGGAGTCGCAGGCGGCTGGGGAACCACCCACGGCGTGACACTCATCGCAGAGAAAGTACTGAATTCAGCCGGAAGTGGCAACACTGCCGTTCTGTCCCAAGCCATCACCCACGCTGGGGATGTCTGCGGAGTCGATGTCATCAACCTGAGCCTCGGGTGGTCTAGTTTCTTTTCAACCGATGTTCGAGACGCGCTGCAGTATGCAGCGGATCATGGAGTCATCTCGGTCGCCGCCGCTGGAAACAACAGGCGTGACGCTTCATCCTTCTACCCGTGCGCCTACGGTTCAGGTCATCCATTCTCCACAGCGGAGATCGTGATGTGTGTCTCCGCCACAGGCTCGTCGGACAACTTCGCTTCTTCGTTCAGCAACTTCGGCAGTCCTGTGGAGATATCCGCGCCTGGGGTGAATATTCTGTCAACGTATCCTGGCAACTCCTATGCGTCCCTGAGCGGGACCTCGATGGCAACGCCGCACGTGGCGGGGGTTGTGGCGCTCGTAATGAGCCAGTTCCCAAGCTACACGAGGGACTAGGTCTGGAATTATGTGCTGGGGGGGCCGAAGATCGCGGAGCTGCTGGCTGGGACGCACACTATGGTTGGGGACGCCTGAACGCCTACCGCACTCTCTCAGCAGTTACGGCCACGATCACCAATACTATGACGGAGGTTTCGACCTTGTACACGTCTGGAACTACGACAGCGACGGTTACCAGTTACACTAGCACTGCGACATCAACGAGTACGATTCCGGCTTTGACGACTGTTGTTTTGGTTCCGTTGAGCATGACCTCAACCGTCCAGAGCACACAATACGAGACCTCGTTTGGTACCACGACGGTGACTAGCTATACATCTACATCAACCAGTACCACGGTGGTCTACACGACGGTAACCTTGCTAGGCGCGGCTGCCGCATCGTCGAATCCCTTGGTATATCTCAGTTTTCTGTCTCTGCTCGCTGTGACGGTGGGTCAAAGGGTACGGCCACCCATGCCGGGAGGATTCCGAGATCACGAATGGGAAGGAAATGTTCGATGAGATGGACACGCTCCCGAGAATAGAGGCTGATTACCTGGCATCTTCTAGGTTCCGAATCTGAGGATCTTATATTCCATACAAAACGACTAGTGGATCAGCAGCGTAGACGACTTGCTCGGCAAGGGTTCAGCGCCCTCATATCTACCATTCCTGCTTGTCCTAGTCGTTCTTACAGGCCTTCCGGTAGCTCATGTCGCTCCCTCATCGTTTCAGAGTGCCGAGGTAACTAATGGAACAGCAACGATGACCGCCGCGAGTTACAGCATGTCCGCTTGGACGAGTACGATCCCCGCTCTCACAGCTGCCTCATTGGTTCCGTCAACCGTGACCTCCGTTCAAGCCAGCCTGCTGCCCACCTCGACCATCGCTTCCGGTCCGAATGGCAAAGTCAGACTGATCCTTCACACAACAGCGGGTTCTATCAAAGCTCAGGTTGCGTCACAGGGTTGCGAAATAGTGCACGAATTGATCAATTCCACGGCTGTGGCCTGTCCGCCAGACATCAAGGTACCAAATTCAGAACCTGATGCAATCCTTCACATCTCAGACCTGCAGGCCGATAGACAAATCAGGGCCGATCAGGTATGGGCTCTTGGTTATACTGGTTCTGGCGTGACTGTGGCTGTGCTGGACACAGGAGTTGATTTAACGCATCCAGAATTGACCTCAAGCATAGTTGGGGGGGAAAGCTTTGTTGGCTACACTACAAGCTATGCCGATGACAATGGACACGGTACCCATGTCTCCGGAATAATCACAAGCGATGGAATAGCTGATGCCAGCTCTAAGGGAGCAGCATATAACGCACCAATTTGGATGGCCAAGGTATGCGATGCAAGCGGCAATTGCTACACTAGCGACATGGAAGCTGCTATTCAGTATATTGTCACGAATCATATCGCGAAGATCATGAGCATCAGCATAGCTGGACATGGCACAAGCAGTTCCAACTGTGATGGTGATGGCCTTGCATCGTACGTCAATTGGGCCTATGACAATGCGGTTGTCTCTGCTATTGCTGCGGGAAATTACCCTGACCTGACCGGTGACCCGCAAAACTTTGTGAGTTCGCCTGCGTGTGCTTCGAAGGCAATTGCTGTCGCTGCTGTTAATCCTAGCGATAATTGGGCTTCGTTTAGCAGGTACGGCACTGCTGTGCTAGATCATGGGGTGGCTGCTCCCGGCGTCAGCATCTACTCCACTCTTCCAGGTGGGGCGTATGGCTACAAATCCGGAACCTCGATGGCAACTCCTCATGTGAGCGCGGCAATAGCTCTAATTCTTCAGAAGAATCCTAACTTGTCCCAAGCTGTCATTAGATCAATGATTCTCAACTCCGCAAATTGCCTAGGTGGAAAATACGGAAGCTGCCCAAACACATACATCGGGTACGGAAGAGTAGATGCATTTAATGCCCTATCTCTGAACGTTGGCCTAGTTGCGCCTGTGAATGGAGCGACCCTGACCGGTTCGCCCGTAACGTTTCAGGCTCGGGTGACAGATTTCGCAGGGGCTCCTGTTCAGGGTGCGGGAGTCGTAGTTTACGTGATCCACCCTTATCTGTCTATAACGTATTTCTGTGCCAGCTCATCGGATTCGAATGGCTACTTCTCTTGCGACATTACTCTCACTGACAGCGGGACTGGGTACAGATGGTACGCCACGGCCTCGAAGTCCAGTTACGGGTCTGCGACATCACAAACTTGGACATTCGCCTTCTACGCCTTGGTCACGACGACAAATACTTCAACGGAGACTTCAACTTTATACTCCTACGGAACTACGACGAAAACATTTACGAGTTACACTAGTACCACGACATCAACGAGTACGATTCCGGCTGTGACAACTGTTGTTTTGGTTCCGTTGAGCATGACCTCAACCGTCCAGAGCACGCAATTCCTGACCTCATTCGTTACAACGACGGTGACTAGCTATGCATCTACGACAACATCGACCAGTACCACGGTGGTCTACACGACGGTAACCTTGCTAGGCGCGGCTGCCGCATCGTCGAGCCCCTTAGCCTACGTTGGCCTCATATCCCTGCTCGCTGCTATGGTTGGACACAGGGTCACCGCAAGCAAAGGTAGAAGGATTCCGAGAGTGGAATCGCGGTTAGGAAGGAGATGTTCTAAGAGTTGAAGAAGAACACCAGACATGGCGCTCTTGGTTTGGGTGATAAGCGGGCTCGTTCCGTTCCGGTTGCTGCGCTCTTGATATTCGCGGTCCTGCTGTCGGCTGGTTCAGGCATCTACGCTGGCGCATCCTTCTTCCCTCAGCAGGCGCCGAATGTCACCATTACGACAACCATCTATACGACGACCACCAGCTGGACCACCTCAACCATCTGGTCCACTTTGACAACGGTGGTTCCAGCTGTTCTGACGACCATAGAGTATACGACTAGCACGAGCACGATAACGCTAACGTCGAGTAGTAGTTCTGTGACCGCGACTTCGCCATACGACGCCGCCATCACAGCCAACGACATGCCCACCGCCATGGTTGCGGGCCAGACTTACACGGTTCACATAACAGTGCTGAATAGGGGTTCGAATACTTGGACTGCGGCGGATGGGTACAAGCTGGGAGCAGCTGGTGACGTGAACCCATTCGGACCTACGCGTGTGCTCTTGGGCCCACCCGATTCAATCGCGACAGGGCAATCGAAGACCTTCACGCTCACAGTGACAGCGCCTAGCGCTGCAGGCACGTACACAGTTACGTGGCGAATGGTTCGTGAACTCGTCACATGGTTCGGCGGCACATCAAAAGTCACAGTCGCCGTATCCGCTGCTGTTAGCAATGCTGTAATCGTAGGAAATGATATGCCCGCCGCTATGACGCGAGGCCAAACTTACACAGTGCACATCACAGTCCAGAATACGGGCACGACTACTTGGACCGCCGCCAGCAATTACAAGCTGGGTTTCGTTGGCGACAATCCACCATTCGGCCCCTCACGTATCCTACTCGACGGGTCAGCCTCGGTGGCGCCTGGTCAGCAGTGCACATTCACGTTCACAGTGACAGCGCCAACAACGACGGGCACATACACCATGCGGTACCGGATGCTTCAGGAATTGGTCGCATGGTTCGGACAGACCTCAACGACTAGCGTCACCGTACAATGAACGGAAAGGAACACATCAAATGACGACTTTACAATCACTGCAAGGCCTGAGTTTCTGAGAAGTCTGAAGAACGTGACTCATTTTGTCTCATGGTTCTCACAATGCTGGGAACATTACGGAAACGCGTGTGGCGCAGCGACCCAGAACTCCGTTGAGCCAAATCTTGAGTCTCCTTGGGTAGGGCATGTCGGTGATCTCAGGTATGGACATGGTTCTCTTTCCCAGGATCATCGAGTAAAGGTCGATGGATCCCAAGTCAGACGGCTTGGCATGGTCGGGCTTGAATGCCTTAACAAATACGCCCGGGGCGTGAGGGTCCTTCTCCAGCACTTCTATGAGGAAGTCCGAGAAGATTGTCTTGATGTCGGCCATTTCATATCTCCAGAAATCGTACGGGTGTGCGTGGACCCCAAAGCCGTAGGACCGTGTCGTAACGTAGAGAATCCCGCCAGGTCTCAGCACCCTCTTCATGTTTTCGACTGCGGATCTCCAATCTCTTACGTGTTCTAAGAGTTCAGATGCGATCACAACGTCGACACTTGTCTCGCCAAAGTATTCCACTAACCTCTCAGCAGATAGGATAATGTCTACGTACTTGCCGTGTTGTATGTCCACGCCAATATACCGTTTCGGCTTCAAGCGTTCAACATAAGGCCTCGCACTTCCGTTGACATACTTGCTGCCAACCTCTAGGACCTCCCTACCCCTCACATCTTCCTCCGCAACATTTTGGATGAAGAACTCCATCACCGAAATGTGCATGGATGATCACGCGTTTGTTGCGACATTAGGCCGCCGCCAAGACACTAGACTGACGATCATATGGACATAGCTGCCTTCTCAGAATCGGAGCTAGATCTCTATCGGTGATCCTGCATTTCATCCTATCCTTCCACTTAGCTGGGACGGTATGGTGTACGTCCTGCTTCTGCTCACGCACGGTGCTACTGGCGTTCAAGACCACTACTCTCCTGAGGCCTTGAAGGTAAGTAACTGGAAAGGTCCGGGTTCGCCGGCCACGTCAGCCACCGAATTAGCAGAGCCTTCCTCCACGCGATATCAGACCTCCACTGTCCGCTCAGCCTACGGGCAGGGCTCACACACATCACGAGCATCTCCAACACTAGTGTAGACGTGATCAGCGCCCTAAGGATCAGTGACCGAATCCATCCTTCGTGCATGTGACAGTACTTGAGGAGGCCCCCGAAAAAGAGTATATTCAGACGCGACTCGGAGAGCAGCGGCACACTCGCACCTCGCCGATGTAAGATCTTCACCTCCGGCAACACGTAGAGCCTCAGACCCATCTTGCCCAATCTCGTGCAGAGATCAACATCACCCCAATAGAGAGGAAACTTGTCATCAAAAAGGTATCCCAGCTTCGAAACAACTCTACGAGGAATGACTATGCAGCTTGTACCGACGAAGAAGACAGAGAATGCGGTCTCAAAAAGCCGATCGTCCACATACGAGAGTGACTCAAATCTAGAACGAAGCAGCCTTGTGCCCCACATTCTGCCTAGGGCTGTCTCGTTGATGACAATGAAGATCAGAGAAAACAGCTGTCTATAGAAGTGGCGTTGACGATGTCCATCCTCAGAGATGAGAGTTCCGGTTACGCCACCTACGTCTCCCCTTTTCTCAGCGAAGTCCACTAGGATGTCCGCTCCCGACGCTTCTAGTCTCACGTCAGGATTTAGGAAAGCCAGGTAGTCGCCTCTGCTGATCTTCACAGCCTGGTTGCAGCCAACCGAGTATCCCAGATTCCGGTTGTTCAGGATGAGTATCACCTGTGGAAACTCAGTCTGCACCATGGTCGCGCTGCCATCTATCGATGCATTGTCCACAACAATGATCTCGTAACTGGATCTGACACACGAGAACGGGATTGACTGAAGACACAGCCTCAGATAATCCCTAGTGTTCCAATTCACAACGATGAACGAAACGAGCGGGTTGACGCGAGACATCTTCAACGGGAGAGGAAGGGTTGAATGCGACCTTAAGAAGCCATCCTCCCAAAGGTTAAACCAACGCTGTTGCTGAGAGCCCACCGATCTTGCACAGACGGAGTTGCGGAAGCATAACTCAACATCATCGGTCCTCCAAAGCTCGTTTTGGAGCTCGTAAGCCTCGAGTTGAATCATCTGTCCGTCCGACGAATTGGTGTCCGCTTACCTTGTCATAGTGGGCCCGAAGGTTCAAATGGCCTCAGATAACCATGCTGAACGAACATGCGAGGGAATTTGTTGGGCATAGAGACCGCCGTGGTCTTAGCCGGCGGACGAGGACTGCGGCTTGCATCGTTGACGGATAGCGTTCCAAAGGCGTTGGTCAGAATTCGATCCAGGCCCCTGCTGGAGTGGGTTATCCAATGGCTGGAAAAGAACGGTGTACGAAACCTGGTTATTGGGGTCGCCTATGAGAAGGAGAAGATCATGGATTCTTTCGGCGACGGAAGTCGGCTTGGTGTCCAAATCAAGTACAGCGTTCACACTGTGGAAGGGGGAACTGCTGAAGGGTTCCGCAGAGCCATTGAACGTCACGTGAGCGATCGGACTTTCCTTGCTATGAACGGCGATGAACTGACGAACCTCAGCGTGGCAAAGTTGCAGGAACTTCACGTTAGTTCCGGCGCGCTCGCAACAGTCGCGGTGACGCCGTTCAAGAGTCCGTTCGGATTGGTGAGACTTGATTCCAATGACCGTATAGTGGGTTTTGAGGAGAAGGTCACTATCCCCGAAACCTATGTCAGCATTGGCGTCTATGCATTCGAGAGAGAGATTCTGGGCTACATACCGAATCGCGGGGACATAGAGAGAACGACGTTCCCAGCTCTGTCCCAGGCAAAGAAGCTGCAAGCGTACAGACATGATGGATTCTGGGCGACGGTCAATAACCTGAAGGAACTTCAAGAGGCTGAGGAGAACATCGAGAGAATCTTTGCCTAGGTCACTGACCTCTACCGAAGGATCGATCAGGTAGCCCGCGTC
>Ga0187886_1004314_pt1 | contig 10262 bp, 7 predicted proteins | sample June2016WEW_20_1_FD_133001 | JGI IMG/M metagenome (GOLD analysis project Ga0187886, IMG submission 133001) | Peatland microbial communities from SPRUCE experiment site at the Marcell Experimental Forest, Minnesota, USA - June2016WEW_20_150 | ecosystem: Environmental > Terrestrial > Soil >... | reverse complement strand
TTTTCTTTCATCGTCGATGATGAGCAGCTTGAATTTCATGGCGCGCTTTTTCTTTCAATAAAGAGGGAGGCTGATCAGGACCGTCGTCCCCTGGCCCGGCTTGCTTTTCACTTCAATGTCGCCCTTGTGGGATTTGACGATATTGTAACAGATGGACAAGCCCAGGCCCGTCCCGCCCTTTTTCGTCGTGAAAAACGGGTCAAAGATCCGGTCCATGGTCTCCTCCAAGATGCCTTCTCCGGTGTCGGCGACGGTGACGACCGCTTTCCGTCCGTCTTTAAGGAGAGCCTTCACGGTCAACCGTCCGCCGCCAGGCATGGCCTGGAGAGCGTTGAGAAAAACGTTCAGGAACAGCTGTTTGAGCTGGGCCCGGTCGCCCCGAATGAGAAGCGGCGTCGGCGGGACATCCAGGGAAACGGCGACATTATGCGTTTTGGTCTGAAACGAGACGAGTTCGAGGCTCTCTTCGATCGTTTCGCGAAGTTCGTGCCGCTCCCGGACGATCTCCGACGGCCGCGAGAAAGAGAGGAGCGCCGAAACGATCTTGTCGATCCGTTCCGTTTCCTGAACGGCGGACTCCAGGAGCTTTCGCGAAGTCTCGTCCTGGCTCTTCGACTCCAGATATTGCAGGGACGAACGGATGGCCGTCAAGGGATTGCGGATTTCGTGCGCCGCTCCGGCCGCCAGTTCGCCGACGGTCGCCAGCTTGTCGGCCCGGGACATTCGCCGCAACCGCTCGCGCTGCTCTTTAAAGAGGAGCGCGTTCTCCAGGCCGATGCTGGCCGGCGGAAGAAGCGAAGAGATGAAGGAGATCTCGAGTTTGGTGAACGGCTCGCAGCCCGGCTTCGTGCCGACGAGGAGGATCCCGATGAGCCGGTTCATGGAGATCAAGGGGAAAGACATCTCGACGCCGAGCGCTTCGAGGACGTCGGTCTCCTGGCGCACCAAATACTCGAGGACGTCGGACTTCCGCGACAGGTCCAGATGCGTCTCGTTGACTTTGAGCCATTTCACCAGCCGTGAATTTCTTGCCAGCGAGATCGTTCGGACCTCGTCCTCGGCGGCGTTCGCCGATGCCGCGCACACGAATCGGCCCGTATCCGCGTCGAAGGTCAGCAGGATGAGCTTGGATTCGGGAATCACCTCCCGGATCTTGCCCAGGAAATTGCGGGAGATGTGGTCGTAATCTTCGATCAGGTTGACGCTGTCCTCGAACTCCTTAAACGCCCGGAGCGGCAGTTGCTCCCGCTGTTTTTTGCGGCTCAGCGTCCGCCGGAAAGGAGCGAAGATGCTTTTCATAGCCGGGGCTCAATCGCTATTATATACCGGGGGATGAGAGCAAACCATCCTTTCCCTCGCTCCGTTTTAGAGATGAGGCCTTGTGGCCCTTGAGCTTAAAACCTCATTATCGGACGTCATAACGGACGAAGAGGACGAAGCTCAGGAGGAAAGCCAGGCAGGCATACGCGGCGATGGCGATCAGGAAGGGCATTGCCGGCTTGAGCCGTTCGGAGAAAGACATCGGCTTCTCGATGAACTGGGGAACCGTGGCGAACGCCGCGGGAAGGCGCGTCGTGGAGACGTCCTCGTTGGGGTTGTACCAGTGCGGGCTCTTGGGATCACCAACGTCGATGGTTTTGAAAAAGGCCAGAAATTGGCCTTGATAGATATGGAAATCGTCCCAGGCCTTGCGATAGCGGGGATAGCCGCCGCCAACCGCCGCTTCCGCAAGGAACTGGAAGAGCATCACGGGCGAAGCGGCCGTCAGGGAGCGCGTCCGCTCGAACTGCCGGAACATGCTCTGATAGTAGGGATCGCGGATAGACTTCTCGGCGTCCATCCGCTTGCGCTGGAGGTCCGCCCGCAATTCGTGTTGGGGCAAAAAGGGATTGCCGGAGTTCATCATCCAGCTGCCCGGAGGCGCGGCCTTGCTCAGGTCGTCGAAGACCCGCGTCACCCTGGCCGAGACGGATTCCGATTTTTCGATGGGATAGACGGTCTTGGCCAGGAACGCGCTGGAGTTGGGGATGACGACGGCGAAAAGCAGCCAGCACGTGAGGGCCAGGAGCAGGCTGACGCTGGAACTGCGGGCCGCCACCGAGCAAAAAAGGCCGATCGCCGACAGGACGGCCGCCATCAGGGTAGCGGCGGCCATGAATCCCGCGATCTCGATAAGGACCGCGGACGTCAGGGGGACCCCGCCCGCCAGGAGGACGATCAGGAGGCTGAGGATGATGCCCGGGACGACGATGGCCAGAAAGGTGAAGATGGCGCTCAGGTATTTCCCGAAGAGAAGGGTCCCCCGGGATACGGAATTGGATAGAGCCAGGGCCAACGTTTTATCCTCCTTCTCGCCAGAGATCGCGTCGAAGGTGAACAGCAGGGCAACGAAGCTCAGGATCATGGCCACGATATAGGACCAGTTCAATTCCTCGAAAGCGTTCAGGAGCGGATTGGTGCTCCCGCTTCTGTTCAGGAAGGAGAAGACGTTCCAGGCGCTGAAGACGATGCCGTTGGGCAGGTACTTCTCCTTGCCGTCGGTGATGAACGCGTTGTCCCTCGGTCGCAAGGGATAGGTGCGGCGCGTGACGGCCAGGGAAGTCGCGCTTTGCTCGGCTTGGGTCTTCATTTCGGACCGGAATTGGGTCTCGGCCTGGCGATAATTAGCCAGGGCGTTGCGGTGGCTTCGGGTGAAGGAAAACGTGCCGGCCACGAAGATGCCCAGGACGAGAACGAGGGAAAGAATGAACCTCAGGCTGTAGAGGTTGTGCTGGATCTCGCGCTTGAGGATGGTTTTCAGCATGGCTCACCTGACGTCGTAGCGGATGAACGCGACATAGCCCAGATAAAACAGCAGGACAATCTCGACGAGGAGCAGGCCGATCCGGGGAATGGTTCCAGCCAGGCCCGCAAGCAGGGAGTCCGCCCGGTCGGGAAATTTGGGCATGTCGGAAATGTCGAGATAGGAGAAGTCGCCGGGATTGTCGTAGGGGACCTTGACCGTTTGCAGGGCCTGCCAGCGGGCCAGGAAATCCTTCTGTTTCCCGGCCCACTCGTCGTATTCCCGCATGGTCTTGAAGCGGCCCCCGGTCCGTTTTTCCACGAGCTGGTCGCCCGTGAGCATGGCCTCGGGAGGGGTGGGCGTGATGTAGCGGAAGGAAGCGAAGATGTTCTTGCCCTGGAGATACCGGACGAACGTTTCGCGGTATTGGCGGGCCCTGTCCAGGTCCCGCTCGTGCGACCGCACGTCGGTGGAACAGAGGGCCGAGGCGATGAGCCGGAACACGCCGGCGGGAGAAACCATGGCGATCCCTTCCGCGACCCGCGATTGATGGACGAGACCGTCCAGGTAGGATTTCTGAGCGGCCCATTTTTTATCGGCATAATCGATCAGGAGGGGACCTTCGATAATCGAAGCTAGCCGCTCCTGCTCGAATTTCGATTTCGAGCAGCCGTACGTTTCTCTGTAGCCGTCGGCCCCCCCGTTCATATACCAATTGATGTCCCAATCTGGCTCGGGCAGGGCCTTCCGGCGATCTTTGAGCTCGCTATCCCTCTCCTTGTCCAAGTCGGCCAGCACCCGGGTCAGATTTTCCCGTGAAGGCGCCCCGACGAAGCTTTCGGCCGCATACGCGGAGAGGTTGGGGACGATGAAGACTAAGAAAACCCAGACGAACAGGCAGACAATGAGACTGGTCACCGACGTCCGAGAACGGGCGGAGATGAAAAGACCGATGAAAATGAAAACCGCCAGGTAAACCAGGCTGGCCCCGAAGAGCAGGGCGATGCGGCCCCATTCCAAGCCGGAGAAGCTTGCGTTCTCGGAAATCAAGACGAGGAAGGCGCTGAGGAGAAAACAGAAGATGAGGATCGGCAGGAGCGTCAGCAGAATGCCCAGGACTTTGCCCGCCAGGACCGTGGAACGGCCGAGCGAGTTGGACATCTGCAGCTTCAATGTGCCGCTTTCCTTTTCCCGGCTGAAGGCGTCGTAGCTGAAGAGAAGCGCCAGGAGCGAGAAGATGATCGCAGCTATGTCCACGAAATCGACCGAGAAAAACGAGGCGAGGAAGGGATTATCGCGGACCGCCGCTTTTCCCTCGGTCAACAGGGGCTTCTCTCCAAGGAGAATTTTCACGCGATTTCCCAATTGGGATCGGATGCCGTGGCTGAAAACGCTCAGCGGCTCCGGGGGAAAAACGATCGTCGGCCGTAGACCGGAGTAGACGTAAACCTCCTTCGTGGCCTTGTCCGCGGAATCTCGGTCCTGGCGATAGAGGACGGATTGATCGCGGTAATCGGAAACGTTGAGGAGGATGCTGAACGGGATGAGGACGAGACAGAGAAGAAAGCCGATGGCGAAACGGGCCGTGAGCAGGTTGCAAAGAAAGTCTTTCTTGGCGATGTGGTAAATCATGTCGGGATCTTCCTCAACCTATTCAACTCCAATAATAATCCGCAATCGCGTCTCATTATTGAGCAAGTTTCATACCATTTTCAATTCCTGGCCGGAAGAAATGGATGATCCTCTGCATAATGATCAGCTAATCCCGCAAACCCTCGGGGATCTCCATTATTCTTGGGAAACGCATTGCCCAACGCCTGGTAAAGTCTTACCCGGTATTCTCCGCGGTATCCGCCTCTCGCCCGATCTTCTTCCGAGACCTCAACTCGTTTCTTCATGGCACGAAAATTGCTCTAAATGTAACCGAAATCGGGCCATTTCGTATTAAAATAAGAAATGTCGGAATCAAGCGATAACGTGGAGAGAGCGCATGAATAAGTCTTTTTGGAAATTCATTGGATTTCTCGGCGTCGTTCTCCTGGCCGCCGGGACATCCTGGCCACAACAAGAACCGGGCAAACTCGGTCTGAACGATTGCATCGTCCAGGCCGTCAAGCGGAACCTGGGAGTGGCGGTACAGGTCTACAGCTTCGAGTACTATGACCTGGCCGTTTCCCGGGCGAAGGAGAAATACCTCCCGGATCTTTCCTTCAATTTCAAGAAGAATAGCCAAAATTCGGCATCGTTCTCCTGGATGGATGCCGCCGAAGTTTCGTCGTCTTCTTATTCGAGTTACGATGCAACGCTCAGCCAGGCCATGCCTTTCGGCGGAAAGTTAACGGCCGACCTGAACACATACAAGAACTTGACGAACTCCCGGTTTTCAACGATCAATCCAGTTTATAGCGGCACACTGACCTTCTCCTTCCAGCAGCCGCTGCTTCGGGATTTCGGGCTCCAGACGAGCCAGAAGGATATTCTCGTGGCCCGGAACAGCCTGGATATCGCCGAGAGCGACTTGAAAAACACGCTCCTCGGGACGGTCTATTCCGTCGAGCAAACCTACTGGGAACTCGTGTTGAGCATCGAATCGCTCAAGGTCCGGCGCCAATCCCTGAAACTGGCCGAGGACCTCCTGGATCAGGACCGGAAAAAAGTGAACATCGGGACCCTCGCTCCCAAGGAAATCCTGAGCGTTCAATCCGACGTGGCTTCGCGCAAAGCGGATATTCTCCAAGCGCAGTCGCAGGTCAAAGACTACGTGGACACGTTGAAAACCCTCATCAACGCCGGGAATTTGAAGAGCGACGAGGACATCGTTCCGGCCGAAATGCCGCCCTTCGAGAAAAAGGTCATCAGCGTGGATGAGGCTTTCGCCTTGGCTTTGAAGAACAGGCCGGACCTCCAATCCTCCGATCTCACCATCAAAAACAGGGAATTGGACTATTCCTACGCCAAGAACCAGAGTCTCCCGGCCTTGAATTTGAACGCCAGCTATTGGAGCCCGGGCATCTCGGGCGACCGGATCCTCTACCTCGACGACAACCCGCTGACCGGGATCATTTTGGGCAGGGTTCCCGGAGGCGCGTCCGCAGCCATGCGCGACGCTCTCAATTTCAAATATCAAAACTGGTCCGTCAATCTTTCGCTTGACGTCCCGCTGAACACCGTATTTTCCCGGGCGGCCCGAGCCCAGGCCAAAACCGCCCTGGACCAGGAATTGGCCCGCCTGAAAAACCTGGAGCAACAGGTTTACCTTGAAATCCGGAAGGCGGTCCGGGGCGTCGAGACCAATTACGAGAGAGTCAATGCCTACAAACTCGCCCGCGAGCTCGCCGAACAGAAGCTGGCCGCGGAGGAAACAAAGCTCCAGGCCGGGCTGAGCACGACATTCGTGGTCCTTTCCTACCAGAGAGACCTGGCCAGCGCTAAGCTGATGGAACTGGGGGCTCTCATCGATTACACGCTTTCAGTCGCCGGTCTGGAAAAGTCCATGGGCACCGGCCTGGACAAGCATCATATCAAATTGACGGACGCCTTGGAGGTCAAATCATGAAAAAACATGCAACGGTCATCACCGCCCTCATCATGCTTTTCGCGGCGGCGATTTTCAGCAATGCCCAGGAATCGCAATCCCAAACGATGAAACTTTTACAGCTGAAAAAGGCCCAGCTCACCCTGGAAAAGAGCAAGGGCGATTTCGGGCGGTCGCTGAAGCTCAAGGAGGAGGGGTTGACCTCCGAGCAGGAATTCGTCCTGACCCAGACGGCCTATCTTCAGGCCCAGGTCGACTATCAGCAGGCCTTGATCAGCTTCATGGGCAGCGAGGCGCGGATCTCGGTCGCCAGCGCCGTCAAGTTCCAGGACGTCGGAGGCAAAAAATTCGTCCGGGTCACACTCCGCTATTCCTCGAAAGAGCTCAAAGAGCTGGCCAAGCTGAATATCAGCGCTGAGGATCTTTTCCCCCTGGACTTCATGAAGGAGATCAGGGACGTCTCCGTTTCCCTGCGTTCGGAGGGTAAGATCATCTCCGATCCTTACGAAAAGACTATCGCTGGCCTTCCCCTCGAAACGGAGAAGGATGTGACCTTCCAGCTCCTCAAGGATGTCGAGAACCTCGATGTCAATATTTTCTATTCGGGAAAGAACGAGATGACCTCGGTCTTCCTGCAGAAGGGCGTGAGCGCCAATATCGTGACGATCAATTCCGCGCAGTTCTCGCAGGAAGCCGACCTCGAAAGCCAGGCCACATTCGATCTGTCGCTGGAAAAATTTTCGGGTGAAGCCAACGTCTTCAAGCTCGAAATCGCCAACCTTCCCCACCAGATCAATTATGAGTTCAGCGACCCGACGACCCAGGCCCGGCTGTCGCAGATCAAATTCACGGAAGGCGTGACCAGCATGAAGCTGTCTTTGAAGCTTTATCTCCCCAAGAACGCCGACGCTCAAATCGTGATCGATAAGCCCATCGAGTTCTACGCCTTGACGCTCGACATCGACCAGGCGGCCAAGCTCCAGGACCTCCTGGCCAAAAAGCCTCAAATCGGCCCCAAAGACATCGAGACCTTGAAAGCGGGGAGCGTCAGGCTCGAACTCCTTCCGCGGGGCGTGGGGAAAATCGAGGTCCAGGCGGTCAACCTTTATCATGAGATCAAGGTCGGCGAAAGCGTCGAAATGAAAGTGACGGTCAAGAACGCGGGGACGAGGAAATTGAACAATATCCGCGTGTTCGCCGACAACATTCCGCTGAATTGGCGGGCCGAGATCCAGCCGGATCTGATCGCCTCGCTCGCGCAGAGCAAGGAAGAGATCGTCACCATCAAATTTCTGCCGCCCGCGGACGTCGCTGTCGGCGATTACGAGCCGAAGATAAAAACCGAATGCAGCGCGGACAACCGCAAAGTGGAGTCCGAGGACAAGATCGTCCGCATCCACGTCGCTTCGAAGACCAACGTCCTAGGGATCCTCCTCCTGGTGTTCCTGCTCGTCGGTCTGCTCGTGGGGATCGTCGTCTTCGGCATCAAGCTGACGCGGCGATAAGGCCACACAGAAAAAGAGTGTCCAAGGGGAGGCAAGAATTGTTTAAAAATATCGTCCGGAAGGAAATCCTCGAGAACATCTTCAGCTATCGCTTCCCGCTCTTCGCCCTCATCTGCCTCACCCTCGTTCCGCTGAGCCTCTACGTCAACAATGTCGACTACGGCAAGCGGTTGAGGGATTACAGCGAACAGATGCGGCTGGCCGACGAGGCCGGATCGTCCATGACGATGAGGGACCTCATGTCCGGGACGGTCGCCATAAAGGGGTTTCGCCGGCCGGCGCTCCTTTCCGTGTTCACCCAGGGCCTTGAAAGCGCGATGCCGAGGTTCTACGAGTTCACGCAGGACGGGGTCAAGCCCGGCGAATCCTCGAGCGGCGACGAGTCGGTCCTCTCGGTCCAGGGGAAGGTCGATTTCGTTTTTCTCGTCCAGATGGTTCTCTGCCTGATCGGGCTATTATTCGCTTCGGACATGATCTCTGGCGAAAAAGAAACGGGAACGCTCCGGGCAATGCTCTCGAACAGGCTCCCCCGGGATACGATCCTCAGCGGCAAGATCGCCGGAGGCTTTCTGGCGCTTTGGCTGCCGTTCGGCCTATCGTTCATCTTGGGAGCCCTCCTTCTTCTTCCGGGGTCCTATCCATTTTTCGGCGGCGATACGCCGGCCCGCATCCTGGTCATCCTGCTCGCCACGTCCTTTTTCCTCCTCATATACTACATCCTCGGGATGGCCGTCTCGACTAGTTCGGCGAAAAGCCGGACGTCGGCCATTGCCATCCTTCTTATCTGGGCCTTTTTTCAATTGATTGCCCCCAAGCTGAGCGGGATGATCGCCTCGGTCGTCTATCCCATCCGGACGGAAACGGCTGTCTCGCTCGAAAAATCCCTGCTGGCCAAGTCGATCGACACGGAAACGGCGAAGGAATTGGGCCGGCAATATGACCTCATCTTTGGAGTCGGGCGTCAGGGGACCGCCGACGATGAAAAGTCGCCGGAGAGAAAAAAATGGGACACGGCCAAGAGCGACATCGAACAGAGCGCTCGAGACCGGAAAGCGCTGGAGGTAGGCCGGATCGACGAGACCTACCAGCGGGAAAAACGAAGGCAACAAACTCTGGCCGTGAACATTTCCCTGGTATCCCCGAGCGCGGCCTTCGCCCGATTGATCGCCGATGTCTGCGGAACGGGCGAGGTCGAACGAACGAAGTACGCGGAAGCCGTGCTGGCTTACCAGAAAGCCCTCGACAGCGAGCTGTTCAGCAAGGTCAAACGCACGATCATGATCCATCCAAGCGGCGGGACCACGCTGGGGTTCATGACGCTGCCCGTGGATTTCAAGAAGCTGCCGAAATTTTCCATGGCGCCGTCGTCGCTGGCGGAGGTTTTCAAAGCCAATGGAAACAGCCTGGTCTCGCTCGTGTTCTGGCTGATTGCGCCGTTCGCGGTCGCCTATGTCCGATTCCTGAAATACGACGTCCGGTGAGGACATTCTAAGAATGAATTTCATATTTGGGAGGATACGATGAGTCAACAAAAACTGTACTTGAAGGCCGACGACCTCTCGAAGAGGTACGAGGACGGGGTCCTGGCCCTGGACCATCTGAACCTGGAGGTCCGGGCGGGCGAGGTCTATTGTCTTCTCGGTGCGAACGGCGCGGGTAAAACCACCACGATCAACCTTTTCCTGAACTTCATCCCGCCGACGACGGGAACGTGCTATATCAACGGCATCGACGTAACGCGCGACCCTCTCGAAGCGAAAAAATACGTCGCCTTCGTCTCCGAGAACGTCATGCTCTACGGCAATTTCACCGCTCGGCAGAACCTCGACTTTTTCGCCAAGCTGGGCGGCAAAACGGATCTCGGCAAAGCGCAGTATTACCAGGTCATGCGCCGGGTCTCGCTTCAGGAAAAAGCGTTCGAGCAGCGGGTCAAGAATTTCTCCAAGGGCATGCGGCAGAAGCTCGGGATCTCGATCGCCATCATCAAAAATGCGCCGGCCATCCTCCTCGACGAGCCGACGTCGGGGTTGGACCCGAAAGCGGCGGAAGAATTCTTGGAAATCCTGGCCGAGCTGAAAGGCGAGGGCAAGGCCATCCTGATGTCCACCCACGACATTTTCCGGGCCAAAGAGATCGGCGACCGCGTCGGTATCATGAAGGAAGGCCGGCTGGTCATGGAGCGGACCCGCGAAGAGTTGCAGTACGAGGACCTGGTCAAGATCTACATCGATTACATGAAATCCGAACCCTTAACGGCGTAAAGACAAAAGACCGGAGGCCGGGCCGCCGTGCCGTCCGGCGAAGGATCGGGATAGCCGCGAGCCGATGCCTTCAAGGAGAGGGAAAACATGCTGAAAACCATCATCAAAAAAGAGATCCTGGAAACCATCACCAGCGCGAAGTTCGTCTTTACCTTCCTGCTCTGCGCCGTCCTCATCCT
>Ga0187886_1004313_pt1 | contig 10263 bp, 10 predicted proteins | sample June2016WEW_20_1_FD_133001 | JGI IMG/M metagenome (GOLD analysis project Ga0187886, IMG submission 133001) | Peatland microbial communities from SPRUCE experiment site at the Marcell Experimental Forest, Minnesota, USA - June2016WEW_20_150 | ecosystem: Environmental > Terrestrial > Soil >... | reverse complement strand
ATGAATCGGAAATGGTGCGCCCCCGAGGCCGTCTGGATCGTTCCCCCGCTGCCGGCGCCAACCAAGATTTTGGGCATATGCGAACTATCGGATGGCTTCACCCGTGTGCCCTCCCGAGGCAGGCTGCCCATAGCCGAGGATTGGAGAATGACCCAGCCTGTACCGGCTGCGCGTGTGGGAAGCGTAAACGGCCCCGTGAAGCTCGCCCCGGCTTGCAAGACGATGAGGTGATTCAGATCCGGGTTGTTCGCCGCCGCCAGATCGATGGCGGCTTGAAGATTTCCCCCCGCGTTCACCCCATAGGTATTGCCCGTGATGAGGGGCATCGTTGTGTCCACCGTGGCTTGCGGGAGTGTGGGCAACGTCTGCCCGAATCCCGGAGGGGAGAATAAGGGTAGGGCGGCCAGGACCGTCATCATATATACGAGGACTGATGAACGGTAAACCATGAACCTCAAAGACGAACTCGTTCCCGATGAACTTTCTTTCCCAAAGCAATCAGCTGGGCTTCCAATTTTTTGCCTATCTAATTTCAATGATAACCTGAAAAAGATCCTAAGCCTGATGCGGGATCCCGTCATTGGCAAGATAGAAGCTGTCACCGTAAAAGCCAAATTTCGGCAAGATGAAGGAGGCGGATAACTCCTGCACCACCGCGGTTCCAACAGCCTCTCATGGTCCGACCCCACCCAACTACGCCCTTGGCAGCGTCTCGTCGGGTCAAAAGCCTTCCAGCACGATCTTGCCCTTCGCCCTGCCGCTCTCGATCAAGGCGTGCGCGCGCTTCAGGTTCTCGGCGCGGATGCGGCCAAAATGCTCGCCGACGGTCGTGCGGATGAGGCCGGCATCTACGAGCTCGGCCACTTCCGAAAGCAGCCGATGCTGCGTAATCATGTCCGCCGTGCCGAACACTGCGCGGGTGAACATAAACTCCCAGTGCACGGAGATACTCTTGCGCTTGAGCAGATTGATATCGAGTGCGCGAGGGTCGTCGATCAGCCCGAATTTGCCTTGCGGCGCCAGCGATTCTACGATCTGGGGGAAGTGCGATTCAGTCTGGGTCAGGCTGGCGACATGGGTGACGGCAGGAATGCCGACGCGCGTGAGTTCCGCGGACAGCGGCTTGCTGTGGTCGATCACGTGATGCGCCCCGAGTGACCGGACCCAGTCAGCGGTCTCTTTGCGCGACGCAGTGCCAATGACCGTCATGCCCGTCAGCCTCCGCGCGAGCTGGACGAAGATCGACCCCACGCCTCCCGCCGCGCCGATGATCAACAGGGTGTCCTCCGTGGGGCGCTTTCCCGGCTGCACGCCGAAGCGGTCGAACAACAGCTCCCAGGCCGTGATGGTGGTCAAAGGCAAGGCTGCTGCTTGCGCAAAGCTGAGCGACAGCGGCTTCTTGCCGACGATGCGCTCATCCACCAGGTGAAACTCGGAATTGGTGCCTGGCCTGGCAATGGAACCCGCGTACCAGACCTCGTCCCCCGGCTGGAAGAGCTTCGCCTCTGGGCCTGCCTTCAGCACGACTCCGGCGGCATCCCAACCCAGCACCTTCGTCTCGCCGGGCTCTGGCGCCATGCGTACGCGCACTTTGGTGTCGACCGGGTTAACGGAAACTGCTCTCACCTGCACCAGCAAGTCAAGGCCTGACGGCTTCGGGTCGGGTAGTTCGACGTCGAGCAGCGATGCGGCCTCCGAAATTGGCAGCGATTGACGATAACCCACAGCTTTCATGGTCGGTCCCTCCTATGTGTGGCTTCGCCCAAGGAAGGCAAAGCCTAACGGGTACGCGGCTGAGCTGCGGGCGAAGGCCCGTCTGCCCCAGTCCCATTGAGCGGGATTCGCCCTCCGCAGGCGAAGAACACCCTTCCCTCAGACCCGAGCACGTTCCTTCCGACCCCCTGCGGTCGGGAGGAACATTTATTTTTAAACTTATTCCATTAACGGCCTAATTTTATAAGGGGAAAAACCGTTCGTCAAGGTTTAAGCGAAACCAGCGGCGACCTCGTCATATCGCACCAACCCGGGGAGGATCGGGTGGAATGGGGCGGGGCAGGAAGCGAAGAAGTGACGAAGACGGAGAGGGATTAGATCAAGTGGGAAATTGAGGGAGAGGCCATCTCCACCAGGGCTCTCAAAAGCCTTCGGCTGGCTTCGCTTCCGGGGTCTTTCTCCGGGTGCCACTGGATGCCGATGACCTTCGGATTCCCGGGCAGCTCGATCCCCTCCACAAGGCCATCGGGAGATTTGGCACTGATTCTCAGGCCTTTCCCCAAATCCTTGATCCCCTGGTGATGGGTGCTGCAAACTTCGAATTCCAGCATCCCACCCAAGATATTTGCCAACCTTGACCCGGGTTCCACCTGCACGCTATGCCGGGCGGGAGTTTTTCCTTCCATCTCCCTATGCAGGATCGACCCGGGGAGCTGGGTGGTAATATCCTGGTAAAGCGTCCCCCCCAAGGCTACATTCATGATCTGCATCCCGTGGCATATTGCCAGGATGACCTTTCCTGCATTCACGGCCGCCCAAAAAATACTCAGGTCGAAATCCGTCCGCTGATCGGGGGAAAGGCTGATGGGGGCCGTGATTTCTTCCCCATAATAAGAAGGATGGATGTCGCCCCCCCCAGTTAAAACGAACCCTTCGATCATGGACACGGCTTCTGAAAACATTCCGGATGAGGGAAGCGAAGGAAAATAAACTGGCGTTCCCCCGGCTTCTTCTACAGCTTGGGCATAGGCGAGGTCAAGAAAATTAAGCCGCCGTTCCCCTTTGGCGCTAAGTTCCATGGTGATGCCGATCCGCGGTTTCACTTTATATTTCACCCCAGAGATCGCAGAGTACCCAAAGAAATTTTCTTAGTTAAATCTTTCTATATTCGGAGCTTTTGAGAAAGTTCATCAGAAACTTCTTTAACTCCGGGGCGGCCGTCGAGTTCGATGATTCTTAACCCTGCCCCGCCTTTCTTGGCTTTGTCTTTGAAATAGTTGACTGCGGCCAGAGTGCCGCTTTCTTTGTCGTAGTAAATCGCATGACGCTTGTCAATGGCCACTTCATCCTGATCATCTGAGCGTGTTTTCAATTCCCCCCCGCAAACCCGACAGACCAACCTTTTATCCTTCTGAACAGGCTTGATGGCCTCGATGAAAACATTGTTTGGATGGTTGTTATCGTTAACGCAAAGCCTACGCCCCATGATCCGATTTTTGGCGGTCCGGCGGTCCAGCATGATCTCGATTACATAATCCAACTTCAAACCTGCTTTGGTTAAAGCGGCGTCGAGCTGCTTGGCCTGGTTGACGTTCCGGGGGAATCCGTCCAAAAGCCATCCTTTGGCACAATCCGGCTGCTGCAAGCGATCCAAGATCATAGGGATGGTGATGTCATCGGGTACCAGCTCTCCCCGATCGATGTAATTCTTTGCTCTGCTCCCCAGATCTGTTCCCTTCGATATATTGTCCCGGAAGATGGCTCCGGATTCGACGTGCCGAACGCTAAATTGTTTCTGGAGGATGGCTCCCTGGGTCCCCTTCCCGCTCCCGTTGGGGCCAAAAAAAAGAATGTTCATTTCAATCTCCTTTCGGTATTTCCAATTTTACCGCAGAGATCGCGGAGAACGCAAAGGAACAAATAAAATCAAAATAATTCCATTTTGTACTTTGAAACCTTATTGATTTCATTTCGACAATCTAGGCTCTTAGCGGCGAGCACATCCCATAGAGTTCGTGTGTACCATAGCAAATTGAGAGAATACCTGCAAATAAGAATGGAGCCGAATAATGGGCAATCGGCGATGATTAACGCGGAATAGGCGTGAGGGGTAATGGGCAAGTGGCCTCGAAATCGCCGAATGCGGGTGGGCGGATTTTTTCAGGCATGTTTTCGATCCGTTGCCGGCGCCATGAGTATCTGTCTAAGAACCGCTTCGTGGGCCTTCCGCACTAAGACGAGTACCTGATCATCCTCCCGTAAATCCGTATCTCCCCTCGGGATGATCACCTCTTCTCCGCGATTGATGGAAATGAACAGAGTGCCCTTGGGAAGGACAAGATCCTTGATCTTTTTGTTGACCACGGGGGATGAGGGGGAGAGGCTCGTTTGAACGATCTCTACATCCCCTCCGCGGATGGTCAGTAGAGGGATGAGCATGTCGTGGGCCTTAACCTGTTCTTGAATGAGGGCATTGATCAGCCGGGTGGCGCTTACCGTGGCATCGATGCCCAGACCCCAGAAGGTTTCTTCGTTGCGCGGGTTATTGACCCGGGCTATGGTGCGCGGCCCGAAAAACATCATCTTGGAGAGCTGGCAGATGACCAGGTTGTCCTCATCATGGCCCGTGACGGCCACGATGGCCTCAGCGCGGTTCGCCCCGGCTTCGGTCAAGGTCTCCATGGTTGAGCCGTCCCCATAAAGAATGGAATCGCCCAGCTCGTCCACCAGGCTGGCAAACTTGTTTCTATCCTTTTCGATCAGCATGACCTCGTGTCCCTGCGAAAGGAGAAGTTTCGTCAGCTGATAGCCCACCTTCCCGCCTCCCACGATGATGATGTACATGACGCAGCTCCTCAGACTTTCAGCATCGACTGGATGGCCTCTAAGGCCATGTTCGTCGGGCAAACTGTCTCGAGGCCAAGATCGCGGTAGCTCCCCGCCAGGATGGGGTCGTAGATGCGGGCAATGGCCCGGGGGACTTTGAATTTGTTTTTTATCCATTGGGCAAACATAATATTGACATTATCCTTGTCTGTCACCGCGATAAAAACATCCGTCTTTTCTTCGAAGATTCGCTGGATGTTCTCTTCGATATAGGCCCTGCCCGCCAGTGTCTCGCCTTTAAAGTTCTCTCCCAATTGTTTCAGGGCCTCCTGATCGCGATCCATGACGACAATCTGATGGCCGGCTGCGGCTAGTTTTCTGGCCAGCCGGGAGCCCAGTTTCCCACATCCCAAAATAACCGCACGCACCTTATCCTCTCCTTCTATTCGTTTGGTCTGTCTGGTCGTTTGGCCTGTCTGGCCATTTGGTCTGTACCGTCACGAAATAGACCATTTTCTATGCCGCCCCTTCTGCGATTTCGATGACCCGATCAATCAACAGCTCACAGGGGGCTTTGCGCATGAGGACATCCACAGTCCGGGCGAAGGCCTCGTAGGGAAGTCCCATCCCGGGTCTCATGCCTACAATAATCATGTCTATATCTTCTTCAAGCGCCGCTTGGGCGATTCTCTCTCCAGCCACCCGGGCCCGCAGGGTCTCCATTCTCGAGGGAAGTCCGTGCAAATCTACGATGGTTTTGGCCAACTCCAGAGCCTCTCTGGCTTTGACTTCCTCTTGAGGCATGGGGGCTCCCAGGGGGAGCGTCCGGGGCACCTCCAGGAGATAAGCCAGGAGAATCTCCGCTTTCTGGTCTTCTCCCAGCCGACAGGCCAATTCTACTTCCCTGCCTGCAAACACGGTTCCGACTGTGGGAACCAGAATTCGCTTGATGGCCTCAACGGAGACCCTCGCTCTTGCTACGGAGGCGGGGAGATACGGGGGAACCCGGAGCATCCACCACATTAACCCCCCCATGGAAACGGCAAAAACCACGGCCAGAATAAAACCCAGCGGGTGAATGGTCATCATACCTTCTGGCCTCTTCTAAAAAAGTAATTCCAGATATACTTCAGGCGAAAGAATCCATAGGCCAAAAAGGCTGCTCCAACTCCCATGCCCAGGATTAGCCTGGTTTCGGCGATGGAACGGACCAAAATGACCAGCCCCAGGAAGAAAAAAAGAAAGCTGGTGACGATCTCGAAATAATTGCGAGCGGATAGCTTCGAGGGAAGCTTTTCATCATGGAGCCGGATCTCCCCGGATGCCCTGTTTTTGATTCCAAATGATTCTTTGGGTCGATTCTCGTCGTTCATTTTTGGCCTCACTCAAAATCAAGCTCCTCGACCCATCTCCTTCAGACTCCCGGATGAGCTTGCTTCTTCAGGAGCTTATCCCGTTCGGCGAGTGCCAGCCGGTAATGCTCAAGTAGCTCAAACTCTTCCGCCGATTGCAGCACGGCTTTCTGCTCAGCTTCCCAGTCGCGTTTTATGGTTCGGAAAACAGGTAACCCGACCTTCCTGCGGTACCAGGCGTAGTAAAGGAAACACAACACCACCCAGGTAGGGCCAGCGATCCTACCGATGGTATGGGTTATAACGACCTCGGTGAGAACGAAAAGAACTCCGCCAGTGCCAATGACTCCGAGGACCGGGAAATTAACCTTTCTCCCCCGATACCGAACACCGATATTCAAGGGCATTTTATAGGGACGGGGGCTGTAGGGATCGGTGAAACGAAGATGGATCAGCGAGATGAAAACAAGGGTGTAGCCCAACGTGGCTCCGAAGGCATACATGTTGCCGAGGATTTCCATGGCGGCATTCTGGCCGAACAAAAAGGCCAGAATAATTTGCACGATGCCGATCCCGGAAAAGATGGCGATCGCTCGGGCGGGGGTATGATACTTGGGATGAACAACGTCAAACCAGGGGCTGATGAAATGAAACTGACTCATCGAAAAGGTGAGCCGCGAGGCACTCATGACGCCGGAATTGGTGCTGATCAGCAGAATGGTCGCGCCCAGGATGGCGACGAACGGTCCGGCGACGATTCCGACGTAAGGGATCTTACTTACCAGCATGGCCACTGGATCCCCTTCATGCCCGACAAAGGCGTTCCAGGGAAGGATTCCCAGGCTGAGGGTGGAAAAAGAAATGGCAAAAATGAAGACCGTAAAGATGAGGGCAAGGGAAGTTCGGGGCACGATGGTTGCCGGTCGGCGAGTCTCCTGGGCGGCCTGGGAGATGGATTCCAGTCCAACAAAAGAGATGATCGCTAAACTGGAGCCGTACATGAACTGTTTCCAGTCCCAATGCTGCAACTGCCATTGCCACTGACCGGCCAAAAGCTCCGGGTTCCAGGCAAAGAGAAAACCAAAGATAATGATGCTCGACTCCGAGATGATGTCCACGGCCCCCAGGATTTCATTCACCAGGGATGATTCCCGCATGCCCCGGATATTCAGCCAGATGAGAAAGATTACGATCAGAACCGCTTCCAAACACCAGACGATGGCCACCTCATGGAATGGCCCGAGATTGACGGTGATCCTTTGCAAAGACGGGAAGAAAAAATTCACATACCCGGCGGAAGCCACGGCAAAAAGAGCGATGTCAATCGTGTAATCGAGCAGCAGGGCGGACCCGGCAACGAAACCCCAGAAATCCCCCAGTCCTCTCAGCGCGAAATACTGGCCCCCGCCGGCAACCGGATAAGCAGCAGCCAGTTCGGTATAGGCCAGGCCGATCATGATGTAGACGATCCCGGCCAGGGCAAACGCGGCCACGGCCCCTCCCTGGGTGGCGGCGATGACCAGTCCGAGGGCGGCGTAAATGTCCGCCCCCACGTCAGCATATCCCCACATGAATGAGCCCCAGACCGTGACGTCGCGACGCAACCCGGCTGATCCCGGCACCGGGGTGGCCGGAGCCTCGGCAGCAGACCAATCTTCTTTTTTCTGTCCTTTCATCCTTCAGATGGCTCCCTTTGATCCCCGCGAGAAGGAATGTGGTAAATTTCCGGACGAGGTCTTACTTCATCTTTTGAATATCCTTTTCTTTCCCAATCACCACCAAGATGTCGCTGTCTTTAATGACAAAATCGGCAGCGGGGATCATTTGAATCTGGTCGGTGAGGACATCTCTTGAGGCAATCACCCCAATATGGTGTTTTTTTCTCAACTGGAGATCTCCAATGGTCTTCCCCAAAAAACTGGAGGGAGGAGCAATTTCACAGATCGTGTAATCCTGCGAAAGCGGGATGTAATCCAAGACGTTGGGGGAGATCAGGCTTTTGGCCACCTTGCTGGCCATTTCCCTTTCGGGGATGATTACCTCCGTTGCCCCCACCTTTTCCAGGATCCGCTTGTGATCTTCATTCGGCGCTTTGACGATAATATTTTTTACTTTCAGCTCTTTTAGGTGAAGGGTCATGAGCGTGCTGGCAGCCAGGTCCTCCCCAAAAGAGATGATCACCACATCATCCTCGTGGATTCCGATGTTCTCCAGGACTTCTTTTTCGGTCCCGTCAGCCAGGATGGCTTTGGTGGAAAAATCCTTGATCTTCTGGATGACCTCTTTGTTCTTATCGATGGCGATGACTTCCAGTCCATTTTCATAGAGTTCTTTGGCAATGTTGAAGCCAAAGATTCCCAATCCCACCACCACGACTCGTTTCACTTTAAAATCTCCTTATCCAACCATGACCCCTTCTTCGGCGTAAGTCAAACTGGTTCGTAACGTCCGCCAGGACAAGGAAAAGGCCAGAGTCAGGGGCCCTACCCTTCCGGCAAACATCATCAAAACGATCGCCAGTTTCTGGAGGTCATTTAATTTGGGCGTAATGCCCATGGATAACCCTACGGTTCCAAAGGCCGAGACTGTTTCAAAAAGATATTCTACAAAAAAGTGGCGGCTCTCCACAGGCGGAAAATTCCCTCCCCCCGTGAGCAAGAGGACCGAAGTGATCAGAGAAACGGAGAAGGCCGAGGCAAAAATGATGGAGATGGTCCGGGTGATAATCTCCTTGGGGATGGTCCTTCTAAAAACGTTCACTTCATCATTCCCTTTTAATCGGTTCCAAATCAGCAGGGAGAGGAGGGCTGCGCTGGTCGTTTTAACCCCGCCGCCGGTTGAGCCGGGGGAGGCTCCGATGAACATGAGCAAAATCATGATCAGGATGGTTTCGTTGGCCAAGAGGCCAATATCGACGGTATTGAAACCACAGGTCCGGGGAGTGATGGATTGGAAGAAGGAAATGAGGATTTTGCTCTGGGTCGGAAGTCCCTTAATGATATGGTTCCGCTCAACCACGTAGAAGATCAGGGCCCCGGAAAGGATGAGGATCGCCGTGGTGATCAGAACGATTTTGGTATGAACGGAAAGTTTTTTCTGCGTTTCTTTCATCTTTTGCGCCACTTCGTATTGGACGATGAAACCGATACCCCCCACAACGATTAAGCCCATCACAGTCAGATTTACGATCAGGTCGCCCTGATACCGGACCAGATTGTCTGAAAAGAGAGAGTAGCCGCAATTATTGAATGCCGAGATGGCATGGTAGATTCCTTGGTAGAAAGCATGCCCGAGTGAGAAATCTTGAGAAAATCGAAACCACAGGAGGAGAGTTCCCAGGGATTCAAAGAAGAAGGTGAACCAGAGAACCGATCTCAGGATCACGAAAAAATCCATGCGGGGAGTGTGCAGGAAGGTGGACTGCACGATCTCTCTTCCCTTAAAAGAAATTCCCCGGCCCATGAGGACAAAAAAAACCGTGGAGAAGGTAATGATCCCCAGTCCCCCGATCTGAAAAAGGAAAATGGTAATCACCTGGCCGGCGAAGGAAAGGTCTTTCCCGATGTCGATGCAGGTCAAGCCCGTCACACAAACCGCCGATGCAGAAGTGAAGAGAGCATCGACAAAGGTAAGGGGACCCTGGCTGGCGGCAAAGGGAACCCGGAGCAGAAAAGCCCCTGTCAGGATCACCGCGGCAAAACTGAGGACGAAGATCCTCGCAGGGGCGAGGTGTCTGGAGAAAAAAGCCCTTAGGCGAAAAGGCTTATTCATTGGCAGCAATCCTTGAATCTCTTTTCTGCCTGGAGACTGGTTGAATGCCTTCTCTCAAATTGGGCAGTATAAACCAAAATGATCCTTTTTGCCATCGCAAAAAGAAAAGGCTTTTAAAATATCCGCAGGAGTGTTATAAATAAATTAGCCTGGAGGTGGTAAGGATGGTGGTTAATTCCAGCCCTCAGGTTTTTTTGTTTTTAAGCCAAATCCTGAGGAAAAGAATTATCGATCCGATGGGCCGCCCTCAGGGGCGAGTCTCCGATCTGGTGGTTACGATCTCCGATTTATACCCCCCGGTGACGGGTGTCCTTTTTTTGCCGGTCGGGAAAAAAAACCCTTCCCGTTTCCCCTGGCAGAGAGTTACCGAGGTGGGGGACAGGCTCGTGGTTCAGCCATTGACCCCAGAAGATCAGGTCGAAGCCAGCGTGGGTGAACGGGAGCTCTTGCTCAAAGATTCTCTTCTGGACAAGCAGATTGTCGATACCCACGGGGCAAAAATTCTGCGGGTGAATGACCTACACCTCCTGAAAGTCAACCGCAACCTGCGGTTGGTGCACGTGGATGTCGGTCTACGCGGTCTGATGCGGCGGGTGGGCCT
>Ga0187886_1004312_pt1 | contig 10265 bp, 11 predicted proteins | sample June2016WEW_20_1_FD_133001 | JGI IMG/M metagenome (GOLD analysis project Ga0187886, IMG submission 133001) | Peatland microbial communities from SPRUCE experiment site at the Marcell Experimental Forest, Minnesota, USA - June2016WEW_20_150 | ecosystem: Environmental > Terrestrial > Soil >... | reverse complement strand
GGTCGATAGTAGTAATCCTGTTACGGAACTGCCATTTCCAATCTTTCCAGGAACTGTTTGATACATTCCTGAAAAATTTGTATCTACCGGTGGCGGTACTGGGAGGTTCTTCCTCAGGGTTATTGATAATCAAAGGTCTACTGGGGGGCTCTTCGACTTCATTTCTGGTGTAGTTTCCAATAGCGACTTTCTCGGGTTCGTGGCAAGCTAGACTTTTCGGGGCCACCGAAGGTGTTTTCACTTTTTCTTTTTCAACACTCCTTTTTCGTTATTTATATTTGCTATATTTGCCGTGTTTTATTCGTTAATCTCTTGTCCTAACTTGACATTCCTGTTATAATATACAGGAATTAAAGTTCCTTAAATTAAATTATACATCCTGTGCAAAAATTGTCAATAGTTTTTAGGTTAATATTTATCAGTTAATATATATTTTTGTGATGATAATGCAGGTGAGGAGGTGCCAGTATGCCGGGATGGAAGTTCCTTACCAACCATGCCCAGGTTTTATGCTTAATCGCCCAGCAGCCACGAATCACCGCGCGAGAAATTTCATCGACAATCGGTATCACGGAAAAGGCAACACGCAACATCATCAATGACCTGGAAATTGACGGCTACGTTACGAAAAAAAGAGAGGGACGCCGTATCAGATATTGGGTCGACCCTGATCTTCCCCTTAGGAGCGAGGCCCAGCAGGACAGGGCTATCGGCGATCTCCTGGAAACTCTCGGTTGGAAAAGGCGAAGAAGCGGTATCAAGAAAACGGTTGCCGTCTAGAATAGACTTAAAACGAACACCTCCGGTCTATAAGACTAACCTGCGAAACATTTTAAATAGTTTACGTCCAACCTCCCCTTTTTATCAGAATTTCCCCTATTATTAACCTCTTAAAACCGGAAATATTTTCGTAAACCGGCAAATTCTAACATTTTATATTACTTTTGTTCCTATCGCTACTTGACAATTATTACCATAATATTATAAAGTTTTGCGACACTCATTTTAATATTATTAACGCAAAATGCATTTATCATCCGTTTATCTTGTAATCCAGGCGATTGGCAATCGCGAAACAGAATCGTTATGTAAACTTTACCGGACTAATTAACCTCAATAATAGATTGCAGATATCATAATTTGAAATATAAAGAACTAAATCAGGAGGTGAAATTTATGTGAGACACAGGAACTTAAAGCCACAAGGTATGTTATGGAAAAACAGGAGGTACATATATGTGGAAAAAGATAGGTAAATACGCACTACCAATTATTATTTGTTTAATTATTCTTTTAATTGTAATTCCCGGTTGTACTAAAAAAGAAGCAACTACAGCACCAGCAGCTCCTACGCTGCCACCCAAGGACAAAATCGTCGTCGGCATGTCCAGACCTCTTTCAGGCCCCCTGGAGGCGATTGGAGACTCGGCGTTTAAGCCAATCTACGAGACCTGGGTCCCTGAGGTCAATGCCGCGGGCGGAATATATCTATCGGACTACGGCAAGAAACTGCCCATCGAGCTAAAGATATACGATGACAAGAGTGATGTGGGCACCATGACGATGCTGACGGAAAAACTGATAACCGAGGACAAGGTCGACTTCCTGTGGCCGGCCTGTGGTACCTCTTTTATTTTTGGTCAAGCCCCTATCGCCAATAAGTATGGGTATGTACTGGTGACCGCCGAGGGTGGCGCCACGACGATGAGGGACTCGATGTATTCCCTACCATACCTGTTCGTCAGCCTGAGCTTCTCCGACTGGAACGAGCTGCCGGTTTTTGCTGACCTTCTGGCGGCAAAAGGCGCCAAGACGGCATATGTAACCTATATCGCTGACCTCCATGGCATCGAGTATTCCGGCGTAGCTGGTACCCAATTCTCGAGGGTGGGAATCAAAATCCTTGGCAACGTGAGCCTTCCGCCCGACCTTAAGGATTTCTCGCCCATAATAAAGGATGCTCAGGCGTCTGGTGCCGATGTCTTTTGCTGTTTTGGCTATCCCGACCAGGTCCTGCCGATTACGGGGACGGCGATAGCGCTAAGCTATAACCCCAAGGCCTTTATATGCGGACCCGGGGCCAATTTCGGGTTCTATCATACCACGTTTGGGCCAGCGGTGGAGGGAGTGTGTTGTTTTGCTACGGCTAACGAGAAAACGTCTCCCGCGTTGAAAGCGATGTTCGATAAAATCTATACGGGCAAGCCAGAAGACATCAACGACTGGTGGGGACAGCCGCTATACTGGGCGTCACTGGACGTCTGGAAGGCGGCTGTTGAGAAGGTTGGAGGCATCGACCAGAAAAAGCTAAGGGATACACTTGCTACCACGAAGCTTGATACCGTTCTGGGACCGACCTGGTTTACCATGTTCGGTAATGGCGGTGGATGGTTGGCCAAGGAGACCCACCCCGGGGAGATTGGTCAGTGGATAAACGGGAAGTGTGAAATCGTAGGAGGCAATAATCCTACCGCATCATTTGTGTATCCCAAGCCACCGTGGCCACCACCAGCAGCAAAGTAAAAAAATATAATACAAATGCAGCAAAAACAAAAGCAGGCTGTCTAAAGGGCTGATAACAACTCATAACAGTGGTTGTTGCCTCTAAAAGGTATATTAAGTGCCTTTTAGGCAGCCTGCGCCAGTGATTTGCGATAATAAATAATTATGATTACAAAAGCCCTGGATTTAATAACTTCCGGTTTATTGATGGGCGGTCTCTATGCCCTGATTGCTATAGGGCTCAACCTCCAGTATGGGGTTGCCCGTGTACTTAACGTATCCCACGGGGAATTTATTATGATCGGGGCTTTCATTACATGGTTTCTATATTCGGTCTTTGGAGTCAACCCGCTGATTTCTCTCGTAATTTGCGGTCCTCTTACATTCATCATCGGCTTTTTACTTTACCGGACTTTGTTCACAAACCTTAGAACCAGGTCAGAATCCCCTGGCGCCTATGAGGGTAATTCTATGTTAGCTACTTTCGGTCTCCTCTTTATCATCCAGAATATAGCCTCAATCATATGGGGTGGTGGGATGAGGGGGTACTCTTATTTAAACTTTGGGGTCAATTGGTGGGGAGTTGTATTCGCTGCCAATCGTCTGGCAGCCCTTTTATTTGCTCTAGTCATAGGTTTAGGCTTTTACCTCTTTTTATCCCGTACCCGCATGGGCAAGGCCATCAGGGCAGCCGCTTCAGACGCGACGACGGCCGGGCTTATGGGCGTAAATATTAACCTGGTGCTGGCTTTATGCTTTGGCCTGGGTGCTTTAATGGCTGGTTTTGCCGGCGTACTGATAAGCATGTGCTACCCTCTTTATACAACTATGGGTCTGGAATATACCATAATCGCCATCATAGTGGTCGTCCTGGGCGGGATGGGCAGTATCCCCGGCAGTTTTATCGGGGGTTTTATACTCGGCCTTATCGGCAGCATCGTGACTAGCTGGCAGCCTGGTTTGGCAATTGCTGCTTATTATGTGCTCTTCATGCTCTTGCTCTTGTTGAAGCCGACAGGCATTATGGGAAAGTAAAGCACAGAGATGAATAGTGTAAAAGTGATTTCTAAAAAGTCCTTTTTACCGGGGTTACTTTTTTTAATCTTCATCTTGTTAGCTACTTTACCCCTCTATGGCTCCTTGTATAATGTCGTATTATTCACTGCCATCCTCATGTATATCGTCATTACGGTAAGCTGGACTATTTTTTCCGGCCCTACCGGTTACATCTCACTGGCGCCGTCGGCATTCTTTGGGGTCGGCATATATACTATGGCCATACTGGGGAAAGAATTACCCTTGCTTTTGGTAGTTGTTATTGGTGCTCTCGTCAGCTTCATACTTGCCCTCCTCGTCGGTGCCCTGACCCTCAGGCTCAGGGGCATCTATTTTGCCATCTTCACTTTCGGGCTTGTGGTGCTCATCAAGGAGCTCCTCCTTTTCTGGGAGGTTACTATAACACGCACGCGAGGCCGGTTCGTTGTCCTGGAAAGCAACAACATTATTTATTACGTCATGCTGGCTATTTTGGTGATATTAATGTTCACGGCATACTTTATCAGACGCTCTAAATTCGGGCTGGCCCTGCAGAGTATCGGTCAATCCGAGGAAGCCGCAGCTCATGTAGGTGTTAATGTAACATGGGTAAAGATTATCACATTTGCTATCAGTGCTCTATTTATGGGAGCCGCCGGGGCAATCATGGCAACCAGATGGACCTATATTGACCCGTACGTTGCCTTTAACCCGCTTTTTTCTTTTCTGCCTGTTTTAATGGCCATCTTTGGTGGCATGGGGCAACTTTATGGTCCGGTAATAGGCGCAGCTATCTTTGCCTACCTGGAAGAGAAGTTGCTAACGAGATTCCCCTATTACTATATGCTTGTTTTTGGTATCATATTAGTAGTGGTTATATTGTACCTGCCGGAGGGGCTGGTGGGCGTGGTCCAGAAGCTGCGGCGGCGCATTTCGGGAGGAGAACGTGCACATACTTGAGGGCGAAGGAGTCACTAAACACTTCGGCGGGCTGACCGCCGTTTCAGACGTCAATTTCTATGTCGACCAGGGAGAAGTGGCCGGCCTTATTGGCCCCAATGGCGCCGGTAAAACAACCCTGTTCAATCTAATATCGGCAGCCCTTGTACCCAAGCCCGGGATAATAAAGTTCAAAGGCAAAAACATTACCGGTCTTAAACCGTATAAAATCTGTCGTCTCGGGATTGCTCGGACTTTTCAAACAGTCAAGATATTCCCCAATCTCCCTGTCCTGGAAAATGTACGTGTGGCAGCATTTTTCGGGCCGCTAAAAAGCCCGTCGTCCGCCGAAGCGACCAGAGAAGCCGCGGAGTTGCTGAATTTCGTGGGTTTATCGAAAGTAAGCAATTCTCCTGCCAAAGACCTGACACTGGCTAACCAGAAACGACTTGAAGTAGCCAGGGCGCTGGCCACCAAACCGGAGCTGCTATTGCTCGATGAAATGATGGCAGGACTCAACCAGACCGAAATCGCCCAAGCCATGGACCTGGTAAAGCAGATAAGAGGCAGGGGAATTACGATTGTGATGATTGAGCACGTCATGAAAGCTATCATGAACGTATGCGACCGCATAATCGTGCTCAACTATGGTAAAATAATTGCCGAAGGAACCCCGCAGGAAATCGCCAATAGCAAAACAGTCGTCGAGGTATATCTTGGAGAGCAAACCGATTCTGGAAGTTAATAGTCTCAATACTTTTTACGGACAGATTCAAGTACTCTGGGACATCTGTCTGAAAATCGATGAAGGAGAAATTTTAGCGCTCGTCGGGGCTAATGGTGCCGGGAAAACCACCCTGCTTAATACTATTTCCGGGATATTGCGCCCCTCTTCCGGTACCGTGAACTTTCTCGGCCAGAGAATCGATGGCCTATCGCCACACAAAATTGTCGAACTCGGCATTTCCCACATCCCCGAGGGGAGAAAACTCTTTACGGACATGTCCGTATATGAAAACCTGGAAATGGGTGCCTACACCAGCCGGGCCTGGAAAATAAGGCGGGAAACTCTGGAACATGTTTACCAGCTTTTCCCCATGTTGAAAGAAAGAGCCGGGCAACTGGCCAGGACCCTGAGCGGCGGTGAACAGCAGATGTTGGCCATGGGGCGAGGTTTAATGTCAAGGCCAAAACTGTGCATCTTCGACGAAGCATCCAACGGCCTGGCACCGTTGCTGGTATCAGAGGTTTTTCAGATCATCAAGTCCCTGCGCAAAGAGCAGGGGATTACCATACTCCTCATCGAGCAAAACGTGCGGCAAACCCTGGAAATAGCCGACCGGGCCTGTGTGCTGGAAAACGGCCGCATGGCCCTGGAAGGATGCTGCGAAGACCTCCTTAAAAGCGACCATATCCGGAAGGCCTATATGGGACTGTAACCATAATTTCTTGATACGCCGCAACCGCCTGCGAATAGTCATCATAACTTTAATCATCTCCCGATAAACATGAGATATTTCACCCTGACCGCTAATATGGTATATAATGATAACTGCAAATTATTATAGACAGGACAGGAGGTAACCATGGACCTGGGTTTTAGAGGCAAGGTGGCACTGGTAACCGGAGCCGGCAGCCAGATAGGCTTTGGCAAGCAGATTGCGCTCCTTCTGGCAAAAGAGGGATGTGATGCCGTCGCCGTTACCGATATCAATATCGATGACGCTAAATTAACTGCCGGAGAGATAAAGAAACTGGGCCGCAAGTCCATCGCCGTCAAAGCGGATGTGACCAGCCAGGATGAGGTTCAAGCAATGGTTAAAAAAGTTGCCGATGAATACGGAAAGATTGATATCCTGTGCAACGTCGCCGGCGGTATTATGGGCGGCGGACCTTTAGAAGAGCAGAAGAAAGAAATCTGGGATAAAGAAATCAGCCTCAACCTATATGGCGCCTTGCTCGTCACCCAGGCCGTTCTCCCCTACATGAAAAAACAGAGGTACGGTGTCATTGTCAACATCGGCTCAGGCAGTACTCACATGTACGGCCACGGTGTCGGCACCTATGCCATGGCCAAGGCCGCCGTCGATACCTTCACCAAACAGCTGGCTACCGTCGAAGCTAAGTCCGGTATAAGGGTCAACTGTATCGCCCCCGGTCCTTCACCGACCAATTTCATCAAAGCCCCCAATAAGCAGGCAGTTGTAGACATGCTGGTCAAGTCAATACCCATGGGCAAAGCTACCACACCGGCAGATATTGCTAATGCTGTCGCTTTCTTTGCGTCGGATATCTCCGGTGATATTACTGGACAGGTTCTCCAGATTTCCGGCGGCTCAGTATTGTAATCAGCGGGCAGTCACCGGATAATTTAATAATTGTAGGTCAAATTCTCTGTGTTGACGGCGGCTCGACTATGCAGTAGGCAAGGTACTAGGACTTTCTTCCTGAGCAATTAGGCCTACTTTCGTACTTGACAAGCGTCTCAATATGTGCTAATATCAATCAGAAGCTCAAGCACAACCTGAATATGCTTCGGGAGGTGTATCATGAGACTTCATGAGTTATACGGAGTTAGGCAGGTGGACCGTTAGTGCCCTGCCACCCGGTAGGGCAAACAGAAAGCGGACTCGGCTTGAAAGTTTAAACTGGAGGTCGGTTCGTGAAGTGAACGCCCAGTACGGTAGTGATTACCGCAGGTGAGTTGAGTCCGGGACTAGTTGGTCTTGACAGTGGGGGTTGCTTGAAAAAGCAGCCCCCATTATTATTTGGGGGAATTGTCTCTGCTATTTAGAATTGCTTTTATATTCTGTGAGGCCGGTTCTATCTAAAAGCTCATGGTAGAAATCGGCGATATCTTTGTCGTAAATCTTACTCTCGGCCTTCTCAAAAGGCATAATAAGAGCTTCACGGTATATCTTCTCAAAATCGGGAAGAAGATTTAGCAGACCCTGTGTCACGTTCTCCGATACATTATCCGAAGGATCGGTCTCAGCTTGCGCCGGAGTAACAACCGCCCTTACCCCGAAAATGATAAGGCAGCAAACTATTACTCCCGAGATGAAGCTAATCGCTATCTTCATCGTAGTTATTCCCCAAATAATCGACCTGATAAGCCCAATGACCCAATTTAATTCTGACACACGATAATAAATGACCTTGTAAATTCTATAAAAAATACGTAAAAGTACTGTAATATTTTCATAAAGAATTTACCGGTGTCATAGAAATGGAAACTATTTCTGTTTTTATCCGCCCCAACCGAACCTGTCCTATCATTGAGCTTGACATCACCATTGGTTCACGCCTAAAATGTCGGCAATAGCACTCCCGATTTCTATGTCCCCGGAACAGATATTCAGGCAGGAGGCAGCGTGGGTAAAAACATCCGAACGGTACCCGCTATTCTCACCGATGACCCTGATATGCTGGAAAAACTGGTGCGCCAGACCGAGGCCTTTACCCTCTACGCTCAATTCGATATCATGGACGGCCAGTTCGTGCCCTCACGCAGCGTATCCTGCCAGCAGATAGCCGGACTGAAAACAAAGCTCACCTGGGAAGCGCATCTTATGATGCTGCACCCGGAAGACTGCCTGGAAGAGTTCCGGCGAGCCGGCGCGCAGAAAATTGTCTTTCACTATGAAGCAACCCCATCACCGGAAAAAATTATACGGCTGGTCAGGAATTCCGGTATGCAGGTGGGACTGGCCATCAATCCGGAAACTCCCATCAGCGTTATTAACTCTCTGGTCAATCGACTTGACAGCGTGCTTTTCCTTTCCGTCAATCCGGGGTTCTACGGCGCCAGGTTCATTCCCGCAGTTCTGGATAAAATAGTCGCCTTCCGTAAAGCCTATCCGGACATGGAGATTGGCATTGACGGCGGCATCAAGGAAAACAATATCGCTCAAATCGCCCGGAGCGGCGTCAGTGTTATCTATATCGGCAGCGCTATCTTTTTACAGCCCGACCCGGCTGAAAGCTACCGACGCCTCACGGCGCTGGCCCTAGCCAGCGCCACATAAAAAAGGCAATAGAATTATAATAAAAGGTGCAATGAGCTATGCGGCGAACCTGACAGCGGAGGAGAGAAAGGCGCTGAAACTGTAAACCAGCAGCCTTGAGGAATTATATTATTATGAGCCCTGCCCCGATTTCTCCTCACCGCCCCAGTTCTGCATTATTTCCTTCAGGCGCTGCGCCAGCTTCTGACTGGTACGCAGGCGTTCGATAAAAACGGGGCACCCTTCCAGCAGCGAGTTCTGCGCCGCCGTGGCCATGCTGGATAGCAGGCTCTGCATCCCGACATCTATCTGCTGCGGCAGGTTCGTCCCCGGCGGCGTTTGCTCCAGCTGACGCCGGATATCCTCGGCGGTGAATTTCATTGGTATGACACAGCTTTTATACCAGGGACATTCCTTGCACTGGACTATCCCATAAGCTTCATTAAGGATATCATCCATCACTATCCCCCCTCTGATTCATCCCTCATTATAAGATTCAATAGTCTTTATTCTAATCAGCCATTCTATAAAAGCCCTGGCCTTTACATCTCTTATTATACCATCTTTAACGCTAAAATATGTTTTCAACCATCCCTCATAATGTATAATGTATATGTAATATCTTGCAGAAATGGTTACTTCCAACCAAAAGCCAAACGATATTGAATAACCTATAGACAAAATACAAAATACATTTTATAATTTCAGATATATATCTCCGGTACGATAAATCTATTTTAGAAATGGATACCATAAGGGCAACAAAGGGCACCAGAGTAAAGTTAAAACTATGAGAGGTAGGAGGGAACCATGGCACTGTACATTATGATGACCAATCTTACTGATGAAGGCAGGAAAACGGTAAAAACAAACCCGCAAAGGATTAAAGAGGTCAATAAAGAGGTCGAGGCGATGGGCGTAAAAATACTGGCCCAGTATGTTGTCCTGGGTCAATATGACTTTGTCAATGTCCTCGAAGCGCCGAATAATGAAACTATCGCTAAGGTGGCGATCGAACTGGGTTCCCGCGGGACCATGCAGTCCAACACTCTCGCCGCCTTGACGCTGGACGATTTTATTAATACACTGAGAAAATGATGCCGGAATTTCTCAAAAATCTGGTGCCCTTTTTCTGCCCGCCCGCCTGTCCACTATTAACAACTGGAGGATGACTATCAGACCCCTGAGCTTTACGCAAATTTCTCTCTACCGATCCTGCCCCTTAAGCTATAAGCTGCAGTACATTGACAGTCTCAAACCCAGGGACAAATGGTATTTCAGCTTTGGTACCAGCCTGCACTCCTGCGTCGAGCACTTCTTCAGGGTAAATACACCCCCACCCCCTTCCCTCGAAGAGCTACTGCAGTTTTATGAGCAGAGCTGGCTCTCCCAGGGTTATGAATCCCCCGAGGAAGAGGCCCGATATAAAGATTATGGAAGGCAGATTTTGACCCGGTTCTGGGAAATTCACAGCGCCGATTTCAACATGCCGATAGCCCTGGAACGCAGTTTTTACCTGGATATTGACGGCATCAAGCTGAGAGGATTTATCGACAGGGTAGACAAACTGGACAGCGGCGGGCTGTCTATCATCGACTACAAGACGAACAAGGAGCTTTTTACCGCCGATTATCTTGACGATGACCTCCAGCTGACGATATATCAGATGGCCGCCGAGCAGACCTGGAAACTCCCCGTGGAAAAGCTTACCCTCTATCACCTCAGGTCGAACACGGCTTGCAGCTGCTCGCCGCGGGGCCAGGCGCAGATTGAGCAGGTTCG
>Ga0187886_1004309_pt1 | contig 10271 bp, 9 predicted proteins | sample June2016WEW_20_1_FD_133001 | JGI IMG/M metagenome (GOLD analysis project Ga0187886, IMG submission 133001) | Peatland microbial communities from SPRUCE experiment site at the Marcell Experimental Forest, Minnesota, USA - June2016WEW_20_150 | ecosystem: Environmental > Terrestrial > Soil >... | reverse complement strand
GTTCTTTGCCACAATCCGGCCACATCCGACATTGCCACTCGCTCTGCCAATATGGGAGCCCCGCAATCTATAGCCTTCCGCGTCTTGATCCACGGGTTGCACAGCGGCGCATCCCTCGAGCAACAACCATTTACAGTGTGGGGCAGAGGCACTACACCCACCGACTTTAGCGATGTCGTCTTCCCAGGCAACCTGGCAGCCTGTCAAACCTGTCACAAGCCCGGCACTTATGGCCTGCCCCTGGTAGAGGGCATCCAGCCGTTAACCTTCAGCAAAGATGGCACGACGATTCTCAGCAGCATCCTCCCGACCCGGTCTGTATGCGCTTCCTGCCACGACACCACTGACGCCCAGGGCCATTATGAGCTGATGACTACTGCCTCAGGCATCGAGACCTGCGACGTATGCCATGGAACAGGCGCCGCTTTTGATGTGAACAAGGTCCATCAATAAACCTTCGGTAAAATTCAACCTTTTTCTTCTTCACCTGGAAGAGGCAGGTTGATACCCAACGGAATAGGTATGAAGTTTTTTTTCGCCAAACAATCCTTACCGATTCGCCTTACAGTTATCTTTACCGGTCTGATTTTTGTCGTGTTAATGGTTTTTTTACTGGTTGAAACCCACCCGGTAAAGGCCCTGCCAGAATACGCCACCCTGACCGAGGAGAGTTGTGGGGTATGCCATGTAAACCCAGGCGGAGGTGGGCCGCGCACTCTGCGCGGGTTGTTATGGGCCGCGCGCGGTAAACCAGTTCAGCTTCCACCTCTTCCAATCGTGCTTCTCGCCCCGGATGTACAGGATGGCTATGAATTATATGGGATCGCCTGTGCTGGCTGCCACGGGGCCAAGGGGGAAGGCTCTTCGGCGATCGGTCTGGCAGGCACCGGCATTTCTGCAACTGCTATCCGATCTTATCTCCTCAAGGGTATCCAGCCCCTGGGGATGCCGGGATTCAAGGGTCAGTTGACCGATGCACAGGTGGACGCGCTGGTAAATTTTGTGACCCGCCTTGGAGACAGTACCATCCCGCTGCCTCCAGATTCTTACCCTCTCGCTCCTGCCCAATTGCATGGCAAGCCTGCCCATTCTCAAACAGAAAGCGAGGGAAACTGATGGGATATCAGGTATCCCGACGCCAATTTTTGAAGCTGGCTTCTATTACAATCGGCGGCGCCGCCACAGTAGGATGCCTGCAGGCCCTGTTAGGCTCTCAAGGAACCAATCCAGTTGCAGCCGCTTCGACTCTCGAGACTTCCGCCAACGACCTGATCGTGCCCGGAGTGTGTTTGTTGTGCTCCGGTGGGTGTGGTATCCTTGCTCGGGTTGCGGGGGGGCATGTCGTCAAGCTCGAAGGCAATCCGATGCATCCGGTTAATTTAGGGACCCTTTGCCCGAAAGGACAGGCTGCTCCTGAGTTGCTGTATAATCCCGACCGGCTCAGCGGGCCAATCCGGCGGGTTGGCGAGCGGGGTTCTGGCAATTGGCAACCGGTCACCTGGGATGAAGCCACTCAACTGGTTGCCCAAAAACTAAATACGCTACGTAGCACCGGTCACCCTGAACGAGCGGTATTCATGCATGGTGAAACGCGCGGGCAGTTGCGCTCTTTTTTCGAACGCTTCATGCAAGCCGTTGGCTCTCCTAACCTGATCTCACGAGAGTCGCTCAACACTGAGGCAGCAAAACTTGGCAACTCCTTCACCCAGGGAATATATGATTTACCCGCGTATGATCTTGAAAACACCAATTACTTGATTTCCTTTGGAGCCAGCCTGCTGGAAGCCGGCCGGGTACCCGTTCGCACAATCATGGGATACTCGACAATGCGGCGCGGACGGGCCACACGTGGAAAACTGGTAGTCATCGACCCGCGGCAGGGGGTCACTGGCGCCAAAGCGGATGAATGGATCCCGATTATTCCAGGTACAGATTCTGCTTTGGCGTTGGGGATGGCCAATGTGATTATCCAATCGGGAATGTTCGACTCCGATTTTGTCAACAATTATGGGTTTGGTTTTGAAGATTTTAATGACGAAACGGGTAATTTACATACCGGGTTTAAATCATACGTTTTAGAGCACTACAATCCTTCCCAGGTAGAGAAGATTACCGGAGTGCCCGCCACCACCATCTCCCGGCTGGCAGGCGAGTTCGCCCAGAATAAACCGGGCCTGGCGATCTTACCGGCTAAAGGCGGTTTGCTAAATGGGACTATCGGTGGAATTTATACAGCCATGGCTGTGCAGATCCTTAACGCGCTGGTGGGCAGCATTGAAGCGATTGGGGGCGTGATGACCCAGCGCTATCCTACTACCCCCGCCTGGCCTGCTCTTAATATGGATACGATCGCCGAGCAAGGCCGGAAAGCTGAACGGGTTGACGGGGCCGGAACCCAATTCCCTCTCTCGCATCACGCCTATCAGGCTATCGCTGACCGAATATTAGCAGGCGCTCCCGTTGAGGTTCTTTTCCTTTACGATGCCAATCCGGTCTATGAAGTCCCCGGTGGGAAACGTTTTGTGGAGGCCTTCAACAAGGTCCCCCTGATCATTTCTTTTTCTTCCTTCATGGACGAAAGCGCTCAATACGCCGACCTGCTGCTTCCAGAGCCGACTTTCCTGGAGCGGTATCAAGATGATTACATTGAAGGGTTGGGTTATCCAGGTATAGCTTTACGCCAGCCCGCTATCCCACCCAGGTTAGATACCCAGAATGTAGGCGATTTCTTCCTGAAGCTGGCAGATGCGATGGGTGGTCCAGTAAAAGAAGCATTCCCCTGGAAAACCTACGAGGAAGTCTTACAGTACCGTTTACAAGATGTCGGCATAGATTGGAAAACATTGAAGGAATTGGGGGTCTGGATGACCCCCGGGTATCACTTTACCCTGCGTGGGAGTAATCGCTGGGTAAGTGAGGTAATTGGCCGAGACCGGCGTTTCTCACCGGCGGATGGCCGTTTTGACTTTTACAGCCGTGAATTGCATTCGCTTCTCGAGAATTTCAACCCTGACCAGTTGAAAGCTTTGGGAATTTCCCAAACCGGTGACGCTGTCTGCATCCCGCATTATGAACCGGTTCCTTTTAGCGGTAAAACGGAGGATTATCCCTTCGTCCTCAACGTAATCACTTTGATGAGCCTTGGCTCAAACAGCGCCGCCGCTAACCTGCCTACCCTGCAAGAGATCGGCGGGATGACAGTCGGGGAGACCTGGGACAGTTGGCTGGAAATGAGCCCGGAGGCATTAACCAGTCACGGATTGCAGGATAAAGATCCTGTATGGGTAGAGAGCCCATTCGGCAAGGTTAAAACCAAAGTTCGTCTGGTCAAAGGTCTGCGACCGGATATCGTCAACCTTCCCTACAACCAGGGGCATACTGCTGTCGGTCGTTGGGCAAAAGGCCGTGGGGTAAATGGGATGGAATTGCTCAACCCGGCCAGCGAGCCAGCGTCCGGGTTGGCAGAATTCAGTAATACTCGGGTAAAAGTGTACCGAGCTTAATAATTGTAGGGATTGAATGGCAGAGTCTAACAGAGCTTCATGTTTAGACCCTATAGATATTTATAGTTTATAAATCGAGGAAACCTATGCCGCGTTGGGGAATGGTGATTGACCTGGATAAATGCGTTGCTTGCCAGGGTTGCAGTGTGGCTTGCCGTTTTGAGAATAACACCCCGGCGGTGAACCCCGGTGAAGCGGTTAAAGGCCGGGCTATTCGGTGGAATGATGTTTTTCAAATACCGGTCGACCCCGCTGAAAATACTGGAGTATATCCCAATGTGACCACCCGGTATATCTCGCGCCCTTGCATGCACTGCGAGAATCCCGCCTGTATCAAGGTATGCCCTGTACAAGCCACCTATAAGGATGAAGAAGGCCTCGTGCGGGTAAATTATCAGCGTTGCATTGGCTGCCGCCTGTGCACAGTGGCCTGCCCCTATGGGGTGCGTTACTTCAACTGGTATGCTCCGCAATGGGAAGGTTCTCTAGCTGAACATCTCAACCCGGACAGGATTGAGGGAGCGGGTGACCTGGAAGGCCCTTCGATTCGGCCCAAAGGGGTGGTAGAAAAATGTACGTTCTGCCTCCAGCGCCTCAAAAAAGCCCATGCGCAGGCAGATGCAGAGAAAAGGAGCTTCCGGGCGGATGAATATATCCCCGCCTGTGTCCAGACCTGCCCAGGAAAAGCGCGCTTTTTTGGCGATCTGGACAATCCATCCAGCTCGGTTTCTCAACTCCAAAAAAGCGAACGCGCCTTTCTTCTGCTGGAAGAAGCCGGCACCCGTCCCCAGGTGATTTATTTAAGGGAAGGCTAAGTACCATGCTCAAAGCAGACCCTCAAGACAAAGCCAGACTGTTGGATCCAATCTATGCCTTGCCCGGTAAACGTTTTTGGCTGGCAGCCGCCATACTCCTGGGAATCATCGGTTGGGGAGCCATCATGTATTTTCGCCAGCTATTTTACGGCTTGGGAGAAACTGGAATGGATCGACCGGTTTACTGGGGCATTTACATGGTAAATTTCGTGTTCTTGATTGGGGTCAGTATGTCTGGCACTTTAATTTCAGCCGCATTGCAGCTAACCCGGGCGGAATGGCGCCGGCCAATCACGCGGATTGCCGAATCATTGACCGTTTTCGGTCTTCTGGTAGCCTCCTTACAACTCCTTTTTGATATCGGCCACCCCGATAGATTAGCAAACATTATCATCTATGGGCGGTTGCAATCCCCGCTCCTGTGGGACGCCAATTCGCTGACCATCTATATTCTCACCAGTATATTCGCCCTTTACCTCCAACTTCTACCTGATATCGCCTTACTCCGCGATAACCTTCCAGCCAATGCGCAGGGCTGGCAGAAATTCCTGTATACGAGGCTTTCCCTGGGTTGGAAGGGTAACCTTACTCAGTGGAAGCGGTTGGAAAAAGCGATAAATACTGTTTCGGTTCTGATCATCCCGATTGGTGTATCCTTGCACACCATCACCTCCTGGGTCTTCTCAACCACCTTGCAGCCAGGCTGGAAATCCACCATCCTGGGACCTTACTTCGTGGTCGGAGCAATCTTTTCTGGCATCGGGATGCTGTTTATGGTTATGACCCTGGTCAGCCAGGTGCTCCATTTAGAGAAATACATCGAGGAAAAACATTATCACCTGCTGGGATGGTTATTTATCGTGATGAGCGCCTTGTGGTTTTATTTTACTTATACAGAAAATCTTACCCTGGCGGCTGAACAGGAAAGTCTGGAATTTCCTGTCCTGGCTAGTAAACTATGGGGCGATTTTGCCTTAAGCTTCTGGGGCATGGTTGCGCTCATGGTTATTGCCTCCTTTATCATGGTCGTTCCAAAACTCCTCCCCTCTGGAATACAAAAGATATTTATTTTCCGCCCCCAATTTTCGGCGGCCTCCGCCGGGACAGCGGCGGTATTAGGAGCAATCATTCTTTTTCCGAAACTCACCCCCTTTCAGGCGGATTTATCATTTCCTAAGACAACCACTTTGGCCTGGGTTTTGGTCGGCCTGCTCTTGTTAAGCGCTGGACTGAGCATTAGCTTTTGGTTGAAGCGCCATGTGGCAGCCACATCGGTCATCGCTGGCGCATGTGTGGTGTTCGGGATGTGGCTGGAACGTTGGAATATCATCATCCCCACTATCACTCAACCGAGACTCATCCCGTACCTTAATTACCAACCCACTATTGTTGAAATTTCCCTCACCGTGTCATCGTTAGCCGTACTTGGACTGCTTTTTTTGATATTCTTCAAATTATTTCCTGCAGTATCCATTTGGGAAGTTAATGAAGGTCGCGTCATCGATTCGGCCCAGTCAAGAATCGAAATTCCCGCGCCCAAACCCATTCAAACCCGATCACTACGTGCCCGGGGATATAAACGTTGAAGGAGAAAAGGTATGCCCAGCCAATTTTTGATCGTCGTCGTTTCGTTGGTGATTTTCTTCGCCCTGGTCCTGCCAGCCATGAAGGTCATCTGGCAATACCAAAAAGGAGTTGTATTTCGCTTTGGCCGGCTGGTAGGTGAACGTGGGCCAGGACTTAGAATAATCATTCCTTACATTGACAAGATGATTAAAGTCGATATGCGGGTAGAGACGCTGGTGGTTGAGCCACAAGAAGTGATTACCAGTGATAACGTGACGGTCCAGGTGGATGCAGTCATATACTTTCAACCGCTGAATGCGACCAATACGATTGTTAAAGTTCAGAGCTACAGCAAAGCCACCAGCCAGATCGCCCAAACCACCCTGCGAAGTGTGCTGGGTCAATCTGAGCTAGATGAACTTTTATCGCATCGCGACCGCATCAATCAGCGCCTGCGTGATATTATCGACGCCCAGACCGAACCCTGGGGGGTAAAAGCTAATATTGTTGAAATCAAGGACGTTTTGCTGCCTGAATCCCTTCAAAGGGTTATGTCGCGACAGGCTGAGGCAGAGCGTGAAAAACGGGCAAAGATCATCCATGCGGATGGAGAGCGGATTGCTTCAATTGCGTTGGCCCAGGCGGGTGAACAACTGGCAGCTTCACCTGTTAGTATACAACTTCGCTATTTGCAAACCCTGGTAGAAATGGCAGGAGAGAAGAATGCAACCATCCTACCTATCCCTCTAGATATTGTGCGCCAGTTTGCCCATGCATTAAAAGCGGATGACCAGAACTCTGCGGTCTGAACTTTACAGCGCTCTTGCGGAGGTGTTCTCGGATCCTCCAGATTGGCTGGCCCTTTCAGGAAGCCAGTGGCCGCTGTATTCAATTGCCACAGACCTGGCCCTCGACTCAATAAATGCCCGGCTAGCTCTTGGAAAAATGGAGGGGATTTCTCCAGAACCGATTGCCATTCGCCAGGAACGATACAATGCCCTGTTTTCAGGCCCTGGACGTCCCCGATTCTGGTTACATGAATCACTTTACCGCAGTGGACAGTTGTTTGGTTCAGAAACAATGGACGTTGAAGGAATTTATCGCACGGCCGGTCTCGTAATTGAGGGGGCTGAACTGCCCGATCATGTCTCGGTAGAACTGGCTTTCCTGGCCTATGTCGCTAATCAACAGGTCAATGCTGACCAGCCGAGCGGTACATGGGTAGAGATCGAACAGAATTTTATTAAGACACACGCCGGTCAGTGGCTGCCCGCCCTTGGACGTGCCTTGGCGGAGTGCGGGGATGAGGTGTATGCGCCGATAGGTCAACTGCTTGCCGATTGGTTAATGGGTAGCAGGCAACCTTTACATCACGGCTATGCCCCAACAACCGGTTTATATACACCGGTCATGCAAGAAGTAGAGAATTGCAGTCTATGCGGTTTTTGTGTGCAGGTTTGTCCCCGCCGGGTCCTGAGTATCCATGAAGATTCAAGCAAAACCGTCCTACTTTACTCGGGTAGGTCCTGCAATGGATGTGGAAAATGCGTGAGAATTTGTCCTGCGCGGGTCTTGATTTTGCGAAAATTAATCCCTGGCGCTGGGACTTCTGGAGAGATGGTTGTGTTGAGCTCCTCGCCTCGGGCCCTCTGCCCAAAGTGTGGACGACCAACCGTCAGCCAGGCTGAATTAGAATACATTACGGGGCAAATGGGTTATCTCCCCTGGTTAGAATTGTGCCAGGAATGCCGTTTTATCTCAATGGAGGACGTGTAATGACCTTTCCTATGACACAGCCGATTTTTCAGTTTTTCTACTGGCTGGTAAATACCCCGGGACTCGGTGGAGTTGTACTCCTGCTTTTAACCCTGGGAACTGCGCTGGCCGCCACTTGGACTTTACACTGGATCAGCGATGGGAGCAAGGTTAAGGAATCGGAATCTTATAGCTATCCGACGCCATCCTTATTACATACTGAATAAATCTCCACCGATTAAGAAAAAGATTTTGACATAAGGCAAATGACCTGAGCTTAAGCTACTAATCCAGAATGGAACGCCTCCTACGCCCTTTTTTGCGGATACACTTAAGGATGAAGTGTTCTAGTCCGCTGCGTCGCTCAGCCGATCTCATCCCAGTACCAGGCCATCCTGACTCGCAGCGGAGGAATCATCGCCCTGACCATTATCCTCAACATCTACGGAACGTTGACCTTGTTCGGCGGGGCGATTTACTCGGCCTTTCTCTTCTGGCGCAAGCGCGTGCTGTTCAACCGCATGATTGGCAACATCCTGATCGCCGCCGGCGCGCTGGCCCCTGCCATGGGCGGCTCGTTCATCAGGATTGGCCTAGTAGATATGCTCTATTTAACCGAGCTGGTCGGCGTCGTGCTGATGTATATCGGCTTTCTGCAAACCACCACCGCCCCAGCCCCCCAGGCTGCTCCTGCCCCTTCTCACTAAACGCCCGTCCCCGCCCCTTTCCCGAAACGGAGGCGGATTCCCTGGTGTGGGGTGCGGCTTTGCCATTGACCACGGCACAAACCGCGCTTGTCCGACGACCGACAAGCATGGCGTGGTTCACCCGATCTTTGGGGATTTGAAATTAGGGATGCGACTACTGTGGTGTATGGGTTCGGGTCAGCGCTCTGGCAAACGCCAGAAGCGCCTGTGGGGATAAGCTGGACCGGACAATTGGCTTGTAAGGGCTATTTCCTGATACGGCATTGAAGAGGGCCAGACATAGGCTGGAGTCGGTTTCAGCTGCTTCAAGAGCGAAATCCATCAAGCCAAAACGAGAAGCCGAGATTGTCAGGATTCGCATGAAGCGCCCATAAGGTAAGTCTTCGAGAATATCCTGGTTGGCAGAATGATAAGCTCGAAAAGCGTCGTTAGAAATCCCCTTTCTAAGAATAACTTGTGCGGCGCGAATACCTGTCTGGATAGCTGAAGTAACCCCTTTCCCCTTAAAAGCGCGTACCAATCCGGCTGCATCACCCACCATCACAAAGCGATCCCCGGTAAATTTATGCGCCAATCCACAGGGAAACCTGCCCTTAAAATAACACAAGTCATCATGATGAGAATGATCAGCCTTCTCTAAATCAGGCAGTATACTTCTTACTTCCGGAAAAGACAGGAAAGCATCCATCAGGTTAGCATCGGCTGCCTTACCTGCTATATTAATGGTCAGGTGATTGCCCTTTGGTGTAACTGCCCCGAATTCGATCCTGGGTGTGGCAGGTAAAAAGGCATGAATGCGGTTCCCAAATTTAGCCATGTAAGCATCACCGGGATGGTATTTGGTGACCACCGAACTTAACCAGGGGGGAGCCCGGTAACCCACCGCCCGGTGAAAAAGGGAGGCGGTGCCCTCATCCAGCCCAAAGGCGCCTACCACCACATCCGTGGTCAATTGAGAACTCTCGGTATAGACCACCACCCGGTCAGGGTGAAATTCAAGATCAGTGACGCGCGCCTGGGTTATCTCGACCCCGCGTTCGCAGGCGGCTCCTAACATATATGCGTCGAACTGGACGCGGCGCAGGGCCGAAGAGGGTTCCGCCTCACTATCCAGGACAATCTGGCGCTGAGCAGTATGCAGGATGTAACCCGTGATGGTGCGCTGACTAAGATGGTGGGGAAATGGAATCCCCAACCCATGCTCAAGAATATCAGCGATGGGAGGAGAAAGCACCCCGGCGCACTGATTATGATGCTGTTCACCGCTGAACTGCTTGCCTTCCACCACGACCACGTGAATGTTGCGGCCCAGGATTTGCGCCTCCTGTTTGAGTGAGATAGCGGCGGCGGTGCCACCCGGTCCGCCGCCAATCACGACAGCCGTTCCCCCATCGGGTAGCGGTCCAAGATCAATGCTGCCTGGCGTCATTGTTTTCCCCTGTTGCGCAAGGCTGCCTGAACTAAATTCCGCAAGGCTGGCAGGCTGAGCGACAACCAGAATAATAGGCGGTACGATTCATCCCCAGTAAACACACCCCACAGCACGCGGGTATGCATGGGGTTATCGACTAACTGGTTGACTTCATCCATAATTAACTGTATCCAGGCCTTCCTGAGTAAGGGTGTATGCAATGTAAGCGACCAAAGACGAAAAAGCAGCCGCCCGTAAGTATTATCTGCCGCAATGCGAAGACAGACGGATTGGTAACCAGCCGAAAAATCCTGGCGAGAGATGCCGCGCTGGATGGCCGTTCTTGCGGCAGCTTCTGCGGTGATGAAGGCCGACCCGATCCCGTCCTTGTACAATTTGGTGACCGCCGCATCCCCCACCACCACCAGTCGGTCAGCAAAAAAGCCCCTGGCCAGCGAGACCGTCACGCACGGGTTGCATCCGCATAAGAGATGGATGCCCTCTGGGATGAGAG
>Ga0187886_1004308_pt1 | contig 10272 bp, 8 predicted proteins | sample June2016WEW_20_1_FD_133001 | JGI IMG/M metagenome (GOLD analysis project Ga0187886, IMG submission 133001) | Peatland microbial communities from SPRUCE experiment site at the Marcell Experimental Forest, Minnesota, USA - June2016WEW_20_150 | ecosystem: Environmental > Terrestrial > Soil >... | reverse complement strand
GCGCGCAGGGGTGGCTGCCGGAAGGCATGCCGGTGAGAGTTGTAGAACCCTATTCCCCCGTAAATTTTTGGGCGCAGAAGTATGTACATGTGGAGTAGCAGGCTCTACATGCACGAAATGCCCGCGGAGAGTGAGGGCGGGCTCGGCCATGACTGAGTTTGTCCAAATAGGGATAATGTAAAATAAAAAAAACCGCCCAACACCGGCTCCAGCGGACGGGCGGGGCTGCGCCCGCCCGAAGGCACGCAGCCCGAACATCACGCTTCTGAACCCGTCGAGTCTCGCCAAGTCCGCCGACCGCTGAGCCATACCGTTGGGCGCAATCAAGAATAGACAATAAGGTAAAAAGAAATGAATTTGGAAATTTCTGAAATGCGTAAGCGCACTGTCTCCAATATTCTTGCTAAGCAGGACGGACATTTTCGGTGGGCGTTCGACGAACAGGTGGCGCGAGAACGCCCAGAATTGATGCATTATTGGCCTAAGTACAAATCTACTTTTTGGACATTACTATTACTGGCGGATATTAAGGCGCCTATCAATAATTGGCAGATTGAACAATCCTTCAAAATCATTATGAAGCATTTCTACGATAAAACGCATAAAATATATACATTAGGGAGTAGCCACTTTCCCGTTCCTTGCTTAAACGGAAATATCCTTTATCTTCATTTCTATTTCAAGAAACCATACACAAAAAAGATTGATATGATTGTCGAATTCTTCAATTCTTACCAACGGTTTGATGACGGCGATTACAAAACTCCAAAAACATTTCCATATTATTCAAATACTTCCTGCTATGGTAAACATACCTGTTATTGGGGGATCGTAAAATTACTTAAGGGATTATCGTTTATTCCCAAATCTCAAAGAACCAAAGACGCAAAACGATTAATCGAAAACTGTGTAGAATTTATCTTACATCACGAAGTGTGTTTCCGCTCCCATAATAAAGATGAATTCATTCAGTCTGATATTGGTACTTTAACTTTTCCCTACCTTGGGAAAGATGATTATCTTGAAATACTATGGCTTTTATCAAGGGAAGGAATACGTGATAAGAATGTAGCACGCGCTGTCGAATTACTGCGATCAAAGATGAAGGGTGATGGTTTTTGGGAACTCGAGCGTCCAGTACCAAATCTCATTGTATCAATGGGTAAAAAGGGGTGCGCCAATTCCTTTATTACGGAAAGAGCATTAAAAGTGCTTGATTATTATGGACATTAATTCGCCAGAGATCGGTTGGATTAATGTAAATGCATAATGATCAGTTGCCCCCAGCACGTGGCTGCAGCCCGCCCCGGTTGGGTCGGGCCGGGGGCGACCTCCCCCTTCGCAAAACATTGCCGCCCAAAGTACGGGCGGCAATTGCTTCGGAGGACAGGCCCGCTTCCCCGCAAAAAACGCGGGGCAGGCGCAACCAAAACTGCCGTAATAACAAAGGCGAGCAGTTTTGCTTCCCCCGCTTCACGATGGCAGGCGCGAGGGCAGGCCTTGGCCAAGGTTCAGCGAGTAAACGCATAATTTCGCTTTTAGCTTTCCTGCTAAAATAGTAACTACAAAGCGAAGGCGGCCAAGCGCCCCCGGCCCCGCACGGCGCCTGTCCCCCGGCCCCGCTCGGCGGAGCCGGGGCGGAGCTGAGCACGGAAGTGCGAAGGAGAAGCCTGCCCTCGCGGAGTGCACAGGTTCCCGTGTTGTTTGGGAACCTGTGCGATTACGAAGCGGGGGCCGGGGCGGGGCTGAGGCGCCAGCCATTGGGCTTTCGAAGAACAGGCAATGCCGAATTTAGGTCTATGCAAAGGAGTAAATCATTGGCATCCAATCCTATTCCAACTTGTCCAAGATGCAGACAGGCAGATCAAGTACAAAAAGTGACCCGTGTTTATGATGCCAACACGGAAGAATGGTCTGAGGAAGAACTTGGCATGGATGTTTTCGGTCAAATTGAAGATCGCCAGGTCCAGCATGAGGCTCATACAAAATTGGGGCTCAAACTCAAGCCACCGGAAGAACCCACGCCACCGCGTCATCCAGGATTATGGTACGCAATTGGCATCTTTATAGCAGTCATCGTCCTATCGGGTTTATGCCCCGCTATAGTTGTTCCCCCGGCTATCGTTATTCCAATAGTATTGTCAAATTCCTCATCCCTGCCTGAGGTTTTCAGGGGTCAAAATGGAACGATCATGACCGCGGTCGTTGGAGCCGCTATTCTTATCGGCGGATTAATCTTGCTCGGGTTGCTTGTCTGGATGGGGTATAGGATTAAGCGCCGTTTTGATCGTGACATGGCCAATTACCGTGATAAAAAAGAGACATATGAGCGGGATCAATTGCGGCCATATCAGCGCGATAAAGAACGCTGGGAACAATTATATTATTGCAAGCGTGACAACATTGTTTTTATACCGGCGGAAAATAAAGCCGTCCCAATTGAGGATATGGAGAAATATCTTCATGATCCTTATTATAAGCTTTAGGAGTAGTCCTGAAAATCTATAAAATTATTATTTATCATTGCATATTAATAATTTATAAACGCAGGTATTTAAATCAGGTATGCAATAATAATTCCGACCCAACACGCGGCTTCAGCCGACCCTCGCTTCCCCCACTTCGAGAAGGCGGGCGCAACCAAAACTGCTCAAGGAACAAAGGCGGGCAGTTTTGCTTCCCCCGCTTCCCCCGCTTCGCGAGGGCGAGCTCGAGAGCAGGCTTTATCCAAGGTTCAAAGAGAGAACACCGAATAGCGATTAAAGAAATCCTGTTAAAATGGTAACTGTATCGCGAAGGCGGTCAGGCGCCTCCGGCCCGGCCCCGCACGACGCCTGTCCCCCGGCCCCGCTCGGCGGAGCCGGGGCGGGGCTGAGCACGAAAGTGGGAAGGAGAACCGGGGTAGTGCTGAGCACGAAAGCGCGAAGGAGAGCCGGGGCGGAGCTGAGCCGCAAGCCGTTGGGCTGCAAGAAACAGGAATCTGAGACCATGAATCCTAAGATCGTTATCAGGAACGAGACGCATGGCGATGTTTACGCGATAACCGAGGTGACTATCGCAGCGTTCAAGACCTTGGAGATCAGCAACCACACGGAGCAGTTCATCATCGAGGCGCTACGTGCCGCCAATGCTCTTGCGGTATCGCTGGTCGCAGAAATGGATGGCCGAGTGATAGGGCATATTGCTTTCTCTCCCGTGACCATTTCCGACGGCACACCGAATTGGTATGGTCTTGGACCTGTTTCCGTTTTACCGGAGCACCAGCGGCAGGGCATCGGCAAAGCACTGATAAAAGAAGGGTTGTCCCGTCTGAAAGATATGAATGCTCAAGGATGTTGTCTCGTGGGACATCCTGATTACTACAGGAAATTCGGGTTCAAGAAATTGTCTGGACTTGTGCATGAGGGGGTGCCACAGGAGGTCTTCTTCGCTCTGTCTTTCGACGGGCATACTCCGCAGGGCACTGTCGCTTTCCACGAAGGATTCAAAGCGGACGGCCGACCAGAGGGTGCGGGCGACGCTTTACAGCGCGCCTGACCCTTGGCGTTGGGCGCACACAATTTCAGGAACAGATCAATTTTGGAAAAAAGAATTAATATTGAAACGGGAATTGTACGGTGTCGGGATTTTGAGTCCACGGATCTCTCCATCAATCCACGATGATCCATAGTCCGTGGTCTATGGTCAATTGTCCGCCCGAAAGGCGGATTCATTGGAGAGCGGAAACCGTTACCCCTGGGGCAGATACCTGCGGAATTGTTCCATTTGATGCAGAGCCAGTTCGGCGCCCAATGCCAGGCAGGCGACGGGCTCCTCGGCCAGGTAGGCCGGGATGCCCGTGGCGTTCGTCAGGTAGCGGTCGATTCCGCGCAGCAGTGCGCCCCCGCCGGCAAGCATGATCCCGCGGTCGATGATATCCGAAGTTAATTCCGGAGGCGTGCGTTCCAGGGTGTAGCGCACGCAGCCCACGATTTCCGCAAGGGGTTCCTCCAGCGCCTCGACTACGTCGGCCGAGGTGACGGTGATCGTGCGGGGCAGGTTGTTGACCTGATCGCGCCCCTGGACCTCGAGGCTCTTGTTCGGTTCAACCGGGATGGCGGCGCCGATGCGGAGTTTGATATCCTCGGCGACCATCTCGCTGACCACCACGCCGTATTTGCGGCGAATGTAGGCCGCGATGGTTTCATCCAGCCGACGCCCGCCCATGCGGATGGTGTTGGACACGACCGGCCCGTTCATCGTGATCACCGACGACTCGGCCACCCCGCCTCCCAGGTACGCCACCATGTTGCCCGAGGGTGTCGAGATTGGCAGACCCGCGCCGACTGCAGCGGCCAAGGTCCGCTGGATGAGGAAGACTTCGCGGCAACCGGCTCGCAGCACAGCCTCGCTGGCCGCCCGGCGTTCGACGCTGGTGATCCCGTACGGGACGGTGACCATCGCCCGGGGTTTGAAGGGTGTGATCGAACCGCATACTTTGCGCAGGAACCAGGTCAGCAGCACCTGGGCCACTTCGAAATCGGCGATCGCGCCGTCCTGCAGCGGATGCACCACTTCGTAGCCTTCCGGCACCCGCCCGTACATGTGGCGGGCTTCCTCGCCCACTTCGACCACTTTCTGGGCGTCCGAATCGATGACGACCGTCGTCGGTTCGCTCAGGACGATCTGCCCGCTCTCCGCGATGACGGTATTTACCGTGCCCAGGTCAATTCCCAATTCCTTATAAAAAAGCGCCATGATCTGTCGAATCGCCCTCCTTGGGGGCGGTTAAATCATTTTCATCCGAAAAGGCAATTGTACACTATTCGAAAAAATGGAAGAAACAGATTCCATTTATAAGCCAAATCCATGCTCATTTCCTTGGATTATTCAATGCATTGGATAGAAAGCGGGAGGAAATGATGCATTTCCATTGGTTCGAATACACAGGAGAATAACCCTTTTTTGGCGAGCTGCAGGACCGCAAGCAGAAATCAGATTACATCGATGTGCCATTAACCAATGTCCAGAAGATGATCGGTCCCAAGGATGAGCGCGTACGCTTCAGCAATATCCCCATGATGAGGCCAAGGAAGAACATGATTAGTGCATTGGCGATTGCGCCCAATCCGAAATAGAAGATATTAAAAAGATGGGGTAAAGCCCAGAGGATGGAAGTAAGGATCACTCCCCGCGAAAATAACCGTTGCGATCCACCAAGCGCCTTGTCAAAAACGAGGACCAGGTACACGACAAAGATTGCTTCTCCCGGGCCATATGCCAACAAGGCCAAAATCGAAGCAATAACATTCCAGGGAGGCGCCAAGTTCAACGATTGGGTGAATGCCGGCACTCCGCCCATAAATCTACCCTCGATGAGGTTTCCGGACAGGAGGATTCGGAGCCCGGCAAGGATCATGGCCAGGATGAGCCCCAGAATCAGGCTGGCCATCCGGCTCTTTGGGTCGGCCGGGGCAGGAGATTTCCTATTCATTCGAAGAAACAAAATGACCGCCGGAAGATCCATCAACGATTGACCGAGCGTGCCGATAAAATATAAATGGTTTAATTGGTAATCCTTTGACCAATGCAAGAGGATTGCCGGAATTGTCAAAGCCAATCCGGGAATGATTAACGAGAATACATAAACGATCGAGGGAACGACAACCGAATATTTCTCTGATGTTGTTTCTTTTTGGTATTGATTCTCTTCCATCAAAAGCCTCGCTGATTTACGAACCGAAGTTGGGGTGCGGTAGACGGATACCACGTCGACGCCAACCCGTTGTTAACCGGGAACCGTTGGGTCAGTGTGGTTGCTTTAAAATTGATGATTAGTCGACAATAAATAATTTGGCCCCAGTCTCGGTGGACGAACGATGCGGTACGTCGTTATCTGCAACTTGGTAACTTATACCAGGTTTCAGAAGATGTTTTCGACCGTCTTTGGTTTCGGTACGCAGCTCCCCCTCCAGACAAAGTAATATATGGCCTTTGGTGCACCAATGATCCGCTTCGTAACCGGGCGAATATCGAACCATGCGTACCCGGATATTCCCAAAGTTGGCTGTTTTCCAATAGGAGGTTCCTTTTTTCCCCTTATGTTCAATTTCTTCGATGGTTGCCCAATCGGTAACTCCGAACGGTATATCTGTCATTTGCATTGTTGTCTCTCCGGTTATCCGACGGTTTGCGATTCTTTCTGGAATTTACGATGACGGCGCGGCCCACCACCCGGGGTGTCAATTATCAATGGATGGATCGCGGAAATTAAAAAATATTGTTGGATGAAAAAACCCCGCCAGAAAAAACTTGTTTAGGATTCCTCCCCTGGGCCGCGTTTACCCCTGCCGGTACCGCCTCGCCGCGTCCAGCCGCAGCTGCGAGCGGCGCAGAGAGGTCATCGCCTTGAGGTAGGCTTCGTTGGCCTGATCCGGCGCGTGTTTGAGCATTTCCTCGGCCCGCGCCTTGGCTGCCTCGGCCCGCGCCACGTCGATCTCCTCCACCCGTTCGCCCACGTCCGCCAGCACTGTCACCGCGTCCGGCAGCACCTCCATGATCCCGCCCGCGATCGCGAAGGCTTCTTCCCCGCCGGCCCGTTTCACCACCAGCACGCCGTAGGTGAGGGTGGTCAGGAGCGGCGTGTGGTGGGGCAGAATCCCGAGCAGGCCTTCGCTGCCGGGGGCGACGACCATGTCCGCGTCCCCGGAGAAGAGCGATCGGTCTTGGCTGACGATATCGCAATGGATGGACAATCTGAATTCCTTTCAAATTCTATCGGTGGTCGAGCCCCGCCCCGGCTTCGCCGGTGCGAGGCCGGGGTAGGCCACACGTTCTTCGTGGCCGTATCCCCGGCCCGCCCGATGGGCTTGCCGGGGCGGGCGAGACCACGTCTTTACCGTATAGATCGAGGTCTCGATACGGGTCTCGCTTTGCTCGACCCTACTCGACCGTCTTTTTTCTAGGGGCGTTACCCCGCCATCTGCTTGGCCTTGGCTGCCGCGTCTTCGATCGTCCCGACCATGATGAAGGCGCTTTCCGGAAGCGCGTCGTGCTCGCCGTCGAGGATCTCGCGGAACCCGCGGATGGTGTCCGCGAGCGGGACGTACGCGCCCTTGAGGCCCGTAAACTTTTCGGCCACGAACATCGGCTGGGAGAAGAACCGCTCGATCTTGCGCGCGCGCGAGACGATCAGCTTGTCGGCTTCGCTCAGCTCGTCAATGCCCAGAATCGCGATCAGATCCTGCAGATCCTTGTAGCGTTGCAGCACGCGCTGCACCTCGCGCGCGGTCCGGTAATGGTCCGGGCCGACGGTCTTCGGATCGAGGATGCGCGAGGTGGAAGCCAGCGGGTCCACCGCCGGATAGATTCCCTTATCGACGATCGAGCGTTCGAGTGCGATGGTCGCATCCAGGTGGGTGAACGTGGCCACCGGCGCCGGATCGGAATAGTCGTCGGCCGGCACATACACCGCTTGCATCGAGGTGATCGAACCGCGCTTGGTCGAGGTGATCCGTTCCTGCAGCTCGCCCATCTCGGTCGAGAGCGTCGGTTGGTAACCCACCGCCGAAGGCATGCGCCCCAGAAGCGCCGAGACTTCCGAGCCGGACATGCTGAAGCGGAAGATATTGTCGATGAACAGGAGCACGTCGCTTCCCTGGTCGCGGAAGTATTCCGCCATTGTCAGCCCCGTCAACGCCACGCGCAGCCGCACGCCGGCCGGCTCATTCATCTGCCCGAAGATCAGCACCGTGTCCTTTAGCACGCCGCTTTCGAGCATCTCGCGGTAGAGCTGCGTGCCCTCGCGCGTCCGCTCGCCCACGCCGACGAACACCGAGTTGCCCTGGTGGATCGTGGCGATCGAGCGGATCAGTTCCTGGATGATGACCGTCTTGCCCACTCCCGCGCCGCCGAAGATGCCCGTCTTGCCGCCCTTGGTGAAGGGTGCGATCAGGTCGATGACCTTTAACCCGGTCTCGAACACCTGGATCCGCGTGGATTGCTCATCGAACGACGGGGCGGGGCGGTGGATCGGGTAATGTTCCTGGGCGTGCGCCGGTCCCAGGTTGTCGATCGGCTCGCCGAGCACGTTGAACATCCGCCCGAGCGTTGCCTCCCCCACCGGAACGCGGATCGAATCATGTGTGGCGGCGGCCGGCAATCCGCGCCGCAAGCCGTCGGTGCTGTCCATCGCCACGCAGCGCACCCAGCCGCCTCCCATGTGCTTCTGCACCTCCAGGATGAGCGGCCCGCCCCTTTCGCGCGCCACTTCCACCGCCTCGAATATTTCAGGAAGGCTGTCGGCGGGGAACTCGCAATCCACTACGCCGCCCAGGATTTGCACGATTTTTCCGTCTGCTTTATTCATGATGGGTCCTCTGAAACCGTTTTATTTAATCCACGGAGGGCACGGAGATCACGGAAAAATATTAATTCCTCTTCGTGTCCTTCGTGTTCTCCGTGGATATTCTTCATCCCACCCGTCCTGCTCCTTGCGCGGCGAGTGCTTCCGTGCCGGCGGCAATGTCGAGCAGGTCGCCGGTAATGCTCTCCTGGCGCGCCTTGTTGTAGTCCAGCTGCAGTCCGCCGATCAGCTCATTGGCGTTTTCGGTGGCGTTGCGCATTGTCACCATCCGCGCCGCGTGTTCGCTGGCCAGCGATTCGAGAATCGATTCGTAAATTTCTATCGATACCAGCCGGTTGATCGCGGTATCCAACAGCTCCGTCTGGCCAGGTTCGAACAGATACACCGGCTTCGGCCCGCCGGTCGCCTCCTCCGCCGGGGCGGCCAGCCCGGAGAGCGGAAGCAACTGCTGCACGGCGGCTTGCTGGTGCATTAGGCTGGCAAATTGGGTGAACACCACGTGGACTTCGTCGGCCTTGCCTTCGATGTAATCTTCGATTGCGAGCCTCCCGATCGCCGAAAGGTCCGCGTAGGAAGGGGCGGGGGGCAGGTTGCTGAACTCGGCGGTGATGGGCACGCCCGTGCGGCGGAGCATCTCGCGCCCCTTGCGGCCGATGACGATGTAGTGAACCGTCGCGGGTGAGTCCCCAAAACGGCTCAGCGCCCGGCGCACGACGTTGGCGTTGTACGCGCCCGCCAGCCCGCGGTCGCCGCTGACGACGATCGCCAGGATGTTGCGCACGGGGTCTCGCGGCGTGAGCATCGGATGCACGATCGTGTTGCGGCGGCCAGCCAGGTGCCCCAGCACTTCGAGCGCCTTGGCCGCGTACGGCCGCGTGGCCAACACCGCCGCCTGCGCGCGGCGAACTTTGCTCGCGCTCACCGTCTGCAGCGCGCGGGTCACTTGGGCGATGTTTCGGACGCTCCGGATGCGGAGTCGCATTTCGCGAAGGGAGGCCATCGGCTATTGCCAGGAGGCATTATAGGTGGAGATGGCGTCTTTCAAAGCGGCCTCGCTCTCGGCGGAGATCAGCTTTTCGCGTTCGATCGTTTCCAGGAGCGGGGCGCTCGCCGCGGCGAGGTAGCGGTGGAAGCCGTCTTCCCAATCGCGCATCTTCTCGAGCGGGATCGAATCCGTCAGACCGTTCACCGCGGCATAGAGGACCGCCACCTGATGCCCCAGGGCCATCGGCTCGTATTGTCCCTGCTTAAGGATTTCCTGCAGGTGGGTGCCGCGGTCGAGCTGGGTCTGGGTGGCCTTGTCCAAATCGGAGCCGAACTGCGCGAAGGCCGCCAGTTCGCGGAACTGGGCCATATCCAGGCGCAGCTTTCCCGCCACCTGTTTCATCGCCTTGGTCTGCGCGTCGCCGCCGACGCGTGAAACGGAAATGCCGACGTTTACGGCCGGGCGGATGCCGGCGTAGAACAAGTTGGATTCCAGATATATCTGCCCGTCGGTGATCGAGATCACGTTGGTTGGAATATACGCCGAGACGTCGCTCAGCAGCGTTTCGATGATCGGCAGCGCGGTGAGCGAGCCGCCGGAACCTTTAACCTTGGCGATTTTAAGGTTGTCGGAGCCGACCGCGCGCGCCGCACGTGCGGCCTCGGCATCGTCCCGGCCGCGCGGGCCGCCGTAGACCTTGCCGTCCACGCCGTCCTTCTCGCCGGGTGCGCCGGAAAATTTCACCGGCACGATCACATACCGGTTGGCCAGCCGCGCCGCGCGTTCGAGCAGACGCGAGTGCAGGTAGAACACGTCGCCGGGATACGCCTCGCGGCCGGGCGGCCGGCGCAGCAGGAGCGAAACCTGGCGGTAAGCCCAGGCGTGCTTGGAAAGATCGTCGTAGACGATCAGCGCGTCGCGGCCGCTTTCCATGAATTCCTCG
>Ga0187886_1004307_pt1 | contig 10273 bp, 4 predicted proteins | sample June2016WEW_20_1_FD_133001 | JGI IMG/M metagenome (GOLD analysis project Ga0187886, IMG submission 133001) | Peatland microbial communities from SPRUCE experiment site at the Marcell Experimental Forest, Minnesota, USA - June2016WEW_20_150 | ecosystem: Environmental > Terrestrial > Soil >... | reverse complement strand
TATTCTCCGCTCCATATCTGGACTCTGGAGTTTGTTCCGATTGAACTATTATAAAGAAAACTCGTCTTTCCCTTGCATGAAACGTCTATTTCAACGTCTCTGGCAATCGTGCCACCATTAACGAGGGTAAGACAGTTGAAGCCCACGAGGTCACCAGTTTTTTTGTCGTATTCAAAATACGTCGGTTCAAGAGCCAAACGAGGCCTAACGACCTCACTTCTCACTATCCTCGCTTCAATCACATTAAGAGTTGCTACCGCAGCAAGCGTTGCTGTGGCAATACCGTTCACAATTGATAATTTGTCGTTTGTTGAAAGGTTGCCAAGTGCATTGGCCACGGGTGGAGTGAGTACAATGTATATTACAGCGAAAACTGCAATTAGTGCGACAATCCCCTCAATTAGATATGTACGTTTGCGGAAATCAGACATGGAAATATATTTTATGGATATCTGTTCATAAGCCTTTCTGACGTTTTCGCGCTTAATCGACCCTATAGTTTTGTCCCAGTTATTGCTCATTCGAAAGCACCGCGCGCTGGTTTGTCCCTAAATTGAAAAGCTTATTTTGAGAAGAGGGTCTCGAACAAACTGGCGCGCGAACACATTTTTTCAACCTGCAAAAAATTTAAAAAGCTAACAACTGTAATTAGCTATTACGATTGGAATGTGGTTTAAATATGACTGAAGAAGGATATCCTCTTGAAGCTATAATCCTCGTTACTACAAAACTCGGGGAGCTTTGGAAAGTAGCTGAGGAAGCAAGGAAGATCGAAGGAGTGAAGTTTGCTAAGGCAGTTGCTGGCCGTTTCGATGTCGTCGTTCATGCAAGGACTAACAGATTGTCGTGGGTAATCGCACGGATACATAGCATTAAGGGCGTAGCGAATACTGAGTCTCTCATAACTCTGGAAGCCCAATTTGAGTAATAATTCGAGAGTAAACTTCCAAATCACCCTTTTTTCCTTCGACTTAACGATTACGTATTTAGGAGAAGATGGCGACAAAAGCCAAACAAGGTATTGTCAAGCCTTAAATCGCCTTGCAAATTATTCTTTGGAAAAGATACGATCTTTTGTTTTCAGGTTTTCTGCAAAACCAAATTTGTTTTTCAAAAGCAACACAGATATATTTATGACGAAATCTTCGCTTGTGAAAACTTAATCTCTTGAGCTTTATTGAACCATTCTTCAGCTTTTTCTTGTTGACCAATTATCTGATACTGTTCTGCTATACATTCGCAAGCTTCTGCATAATCTGGTCTGAATTCTAGCGCTTCCAAGTAACATTTTATCGCCGAGGAAAAATCACCTTTGGCGCGTTCAAGATTAAGTTAAGATTAGGTTAGTCTTCAATCAGGCAGTTGGAGGCAATTGGTTTTTGCAAGGATCTTTTGCAAAAAAGAACACAACGGCAGCTGAGGCTACGCCGCAAACCCCAAACATTGCATATAGGATTTGAAAGTTGTTAGCGTAAAGGTTTAGCAACAAACCGCTTATGCTCAATCCCACAATTAGGCCAATGTACCGAAACGAAGCATTTAGAGACACCATCGTGCCTCGAAAACCTGGAACTTGCTCAAGAACCAAACCGATAAGAGCCGTTACCATTATACCACCAAAAGCTGCTGATACCATCCACATTACTACAGATATCCCTGCATTGGGAACAAAAACGATCAAGATCGCGAATATTCCCTGGATCACACCTGCCACAACTGTGAGAGGTTTCCTCCCGATTCGGTTAATCAATCGTCCCCCAACTATGTCTCCTAAAATCAGCATTGCTGAAGCGGCCGAATAGAAGATCGCGCCCGTACTCAAAGACTCATGAAAATGCAACCTGAAAAACGTCACTGCATACACGGGCACCAGGAATGAGACCCACATGAGCGCCGTTCCGACCACGCATGCAACTGCGGATTTGTTTATCAAGACTTGTTTAAAAGCCTGCACGTATTGAGGCTTGTTTGCAGCCTGCAACTGCCGCGGTTTCGAAGGAAGGATGAAAAAGCCTAGAAGCAAACATGCTATTGAGATTGGAAAAATAACCCACAAGAGCACGGCGCGCCATCCCGCGGCGTCCGTGATCACACTCGTCAATTGAGGCATAATCAAGTTCGCAAGACCACCACCTGCAGCTGTTGCTAGCCCAATTGCTAAACCCTTTTTTTGCAAAAAAAAGAAATCTCCGATTAAGGCGAAAACCATAATGGCAATCATTGTGCTGCCCATTCCAATGAAAATATTGAAGAAGAGCATAGAGGCAAAATCTGCGGCGAAGAAGCAGCCCAGAGCTCCGACGGCGTAAAATGCCGTTCCAAACAGGAACAATGATTTATGCTTGTATTTGACGGCCAAAAAGCCCATGGCTAAACCTACGATAAGACCCATATAACTGCTAACCGTTGGAATCTGGCTTGCGGTTCCCACAGTGACTTTTAGCGTGGAAGCTACGTCTACCAGAGCATTGTAATAGAAAACTGCGAATGTAAATGTTAAGAAACTGCCTAAGATCAAGGCTGGCAGGAACAATTGGCTTCTAAGACTTTTCTTGACGGCAGGCTGTGGGGCGCTCATGTTTTTCTGTTATTTATGCAACTAGTATATTAAATTATATTTATTTTGTTTGATATTTGTTAAAACTCTTTACCAAAATTGGTGCTTGATTCTGGTGTTTATTCTCAAGTTTAAAATACCCAGAAGCGTCAACACTAGAGTAACTTTGATGTTAACCTGAATGGCAGAAGTAGGAAATTATGAAACAAGCGATCCTATCTGAACCCGTCCTGGTAGGCAGAGAACGTGAACTTGAGGAACTGCAGCGCTGCTTCGATTCAGCTGTTCGGGGCGAAGGCACAACTGTTTTCATATCAGGCGAAGCGGGAAGCGGAAAAACAAGACTCACCCGAGAATTCCTAAACGCCGCCAAGAAAAAAGGCATCGCAGTCATGGCTGGATGGTGTCTCAGCGACGCAGCAGTCCCCTACTTCCCATTTATAGAAGCCTTCAACACTTACTCAGCATCCGTCATCGAAGAAGAAGAGTCCGTCAGCTTCCAGCAACCCGGAGCCCGGATCGGCTTAGGGGAAGTGGCACAGATCGGAAGCGAAAACCAGGATATTTCGACGCTGCTGACTGGGCCTGGAGCAGCCACAAAACTGGGACAGCCCCAATTACTTTCGCCCCAAGTTTGGAAAGACCATGCGTTCGCCGCCGTAGCAAGATCCCTACATTTAATATCCGCTCAGGAGCCTATCATATTGTTTTTGGAGGATATTCACTGGGCAGACTCCGCCTCTTTGGCGCTTCTGCAGTACATTGCCCGCTCAGTAAACAACTCCGAAAAAATTTTGGTTTTGGCGACTTTCCGAAGCGAAGCGTTAACCTCTGACGCTGAAGGGCACCCGCATCCTCTGGCTGAAGCGCTGCGGGCGATGGGGCGAGAAGACCTCTACACAGAAATCAAACTCCCAAACCTAAACCATACCGACGTCGAAAAGATAGCTGAAAACATGATAGGCGGAAACCTCCAACCAAACCTAGCAGAAAAACTGATAGCGGAAAGCCAGGGCAACCCACTCTTTGTCGTAGAATCCCTTCGAATGCTCTTTGAACGCAAAAGTCTAATCCAAGAAAACAATGAGTGGCGCATCACCGTCGACGAACTGGGCATACCCACAAAAATCAAAGACATCATCCTAAGAAGACTCGCGATCCTAAAGCGCCCCCAAACAAGAGTGCTTGAAGCAGCTTCCGTGATAGGCGAAAAATTCGACCTGGACCTTCTCAGCGTAGTCCTAAATCAAGACCGTCTAGATGTGCTCGAAACTCTGACTGTAATTGCCCAGACAACTTCAATTGTTCGCGTCGAAGGCGACTGCTACAGGTTTGACCACGCAAAGTCTCGAGAAGCACTCTATGAAGAACTGCCTTTGCCCCTGAAGAAGGGCTATCATGCCAGAATTGCGGAAAAACTTGAAAACATGGGCAAAAACAGCAATTTGCCTCTTAGTGATTTAGCTTACCATTTTACTCAGGCAGGAAATAAGGAAAAAGCTATGGAGTACTCGTTGGCTGCAGGCCAAGACACACTCGCAAAATATAGCAACCAAGAAGCCATCAAACACTTCAACTATGTACTCCAAAACATTTCTGAAACGGCAGAAAATACAAATGCAAGAATGATAGCCAAGGAAGGACTTGGCGACGCATTCTATGCGAATAGCATGTATGTTGAAGCGGGAAAGATCTTCGAGTCACTTGCTAAATCGGAGACTGGAAAGGTGAGGCTGCGAGCCTACCGAAAAGCATTAGACGCAACTATTTTTGCTGTAGCCGCTAGTCATGCGATTGAGTTGGCAAAGGAGGCTGAGAAGTATGCGGGCTCTGATCGTTTGGAAAGTGCGCGAGTTCTTTTGTTTAAGGCAAAAGCTGAAAATGCTTCTGGCGAATTCAAGACAAGCTCAAAGACTTCTGAAGAGGCTTTGCGGGTTTTTGAGGAAGAATACTCTCTTGAGGATGCCGCAAGGGTTTTCTTCCATATCAGCTATGTCTATTCCAATACTGCAGGTCTGCAGGAAAAAGCAGTTAGCTCGATTCTACGATCAGTTGCCCTATACCAAGAGCTTGAAGATTTTCCAGGACAAATCGAAGCGCTAATGATGAAAGGATACGTTTTTTCCGTTTGTGGGCTTTTTGAAGAATCAAATAGCACAAATTTAAATCTCATAAAGGTTCTTGAGAAGATAGGAGGCCAACCTAGGCACAAAGCTGTTGCGACTTTTACAGTTGGTCTGGATTTTGAGCGCCGGGAACTTTTTTCGGATGCTATCTCTCACAGCTTGAAGGCAATAGAATGTTATGATAAGTCAAATGTCACTAATTACTCTGCATTAGTCAGACAATATGTTAGGCTTGGAGATGTAGAGCACGCTGAAGAGTACTATGCGAAACTCATGAATTTTCCTCCAGAAATTTTGTCAACCCCAATCCTCGGGATCGCTTTTTTTGTTGCTCTTTCAGGAGCTGTGTTTTTTGCTGCCAAGAGTCAGTGGATAGAGGCGGATCAACGTTTCAAAAAAGCCTTCGAGGAATTAAGCCGTAATGGACAACCCATAGGCTTCGAAGTGTTGTTAAGAAATCATTGGAGTTGGGCTCTTGAGAGACAAGGACTGTTTGAGGAGGTTAGGGTTCAGCTTGAAGAAGTCCAGAAGTTGTATCGGGATGTTGAAGAAAGGTTTGCTCATGTCAATTTAAAGGCGAGTTTGATGGTTCGCAGAGAAGTTAGGGTTGGCGAAGAGTTCGAAATGCGCCTCGACTTCGTCAACGCTTCAAGGAAGCTGGGTTTGCTTGTCAGAGCTGAAGGCGTAGTTCCTTCTGAAGGGTTCAAAGTCATCTCAATGTCGCCTTGGTGTGCCTTGCAAAACTGCAGCATCGAAATGAAAAACAGAGAAATCGGCGCTTTCCAAGTTGAAACAGCAAAGCTCACTTTGCAAGCTTTGAAAACTGGAACTTTTGCCTTAAACCCGAAAGTATCCCACATAGACGAGTTAGGCGAGAGCAAAACATGCGAACTTGACTCAATCACCGTTACGGTTAAGCCAGCTCAACCAATCGTTCATGTTCTTCCGGGACGGGTTTCCAGCGGCTTCGACGAACTCGACGACCTGCTGGGAGGAGGGATACCCGAAAACTACTCAGTGATCCTTGCGGCTCCCTCGAGCGACGAAAGAAACCTACTCATCAAACGCTTCATAGAGGCAGGCAGAGAAACCTGCGAGACAACCTTCTACATAACCACAGAAGCCGGAAACACTAAAGCTCTAGCCGAAAAATGTCAGGCCAACTTTCACCTATTTGTCTGCAACCCCAGAGCAGACACCATGATGCAGAGCCTGCCTAACGTAATTAAACTTAAAGGCGTAGAAAACCTAACCGAAATCGACATAGCCTTAGTCAAGACCTTACGTACTCTGAACCATGCTGCAGCTGGCCAAAAAAGAGCCTGCATCGAAATCATATCTGACGTTCTTCTCCAACACCACGCAGTAATCACGAGAAAATGGCTCAGCGCACTCCTTCCAGACCTAAAAGCAAAAGGCTTCACAACCCTTGCAGTAATCGATCCAGGCATGCACCCATCGGAAGAAACGCAGACTATTCTGGGGCTGTTCGACGGAGAAATCAGAATAGCCGAGAAAGAGGGCGAAAAGGGTCTGGTGAGAACACTGAAGATTCTAAAACTCATCAACCAAAACTACCTGAAAGAGGAACTGATCTTAAAATAGAAGAAACAGGTGGGGCTCTTGAATGGATGCAAAACTTTTTGAGTGGTTCCGCTTATATTTGCTTACTGGAAGAATCTGAAACGATCCTGCGTAAGAACGCGGGCGGTCGATATGCCTAAACTTGGAGTTTTAGCTGAGCCCGTTCTTGTTGGGAGAGAAAAAGAACTTGAAGAGCTACAATCACTCCTAAATGTGGCTGTTGAAGGAAAGGGAAAAACGGTTTTTGTCTCGGGCGATGCAGGCAGCGGAAAAACCAGAGTAACCCGTGAATTCCTAATGTCTGCTATGAATGCGGGTGTAGCTGTGATGGCTGGTTGGTGCCTAAGCGATGCTCAAGTCCCTTTCTTCCCTTTCATTGAAGCCTTCAACAACTACTTTGCTTCCTCAGAAACAGAACAAAATAGCAGTTTCAGCCAGCCATCCGAACCGCTGAACCTCTCTTTTCAAACGATAGCTGAGGAACGTGGGATAACAGCGTGGCTAACCAGAACCGAGCAAGCCCTAAAGCCTGGAAAGCCCGAAACTATCTCACCTCAAGTCTGGAAAGACCAAGTCTTCGCAGGCGTCGCTAAGACACTCCACACAATAGCCGTCAATGGCCCTGTAGTCTTGTTTATCGAGGACGTTCACTGGGCGGATTCAGCCTCGCTGGCGCTTCTCCATTACATCGCTAGAGCAATCAATGATTCAGAAAGAGTCCTCGTTTTAGCGACGTTTAGAAGTGAGGAACTCACAGCTGACGCTGAGGGGCGTCCGCATCCGCTGGCTGAAACCCTTCGCATGATGCGGCGCGAGGAACTGTTCACGGAAATCAAGCTGTCAAGCCTCAACCAAGCCTGTGTCTCTAAGATGGCAGAAAGCATGATGGGAGCAAGCCTGCAACAAGAGCTGGCGGATAAACTCTCAGCTGAAAGCAGGGGCAACCCGCTCTTTGTTGTTGAGTCGCTGCGTATGCTGCATGAACGCAAAAGCCTTGTCCAGGAAAACAATGAGTGGCGACTCGCTGTCGACGAGCTTGGGATACCAAGCAAAATTAAAGACATCATATTGCGCAGACTAGCATGCCTAAAATACGCGCAAAGACGCATTCTTGACGCTGCTTCTGTGATCGGTGAAGAATTTGATGTTGAACTTCTCAGCACTGTACTTGGGCAGGATAGTTTAGAGGTTCTTGAAACGTTAAACGTGATTGCCCATTCTACTTCGCTGGTCTGTGTCGAAGAAAACCGTTATAGGTTCAATCATGCAAGGTCCCGAGAAACACTCTATGAAGAGCTTTCTCCACCCCTAAAACGCGGGTACCACAACAGAATCGGAGAGAAACTTGAAAGCACAAAGGACTCCGAGCTGCGTGTCAGCGACATAGCTTACCACTATGCTCAAGCTGGAAACAGGGAGAAAGCAGTAAAGTACGCCCTGGCCTCAGGGAAAGACGAGCTGACAAAGTGGAGCAACACGCAAGCCATCAAACACTTCAAGTACGTACTCCAGAATATTCCAGAAGGCCATCTTGAAGAGAAGAGAACCGCGTTAGAAGGGCTGGGAGACGCTTACGCTTCTAATTGCATGTATGGCGAAGCTATAAAAACGTTTGACGAGCTCGCGGCGTATGAAACGGGTGGGTTGCGGCTTCGTGCCATTAGAAAAGCCTCAGACGCAGCCTACGCCGAAGGCGACAAGCCCGACCTATTGCTGGAATACGCAAAGAAGGCGCAGGAGTTGGCTGTGGATGACCGCTTGGAGATGGCGAGAATCATCGACAACCGGGGAAAAGCCCATGGTTGGGCAGGACGCGGAGATTTCGGAATGGATTTGGCAGACTATGACGCTGCATTACAGGTGTTTGAAGAAGAGAATTCTGTTGCTGACGCCGCCGAAGCACTGTGGAGAAGCGGCATCTTATACGTCGCTTATGTTGGTTTACCCGAAAAAGGCTTAGGTGAACTTCTGCGTTCAGCCGCCATTTTTAGGGAACTAGGCGACGTCCGCGGAGAAATAGAAACTATCAGGTGGATAGGGCAGGGGTTCTTTCAGAGCGGTCTTTTTCCGGAAGCTAGGCGAGAATTTACTGAAGTCCTCAGGGTAGGCGAGAAATTGGGCGTTTTCACCGAACTGTTTATTCCAACCTATCGGTTGAGCATGTTTGAATCAGAGGATGGGAGACTTGCGGAGGCACTGTCGATAGCCTTGAAAGGGTTGGAGTACAGTAAGAAAACAGATGCAAGTTGGACTCAAGGGGTTGTTTACGCAAATCTTGTCCAGACATACAGTTTGCTTGGGAATTTCAAGAATGCGGATGAATACTTCGATAGAATGAGCAAACTGCCTCCAGAGGTTCTCTCGAACGCGCATAATGTTTTGTTTGTGCCCCTGGCTAAGGGGGTGTATTTTGCTGCGAAGGCCTGTTGGGAAGAATCGAATCAGTCTTTCGAAAAACTTCTAGAGTCGGAGGTATGTCGCATGTCTGCCGTCGGAGCATCGGTTAGAAGATGGTATGCTTGGGCTCTTGAGAAGCAGGGTCGTGTTGAGGAGGCAAAAGTTCAGCGGGACAAAGCTCAGAAGTTTCTTGATCAGGCTGAAGAAAGGTTTGGGCACGCCAACGTGCAATTGAATCTAATGGTTTCTAGGAGGGTTCTGGTTGGGGAGGAGTTTGAGATGCGCCTTGACCTCGTCAACGTCGGAAGAACAGTGGCGACGTTTATTACAATCGAGGGCGTAATCACCCCTGAATTCAATGTTGTCAGCTTGCCATCTTGGTGCAGCCTAAAAAACGGTAGTCTCGAGGTTAAAGACAAAAGCATCGGTCCGTTCCAGGTTGAAACGGTAGAATTAAAGCTTAAAGCGACCAAAGCAGGCAGCTATAGCCTAAATGCCCAATCCGTTTACGTGGATGATTTGGGCAATAAAAAAACTTTCAAGCTCAACCAGATCACCATTACCGTTCAGCCAGTTAAGCCCGCTTATGAGGCGTTGCTAGGAAGAGTAGCTACTGGAACGGTGGAACTAGACAGGCTACTTTTGGGAGGAATACCAGAAGATTACGCCGTCGTGTTGGCTGCACCCTCTAGCGACGAAAGAGAACTGCTCATCAAACGCTTCTTGGAGGCGGGTGCTGAAGCAGGCGAAACAACCTTCTACCTCACGGCTAAACTGGGGAACACAAAAGGCTTAGCTGAAAAGTATCAGTCCAACTTTTACCTTTTCCTCTGCAACCCCAGAGCAGACACCATGATGCAGAGCCTGCCTAACGTAGTTAAAATCAAAGGCATAGAAAACCTAACCGAAATCGACATCGCACTAACCAAAGCCTTTCGCACACTAAACCCGTCCGCGACCGGTCCAAAGAGAGCCTGCATCGAAATCGTCTCCGATGTTTTGCTGCAGCATCATGCCGTAGTTACCAGAAAATGGCTGAGTGGGCTTCTTTCCGACCTGAAAGCGAAAGGCTTCACGACCTTAGCAGTTATTGACCCGCAGATGCACCCACAGGAGGAAGTGCAGGCGATTTTGGGTTTGTTTGAGGGAGAAATAAGAGTCTACGAGAGAGAAACCGCGAACGGCGCAGAAAAGGTTCTGAGAATCAGAAAACTCGACAACCAAAAATACGTGAAAAATGAGCTGATCCTGACAACAGAAAAATTAGGGGAATCCAAATAGAAAAAAAGAGGAATCAAAAGTAACCTCTTCACCGTTTTTAATCAAATTCATAGCCGACTTGTTCAAACTGATCTTCGACTGAGACACTTTCTATTCTCCTTGAAGACTCGAATGGCAAAATAAAACCTGCTAGCAAAGGATAATATTTCTCTTCTAAATCATCAGAAACTGCGTTGATTACCTATGTGCAATTAGTTAAACCCGCGATATCACGGGTTCGATTCCCGTCGGACCCGCTTCTTCTGCATTTAGTTGTTCTAAACCTTGCGTGTTAACTGATATTTTCTGTCAATTTAATTTTCGAAAAAACAGTATTAGGTTTCTTTTC
>Ga0187886_1004304_pt1 | contig 10276 bp, 6 predicted proteins | sample June2016WEW_20_1_FD_133001 | JGI IMG/M metagenome (GOLD analysis project Ga0187886, IMG submission 133001) | Peatland microbial communities from SPRUCE experiment site at the Marcell Experimental Forest, Minnesota, USA - June2016WEW_20_150 | ecosystem: Environmental > Terrestrial > Soil >... | reverse complement strand
CGAGCATTCCGGTGGCGGTAACCACGCCGCCAAACACCACCGCGGCCTGTTTGGCGTTCTTCAAGAGCGACATCAGAAAGACGCCGAAAGCGGAGGCGGCAATAACCGAGCCGAGGATGACCAGCGCCAGCGGCAGCGTGTTCCCCCACGGGATGGCGAAGATCAGCCGGCCCAGAATGACCATCACGGTCATCTGCACGGCGACCGTCAGAACGACCGCCAGGAGTTTTCCTCCCAGGACGGCGGTTTGTGATGTGGGAGTGGTGAACAAACGCGGCAATGTTCCTTCCTCCTCCTCCCGGAGGATGGATTGGGCGGAAGAGGCGCCGGTAAAGAACGCATAGAAGACGGTCATTCCGGCCATGATCAGGCCGACGATGGCGGCGACCGGATTGGACGGCGCTTTGACAGAAGCGGGGGAGTGGACGTCGAGCAGCGACGCGGACGGATCGCCCGCGGGGGAACCGCCCAGGTACGCTTGGAGGACCGTCCCGATAACCTTGGGATCGGAACTCCCGGTTTGCTTCATCACGACGTTCACCGCGATTTTCGCACCCGACATTCCATCCATGTATTGCGACAGGATGGATTCCACAATCGCCGGGCCGAGAGAGAGGGTAGGATCTTTGTACAATTCGATCGTCGCCGTGGCGGCGAGGTCGGAAAACCGTTCCGAGAAATCGGCCGGAATGATGATTGCCACGCCGGCCGCCTGCTGGTCGACCGCGGATCGGGCGGCGTCGACGCTGTCGACGGTGGTGATGACCATCAAATCTGCAAACCGCTTATCCTGAAGCGTTGCCAGAATCACCCCGCCCATCGACCGGGCGCCGCCGACGGGAAACTGCGCTTTCACGGCATCGAAACCCGGGCCGCCATTATCCAGATTGGCCACCACCACCTTCGTCGCCGGAACGGAGAAGGAGTTGCCGGGGTTCCCGCTGCTCCCGAACATAAAGTAGAACATCCCCCCCATCATCAGCGGAACCCCGAACATAAACATCAGGGCGAAATAACTGCGGAAGGAGCGGGTCATATCTTTGAGGGCGATATCGAGTATTTTCATTCCGGCCTCCCAGCCGCGCTTTCGCCGTTCGCTCTTACCGGCAGCCAGAAAAATAATTCCTCGGTTTTTCCGCTCAGGTGAAAGTCGGGCAACTTCCCTTGCTTAATAAAAAATCGGATTTTCATTGGATTCCCTCGAATAGCGAAAGCGGGGCTAATCGCGCAGCGCGCGCCCCGTCAAATGCAGGAAAACGGATTCCAAGTTTGGTTCCTGGACGTTCACGGAGGTGATCCGCACCCCGCCGGCGGCGGCCGCTTCGAACAGGCGCGGCAGAACCCGGTTGCTGTCGTCGGCCAGGATCGTGAGCGTCCCGTCTTCGGCCGTGATCTTTTTGACGCCCTGGACGGTTTTCCACCCATCGATCACCCGCGCGGATTCGGCGTTGATCGTCACGGTGATGCGGTCCAGCGCGCCGACGATCCGGACCAGTTCCTCGTTGGTGCCGCCGGCGATGATCTTGCCGTGATCCATGATGGCGATGTGGTCGGAGAGTTCCTGAGCCTCTTCCATATTATGAGTGGTGTACAGCACGGTCATGCCCTTGTTCTTGAGGGCGATGACGTTGTCGAGGATGCTGCGTCGCGACTGCGGATCGATGCCCACGGTCGGCTCGTCCATGTAAATATCCTGTGGCTTGTGCAGCAGGGCCACACCAATGTTGACGCGCCGCTTCATACCGCCGGAATATTTTTTTATAAAATCGCTGGCCCTATCCGTCAGGCCGATGACCTCGAGCACCTCGGCCACGCGCGTCTTCAATGCTTCGCCCCGCAGCCCGTACATCTTGCCCCAGAAATTCAGGTTCTCGCGGGCGGACATGTCCTCATACAGGGCGATCTCCTGCGGCACGACGCCCAGCACCGATTTGACCCCCATCGGGTCCTTGAGTATGGAATGGCCCATCACAACGGCGTCGCCGCCGGCCGGGTGCAGCAGGCAGGAAAGCAGCGAGAGGATGGTGGTTTTCCCCGCCCCGTTCGGGCCGAGCAGGCTGAAGATTTCCCCTTGTTGGACCTGGAAGCTGGCGCCGTCCACGGCTTTGACTTCGCCGAAAGCTTTGTGCAGATCGACCACTTCGATGGCATATCCGTTCATCTTGGCTCCTCTTTCTATGCAAAATATCTGGTGATTATAAGGTGGAATGCTTCCGATCCCGACAGTGCGATCCCGTCTGTATCGATCCATCCCAGACAATATACGCGATTACTGCCGGCTCGGCATCGGTCAACCGGGTCGGAACGCCCCGTCCGTTCGGACACTGTCCGACCGGACAATGGAAACGCAGACTCCCCGGAGTAGAATGGGATTGTGAAAAAGGTCCGCACCCAGATCTTGCATTGGTTTTCCTCATGGTATCCGGTCTCGGAATGGCCGTTCATGCTGTTCCTGACCTCCGTGTTTGCATTCATCTACGTCTGGACCGTCGCCTCCCTGCCGCGGATGCGAGCGCCCGACCTGCTGACGTTCTTCACACTTCTTTTCATCCTCCATCTGGGATTACATTGGCTGAGCGTCTGGTGGCTTAAAAATAAATGGAGTCTCTGGCTGTATCTTGGAATCCAAACGGCGCTTGTCTTCGCGCTCTCCACCCTGGCCGCGGCGATCGGCCCGATGCTCGGGTTGTATCTCGGTTTGGTCGGGGTTTCGGTAGGAATGCTGCGGTCAGTGCGCCGGATCGCTGCCGGCGTGCTGGTGGTGCTGGCTGCCTCGGCGGTGAATTACTACTGGATCACGCGCGGAACGGGGATGGCCTGGTGGGCGCTGGCCATCATCCCGATGACCGTCTTCGTCATCATCTACGTCGTGCTCTACTCGCGCCAGAGTGTGGCGCGCGAAAAAGCTCAGCGGCTCGCCCTGGAACTGGAGGCGGCCAACCGCCGGCTGACCGAATACGCCGACCGGATCGAGGATCTGACGCTGGCCACCGAACGGCAGCGCATGGCCCGCGAACTACACGACACTCTGGCCCAGGGGCTGGCCGGGCTCGTGCTGCAGCTCGAAGCCGCGGATTCTCACCTGAGCGGCGGCCGCCCCGAACGGGCGCAGACAATCGTTCAGCAGGCGATGACCCGCGCCCGGGCGACGCTCGCCGAATCCCGCCGCGCGATCGACGGCCTGCGCGGCCGTCTGCCCGACGATTTGACGCAGGCGATTCCCGACGAGGTGGAACATTTCATTTCTTCCACGGGAGTGCCTTGCATGCTCGAATTGTCACTTCCCGAATCTCTGTCCGAGGCGGTCCGGGATTTTGTCTTCCGGACAGTCGCAGAGGGGTTGACCAACATCGCCCGCCATGCCCAGGCGCGTCACGCGCGGGTTTTCATCCGGAGCAGTGGAGACATGCTGGAGATTGAGATCGGCGACGACGGGATTGGGTTCGATCCCGCCCGGGATATGGAACGCATGGGGCATTATGGGTTGACCGGACTGCGCGAACGCGCCCGGCAGGCCGGGGGTACGCTCGAGATTTTCAGCAGCACCGGCAAAGGGTCGACCTTGAAAGCACGAATCCCCCTTCCCGCACGGGGCTGACGCAAAAGAAAAGAAATCCCTCTTCTTGAGCGCAGGTAGCTTCCGGTTTTAAAGGCAACCAAACCAATCACTCTCCCGCACGGATTATGGTATCCTTCGTTATTAAACCATATGGATTCCGCACACGAACTATCCATTCGCCTGATTGAGAACATCGGTCTCGTCATCTACGGCAAACGCAGCGAGATCGAACTGGCCGTCGCCGGGTTGCTCGCCCAAGGGCACCTGCTGATCGAAGACGTCCCCGGTGTGGGCAAGACAATGCTGGCCAAGAGCATCGCACGCTCGCTCGGATGTACGTTCAACCGGTTGCAGTTCACCCCCGACATGCTCCCCAGCGACGTCACCGGCGTATCGATCTGGAACCCGCAGGCGCGCGAATTCGAATTCCGGGCGGGCCCGGTGATGGCCGAGATCGTCCTGGCCGACGAGATCAACCGCGCCACACCCAAGACCCAGTCCGCGCTGCTGGAGGCGATGGAGGAACGCCAGGTGACGGTGGACGGCGTAACCCATGCGCTGCCGGAGCTTTTCCAGGTGCTGGCGACGCAAAACCCGGTCGAGCACGAGGGCACATTTCCCCTCCCCGAAGCTCAGCTGGACCGCTTCCTGATGCGGATCAGTCTGGGTTATCCGCCGGCAGTGGAGGAGGAACGCGTGGTTGAAAGCCAGCAACTTCGGCATCCGATCGAGGACCTCGGGCCGATCGCCTCCGCGGCGGAAGTGGTGGCGGCGCAAAAGACGGTGCGAGAGGTTCACGTCGAACCCGGCATCCGGCGGTATCTGGTGGATCTGGTGGGGCGCACGCGGGTCCTTCCCGACGTGCACCTCGGCGCCAGTCCACGCGGCAGCCTCGGGCTGGCCCGCGCGGCCCAGGCGCGCGCCGTCATCGCCGGACGGGATTACGTGATGCCCGACGACGTCAAAGCCGTCGCCGTTCCGGTGCTAGCCCACCGTTTATTGCTTTCCCCGTCGGCCCGCCTCAAAGGGATCGCGCCGAAAACGCTGATCGAGGATATTGTCAACGACACGCCCGTGCCAGGAAATCTGTAAAAAATAAACACCCCGAAGAAAATAAATAATAATATCCCGATCGGCCGTAGTTCTCCCGGCGATAAATCGCCGGGCTCCCAACAGCGCCTGCCCTCGCGCCTGCCCTCGCGAAGCGGGGGAAGCGGGGGCCGGGTAAACCCGGCTTCGACCAATTGCTCCAACAATGGATCATACGTATGTGATGGGATCCTTGCTATCCTGCAAAATATTTTTTAAGTAGATCTACCGCAAGATTTGTTTCAAGCCCGGCGAAGCCGGGCGCGGTTAATAGCACGGGGCTTTAGCCCCGGGTTAATATCTGGCGGATGTACGGCTTGCCGAGCCCGACGAGAAAATCAATGCAGGTGTTCGCCCGGAGCCAATCCCGCGTTGCGCGTGGGACAGGCGCTCCGTGCTTTTAACAGCCCCCGCTAAAAACTCGCGAGGGCGGGCGCCGGGTAAACCCGGCTTCCACTCTCGGTTATGACGGACTTCCCTACGCCGCACCGAACCGTTTGATGAACCAGGTTTTCACCACCTGGGTCAGAATCACGTACGCCAACAACATCGCACCCAAGATCGGCCAATACATCGCCGGAAGCGCAACGAAGCCGAGCGTCGCCGCCAGCGGCGAGACGGGCAGCCACGCTCCGATCGCGACGATGGCCAGCGAGGTGGCGATCAGGGGGACGCTCGCGCGGCTTTGCAGAAATGGAATCTTATTGGTGCGGATGACGTGGATGATCAAGGTTTGGGTGAAGAGGCTCTCCACGAACCAGCCGGTATGGAACAAGGCCGCATTGGTCCATGCGCCGAAGATATAAATCATCACAAAAAATGTGGCGTAATCGAAAATCGAGCTGATCGGCCCGATGAAGACGATGTAGCGCCGCAGGTTCCCGATTTCCCATTTGCGCGGCCTGGTCAACCATTCCGGATCCACCGTGTCGGTCGGGATCGTCGTCTGGGAAAAATCATAGAGCAGATTGTTGACCAGCACCTGGATCGGCAGCATCGGCAGGAAGGGCAGGAAGAGGCTGGCTCCCACCACGCTGAACATATTGCCGAAGTTCGAACTGGCAGCCATGCGGATGTATTTCAGGATGTTTCCAAAAATTCTCCGGCCTTCTACCACGCCCTGCTCCAGCACATTCAAGCTCGTCTCGAGCAGGATGATGTCGGAAGCCTCCTTGGCGATGTCTACCGCGCTGTCGACCGAGATGCCCACGTCCGCCGCGCGCAAGGCGGGGGCGTCGTTGATCCCGTCGCCGAGGAACCCGACCACGTGCGCGTGCTGTTGCATCGCCCGAATGATGCGCTGTTTGTGGGCGGGCGAAAGCTTGGCGAAGATCGTCACACCCTCCACTGCCGCCTGCAAGGCGGCGTCCGACATCCCCTCGATGTCCGGGCCGAGCAGGACGCTATCCACCGGCAACCCCACCTGTCCGCAGATGGTCTTGGTCACCAGTTCGTTGTCGCCGGTGAGAATGTGGACGGACACGTTGAGCGTGCGCAGCCGTTGGATCGCCTCGGAGGCCGACTCCTTGGGCGGATCAAGAAAGGCCAAAAATCCCTTGAGGGTTAATCCGGCTTCGTCCTTTACCGAATATTCGCTCTTTTTCTCGCCGGGCGGAAATTTCTTGTAGGCCAACGCGATCACGCGGAACCCCTCGGAATTCAATCCGTCCACCAGTTTCTGCCGGTGAGCGTCGTGCTCCGAAGTGCGCGGTAGTACCTCCCCGCGCACTTCGACGTCGGTGCAGATTTGGAAGATCTCCTCCACCGCGCCCTTGCAGAGGAGCAGATGGTTTCCGGATTGATCCTCGAGGATCACCGACATCCGCTTGCGAAGGAAGTCGAACGGGATCTCATCGACCTTGCGGAAAGTCCCCAAGGCCGCCACTTTTTCCTCGATGCCCACGTGCTCGAGCACCGCCATATCCAGCAGATTTTTTAATCCAGTCTGGTGGAAGCTATTGAGGTATCCCAGGTGCAGAATTTCCTCGTTCTCGTTGCCCGAGACGTCCAGATGCCGCTCGAGGGTGATCCGGCCGCGGGTGATGGTTCCGGTCTTGTCTGTGCACAACACATCCATTGCGCCGAGGTTCTGGATGGAGTTCAGGCGCTTGACGATCACCTTCTTGGCCGACAGGTCGATGGCGCCCTGGGATAGATTCACCGTAACGATCATCGGCAGCATCTCGGGGGTGAGGCCCACCGCCACGGCCAATGCAAACAGGAACGCCTCCAGCCAATTTCCTTTGCTCAGTCCATTGAAAAGGAAGACGGCTGGAACCATGATAAGAATGAATTGGATCATCAGCCAGGTGAACTGGTTGATCCCCCGGTCGAAGCTGGTTTCAATCCGCACTCCGGTGATACTGGCAGCCATCGATCCGAAATATGTCCGCGCGCCGGTTTGCACCACCATCGCCGTTCCGGCTCCGCTTTCCACGTTCGAACCGAGGAAGCCGATGTCGGCCATCTCCAGCGGGTTTTGCACGTCGGGGGCGGGAGGCACGGCCGTCTTTTCCACCGGCATCGATTCGCCGGTCAGTGCGGCCTGGTTGATGTACAGGTCCTTGGCGGTGAGGAGGCGGACGTCGGCCGGAATCATGTCGCCCGCCGAAAGATAGACGATATCCCCCGGCACCAGTTCCTGCAGCGGGACCTCGTGCCGCTCGCCGCCGCGCAATACCGTGGCGGTCGTCTTGACCATCGCGCGCAGCTTCTCGGCGGAGTTATCGGCGCGCAGTTCCTGGAAAAAGCGCAGAACGACGCCGAGCACGACCATGATGCCGATCACCGCCGTCGCGCGCATGTCTCCGGTCAGGAAGGAGATCGTCCCGAGCACAATCAGCAGGATGACCAACGGGTTCTTAAGGTTATCCAGCAACCGGGCGGGAAGCGAGCGTTTCTTCTCGCGCGCCACCTCGTTCGGGCCGTAGCGGCGGCGCCGATCCTCGACCTCACCGCCGATCAATCCGTTCGGACCGCTTTCGAGCGCGCGATAGAGTTCTTCCGGCGAAAGCCGGGCGCTATCGATCAACATTTGCGAGACTTGGATCTTGGTTCCGCCCGCCTGGACGACCTCGCGCAGGCGGAAGATGTAGGGCAGCCGGTTCATACGTATAGTCCTTCCGGGACGGGTAAGTCTAGAAATATCGTCCGCATTATCCTACAACCGGTCACGATTTCGTAGGGACGGATTCCGGCTGATCAGGGGGCTTCCGGTGCCGATAGGCCATACCAATCGTTACGATCGTTTCCTGGCGAGGAGAAAAACGGGGAGAGCGGCCAGCTGCGATACAACCGAAAAAGCGATCAAAGCCGGGAGAGACACATCATACAAAAAACCCATTGCGGCACTGCCGAGAAACCAGGCGATCCCGAACCCGGTGTCGAAGACGCCGAAGGCCGTGCTTCTTTTTTCCACAGGTGTCACGCCCGTCAGCACCGCTTTGAGGAGCGAATCCTGCGCTCCGATCCCGATCCCCCAGAGCACCATGCCAAGCAACGCGAGAGAAAATCCTCCAAGAAATACAAGCGGAGCGAAAAACGCGGCGAGGAAAAACGCGAGCAGGACCATGGAGATGCCGAGACGGTCGAACAGCCGCCCGAACACGAGCGCAGCCAGCGCTCCGGTCGCCATGGCGACGGAATACAGCAGGGGAATGCCGATTGCAGAAACGCTTCCAGCTTTCTGGAAGTGGAACGCGATCAGGGAAAAGTCCGCGAACCCGGCAGCAATGAGCGCCCCGGCTGCCACGTATAACCAATACGCGCGGGAATAACCCTTGGTTTGCAGCGGCGCGGCCATCCGGGTATCCAATTCCTGCGGGCGGGGAAATAAAAACCGGGCGACTGTCAGGGTTCCCAGGCACAAGAGCGCGGAGAGGAGCAGAACCCCAAATGCTTCGCGATATCCCCCCTTCAAATACAAAACCAGGGCCACCACCAGCGGCCCGACGGTCGCCCCGCCCTGATCCATCGCTTCGTTGAGTCCGAACACCCAGCCGATTCCCATCTTGCGGCCGGTGTACGAGAGCATCGTTTCCACGGAAGGCCGGCGGATGGCGCGTCCCGTCCGTTCCGCGATCATCAGCGCCGCCGCCATCGGCCAGCTTCCGGCCAGCGCCAAGGCTGGCACCGCCAGCATATTGATTGCGTATCCAAGGAAAGCCGCCACCCAATAGCGGTGAGTCTTATCCGCCAGATATCCTGTGACCGAGCGCAGGGTATAACCGACGAACTCGCCGAAGCCCGCCACCGTGCCGACGGCCGCCGCGCTCGCCCCGAGCATGCCGAGGAAGGGACCGGTGATGCTGCGCGCCCCCTCGTAGGTGAGATCGGCAAACAGGTTGACAATGCCGATGAGCAGGACAAACCGCAAGACCGTGGATTTGGAAAGGATTTTGACCATGGCAGGACCGCTCTGATTTGCATATTGTAGCCGGAACGGTCCGTCCCGGCTGCATTCTAAATTATCACGGTTGCAATCTATTTCGTCCCCGCTGCAAATTCCATAGGAACACATCTCCATTCATCTTCCAACCCCCGCGATTAACGGATTGTCAGAATCCGCCCGGGGCTTGATTATTTCCGCAACTGTCCTTGACGCCGCTTATCCCTCCTTGCCATCCCATCCTCCCTCCCCTAACCCCTCCCTCCTTCCCGAACTACGGGAAGGAGGGAGGGGAAATGGATTCCAAGCAAGCATAAAATCTATCTTTGGGAAGGGTGGATGGGATGGTCAACCACGACCCCAACTTCGATTAGCTTCCCTGTTCGGCGAAGCCAAGGGGGATATCTTACAGCGTATGGAATCCTCTTCCACCCGCAACTGTCCTTGACGCCGTATCTCCGTCCTGTATAATCCGACCACGATCCGCGCAAAAAGGCGTCCATCAGCGTCCGCATCCCGGCGGAGGCCCGGCGTGGACGCTGGGGTTGCTTCACGGAGAAAGCCATGCTCGACATCAACTACGTCCGGTCCCATCCGGAGGAGATCCGCCAGTTCCTCCTGCAGCGCAACACCGAGGCGCCTCTGGATGCCGCACTCGAGGCCGACTCACTCCGTCGGTCGCTGCTGGGCGAGGTGGAAACGCTAAAGGCCGAGCGCAACGCCGCAAGCAAGGAGATCGGCAAGCTGAAGGATTCCCCCGAACGCGAAGTGAAAATCACCGGGATGAAACAGGTCGGCGACCGGATCGCGGCGCTGGATGAGGAAGTGCGCAAGGTCGAGGAAGATCTGCATCGGGCGCTTTCCGCAATCCCCAACCTGCCCGACCCGCGCACGCCCATCGGCCGCGACGAAAGCGAAAATGTCGTCCTGCGGACTTCGGGCGAAGGTAAGAAGTTCGCCTTCGAACCCAATGCGCACTGGGACCTGGGGCCGGCGCTGGGGATCATCAATTTTGAACAAGGGGCGCGGATGACCGGCACGCGCTTCTATGTCCTGCACGGCGCGGGGGCGCGGTTGCAGCGCGCGCTGATCTCCTGGATGGTCGACCTGCATGTCCACCAAGGATACCGGGAAGTGTATCCGCCCTTCATGGTGCGCGGCGAAGCGCTGTTCGCCGCGGGCCAGCTGCCGAAGTTCGCCGACAACCTCTACCACGACGCGGAAGAGGATCTGTGGATGGT
>Ga0187886_1004303_pt1 | contig 10281 bp, 8 predicted proteins | sample June2016WEW_20_1_FD_133001 | JGI IMG/M metagenome (GOLD analysis project Ga0187886, IMG submission 133001) | Peatland microbial communities from SPRUCE experiment site at the Marcell Experimental Forest, Minnesota, USA - June2016WEW_20_150 | ecosystem: Environmental > Terrestrial > Soil >... | reverse complement strand
GGGTCAGAGGAGAAGCTGCGACGGCGGGCGCTGACGGTCAGGTTGGCCGGGTTCAGCAGGTCCACTACCGGGGCCAGGTTCATGTCGATGCCGACGTCGGCGAGCTGGGACGCGATATTCCCGGCGGCGATCCTCGTGAAGGCGAGGTCCTCTCGCGCGCCCATCTCCGCGGCTGGGGTGGTTGGCGCGAAGCCGTACTTCTCCTTGAGGCGGTGGTAGAAGCCGCCCTCCGCGTCCACCGTCACCAGAACGGGGATCTCGTTCGCAGCTTTGAGCGCGGCTATCAGTTCGCGCAGCTGGTCGCGTGACTGGATATTGCGAAGCCCGCCGGTCTCAGCGTCCACGTCGTACAGGACGACGGCGCCAACGGTTCCGGCCGCGATGTTGCGAATGGTCGGCTGCGCCTCGAGCGCGTTCAGGCCGCGGAAGCCGACCAGGATCATCTGTCCGATGCGGTCCCGCAGCTCCTTCGGCATCGGAAGCGCAGAAGGCGACTCCCGGTCGCGCTCGGCGGGACTTGGAGTTGCGTCTACCAAGCTGGGTCCCCTCCGGGGCATCTGCTACACACCGGACGTGACGGGTCCAACGCCCGGATAGTGCTTCGCATTCTAGCGCTCCGCATCCGCCGAACGACGCAGAAACCCGCATGCCGGAGCACGAAAAGCAGTCGCGCCTCGGCGAAAGTGGCGCATCGAGGTTGCACGAACGGCTCGCGAGACGGCCCGGAACGGCCGGCGGCTCATCAGACCGGCGGTTCGCCCGCGAGTCGATCCAGGGCGCCCGCCAGCTCGGCCGCGTCGGCGGCGATCTCGGTCGGCCGATCAGACGCCGGCAGCGCCGCAACCTCGGCCCGGGTCGTTACCCCGGTCAGCATCAGAACGGAGCGCGCTCCGACGGCCCTGGCAGCCGGCACGTCCGTGACCACGCTGTCGCCGATCATCACGGCTTGCGCCACATCCGCGCCGACCGCGCCGGCGGCCACCTGGAGAAGCAGCGGCCCCGGCTTGCCGATCGATATGGGTGTGCAGCCCGACGCGGTTTCGATGGCGGCCACGATCGCGCCCGACCCGGGCATCAGCCCCTTCTCCAGGGGATAGACCGGATCGCGATTCGTGACGACGAACCTGGCCCCCGCTCGAACGGCTTCGGCGGCACAGGCCAGTCGACCGTAGGTGAAGTCGAGGTCGAGCCCGACGACGACCGCGTCGACGGCCCCCACGGCCGCGGCGGCGTCCCGACCGTTCGCCGCCCAGCGATCGGCCGCGTCGCCCGAGTACACGACCTTGATCCCGACATCACCGATCTCATGGACCAGACCTGCGCCGCCCACGACGAGAGCAGTACGGATCGGCGGCTGGAGGTCACGCAGGTAGAGGGCCATGGCGCGCGCAGACGTGATGATGCGATCGGGCGAAACGGGCGCACCCATGGCTTCAAGGCGCGTAACGTAGTCGGCGCGGTACCACATCGAGTTGTTGGTCACGTACACGACGTCATCGCCGGCAGCCTCGCGGGCGGCCAGGACGGCGGCGACACCGGACACCGGCTCTACCCCACGATAGACGACGCCATCGAGGTCGACGAGAAGCAGCATGGCCACGATGCTACCGGAGCGGCGCCCAACGTGCGGGGCCGCAGCGGGGCGGTCCGTCCCGGACGGGCCCGGAGCCGTGGCGCGCCCCGGACATCGCGCCTCCGGCAGGCCCCATGCCTGACGATCGGCGCGTCCTCGAGGGCATCGATCGGCTGGTCGTCGATGGCACCAACGTCCTCCACGCGCTCCGGCGGTCGCCCGATCCGGCGCCCCCCGCGGCACTCATCGGGCGGCTGCGGGCAATCGTCCCGCCCGGCGTCGCAGTCGTCGTGGTCCTCGACGGCTCACCCGAGCACGGCCTCGTGTCCCGCCACGTCGCGTCCGGCGTCGAGGTTCGGTATGCCGGCCGGTGGACTGCCGACGAAGTCATCACCCGCCTCGCCGAGCACGAGCTGGGTCCGGCCGTCGGGAGCCTGCTGGTCGTGACCGACGACATCGCCCTGGCCGCGGCCGTTCGACGGGCCGGCGGGCGAACGGTCCGCAACGGCTGGCTGATCGATCGACTCGGACGTCAGCGATTGTCCGCGCCATCAGTCGGCCGACCGATGGTGTCACCGCCCGACGCGAGCCGAGGGTCGCAGGGGTCGGACAGATCCGGCCCCGACTCGGATGGCGAGGCCGATGCCGCGCGCTGGTCTCCCGGCCGCGGCGCCACCCGCAAACGCGGCAACCCCCGCCGCCGTCCCAGCACGGGCAGGTAGGGCGCCGGCCCCGCGACGCCTCGCGGCCCCCGCGCGCCGCCCCGCTCAACGCCCCCGCCACGCCTCGCGGCCCCCGCCAACGCCCCACCACTGGTCACGCTCGCAGCCCTGTGATAGAATAGAACGCCCGTTCGCATTGGGCGCTCGGACGAGTGGCGGAGATGCAACGCGCGGCGCCCACGCAACGGCGACGTGGACCGAACGACCCGTTCTGTCCACAGAGCGTCCACAGGGCATCCGCAGCCGATCCACCGGCCAGCGGCGGATCTCCACCAAAACTGGCCCGAGGCCTAGATATGGTGGTAGCGTCGGGCAGGATACCACAAGATGTTGTGGTTTTGGGGCTTGACTATGGCAGAGCGGCAGGCGTACATTCCGCTGGTCGGCCGGGTAGCCGGCAAGACCTGGAAGGCGCCGAGGAAGCCGCGGGAGAGACGGTCCGATCGGCGTCGCAAGACCCTGGTTGGAGGCACATCGCCCGAGCACTCGCAGCTATCGTCACGACCACTCGGACCGGCCGTTCGAGCCCCGGACGCCGCCCAAATCGCGGCAGACGGCAAGCCACAGGCCGGGAAAGCGGTCGGAAGGCCGGCGGCAGACGGGAGGTCGGTCGGCCAGCGGATGCGAGAGCCCGAGGTGACCGCCCCTACGAGCAAGTTCTGGGCGTTTCGGGTGTCCGGCGCCCCCGAAGCCCGCGGCAGCACCACGCCACAGCACCACGCCGTGGAACGCGCAAACGAACCGCACGCCCCCCGCAGGTGCCCAAGAAGATGATCGACCGACCCGGCAGAGACCAGAAAGGTGCAGGCAATGAGTCGAGCTGGTGCGAGCGCGACCCACGCGAGCGCGAAGACCGCGACCCCCGCGACCGTGACCCCCGCCACGTCGCAGGCCGAAGCCGCAACCAGGGCGATCCCCGTCATGGCTGAGCGCGTCGCACCCATGCTCCCCGACGGCCGCTTCACCGGCATCGGCGTCAAGGGCCTCCACTTCCCGCGCCGCTGGACCGTGCCCGGCGTCCACCCCTACGACGAGATCGAGTGGGAGACCCGCACCGCGGCCATCGGCAACGAGAAGGGCGTCAACGTCTTCGAGCAGCGCGACGTTGAGGTCCCGGCCTTCTGGAGCCAGCTCGCCACCAACGTCGTCGTCAGCAAGTACTTCCGCGGCCACGTCGGCCACGAAGGCCGCGAGACGAGCGTCCGCCAGCTGATCGACCGCGTCGTCAACGCCATCACCGGCTGGGCCGAGACGGCGCACTACTTCGCCACGGACGAGGACCTGCGCGCCTTTCAGGCCGAGCTGACCCACCTCCTGGTCCACCAGAAGATGAGCTTCAACTCGCCCGTCTGGTTCAACGTCGGCGTCGAAGAGCACCCGCAGTGCTCGGCCTGCTTCATCAACTCGGTCCAGGACTCGATGACCAGCATCATGGACCTGGCCAAGACCGAGGCGATGCTGTTCAAGTACGGGTCGGGCGCGGGCAGCAACCTTTCGACCCTTCGATCGAGCAAGGAGAAGATGTCGGGCGGCGGCACCGCGTCGGGCCCGGTCTCATTCATGCGCGGCTACGACGCCTTCGCCGGCGTGGTCAAGTCGGGCGGCAAGACCCGCCGCGCCGCCAAGATGGTGATCCTGGACGTCGACCACCCCGACATCGAGGAGTACATCAACTGCAAGTTGCGGGAAGAGAAGAAGGCCTGGGCCCTGATCGAGGCCGGCTACGACCCGAGCTTCACCGGTGAGGCCTACGGCTCGGTCGCCTTCCAGAACGCCAACCACTCGGTCCGCGTGACCGACGAGTTCATGCGCGCCGTGGTGGACGACGGCGAGTGGACCACCCACGCCGTGGTGGACGGCCGGCCGATGGACACCTTCAAGGCCCGCAAGCTCTTCCGCGAGATGGCGGAAGCGGCCTGGGTCTGCGGCGACCCCGGCATCCAGTACGACACCACCATCAACGACTGGAACCCCGTCTCCAACTCGGCCCGCCAGTACGCAACTAACCCGTGCAGTGAGTTCAGTTTCATTAATGATTCTAGTTGTAATTTAGCGTCGCTGAACCTGATGGAGTTCGTGCGCGAGGACGGCGAGTTCGACGTCGAAGCCTTCCGGTACGCCTGCCGCCTGACCATCACCGCCCAGGAGATCCTGGTCGACAACGCCGGCTACCCCACCCCGCCCATCGCCGAGAACTCGCACAAGTTCCGGCCCCTCGGCCTGGGCTACGCCAACCTGGGCGCGCTGCTGATGAGCCGCGGCCTCGCCTACGACTCGCCCGAGGGCCAGGCCTACGCCGGCGCCATCTCCTCGATCATGACCGCCGAGGCCTACGGCCAGAGCGCGATCATCGCCCGCGATCACGGCGGGCCGTTCATGGAATACCGCAAGAACGAGGAGCCGTTCCTGCGGGTCATCGAGAAGCATCGCGACGCCGCCCACGCCATCCCGGACAAGGCGGGCCTGCCCAAGGACCTGCACCGCGCCGCACGCGACATCTGGGACGACACGCTCGCCCTGGGCAAGGCCCACGGCTACCGCAACGCCCAGACCACCCTGCTCGCCCCGACGGGCTGCCTGACCGGCAACTCCCTGGTCCTCACCGACCGCGGCCTGGTCCGGCTGCGCAGCCTGGCCAATCCCAACGGCCAGCAGTGGCAGAACCTCGACGATCTCCACGTCGCCACGGACGACGGCCCGCGCGAGGCGACTCGCTTCTTCCTGAACGGCGCCGAACCGGTCGTCACGGTCGAGACTGCCCGCGGCTATCGCGTCCAGGGCACCACTACTCACCGCATCAAGGTCATCGACACGCAGGGCAACTGGGTCTGGCGGCGCTTCGCCGACGTCAAGGCCGGCGATCGTGTCCCGATGGTGCTCGGCGGCATGATCGGCGAACCCCGCGAGATCCCGCTTCCGCCTCTCCCCGAGGCCTACTGGACATCGGACTATCGCACTTCCGTGCCCCGCCGGATGACAGCCGATCTGGCCGAGCTGGTCGGCTACTTCATGGGCGACGGCTCGCTCCACGCCAAGGGATTGCGCTTCTGCGTCACCGACGGCGATCAGGACGTCGTCGACCGCCTCGTCAATCTCGGCCGGGACCTCTTCGGTCTGGAAGCGGCGATCACCTCCAGGCAGGGCTATACCGAAGTCGCCTTGCATTCGGTTCGACTGGTGCTCTGGTGGGAGGCCTGCGGCTTCGCCAAGCACGCGCCCACTGCCGAGCATCGCGGGAAGGGCTACGAGCCCGACATCCCCGACTCGGTCCTCTACTCGAACGATCCGGCCGTCTACCGGGCCTTCGTTCGCGGGCTCTTCGAAGCCGACGGGAACGCGAACCACGGCTACGTCTACTGGTCGACTGTGTGCGAGCGTTTCAGTCGGGACGTTCAGACCCTGCTTCTGGCCCTCGGCTTCGTGACGACCCACAAGATCGACCAGCCGAGCTTTGGCCATAAGGGCAACAACCCGATGCATGTCATCCGGCTGCTGAACGCCAGCTCGGGTGCTCGGTTCCTGGCCGAGGTCGGCTTCATCTCGCAGCGCAAGCGAACGGCGCTCGTGGCGAAGGAGCACCGACAGGCGGCTAAGGCCGATCTGATCCCCGTCAGCCGCGCGACCGTCGATCGCCTCGCGCCCGAGAACGACAACCTGCGCAAGACGATGCTGCTGTCCCTTTCCCGGAGTGGCCTCGTCTCACGCCGTTCTGCCACCGCCCTACTCGAGCGCACCGCGGATCCGGAAGTCGCCGAAGCACTCAACTACTTCTACGACGAGATCGCCACGGTCGAGCTCGGCGAGGAGCAGCTGACCTACGACCTGTCGGTCCCCTCGAACGTGACCTACGTCGCCAACGGCTTCGTCAGCCACAACACCATCGCCTTCATGATGGATTGCGATACCACCGGTATCGAGCCCGACATCGCCCTCGTCAAGTACAAGAAGCTCGTCGGCGAGGGCTTCCTCAAGATCGTCAACCAGACGGTCCCGGGCGCCCTGCGCAAGCTCGGCTATACGCCCGAGCAGGTCGACGCCATCGTCGCCTACGTCAACGACCGCGAGACCATCGAAGGCGCGCCGGAGCTGCGGCCCGAGCACCTGTCCGTCTTCGACTGCGCCTTCAAGCCGGTCAACGGCACGCGCTCCATCCACTACATGGGCCACCTGCGGATGATGTCGGCGGTCCAGCCCTTCCTCTCGGGCGCGATCAGCAAGACGGTCAACATGCCCGAGGCGGCCACGGTCGAGGAGATCGAAACGGTCTACCTCGAGGGCTGGAAGATGGGCCTCAAGGCGATCGCGATCTACCGCGACAACTCGAAGCGCTCACAGCCGCTCATGACGGGGAAAAAGAAAGACAAGGAGGTTGAGGCGGCGGCGCCGATCGCAGCTCCGACTGCGGCAGAGCCGAAGGCGTACCGGCGCCGCCTACCTGCCGAGCGAACCGCGATCACCCACAAGTTCGACATCTCCGGCCACGAGGGCTACATCACGGTGGGCCTCTACCCGGACGGCCAGCCGGGCGAGATCTTCCTCAAGATGGCCAAGGAAGGCTCCACGATCAGCGGCCTGATGGACAGCTTCGCGACCACGGTCAGCGTCGCCCTCCAGTACGGCGTGCCGCTCCACGACCTGGTCCACAAGTTCGCCCACGTCCGCTTCGAGCCGTCGGGCTTCACCTCCAACCCGGAGATCCCGATCGCCAAGTCGATCATCGACTACATCTTCCGCTGGCTCGGCTCGCGCTTCCTGCCGCCGGAAGACCGAGCGACCCTGGGTCTGGTCGACCGGTCGGCGGCCGGCGACTCCACGGTGCAGCCGCTCAACCTCGGCCTCGGTGGGGCGGGCGGAGCCGAAGGCGCCGGGACCTCAGGGAGCGGTTCGTCTGGCGCCGCAAGCCCGGCTTCACCGGGGAGCGGCGGTAAGGCGGGTTCGTCGGACGCGAAAGTCAACGCCGCAGGCGCTGACTCGGCGCCCTCCTCACCCGCGACCGCGGTGGCAGCTCCAGACGCCGAGGCTCCCTCGACACCGCCCGCCAGTGAGCGGCCCGGAGACACTCCTCGCGCCACGGCCACCCCTGCCTCCGGCAATGGCAACGGCAACGGGAAGACCAACGGAAACGGCGCCCGCAACACCCTGGGCAGCATCGGCATCACCAAGGGCCAGGTCACGTTCGCGGCCCAGGCCGACGCCCCCTCCTGCGCCGAATGCGGCTCGATCATGGTCCGCAACGGCAGCTGCTACAAGTGCCTCAACTGCGGAAGTACGAGTGGGTGCAGCTAGGGGAGGCCAAAAGGGGAGACATGGCAACAAGAGTCTTCATCAGTTTCGACTACGACCACGATGAGGATCTCAAGAACCTTCTGGTAGGCCAATCACGCAACCCGGACTCGCCGTTTGAGATTAGTGACTGGTCGCTCAAGGACGCCTCCGTTGACTGGAAGCAGAAGGCCCGGGAGCGGATCCAGCGATCCCAGGTGGTCGCGGCCATCTGTGGCCTCCACACTGATACGGCTACAGGTGTGAGCGCCGAGCTTGAGATGGCGCAGGACGAGTCCAAGCCCTATTTCCTGCTCTCGGGTCGAGCCGAGGGTACCAACAAGAAGCCGGACGCCGCCCACGCCTCGGACAAGATCTACAGGTGGACGTGGGAGAACCTCAAGAGTCTGATTGGAGGAGCTCGGTAGCGAGTTACCCAAGGCGCTCGCCGAGGGCACGGGACAGCGCCGCGACCAACCGAATGCGAGAACCAAGCGATGACTCCGCCGATGTCGACCTTGAACGAGAGAACGACGACTCGCGATCCAGCCACGATCGAACTCTACAAACTCGCAGTCGAAATGGCTGACCGAGTCTCCGCGCGTCGTGCCTCTGCCAACAGCTTCTTCCTAGCCGTACACGCGGCGATCACGGCATTGGTCGGGGCGTTGCATCCACCTGCCTCGGCCTTGCCGTCGGTGGCAGCGAAACCCTTCCCATTCGCCTCGGTGCTCATTGCCCTAGCCGGCATAACGCTCGCGGTGGCCTGGTGGCTTTCACTCCGGAGCTACCGCGACCTGAACGGAGCCAAGTTCACCGTCATCACAGCACTTGAGAAGGAACTCCCCGTCCAGCTATTCAATGATGAGTGGAAGCTCCTCAAGCGTGATCCCGTGAAGTTGTGGCGTGGCCGCTACGCAGAACTGGGTCAGGTAGAACAGGTTGTCCCGATCATTTTCGGCCTCCTGTACGTTGGGGCTCTTGTTCTGCTGTTCGTAGGGCTCTGATGTACCTCAATGCACTGGCGGCCGAGATCAAGGCGGAAATCCCCGACTCTCTTCTCCCCGCTGATTCGACCGAGGCCCTGTTCCTGAGCTACGCGGTCCTGGCCCTCGCAAAAGGTGCGGCCGTCGACGCCAGCGACGTGCACAACGCATGGGTTGCCTGGATGCTCGGCCGCGGCTTGCACCACGAGTCGATGGTTCCCTATGACGAGCTGCCGCCGATGGTCCGCAACGAAGACTCGCCCTTCGTGGAGGCTATTCGACGAGTCGCCGCACGACGATCTCCCTGAGCCTTGAGCGGGCTTTGATGGGCGTCCACGGGATGATTGCCAACAATCTCGATCGGTCGTTCAACCTGGCTGTGGGCGAGCCCTCCGACCGCCCGGGTCTGTCGATTGACATCGAACGGGCGTTCGGTAACATAGCCTCGATGACCGGAGCGCCCAACCCACCTCGGGAACAGCTTGTCCTCCTGAACGAGCAACTCCAGGGCCGCGGCGAGTTGCAGTCCGGCGAATTGGAGGGGTTGGACCGCAAAGCATCCACGATGCTCGCCGGAACCGGCGTCGTGTTGGGGCTCGTCGTCAACAACGTGGACAAGTTCCAGGCCGTGGCCGCGGCCCCACGCTGTGTGTTCTTCGGGTCGCTGTTCTTGCTGGCCGTGGGGATCGTCGCCGGTGTCGTCGCTCTTTGGCCACGGCGCATCAAGGTTGTCCCATCGGCCCGCGGGCTCGTGGAGGGATACTACGCCCGAAGCCATGACGATACGCTGGCGAACTTGGTGTCCGTACGGCTTCGCGCGCTGGAGGAGAACAAGAACCTGAGCAAGGTGAAGATCTGGGCACTTCGAGCGCAGATGTCCCTGTTCGCGGCCGGCGGAATCGGACTCACGCTCTCAATTGGGATGAAGGAGTGGATATGAGCGACGCAGACACAAGCCCACCGGAGCCGACCCCGCCCCCAAGCGAGCCGACTCCACCTCCACCGGAGGAGCCACAACTCCCACCACCTGACTTCAGCCTCATGGACACCCTGACCGAGGGGGCTGACCCGGATCGACCAGTACGCTACGAGCCGCCCAGAAGGAGTTGAGATGGCCGAGAACGAAGGACCTCCCGGCCAGCCCACGCCATCGCCCGAGCCTCCGCCTCCGCCGCCCGCTCAAGAGCCTCCACCTCTGCCGCGGACGCCAGAACCGCCACCCGCTGACCTCAACCTTATGGACCATGGGTTTGCGTCCGAGGATCCACCAAGACCCAGATAGTGCGGGAAGCCGGTGCCTAGACAAACCAGCAAGCCCAGATCCACCAGCCATGTCGTGGCCACGAGCGCGGCGTGTGCGCCACTTCTGCGCATGTACCGGACCGCCGAGGCGAGGCATCCGCGCACCTGGGGCGAGATCGAGGATGACTTCGTCCGGGCTATGGAGGGGTTCGACGCCAACGTGGCGGCCGGGATCGCCGACATCGGCGACCTGCAGAATGGCAAGGGCGACTTCCTCAACGATCTGATCGCGCTGCTGCTGGAGGGCTGCGGCGGGGTGCAGCTGTACTCGCGCGGCGGCGTGCCCGGGTTCATCTTCGCCAACCACAATCTGGACGTGACCTACCCGAACACCGGCGTCGTCAGGTTCACGCTGGAGGTCAAGGCCGTCGGCACGCCGCGCCATCCGCTGTCGCCCAAGCAGAAGGCCATCGGGCGGCCGGGCTCGGCGGACCTG
>Ga0187886_1004302_pt1 | contig 10283 bp, 8 predicted proteins | sample June2016WEW_20_1_FD_133001 | JGI IMG/M metagenome (GOLD analysis project Ga0187886, IMG submission 133001) | Peatland microbial communities from SPRUCE experiment site at the Marcell Experimental Forest, Minnesota, USA - June2016WEW_20_150 | ecosystem: Environmental > Terrestrial > Soil >... | reverse complement strand
TGGTCGTGGCCGTTGTTAATCAGGATGATGTGCCGGATTATTTCGACGATGTCATCTTTGGTCAGTGTCCTCTCTTTAAGGCTGACATCCACTCCCAGACGCTTGTTCAGCTTGTAACGGCCGACATTACCCAGGTCATAGCGTGCGGAGTCGAAGAAAAGGTTCTTGATAAGCTTTTCGGCGTTGGCTTCTGACGGAAGCTCGCCGGGGTGCAGCTTTTTGTAAATGTCCAGCATCGCGTCTTTTTTGTTTCTGATTCCCGGCTCGCGCTCCATAGTTGTGACGATAAATTGATGTTCCGAACCTTTCTCATCTTTATGGAAAAGCGTGAGCAGTTCATCATCGCTGCCGAAGCCGATAGCGCGGAGCAGCGTGGTGATAGGTATCTTGCGTTTTCCATCTATTTTTGTCGATATTACATTCCGGTTACTGGTCTCGAATTCAAGCCAGGCCCCGCGGGTAGGGATTAGCTTCGCCTGGCATAAATTACGGCCGGAAACCGGGTCTTCCTCGCTGGTAAAATAAACACCCGGAGAACGCAGAAGCTGGCTGACGACGACCCTTTCGGCGCCACTGGTGATGAAGGTGCCTTTGGAGGTCATCAGGGGAATATCGCCGAAGAACAGGTCCTGCTCCTTGATTTCTCCGGTTTCTTTAACGAGTAACCGCACCTTGACATAAAGTGGCGCGGAGTACGTCTGGTCGCGCTCGTGGCACTCCTGCTCGGAATGCCCGGGGCGCGGTTCGCGAAACTCATAGGCCATAAAGCTGAGCTCCAGCCTGTTGCCGGTGAGGTCTTTTATGGGGGATATTTCTGACAGCAGCTGTTTTAGCCCGTGTTCCTGGAACCTCTGGAAGGAATCCAGCTGGACCTTGATGAGATTGGGTACGACCAGAACATTAGGCAGCTTGGCATAAGATTTGCGTACAATGGCAGTCTCTGACCCTGATGTGGGTGCTTGCGATGTGAAAGTCATCTCAACTCCTTAGACAAATGCAGCGATTCTTGTGCTTCAAAAGCAATGTTATTCAGAATGAGGACACACGTATACGTACGGCAATATTATGGGCATCTACGTTTGGGAAGTGAAATAAAAAACACTTGGGGCATTATTACAAATATAAAGGATATCATTATTATCTATGTTTGTCAAGTCCCTTCGATGTTTTATTTAAAAATTTTATATTTTCTCCAGTAATTTGTGGGCATTGATTAGCATAAAAGCACCATCCTGATATAATATACTCTGGAAATATGAATAAAAGATTAACTTTTATCAGGCTGGTGCTGGCTATTATCAGTATGGCCCTGGAACAGGTAGCCATCTGGGTGATCTGGCGCTGGCTGCTTCCCGAGTTCGGGATTGAGCTGTCTTTTTCGGTGCTTATCGGCGTCATGGTGGCCTGGGCTGTATTCGGCACCTGGCTTTTTATTTTTACTACCGGTGCCCTGAAAAAGCAGGCCACGGTCGGGTTTACATCTATGGTCGGCGCTGCGGGCAAGACTGCCGGCAAGTTGGCGCCGAAGGGTATGGTGAGGATAAGGGGGGAGCTCTGGGGAGCGACCTCGGTCGAGGGTAACATCGATGCCGGCGAGGATATCGTGGTGGTAAGCGAGGATGGCCTGAAATTGCTTGTGCGTAAAGTCGTCGATACCGTCTCTACACATTGAAGAGAAAGGTTATCACATCGCCGTCCTGGAGGACGTAGTCCTTACCTTCGAGGCGAAGCAGGCCGCGTTTCCGGGCTTCGGCGATGCTGCCGCACTTCACCAGGTCGTCAATGCTGATGCCTTCGGCGCGGATAAAACCTTTTTCCATATCCGTGTGGATTTTACCGGCGGCTTTCACCGCCGTGGTGCCTTTCTTGATAGACCAGGCCCTGACCTCATTTGAGTGGATGGTGAAAAAAGAAATCAGGTCTGAAAGCTCATAGGACATTTTTATAGTACGCTCCAGCCCTGATTCCTTTAAGCCGAAATCGGCGCGGAATTCCTGTGCCGCGCTGTCTTCCAGTTGCGCCAGCTCCATCTCCAGCTTGCCGCAGAGGGTGATAGCGCGGCATTTCGTACCGGAGTACTGTGAGTTCAGTTCTGCTTCCAGGGACGCTGCCCGGGGGATTTGCTCTTCGGAGATATTAACGGTAATAAGCAGCGGTTTGGCGGTAAGAAACTGATAGTTGGTGATAATTCTGGTCTCGGCCGACTCCATAGCCAGCTCCCGGAGCGGTTTATCTTTTTCCAGTTCGACCTTGAACCGTAATAAAATGTCCTTTTCCTGCAGGAAACCCTGGCGTTCGCCGGGCTTGGCCCCTTTCAGGGAAGTTTCCAGTTTCTCCAGCCTTCTCTCCATGATGGCCAGGTCGGAGAAGACCAGCTCCAGATTAAGGGTACCGATGTCCCTCTTTACGTCCAGACTGCCCTGGGGATGCGGAATGCTGTCGTCGGTAAAGGCACGGACGACACAGATAAGCGTGTCGACGGTGCTGAGTTGGTTCAATAGCTGGCCGCCTATCCCTTTATCCTGGGCCAGGGTCTTGACCGAAGCCCCGACGTCAATATACCTGGCTTCCACCGGCACCACCTTGCCGGGGTGGAGTAAGCTCTCCAGTACCTTTAGGCGCGGCTCCGGAACCCGGGCGATACCGATGTGCTGCGAAATGCCTTCCGTGGTGTGGGCGATAGTGTCCGCCTTGCCTCTGGTAAGGGCGTTAAAAACGGTTGTTTTACCGCTCTGAGGTAAGCCTATGATGCCGATGTCAATACTCATCAGTCCAATGCTTTAGCGCCGACGAAGGATAAAATTTTCAGAGGCCTTTTTTGACTATTTCCCGGGCTCTCTTGAGGGCCAGGTCCCTTTCGTCTATAACCAGTTTATCGTTGGCGGCAAGGTTGAGCAGGACGAGCAACGATTCATGGGAAGCCATATCGCCGAGCAGGATGATGGCCTGAATCCTCATTTTACTGGCGAGCTGCAGGTCCGTAGCAATGTTTGCCATTTTCTTCAGTTCATCGATTTTGTCACTTTCCGGGGTACTTTCCGACATCGTAGTTCACCTCTCGATTTCAACAGTGCGGTTAACGACTTATTATTACGTTCTCTGTGCGATTATTCCTTAATGGCGGTGTTTTGTCAAATATAATCAAATCATCAGCTGATGTGATATAATGACATATCAAATCTTTATAGTATAGAAAAGGGACGAGAATTGTTGCACATACTTATCGGCGATGATGATTTTTCCATCCGCCAGGCGCTGGAAGAGATAAAAAAGGCCATCGGCGACCCTTCAGCCCTGATGCCCAACACCACCGTACTTGATGGGAGGCAGGTAACGCCTCAGCAGTTACGGGCTGCCTGTGATACGGTGCCGTTTCTCGCCGAGAAGCGACTCGTCATTGTCGAGGGATTGCTGGGACGTTTCGAGCCCAGGAGTAAGGCCGGCAGGAAAAAACCTTCCCGCCAGCCCGACCAGCCTGAAGAATATCAGGCTTTAGCTGAAGGAATCAAACAACTGCCGCCATTCACGGAACTGGTTTTAATGGACGGCAGGATAAACGACCGTAATCCGCTGCTGCGCGAGCTAATGCCCAGAGCTAAGGTAAAGTCTTTCCCCTTATTGAAAGAGTCCCAGTTACGCCAGTGGATTGAGCGGCGGATAGCTGCCGCCGCCGGCACCATATCCCCGCAGGCTTTAGCCCTGATGGTCCGTTTTGTGGGCAACGACCTCTGGACCATGGCCAATGAGGTCGATAAGCTGGTTTTGTTTACCGGGGGACGGCGCATCGAGGAAGCGGATGTGAGAGCGGTGGTGAGCTATGCGCAGGAGGCTAATGTCTTTGCTATGGTCGATGCTATTATGGAGTTCAGGGCCGGTTTAGCCCAGGAGCTTTTACAGCAGTTGTTCAAGCAGGGGGCGGCGCCGGCCCAGCTATTGGTCATGCTATCACGGCAGGTCAGGATTATCTTCCTGGTGAAGGAAATGAGAGACCGGGGGAAGTCCCGGGGCGAAATCCAGAATAAACTGGGGCTGACCTCCGACTTTCTTCTGCGCAAGGCATGGGAGCAGGCGGATAAATATTCCCCGTCGCGGTTACACCAGGTGTACCATAAGCTACTTGAAACTGACATCTCCATCAAGACGGGGAAATTAGACGGCGAACTCGCCCTTGACGTTCTCATTGCCGAACTGCAGGGCGCTGTGTCCGCTTCGCGTAATTAATATTATACTAAGGAGGAAGCTATGTTGGAATCGTTGCCGCAGGATAGGTATGTCAAAGTAGGTAATATCAACACGCGATTCTGGCAGGCAGGGGATACCGGCTCCGCTGTCGTTATGGTGCACGGAACGGGCGGCTCTATCGAAAACTGGGAGCGCAATATCAATGTGCTGGCAGGGCGGCATCGTGTCTACGCTATGGACTTGCTCGGCTTCGGTCGCACGGATAAGCTCCCCCTGGTAAAAGACTTATATTTACTGGTGCAGTTTATCAGCGACTTTATGGATATACAAAATATTAGTAAAGCCAGTCTGGTGGGGAACTCGCTGGGTGGGGGGTTGGTCTTGGCGTTCGCTATCCAGTTCCCGCAAAAAGTTGAAAAACTGGTGCTGGTGAGTAATGCCGGCATGGGAAGGAGCGTTACTCGTAGTTTGAGTCTGCCTTCGCTCCCTCTCGTCGGTGAATTACTAGTCCGGCCCAATCTGAAAGGTACCGCCCGCCTCATGCGGGAAGTTTTCTTCGACGCCTCGCTGGTTACACCGGGACTGGTTGAGCAGGCCTATAAAATGGCCGCCTTACCCGGTGCGACCAGGGCTTTATTGTCTGTCATACGCGCCAGTATCAATCTCCGCGGCCAGCGTACGACGCACACGAAACGAATCCTTAGGGACTTAGATAAAATCACTATGCCCACTCTTATATTCTGGGGCAAGCAGGACCGTATTATTCCGGTGGCGCATGCGCAGATTGCCGCGGCTAAAATCCCCGGTGCTAAACTGCACATCTTCGATAATTGCGGCCATTGCGCTATGTACGAGCATCCTGATGAGTTCAACAAAATAGTGCTGGGCTTTCTGGCGGAATAAAATTAAAGATTCAGGTTAATAGATGACAAAAGAAAAGCAGGCGAAGTCGGTCGTCGGGGTGGATATAGGGGGGACGAAAATCATGACCGCACTTTTTTCTACCGACGGTCGAATACTCGACAGGGATGTCCGTTCTACGCTGACCGGTGAGGGCGTCGACGCGGTCATCGGGCGGCTCTTATCGGCTATTGATAGCATTCTAAACGGCAGCAGGATGGGGTCTTCTCAGTTGGGTGCCATCGTTATCGCCTGCGCCGGCGGTATTGACACCGGCCGGGGTGTAGTGGTCACTCCTTCTCCCAATATGCCGGGCTGGACGGATATTCCGCTGGCGGATATCGTCCAGAAAAAATTCGGCACGAACACCTTCCTTGTAAATGATGCCAGCGCGGCAGCCCTCGGGGAACACCGCTATGGTGCGGGAATGGGGGTAAACAATCTCGTCTTGATTACACTTGGCACCGGCATCGGCGGCGGCATTATCACCGATGGCAGGTTGTATCTCGGCGCTGTTGGTGGTGCCGGGGAGATAGGGCACATGTCTATCGATGTTAATGGCCCGAAGTGCGGCTGTGGCAATACCGGCTGTCTGGAAATGCTGGCCTCAGGTACGGCAGTAGCCGGCGATGCTGTCAGGCGTATCCATCAGGGTGAAAAGTCTAGCCTCTCTGAAATGGTCAGTGGAAAGATAGAAAGTATCACCGCAGAAATGGTTGGCAGGGCCGCCCGCAACGGAGATAAACTGTCAAGGGATGTTGTCGCGCGGGCAGCTTTCTATCTGGGCATCGGCATGGTCAATGTGGTCAATATCTTTAATCCGGAGATGATAGTCATCGGCGGCGGGATGGCGGAACTCGGGGATATGATCATCGAACCGGGCCGCAGGATGGTAGCGGAGCGTGCTTTCTCGATATCCTCACGGGTGGTGCGTATCGTTACCGCTCAGCTCGGTAATGAGGCTGGAGTCTACGGCGCGGCGGCCTATGCTCTTGATGTAAGGAGGGCAAAATGAAGGTACGTAAAGCGGTGATTACGGCGGCCGGGTGGGGTACCAGGTTCCTGCCGATTACCCGGTCTCAACCCAAGGAAATGCTGCCTCTGGTGGATAAACCTCTGATTCAGTATTCTGTGGAGGAAGCGATAAAGTCCGGTATCGAGCAGGTAATCATGGTGACGGCCATGGGCAAACGGGCGATAGAGGACTATTTCGACCGCTCCCTCGAACTGGAATATTTTCTGGAGCAGAAGGGTGAAATTGAGCTGCTGCGGCGTATGCGGGAGATATCCAGCATGGTGGATATTTACTATGTCCGGCAGAAAGAACAGCTGGGACTGGGACATGCTATTCTGATGGTGAAGGATATCGTTGGCGATGAGCCTTTTGTGGTAATGCTCCCCGATGACATCATCGATAGTGACGTGCCCGCTCTGAGGCAGATGATAGAAGTTTATGAGAAATTTGGGGTCGGTGTGGTAGCTGTTGAGCGTGTCCGTGATGAGGATATCGGGAAATATGGCATTATCGAGCCGGAGCCGGTGGCTCAAGGAGTCTATCAGGTGCTGAGCCTCGTGGAGAAGCCGGAACCGTCACAGGCGCCGTCCCAGCTTGGTATCGTGGGCAGGTATATACTGACTCCCTTTATATTCGATATTTTAAAATTCACCCCGCCGGGTAAAAGCGGCGAGGTGCAACTGACCGATGCCCTTCAACTGTTATTGAAGCGGCAGAAGCTCTATGCTATTGAGCTTAAGGGGGTGCGCTATGATGCCGGGACGCCGCTGGGCTGGTTGAAGGCTAACATGGCGCTGGCTTTTAAGCGTGATGATTTCGGGCCGGAGCTCAGGGAATACCTGAAGAAGCTACTTTGATTGGTGCTTGATAATAAAATCCTTTATAAAACTTGTCTGAACTTGATTCAGCATAGGAAGAACTATTTTAAAACCATTGTCGTTACGGACTTGATACAACGGTCATTCCAGCGAAAGCTGGAATCCAGTACTTCCGTATTGTCATTCTGAGTCCTTCCGCTGAAGGACTCAGAATCTCGGGGTGGAGTGGTGGTCTGGTCCTTCTCGGAAGGACGGATCAAGCCTTCAGGCTGAATCAGGTTGAAGCCCGAGAATGACATTATCAACTATCTCATAGGCTCTCATTGACAGTTAGCCTGCTTTAAACCTAAAATCATAGGTAAGCAGTTTACCGTGTTTATCTGGAGTTATTTACGTGAATAGTGACGAGATACGTACGGCCTTTCTAAAATTCTTCGAGGAGAAGGGACATAAGGTCATCCCCAGTTCCTCGCTGATACCTAAGGGCGACCCCACTTTACTTTTAACCAATGCCGGCATGGTGCAGATTAAGCCTTATTTCCTTGGGGAAGCGGAGCCGCCCAGCCAGCGCCTGGCATCCTGCCAGAAGTGCTTCCGGGCGAACGATATCGAGTCGGTCGGCGATGCCATACACCTGACCTTCTTCGAGATGCTGGGTAATTTCAGCGTCGGCGAATACTTTAAAAAGGAGGCCATCGCCTGGGCTTGGGAGTTCTTCACCGAGCGTATGAAAATATCTCCCGAAAAGTTGTGGATTACGATTTATCTCGATGACGAGGCAGCATTCAAGTACTGGAAAGCGACAGGCGTTCCTGAAAGCAAGATAATGCGTTGCGATGAGAAGGATAATTTCTGGGGGCCGGCCGGCAGCTCTGGTCCCTGCGGGCCGTGCAGCGAAATTCATTACGACTTCGGGGTGGAAAAGGGGTGTGGTAAGGCAGACTGTAAACCGAACTGCGAATGCGAGCGCTTTAAAGAGATATGGAACTTGGTCTTTACCCAGTATAATCAGGACGAGAAGGGAAACCGCACGCCGCTGCCCAGGCCGAACATCGATACCGGCCTGGGATTCGAGAGAATCGTGATGGTCATGGCGGGTAAGGACACGGTCTGGGATACCGACATATTCGCTCCATTGCTTCATCGGGTTTCTGAGATTACCGGTAAAAAATACGGTGCCAACGCCGATGATGATAACGCCATGAGGGTAGTGGCCGACCATGCCCGTGCCCTTGCTTTTCTCATCGCTGATGGCGTTATTCCCGGCAATGAGGGGCGGGGCTACGTGTTGCGGCGGTTATTACGCCGGGCGGCGCTCTTCGGCAGAAGGCTGGGACTGGACAAGCCTTTCCTTGCGGAGATAGCCCGGGCGGCTATTAAGAAAATGAATCATATTTATCCTGAACTGAAACAACGTCAGGACTTCATTGTGAAGGTAATTGAGCTTGAGGAAACGCAGTTTGAGGAAACATTGAGCACTGGCCTAGAGCGTATTGAAATTTTAACTCCCGCTGCGGCAACCCAAGTGGCCAAGAATTATATAGAGCCTGCTGCAACGCCCCCTCCCTCTAAAATAACCCACGTGATAAGGATCATTTCCGGGGCTGATGCCTTCAAGCTCTATGATACCTACGGCTTCCCGGTGGAGCTAACGAGAGAAATCGCTGCTAAATCTGGTTATACGGTTGACATGGCAGGCTACGAGAAAGAGATGGAGAAGCAGCGTGAGAAGGCGAGGGCATCCCATAAGTTCGATATCGCCGTCGGTAGCGGGGTGGTTTTAGCTAAGCTTGATGTGGCAGGTACGGAATTCGTCGGCTATAACCGTCTTGAACAGAAAGCAAAGGTTATCAAACTCCTTGTCGACGGCAAAGAAGTGGATAAGATAGAGGTGGGACAGGCGGCAAGCTTGGTCCTGGACACGAGCCCGTTCTATGCCGAGATGGGCGGTCAGGTGGGTGATGCGGGTGAAATCATCGGGTCGAACGGCCACTTTTCCGTCGCCGACACCGTTCGCGTCCCCCCGGACATTACCGTGCATCAGGGTAAAATTACCGAAGGTAAATTAACCACCGGCGCAGAGGTTCTAGCGGTGGTGAATGTGGAACGCCGCCGGGACATCGCCCGCAACCATACGGCCACCCACCTTTTACAGGCAGCCCTCCGGCAGGTGCTGGGGGAGCATATCCAGCAGAGGGGTTCGCTGGTGGCCCCGGAACGCTTGAGGTTCGATTTTTCTCACCTCGCCGCCATGACCCGCGAAGAAATAAAAGCGGTGCAGCGCATCGTTAACGATAAAATACGGCAGAACCTCAAGGTCTATGACGAGGAGTCCGATTACAAAAAAGCAGTTGCGGCGGGTGCTATCGCCCTGTTCGACGAAAAGTACGACGATGTCGTGAGGGTGATGCGAATCGGTGAGCCGGCCATAAGCACCGAGCTATGCGGCGGCACCCATGTCTCTTTTACCGGTGAGATTGGCTATTTCTACATCGTCAGCGAGGGCAGCATCGGCGCCGGCCTGCGCCGCATCGAAGCGGTTACCGGCCGGGAAGCCGAGGCGTTCATCGACCGGCGTTTGTCCAGCCTGGAAAGTATCTCCCATTCCCTGGAGTCTTCTCCGGAGGATGCCCAGGAAAAGATTACCGCATTGCTCGCCGAAATGGAGAAAGAGCGAAAGCATACCCTTTCTCTGGAAAAAGAACTTGCCAAAAAAGAAGCCGAGACCTTGCTGGCTAAGGTTGAGAGTGTTAAAGGAGTAAATTTACTGTCTGGCCGTGTGTCGTCTGGCAAGCCGCAGTTTATGCGGGAAATGGCTGACTATATTCGAGATAAACAAAAAAGTGTGGTGGTAGTTCTGGGGGCGGTTGATGAAGAAAGGCCTGTTTTTATCGCAGCAGTGACCCCGGACCTGGTGGCGAAAGGTTATCATGCTGGTGATATAATAAAGCAGGTTTCGAAAGTAGCCGGTGGTGGGGGAGGAGGCAAGGCGAACTTCGCTCAGGCCGGCGGCAAAGACAAGAATAAGCTGGATGAAGCTCTCAGCATTGTGAAGGCAGTAATCAAGGGGTTTGGACCACTCTAAACCTTGTTCCTCTCCCTTGACGGGAGAGGTTAGAGCCTGCCCCGTACTTGATACGGGGTGAGGGTGAAAGAATAATTTTCAACTTACTCTTGGAAATTTAGAGAGCGCGGGAGGTTCTTATTACACGCACTATGGGACTTGATATCGGGGATAGCCGGATTGGGGTGGCTCTCAGCGACCCTCTGGGTATCATGGCCAGCCCGCTGACGATTATCTCGCGGCAGGATACCGAGGCTGACATGCAGGCACTGATTGATATCGTCCGTAAAAATAATGTCGGGCG